>Ga0222719_10000787_pt1 | contig 31597 bp, 46 predicted proteins | sample C33_34DmetaG_FD_165039 | JGI IMG/M metagenome (GOLD analysis project Ga0222719, IMG submission 165039) | Estuarine water microbial communities from San Francisco Bay, California, United States - C33_34D | ecosystem: Environmental > Aquatic > Marine > Unclassified | place: USA: California... | reverse complement strand
CTTTAATTATTGGTATGGTATTGATATTAGTACTATCATTATAATAATTACCCATTATTCTTCTCCTTTATATCTTTTAGTTAAAATAGTATTACCCAACAAATATTCTTTTTCAATCAATTCTAATTTTTCAGATAATGATATTATTTTTTCCTTTATACTTTTTTGTTGGTACGTGAGTTCCTCTAATTGCATTTTTATTGATGCATTACTCATATTTTTCCAATCTATTGCATTATTTTCCATACAAAATCTATCTAGCAATACCAACTATTTTTGCGGAGTTAGTAGTTAAACCTTGAACTACTATTGGACCACCAGCATTACCACCTGTTGCGGTAACAGGTACACCTGGTGCCATAGCACCCTCGATCTTCATCTTAGTTAAAATCGCATTTGTTATTTCTTCAACACGAATCACTTCCATTTGTAACTCTATATTTCTAGCACCACTTGGAAGAGGTCCAATGTTAATACCTATTTCTTTTTTTCTTTCTATTATTTTAGAAGCAATATCGATTGCGCTTAAACCTTCTCTAAATTGGGCGCCTAATAAAATTTCTTCTTTACTTATGGGTTTTAATCTAGTAGGTATTTTAAATACTCTTTTTAAGATTCCAGCAATAATTGCTAGACTACCCGCAATACCTAAACCTTTTAATAAATCATTATTACTCCCACCACATCCTTCAGTTGCCATATTTTTATTTTTTTTTATTGTTATTATTCACAAAATCTATTTTTTCGATTAAACTGTAAATTAATATTGTTTAAAGCATCTAAGTTAATTTTATCTGTAAATCCTCTAGCCGCATCAACCGCACCTTCGGTCTTACCTAATAATTCATTAACTCTTTCTAAATTTTCATTAATAAATCCCGGCAATAAACTTAATTTACTTTTAAAATAATTAATATTTTGTTCTTTTATTTTTTTTGTTATCGCACAAAGTGCTAAATCTCTAACCGCCTTCAATATCATAGGTAATAAAAATTCATATATTAATTTCCTTAAAATACCAGCAATTAAACATCTGAGCACACATTCGTATTCTCTTAATATTCCTTTAATACTTACTTCAGTAACTGGTTTACCATTTACTAAATAATAAAATAAGTTTAACATAAGTAAATTTTTTGGTGATAACACTATTTTAGTTAATGATATTTGTAATGATTTTATAAAATTAGCTAAAAATTCCCCTGAAGCACTGTCTTTATCTAAATTTTTAATATTCTGAACAGATTCTTCTATTAAAGTATCCACTGATTTAGTATAACTATTAATTTTCTCTTGTAATGTAGAAGAATTTTCTAATAAATTATTTAAATTATTTAAAGTATCAAAAGATATCGTACTAGTTTCTTTATTGCAACATTTTTTAAATTGTTTTACACCTGATTTTTTTTCTTTTACTTTTTGTTTTATGTTTGCTTTTTGTTTTGTGTTAAAAGTGTAGAAACTTTCATCTAAAACTATTTCAGGATTATCTATACCATTATCTAAATAATCGTCTATAGATTCTTCTAACTCAACTACTTTATTTAGACATTCATCGGGTAATTTAATCTTATTTGTTAGTGTCCCATATAGTAAATCAACTACGTTTGGGATTACTTTTTTTACATCGAATAATGGTTGCTGACTATTAAAATAATCAGTTAATAACGTAATTAATGATTTATTAACATAAGTATTGTTAACAATCCTAATATTAAAAACTCTAGGTTTTGGTTCTATATTCTGATACGGTACAGTGCCGTCATTTTGTGTAAATGCAATAGGACTATTTTCATAATATCTAACCTCAAAAATCTCTCTACCATTGACAGGGTCTGACCATATTAATGGGTTTCCGTTTGCTTGTATTACTTCCCATAAAAATGCATTAATATCATTACATACACCTCCAGTACATACACCGTCATAAAATAACTTACCTACCTCAGTATTTGGGTCTGCCGCAAATAAACAACTTAAGTCTATTTTACTAAGTTCAATATTAATACCCAACCCATCTACTCCTGTCCCAGGTATGGGTTGTCCATTTTGATCAAATGTAAAAGATGATGGTTGTATTTGAAACAACCACTCAGGTATCTTAGGTTCTATTTTACAAGCATAACAATTTTTTATTGCGGAAACAAAATTTAAGGACAAGTCTTCAGATAATGGTTCTAATTCCTCAACTAACCATCGAATTAATTGCATTCGCATTTCATCGAAGTTAATTCCAGATACCAAAGCTAAAAGATCTGTTAATATATCTATTACTTTTTGACTTAAATTTAAGTCAGGTACTTCAGGAATTAAATTAGGTACACTTAAATCAGGTAAATTATTACATGTCGTAGTATTTAAAGATATTAACTCAAAAAGTTGGCGTTTAATATCAATAATGATATCCTTTGGTTCGCATACAACATTTTTAAATTTTAAATTATCTCCCATATCTTTTTAATCTATGTCGTACTCAGTATTCTTATTGTTAGCCTTTTCTTTAAATAATTCTCTAAGTATGTTTTTATCTTCTTCTGTTATACTATTATCAGTATTACTTTGTGTATCATCTGATTTAGTGCCTAATATTTGAGTCTGTAATTTTGCTAAGGCAATTTTTTTATCTACAGTACTTTCTAAAATTTTAATAGTTTCATTGTTGACTTTACCTATTTGATATTCATCGTTAGTATCCTCTATCTCCGCCCTCGTTTTTCTTTCATTTAATTCCTTACGAGCATTATTCATAATGTTATTACAATCATTATAAATTTCTTGCATTAATTCTTGAAGACTATTTTTATCTAAATTTATTTTAGTTTTTTTAGGTCTTGCCATAACATGTGTTTTATTATAAATATCTTTTCTTTATTTTTTTATAATAAATCGTTATCTATTTTATCATTTTTAATTAACACATACATCTTTTTAAATCTCCTCATACCAACTCTAATATCTTTAGTAGTTAAATCGGTTATTTCTCGTATGTAAGATAAAATTAAATTCTTGTTATATTTGTTACCACTACCTACTTGTTCAAAAATAGTTTCCCAATTATCTAAAATCTTAGTTAATGCATCACCAACCTTAAGTTCAGTTTCTGATAATTTACTATGTTGTAATTCTGCCTTAATACTTGCGGATATCTCCTCAATGAAATTATCTAATTGCATCTTTTGATCATCTATATTATAGATTTGATCATCCATAGTTTCTACAGTTCTATAGACATCTTCATAAGAAACATCAGATTTCATCTTCTTATCATCTTTGATCAGTTGACCTAAAAGATAATGTTTACAAATAGTACCAAAATAAGAATACGCTTTTTTATTCTTATCTGGTTTAAAGTTATGCATTTTAGTAATTAGGAATGACAATGTATCTGCATGTACATCTTCATATTCGTATTCTTTTCTGTATAACTTATACCTTCTTATGATGGACTCAACCATCTTGTTTATCGGGTCTTTTAGAAATTCATTATAAATTTTATTTCTTTCACTATATGACTCACTTGTTAAAAACTTAACTACTGCTTCCTCTTGGTCTGGACCAAAATATAAATTTGTTGTTCTCTTTCGACCCCTTTTTTTGGGTTCTTCAGACATTACAACTTATTTATACTTCATATGTTATTTCTCTATCTTCAGTGAAAAAATATTCTTTCTTTGCTTTGTTTACCCAAAACTTACTTTCTAATACATCGATTGTTGACTTATATTCTACGAATAACGAACCTTCTCTATTGTTAGTATGTTTATAACCCAATTTAGGTATAACCATAATAGGGATAGATAAATAAGACATTCTTAATAAGAATTCATAAGTAAATGTAAGTTTCATATGTGATTTTAAACCACCATTCTCTAAGAAAGTATCTCTTTTTACGATCATACCATCAAAGTTAAAGTTTTGAACTCTTAGTAATGTATTATTATCTAATCTACCAATTTCTTCTGAGAAATCTTTAGCCCATACACTTTCATTAGTAAATGAAATAAATTTACCATTCTCATCAGTTTCATAAACAATAGGTAAGAATACTCCCACTTCTGGGTATGCATTAATATATTCTACACCATTTTTAATCCATATTGGGGATACCTCATCATCGTACTCAACAAAAGTGAAATAGTCACCTGTACTTTTTTCTACCCCATAATTAATCTGTGATTGGAAATCATATTTTCCTGTTTCGTTTTCAATAATTTTAGTAACGTCTTTAATGTCACCAAAATCGTAACTATTTAAATAGTTTTTTACGTCTTCATCATTAGATGTTACAAAAATAACCTCATAAGGTTTAGTTTTTTGTGATTTAATACTTTCAATACAACCAACTAAATAATTCTCTTCTAGTTTGTGTACGGGTACTACTACTGTAATATTTGACATATTTATTTTTTTATTTTTAATTGTTATCTACCTTGTCCTTTATATTTTTTCTTATAAAGTTTACTAGTTTTTGTTTTACTAGTTTTTGTTTTAGCGTGTACACCTTTTCTCTTTTTTCTCGGATTCGGTGTGTAATAGTTATCTCCTATTCTAGCCATTTGTTTCGGTATTTTCTGTTGTTACTTGTTCTTTTTCTTGAAGTTGGTTGTAAGTTGTCTCTAACTCAACAATTCTTCTTTTAAAGATACCATCATATACCTCAGATAAAACTTTATTAGATTCTTCTTCAGTATATTTATTTTCCCATTCTGTCATACCATCCATAATGTTTTGTGGTAATGCGTCTTCTAAGTAAAGTCCTACCATAGTTGCAATAATATCAGGAATTGCATTCATATTAGGAGTCCATATACCATTATCATTTAGGTTTAGATTACCATTTTGATCAACAGTACCCATCCATTCTGGTACCATTCTAGGAATTTTACCAATAACAGGTGTGTTAGATTTCATACACTCTAATGGGAATGTACCGAAACTTGATAATTCATCTACCCATACACCTAAGAAAGATTGACCTAATTCTTTTGCGAAAGTTTCTCTAGGTAATCCCGCCATATCTCTGAATGTTACAAATCTATAGTGTGGGTACTTTTGATAAAATACTTTTACTATTTTTAATAATTCTCTTTTATCTCTCGCAACCATTGCAACTGTAGGTACTTTAGGTTTATCACTATTCTTAAAATAAGATGGGATACCCACAGGTACTTCATCAGTTCTAATACCTCTAAATACTGAATTTGCGTAATCAGAAAGATTCTTATTAGTAGTAATCACATCTCTAATTCCGAATTGTTCCCATCCTTCACCTATCTCTAACATTTCAAAGATATATTCGTATGATTGTAGGAAAACAATTCTTTTACATGGGAAGTTCGCAGTTTGTTTAATAATACTTGCGAACGCTTCAGGAATAATAACAAAATCTGAAGGTCCAACTTGTAGTTGTTGTGATTCTATAGAGACGTGTGGTATATTTGCGTATTCCTCACCTAACCACTCTGCGATACCCATACCTTCTTCATCTTCTCTGAGTTTGTAATCATTTTTGTCGTGAAGAATTTGAGCGTTGTATCCCAGTTCTCTAAGTTGTTTTACGTGTTCGTAAATTGTTGCAACACCTGCGGTTGGATTACCTTTGGTGTCAATAGTGAAAAAATAAATACCGAAATCTTTGTTGTTAATTTTTTCGATACCATTTTTAATTCTGTCTAATTGTTCACTCATAACATTTATTTGTTTTTATTATTATAATTCTTTAAGAATACCTTTCATCAATAAAGTGTTAAAGGCAATCTTAAAAGGTATTGTTGTACTGTTGAGTGCAACTATACCCATTTTATTATCTACTTCTTCGTTATACATCATAAGTGCACCGATCATTTCACGATACATTTCATATTTTGTAACATCAATATGTAATGAACCTGCGTCAGATAAAGGTTCTTCTATTTCAACATCACCTTGTCCTTCATTAACAGTTAATGGTAATGGTTCTTGTTCGATTCGAACTATTTCTGACAATCTATCGATGTCAAGGTATAATTCTTTACCTCCGATCTCTAACAATAAGTTATCCATATGATTTTTTTATTAAATTTATGTAAAATTCTAAATTAGTAAATATTAAATGTCTTCAAACTCTATAGTTTGTGTTCCTAATATTTTTTCTAATATTTTTTTGTCATCTAAAATTTCTTTTAGATCTAAAATTGTATAATCTGCGTCACAATCCTTATTATAGTGATTTATAACTTTAATTGATACTTTTTCTTTTGGTTTTGTCTCTAATGTTGTGGGATTTGCGGTAATAAGAATATCCACATGATCCCATTTTTTATCATAATCTCTAACAAAAACAATATTATTTACCTTTGCGGAAAGTTTAGATAAAAAGAATAATGTTGCGGGTTTACTATTGTTTAATTCTTTACTGATTACAATAGGGGTATGTCCCATATCCTCTATTAGATTATGTAGTTGATTTAGATGTTCTACAGAATTAAGTTTTGTTTCACCTGCGTGTCCAAATATTTCTAACGATGAATCAATATAAAGAAATTTATTAAGTTCTTCAGTACCACCAGTAAATTCAAAATGTTCTAAAAGATTTAAAGTATTGATATCTCTCTTAGGTAATTCTTCTCCCTCTTCTAATTCTACTGTATAATACTTATCATATACTGATTCGAACTTAGTTATAAAATCCCTTATTACACCATCAATTGTTATCCCAATTCTCATCCTTTTCTACTTTATAAATTTTTAATAATTCTTTTTTAGGTATTTGTTTCATAATGGAAAAATATTCTATTGCGTCTTCCTCACATAATTGTAGAGTGACATTTATCACTTCATCTTCTTTAGTTTTTAACAAATATTTTTCCATTTTAATTTTCTAATAAATCAAAAGTTTCTTCTATTATTTTAATGATTGGGTTTCTTACTACATCTTCAGGGTTCCTAAGTTCCACACAACCAAAGTTTTCTATGTTATTAAATTTTTCTATAATAACCTCTAAAGAACTATCTTTTTTATTTCTCAAATCTTTTTGTTTAACATCACCCAAAATAATCATTTTAGAGTTATCCCCAATACGAGTCATAAGAGTTCTCATATTTTCAATTGATATGTTTTGTGCTTCATCAACAATTATAATTGTATTATCAATACTTCTACCTCTGACAAATGCAAGTGGTTGTATATTAATAATACCTAAATCTCTTAGTTTGTTCGTTAATGACTCCCCAATTATCTTTTCAAAATTATCTAAAAATGATATCATATACGGATCTAATTTTTCTCTTAAATCTCCAGGTAGGAAACCTAATTCTTCACCCTTTAATTGTGTAACTGATTTTACTAAAAGAATTTTTTTAAATCTAGTTTTAGATTTAATTAATTTAAGTGCTTCTGCGCACGCAATATATGTTTTTCCAGTACCTGGAAGTCCTGATACTATACTTATTTCGTTATTACGTATTGAATCTCTTAATTTACCTTGATTTTCTGTTCTACATTTGTAATTAACAGTCATCGAATTCATAAATTTGTCTTCTTCTTGATTCTTTCTATAGACAAATTCTTGTACTTCTAAAAGTTCTTCTTCAGAAAGTTTTTTATTTCTTCTTCTACTCATAACATAAATTTATTATGTAATTATAAAAATTAAAGACTGATATAAAAATATTTTATCATTTATAAGTTTTTTATTGTTTTTAACAACCAGTTTTTAAAATTAATATTTTGTATTTCACCAAAATTTTTTATGTACTTCATACAATCTAAAGAATATACACGATCATGACCTAATCTATCATCTACATATTTAAATTTAATATCTTTACCTAAAGTACTACCTACCATTTTTATTATCTCTATGTTTTGATATCTTTCTGATGTACCAATATTATATATTTCTTTTACTTTATCTGACATAAGTAAATTATATATCGCTTTTGAATTGTCATCCGCATGTATCCATTCTCTGATCTGTTTACCATCACCATAAACAGGTATTTCTATATCGTTTTGTATACTGTGGATAATTTTAGGTATGAATTTCTCAAAGTGTTGGTTTTCACCATAATTATTACATGTCCTAGTAATCAAATAAGGGAAATTATATGTTCTACCTGCAGACATAACTAATAAATCAGAAGAAGTTTTAGATGCCGAATAATAAGAACTAGATTCTAATGGTGTTAATTCATTTGATTCTCCTTTACCATCTCTATCACCATAAACCTCATCCGTTGATATATGTAAAAATTTTTTTAACTTACAGTTTTTACGAGCAACTTCTATCATATTATATGTCCCCACCACATTAGTTTTAACGAATGGTAGCCCATTTTCTATAGAATTATCAACATGTGATTCTGCGGCAAAATGTACAATATAATCATACTCGCCTAAATCTTCTGGTGTAATGTCACATATATCTTTTTCTATAATTTGTGTTGGTTTAATAATATTTTTCTTATTTGCAGCATATGTTAATTTATCCACAATTAAAACTTCATGATTAGTATATTCATTTAAATAATTCACAAAATGCGAACCAATAAACCCAAAACCACCTGTAACAACTATTCTACTCATATAATAAATTTATTATATAATTATAAAAATTAAAGTTTATTTCCTTATGTTTTCATAATTTGATTCAAACCATTCAATAGTTTCTTTTAAACCATCGTATAAAGGGGTAAATTTAAAATCGGGTAGATAATTTTTAATTTTAGAATTGTCTGACGGTTTTCTAAATTGCCCATCGGGTTTATCTGTATCCCATTTAACCTCACCTTTAAAGTTCATTAATTCTAAAATAATGTCTACAACATCTTTAATGGATATTTCTTCAGATGTCGATAGGATTATAGGTTCGTCTTCATTGTAGTTTTCCAATACCCACTCAGTTAATTTTGCAACGTCTTTATTGTAAATAAACTCTCTAAGTGGTTTACCACTACCCCATATAGTTAGTGGTGTTTTAGTTTCTCTTGCGATAAAACATTTATGTATTAATGAAGGTATAACATGACCATTTTCAATGTCAAAATTGTCATTAATCCCATATATATTTGTTGGGATGACGGATTTATAGTTTAAACCATATTGTTCTCTGTATGATCTGATCTGAATATCTGCCATACGTTTTGCATATGCGTAAGCGTCATTACTGAAATGTGGTGGACCTAAGTGTATCTTTTTTTCTGTTAATGGGTATTCTACATCATTTGGGAACACACATGTTGATAGGAAGACTACTAAATTTTTAACATCTGCCTGCCTACACGATTCTATCACATTTGTGTTCATCATGATATTTTGGTAAAAGAATTCTCCCTTATGATTCATATTACCACCAACACCACCAACCTTAGCCGCGGTATGGATAACACCATCCCATTCTCTTTTTATTATACTGTAACTTGCGATAGGGTTTATTAAATCATAATTTTTAGAACCTATTTTATGGTATTTTTCACCTATGAACTGAGAACCAACTAAACCATTACCACCAGTAACTAACACTCTATCCATTATATGTCTAAATTTTCTAATTTCATATCATTATTACTCCCCCAACCAGACTTTAAATAAGGATATTTTTCATAGTAGTGATCCAACCAATGTTTTACCATTTCATCTAACATTGTTTCAAAAGTATATTTTGGTTCCCATTTTAAATCGTCTCTTAACTTAGATGCGTCACCTTTTAAATCATGTAACTCTTCAGGTCTCATATGTTTTTCATCAATTACTACATAATCCCTAAAATCTAAATCTAACCTATTAAAAGTATATTCACATAAATCCTTAACTGAGTGTGAAACACCTGTAGCACACACATAATCACCTGGTTTGTCTGATTGTAACATTAACCACATTGCTTCAACGTAATCTTTTGCGTGACCCCAATCTCTAGTTGCATCTAAATTACCTAAATGTAATTTTTCTTGTAACCCCAATTTAATTCTAACTGCAGCCTTAACAACCTTATTAGTTACAAAATTAGTTCCCCTTCTATGTGACTCATGATTGAAAAGGATACCATTCCATATTTTCATACCATAAGAGTTTCTGTAATTTCTACAGATATTGTAAGAAAATACTTTTGCACAACCATAAGGTGAAACTGGATTCATCGGTGTGGTTTCTCTTTGATATCCATCCTCATCAATATTATTTCCAAACATTTCTGATGATGATGCTTGATAAATTTTAGAGTGGGGAGAAACCATTCTAACCGCCTCTAATAGATTTAATGTACCTAATCCTGTTACATTTGCAGTATATATTGGTTGATCGAAACTAACTCTTACGTGTGATTGTGCAGCGAGATTATATATTTCATATGGTTGTACTTTTTGTAAAACCCTAACTAATGATGCCATATCTGTTAAGTCTGCATATTCTAAGTTGATTTTACCTGTTGAACGTAAGTGTTCTATTCTTGTTGATTGTGTTTCTGATACAGAGTTTCTTTTTACTATACCCCATACTTCATACCCTTTTTCTAATAAAAACTCTGCAAGGTATGAACCATCTTGTCCGTTTATTCCTGTAATTAAAACTTTTTTCATATTATTTTAAATAATCACTAACCATTTCTTTAACATAATGGTGTACACTATTAGATTTTAATATATAATCATAGTCATACCATACTATTTTATCATGTTGTTCATCCTGAGGATTTATTATATATTCATAACTATTTAATGGAAGTTTAATATGATAAGATAAACAAACATAATGTGTACTAAAAATATTATCTTTAAAATTGTTAGGATATATATGGGTATATACTTTATTAAAAGTAATATATTTTTTTAACAATTCATAGTCTAGACCAATTTCATTTTTTAAAACTCTACGTATTGAATCATTAATTATTTCATTTTTATATATAACACCTCCAGGAGTAAAATATGTTCCGTATGCGGGATCGTTGTTTCTATAACCTAATAATACTTTATTATCTTTTGTTGTTATAAAAAAATCCACAGAAACTAAGGGTGTCTTTTCTATAACTAAATAAAAATCTTCTTTAGTTAATTTACTTACCATTTGTTAATTTTAAAAATTCATTATAATTTAAAATATAATCATTAATATCATATTCTGTAGAACAAACGACTAATATTTCACTATTTTTGTCTAAAAATTCTTGTGAATCCCACACCATTTTAGGTATTAAAATAGATTCCCCAACATTTAACAATGTTTTTGTTTTTTCTTTCCCATCATCTAAAAATACATTAATTGATCCGTTGATACATATTAACAACTGTTTTGTTTTATAATGTGCGTGATTACCCCTTATCATACCAATTGGAACTTTATTAACTACAAAAACTCTTTTGGGGGTAAAATCTATATCATTAAACTCTATAGGTATTAAGCAACCTCTATCATCTATAAAATTATTATTTATTTTCTTTTCCATTATAATCTTTTATTTTGTTAATAATATATATAATATCTGATTTTGACAATTTTTCATGAAAAGGTATAGATACAGTTGTTTTTGATTCTTTTTCTGATAATGGATATGAAGTATTGTCAATTCTATATACAGGATTTAAATGACATGATTCATAATGGATTCCACATGATACATCATTATTTTTCATATAATCAATAAAAGAATCTCTATCATTAATATTAATTCTATAAAGATGATTACTTGTATTATTGTACCCTAATTCTTTATTATATAAATCCCTAACAAATTTTAACTTTTTAAGTTTATCTTCATATAACTTAAAATTTCTTAAAGCGATATCTGCCTGAAATGAGTTCATATACATTTTATATCCGGGAAATTTTATTTTTCTTTCCCAATTATTAACAGAATAACTCATTCCATTTAAAGCCATTTCTTTAAGATGATTGATTTTATTAATATCATTAGAAACAATCATTCCACCGTCAAAAGTACCAATAGGTTTTGTCGGATAGAAACTGAACACCATTAAATCATTATCGCTACATTCTTTAATAAATTGACCTTTTTCTAATTTTTGAGCAGAATCCACAATCTTCCAATCACCAAAATCGTGAAGTGTGTAGGAATCTCCAACCCAATCTATATTATCAACAAATTCATATTCATTACCTGAAGTTATAATTGCGTTTAATACAACAGGTGGTATCATACTTGGAACTTTTAGTTTTATATTTTTATATAAAAGTGAAAGAAAAATTGCACTTGTTGCACTGTTAAATGTAACTGCATATTTAGCACCGACAAACTCTTTAATACTATCCTCAAACACAGTAACTATATTATCGTGTAGGAGATTATTGTAGATAGATGTGTCTATTTTATGTTCACAAACATGGAATAAATTTATCATATTCTTTTATTTTTTAGCTTCAATATTTAAACTCATTAATACACCATTTTCTTTATCCATATGCGGTAAATAGGCTTGAGAAAAATCATCAATGTGGGAATGTTCTGTTTCTCGCCAATCCCATAAATAAACTTCTTTAAACCCCACACCTAATAAATCTTTTTTTAATGTTTCGTAATCAAACCCAATGTAATGGTAGTTTTCTTTATATGTTTAACCCCCATATAAAAACCCATTGGCTATTGGTTGTTTACCTAAATCTAAAAATACTTGCTTCATTTTTTTTAAAATGTTTTTTTTCTTATTATAAATTCCGCTAATTCAAAGTCAAATTGTGTATCAATGTCAATTGACCTATCCCTAGACATGAAATAACCTTTAGTCACACCAATATAAAAATTCTTATTCATTTTTAATTTTTTTGTCCATGACCCATATAAGGCACCGTTTGGTCGATATACAATAGGATGATCTTGACTTCTGGAATTACCATTTTGCCATGGATGCGACACATCATAATCTTCTAATAGACCAATATCATTAACTTTCAACCCAAGTGTAGGAGGAAATTCCATTTCTGTATATGACAATACAGAATCATCACTTTCAGTTAATAATTTAGTGGCGTCTATGAAATCATCTTTAATTTTTAAAGGTGATGTTGGTAGTGTTAACCATATTTGGTCATAATCTTCATCTAAAAAATGCAACACTGTGTCAATAACTTTTGACTTGTCAGTTGCTAATTCTGGTGGTCGTTTTATAATATTTAAACTTTTTAGTGTGTAGTTTGCCCTAACAACATCCAGTATTTCATCATCATCCGATGTAAAAATGATTTTATCGAAAACGTTAGATTTAATGGCAGAATCAATTGTATAAAAAACTAATGGTTTCCCACCTAAATGTTTAATATTTTTCCTTGGAAGTCTTTTTGACCCACCTCTAGCTGGTATAATACAAAGTCTTTTCATAGTTAATTATTTATTTTTAATACCAAGAATGTGGTATCTTATTAATTTTATTTTTAGGTTTTTCTAATATTATTAAGGAATTAAAAATATCACCATCAATTGAAACTTTCTTAAAAGATTTTATATTAAAACCCGTATGATGAAAGGATGTTAGATATTCACATTCCCTAAAAAAATGATCATCCCGATCAGATTCCTTTATGTCAATGAGTCCCTGAACTTTTTTTATTTTTTCTTCTTTCTCTATATATAATGAATTAGGTGTGTAACTATCCATATATGGTTCATGGGCAATGAAAAAACCACCAGGCTTTAATGATTTATATATAGATTTCATTGTCCTAATCAAATTACCTGAATGGTGTATTGTACCTAATGATAATACATAATCATAATAATTTTTATTTCTAATATCATTAAAACTCCCAAGTATTAATTCGTATTTTTCTTCTTCAATATTATTTTTATTAAAGTTACCCCTAATAAGTTTATCTACCGCAGGTAAATCACACTCCATTGCGTGTACACTGTCTATATTTCTATTTTGTGCGATATATATTGAGCTATATCCATTACCACAACCAACATCCAAAACATTTCCGTTAATGGTTTTATTTATAATTCTTTCTGCCTCCTCTATAAAGTTTAACCTATCATCTCTTTTACTGAAATTAGAATTCTGATATCTTATTTGATGCAGTTTTTCATGTAATTTTATTTCACCTTCTTTGATGTATTTGTCTTTTAGGGGTTCCCAGTCTATAATTTTTTTCATAAGTATTATATGTATGTATGTGATCTTATTATTGTTCTTTTACCACCATTTGTTTGCCCCCCTTTATGGAAAATGTCAGTATCAAAGATAGATAATGTACCTCTTTTACCTACAATTGGTATTATTTCATTTTCATTAAAAATATCGGCATAGTCTAACTCGATTCTATTTTTAACAACATCATAATTAGATTTTTCCCCCCATGATTTTTGTCTTAATTCACCACCTTTAATATGTGTTTTAGGTACGACAGAAAAGGGTCCGTCTTTAATTGTTACGTCACTTATATAAACAAAAAATTTAAAACATCGTAATCTATCAAAATGCAACCATCCATTGCGACCTAACTCACCGTCAAATTTATAATCTTTAGTTGCAAAGATACTTTCATTAAACATTCTGTAATTTTTGGTATACCCGTCTAATATACTTTTAAAAAAATTATTGTTGAAGTATCTATCAATAGATTTATACTTACTATATGTATTTTTTTCCATCCTTAGATTATCCCCGAAAGGATATGGACTACCTATTTCATTAAAAGCCTCTTCAATCTCATTATTGAGATTATCGGGTAGTGGATAATTATCTATGACACATACACCATACTCTTTGAGTATACTAACTATATCACCAACATTATTATTTTGATTATAGTCTAACGAAAAATCATTTCTATCCATCTTCTAATAATTTTTTCATTGTTGTTAGTGATAAAACTGAATCCGCATCAGAATAAGAAAGTGGTGGGTTAGGGTGTGATTCAACAAATACACCATCGTACTCAAATATATCTGATGATTTGAAGTATCTTTCAGCTAACTTAGGGTTACCTCCGATCCTACCATTTGGTTTGGTTAGTTGTGCGGAATGAGTGCAATCTAAAATTACTTTATCGAAATGTTCTTTTAATAAATCTACTGCTGCGAAATCAACTATTAATTGTGAATAACCTAAAGCGGTTCCTCGTTCACATACCCATACCTCACAATCAGAATTAGTGTCTTTTAATTTATCTATTCCTTTAACCATATTTTGTGGTGACATCCATTGACCCTTTTTAATATTAACTTTATCAAAAAGTCTGGCAGACTCAACCAATAAATCTGTTTGTCTACATAAAAAGGCTGGGATCTGAACTAAATCAACAATTTCTGAAATTTGTTCTACTTGGTAAGTTTCATGCACGTCAGTAGTAACCTTAACATTAGGAAAATCCTTTTTGAGTTGTTTAAAAATCTCCATACTCTCTTCTAAACCGGGCCCTCTTTTACCTGTAATAGAACTTCTATTAGCTTTATCAAAAGACCCTTTAAAGTAAAAATCTTTATCTTTCATGTAAGGATAAACTGTAGATAAAACTTCATGTGATAATTCATATGTCTCAATACTACAAGGTCCAATTATAAATGTTTTCATATAATTCTATTTAATGCTTTTTTAATGATATCTTTTTTATTTTTATCTAATTTAATGAAAGGATCTCTATTTTCCAAAATATAACCCATCATTTTTAATGATTCTCTCATAGAAGCATGCCAACCAATAGACATAAATTCTTTAAATAGTGGTGTCTCTATTTCTCTTATGATTTTTTTTGCTGATATTAAATCATCTTCCATATATGATTCATAAAATCTCTCTTCAATTTCAGGGTTAAAACTACCTACACCCGCTAAATATGTTGTTGCTCCGAAAGGTTGCAAAGACCAAAACCTTCTCATACTACCACCAGCAACAATAATCTCCATATCTAAACCATTAATATTTTTTAATGAATAATCTAAAGTAGATGACTCTTCTTTAATACCGATAAACCCATCTATTTTAGAAAGTCTACTTAATAATTGATAATCGTATTCATAAACACCACCATTACCTTTCTTTATGGAATTACCATGTGCTAAAATAGGGTATTCACTACCACTACAAACCTCTTCAAAGAAATCAACTATTTGATCGTCATTATAATATCTTTCAGGAAATAGTATCAAAAAATATACATTTTTTAAATCTCTACTATTAAATTTGTTGATTTCTTCTAATGTATGTTTTAACGATAACTGAGGAATACCTAAAATAACATTACCGTCAAAACTATCTAATAATGTTTCATTAAATAACCTAACCTCATTCTTATCTAATAAATTAAATTGTGAGGTACCTGCAGTAGACATAATATTCTTTACACCTTTATTAGAAAGGTATTTTATGTATTTGTCCGTTGTACCTAATTCTAATTCACCATCTTTATATGATGGTGGTATGGGATATACTGGTGAACTAAAAATCATGTTATTAATATATATGTTTATTTAATTATTGTAAACAGTTTGTATAAATTTTTCCCATTCATCACTATTAATATTTTTATCATCAATAAAAATATCATATACAGGTTTTTTAAATTTCAATTCAGTATATTTAACACCCCACTCCTCAAATTGTTTTTTAGTGACTTCACTCCAGTCTTTACCTGTCCCTGATCCCCTAGCAGTCCAATATACAATAGTATGTCCTTCTTCGTATAATTTATTTAATTGATTAATCCTATCCAACCAAGGAGATGATGTATTATAATCTAAATTAATAGATTTACTACAAATCGTTTCATCTATATCTACATAAATTATCATAATTACTTTTATCTAAAAATCTTTATTTTTCCTTGTTTTTCCCACTTATTTAAAATCACCCTTTCTTGGTTGAAGTCATGACAATGAGATTTTTTATCTCGTTCTTCCCAGTAATGAGATAATATTTCATCTCCAAGATCAAAACCAAATAAATTAGGGGTTACATTATTATTAATTAAATAATATACGAAAGTGAAGCCAACTGAAGGGTGTTTGCCGTTACCAACCTTAGCAAATGTTCTATCTATATAGAAAGGTTCACAAGTTTCATTAATATGTTTATTTCTATTTGCCCAAACACTAAGTGACCCATCTACCATATCACCTATTAATATAATTTTACAATTTTTTGTATTCTTTATAAAATTAGTTGGTTGGAATTTATCAGACCACCTATCATTTCCAAATGGTACATTGGCAAAAACATGATTATTAGATACTCTTATAGTGGTTTTCTCACCTACATGTTTTTCAAAACCATCAACAGGTGACCTATTAAATCTAGCTACATCTGTAAAAGAATCAATTAATTCACCATATTCATTATTAAGTAATGAGGCACTAGAACCAACTACCGCAATATTTTTTATATTATTTAAAGACATATTACTTCATTTCTATATAACATATCCAAGTATAGTCTTTCTTTTCTAAATCAAACAAAGGATATTTTATTTTGTCTACCTCAGATAAAATAGGTTCTGGTGTGGGGTAGTTTTCTTCATCCCATTCATCACCCCACCTTGTTGTTTCTGCTTTGAATAATGGTGGCATTTCTTGATATACCTTAACATTCTCTTTGAAGTATTCTAAATCTTCATTAACTGGATCAAACCAATTTCGGTTACCAGCATTATCTATTACATACTTCTTATTTGATAAGATTTTTTTAGGGGTATAACAATCACCTTGTTGGTACGGGTAATTATCTTCGGTTACCATTCTTTTGAAACCTAAACTATACGCATGTTTTAATCTTTCTATAAAATTTTGATGATCATCAAAAAAGATAAATGTATCATCTTTTGGTAAATGTGACCAATCAGTTTTTAGAAAATCTTCTGTTTGATAAGTTGCGTTTGGGCTAGTATAAACCCTAAAATTAGGTGATGGATCTATCGATATTATTTTAGTTTCAGGACTAGCGTGTTCAAAAAACCACGTACCTAACCCTTTCCAAACCCCACTCTCTATCAAATACTTTGGTTTAAGTTGTTTCACTATAAACCAAGCTGGGAACATATGTGGGGATTTCATACCACCATTATTATCTTTTATTGGTCGTTTTTTATATAACTCGTTAAACTCATCAATAGAGTTTAAAAGTAGTTCCCTATCCCATTTTTCTAAAAAATTCATAAATTATATTCTTTTTAAATAAATGTTATTGTTAATCTTATCTAACACATATCCATATTTTTTACATAATTGTAGAAAATTATCGGTATTGTGGTAAAAAGCAAAAGTAGTTATCTCATCATACGCTTTATATGTTTCGGAGTAACTGTCTTTATCTGTTAATTTCATCCTCCCTATCAATATACTTTTAGGGGATATTGACATTATATATTCTAATGCTTCATCACCATTAGGTAAAACATCTAATAATGCACCTAAATGTAATAAGTCAAATTTACTAACATATTCTTTATCTAAAGATAGATAATTCTTTATAGAAAATCTATCTTTACCCCATGTTTTTTTAGCAATTTCAATAGCTTCCTCTGAATAATCGACACCATAATATTCAATGGATGGTAACTCATTATTTAATAGTTTATATAATGCACCACAACCACAACCAACATCCAATATATTTTTCGGTTTATATTTATTTATTAATCGTAAAAAATCATTCCAATGCGGTGGGTAAGAGTTTTTAGATGTTAATTCTTTAAGGTTGAGTTCTAGTTGTTTTTGGAAAACTTTACTGTTTTTCCAAGATTCAGTTACATTGTTCATATACGGATTTTATTAATTGTTTTGCACCACCTTGAAAATGTAGTGAATTAAATTTTATTTCTTTATTAAGTCTATGATTAAAGACGTAAGGTATACCTTCTTTTATATTATAGTTTTTATATCCATTTTTAAAATCAAATCCTTGATCAGGAACATTAATATTGTGATCATATGTACTATCATCTATTATTTGCATCATCTCACCAATTTTACCTGGACCACCACCACAATCGGAACAATAGTGGAAGAATTCTAATAATGTCATATCACAAACACCACCTGCTAAACCACATTCTCTTCTAACATGGAAGTGTGATGCAATTTTTTTATAGTTATAAGAATTTTTATCCTTATATGTATCCATAATAAGTTTACATAAATTCCTAATACCTTCTAATGTTATAAAAGATGCAATTGCTGCGGTGCGATGTAATAATGTCATGTCATATTGGTTAAATTTCCTCCATTCATTTGTGACATCACTAAAAACCATAACATCTGAATCTGCATAAAAAACCACATTTTTATTATTTTTTTCCATATAGTTCTTTAATATAAACCATCTTTGGTAACAAAAAATCTCATAGTCAATTGGTGTAGTGTTTAAGTGTTGGTAATGTTTTCTAAATTCATCACATTCACCGAAATTATTACTAATAGGTTCAAATTCAAATGTACGTGAGTTTACTGATGGATTAGTATCACCAATCAAAACCACTTCATTATTTTTGTTTGCTTGTTTTAAAGTATACCCTAAATAATCTTGGTAACCCTTATGTATAAATACTACTGGTATCATAATATATTCTTTTTACCAATAAGTCCCACCCTCAATAGTATGGAAGTTTATTGTTTTTTCCTTATCCATCGGTCTAACCCAATGTTCATTATATAAAGCACTAACTTCAGGGTGTACATCCCATCGTTTACCTTTTATCCCAAATAAAATTTGTAAACCACCCCCAATATGTATTGATTGTTTTCCCATATTTTTAGCATGTGCTGCCAATGGTAAACCATACGCGCCACAACCAATGATAGAGACATCAAAATCAATATTAGACATTTTCTCCTTCATTAAAGATAATGATTCTTTAAATGGTTTATTATTACCTGTCCCACCACCATTTGTTTGTTCCGCCTTTATAGTTAATAAGTCAAAATCAGGGAGTATTTTTTTATTTTTAAATAGTAACCCTCTTTTCTTATACTGATTCTGTATTGTAGACTCGAAAGGGTGAACCACTAATACCTTTTTACCTTTTAATGATTCACTCCAAGGGTTTTCATAGTAAAATGGTTCTAATAATCTTAATTCGGAAAATTTAGAGTTAGGTGCATAACGACTTATAATAGTCTGTTCTTGTGGGGAAGGCATATGACCTAGAATATCCACCATACCTAACGAATTTATGTAGGTGGTAGAAAAATAATTAAGGGTATCGTCATCTGCAGGTGTTATTCCCGCGTTATTAGATGCCATTAACCTAATGTTGTTATAATTACCACCACTTATGTAACACATCAACACACTCTGCTCAACACCACCCATTTTACTAGCAATGAATGGGGTGCCAGAAACAATTTTATTTTTTATAAAATTGTTACCATCTATTCCTTTAATGATTTGCATTATCTATATATTTGTTTAATTGTTTGTTAAATTTATTTCTCAATTGTAACATGTCTTTTTGGATTGATTCTGGATGTGTCCATTCAAATGGTTTGGTTTTACATTCACCCCTAATATGTGGTTTAAATTCATGTACACCATTCCACTTAGATTCTATATTTTTCCTATCCCCTTTAACCCAAGGTAGGTAAATTAAATTAAAATAATTATCAATACAATTTTGTTTAGAAACACTATCTTTATAGTAATTAACTTTTTTATATACCTGATCTGGGAATGTATATGAATAATGATACATTTGTACACCTAACTTGTCCCATAATGTATCACTATCAACATGATTACGAGTAATATTTGCATCTGATGGGTATTTAATAGTTGGTGGTCTATGAGTTAACCAAGTTGACCCCTTTATATACCTAAAAATTCGTAAAAAATTATCCTTCTTTAATTCAAAACCTGTTAAATAATGATCAAACCCGCCATAAAATGAACAACTTCTCACACCCACACTTGTTGGTTTCTCTTTTTCAAGAAAGTTAATAATATTTTTTATATCCTCTGTTTTATAAACTTCATCAGAATCTAAGTTCCATATATAGTCTATATCATCATTTATATGTTCCATATAAGCCCTACATTGATCATCTTTTTCATTATATTGACCATGTATTACTTTAATTTTGTTATTGGGGTCAGGAAACTCATCAATTATTTTATTAGTATCATCTAAAGAGGTTACCCTACCTTGTTTTTGCCAGTATGAAACTGGTCCTTCTGATATAAGTATTTGTTCAGCAAATGGGTATACTTGTTCTAAGCACTGCTTGAGTACATAATCACCTTCAAATACTATCATTCCAAAAGCTATTTTCATAGGTATTGTTTTTGTACATATAGAACATCATCCCTTTGGTATGTGCCCTTATTTTTCATTTCTGTTTTATTTTCTGATTCAATTGAAAAATTGGTTAATACATTTTCTATTAAATCCTTATGATAATGTTCAACATCATCAGTAGGGTTCAATCCTAAGAAGTCATGATATTCTACTGAGAATTGTTTTGTACATTCTTTTGGGAAATTTGCTAATATTCCATACTCCCCACCTTCAATGTCTATTTTGATGTAATCGAATTTAATAATGTTAAATTCTTCCATCAATTCATTTATTGTTGTTATCGGAACTTGGTATGAATCTTTATATGGGTTCTTAGCATGTCCACCATTTCGTTCTCTATGTAATAAATCTGGTGTGTTAACAAGTGAATTAGCACCCCACGATTGATACTCATAATAAGTTGCAGTATCAGATTCTTTAATACCAACACAAGCCCTTTGCAAATAAGTGAAATTTTCATTATTCTTAATATCATCAGGTATGTTTATATTCTTAATCGGGTCCAATCCTATTACTTTCATACCTCTGTTAATCATAAAACTGGAGAATATAAAATCATTACACCCTAGATCCAATACCCAACCACCTTCCTTTAAAAGATCTTCTCTAAAAGTATGTTGGTGAACTGTTTTAGTTTTTTTTCTCATTTTTTTTATTTTTTTCTACATAGGCACTGATATAATCTACCACCCTCTCTACTGGCTACCCTTTCACCTTTAATATCGGTGCAGTGTAAATTATATTCATTTAGTAGTAAATTACTTATTTCGACCCAATCCTCATCAAGATGACATTCAACAAAAACATAATCGGTTTTTTTAATAGTTTCTTTCATACCACTTAAAACCATTTTTTCTGCACCCTCAACATCAATCTTTATTAATTTTATATGTTTTTCATTTTCTAATAATTTATCTAAAGTAATAGATTCAATCTCTCCACCTTTCTCATTTGTTTTAAAATTCATATCGTGACCAATTATATTGTTGGTGAATGAGTCCACCCCTAAATAAAAATTAACCACACCACATTTATCAGAAACTGCTTTATTTTCTAAAATAATATTTTTTTCATTGGCATATTTCCCAACCAAACTTTTAAATGTTTGTGGGTGTAATTCTACCGTATAAATTTTACCATCGTCATTTATTAATCGTTTAAAAAAATCAGTATATATCCCCTGATTTGCACCAATATCAACTAAAACATCTCCTTTTTCTATTATTTTATCTAAATAAGTAAAATTTAATCTATCATTTTGATCCATTTTTTATGTGTATTTTTCTTTAACTTTTTGTAATTCATTATGGTAATTATCATATATTTTTTTTAACTCTTTATTTGTAACATACGTTTGTAATGGTGTATAAATATGGTGCATAGTAGATGGTATGTAAGTATCTCCATTATCTTGAAATTGTGAAAAATGTGTAAATACTAATTCCTGTTCTTTACCTTCCCATATAATATTACCATTTTCTTTAAACTCATATAATTGCCATTGCCATGGTGCCCCATGTCCAATATTACCATCAATAAAAATACAATCAGGTGAGCACATTGTAGGAAAAAATTCTAAATATTTTTGGTCACCACAAGTGGAGTATTGTGGATATTTTTTATTTAAGACGGCATCTGACCACCAATCAGATACTCTTTTACCCATAGGAGTATTTTTAAAATAAACTATACCTACATTGTATAAACCATCTGGTGTGTTACGATTTAAAGGAAATTGTCTATGTCTAAAAATACCAACTTCTTTTTCACCTATTTCTGCATAAATATTTTTTATATTTTTATGGAAATAAATATCACTATCAATATAAGTTATTGATTCAATATCATTTTCTAACATTTTATTAGAAAAATAAGATGCTAAACACCAACAAAAATACTTGTAATTGCTTTCTTTTAGATTTTTTAATGTTACATCACTACCCAAAAAAACATTTATATTATATACTTTTAAAGTATCAGAAGAGTGTTTTATAAGTTTGTTATATGATTCTTCATCTATACATAAATAATGGAATACAACGTCTTTATTGGTTAATAAAGATTCATATAATACTAACCCTTTATTAAGATAATTTATATCTGAAACTGTACAAACATTTATCATATATCAAAATTAATCATTTTCCTTTTATTGTAAAGTTCTCTATCATGTTTTTCATTTTTTATATTTAAAGAATGTATTTGATCTCTACCACCATGCCCCCAGTCAGGGTGTTGGTGTTGTATTATAACCTCATCAAAATAAGTCTGTTTACCTAAAATATTACCTACATTCATAAATTCATTATCACACCATACAGAGATGTATTCTGGATAGTAAATATAATTAAATCTATCATAATATTTTTTACCTAAAATACATAACGTATTTAATTTTTTACCCTGATAACCATCATTAAACCATAGCACACCGTCAGTATCTGGATAATGTTCTATCATTTTTTGTTTAATAATAGTGTCATATCCTTTTTTCAATGGCGTCATGTCATCTGAGGCTAATAAAACAATATCAAACGATTCACCATCTAAATCTGCATTAATGGCATCTATTTTACTTTTATTTTCACCATAACATACTTTAACATTGTCATAACCACTTAACACTTCTTTGACGTGTGGTTGATTCATATCTACATCATCATTATCACATGTGACGATAATTTTTGTTGTTTTATCATCTAAAAAATCAACATATTTTTTTAACACACTTAGAAACTTATTTGACCTACCCCTAGTAGGGAATTTAATTAATAATTTCATATCACACTCTCATATTCTTCTATTATTTCAGAGACTATATTCTCTGATTTATATTTTTCAACATCAGAAGGAACACCCTTTAATTCTTTATTTAAAATGTTTCCTTGGTCGTCTATCTGATATACCCACCCAGATTTACCACATAACCACCCCTCAATTGTAGTTCTACCCATAAGTATACTCGCAGTTTCTTCACATTCTTTTACATAACGTTCAACACGCCAAGTAGACTCATAGTATTTTACATTATCATTAGTTAATAAGTCATCTAAATAATCTGATTTATTTGTACCAACCAACCAAAGTTGTTTATTATTTTCTTTTGTATATTCTACTAAATCGTAAATTGTATTCTTTCTTAAATAATCTATAGTCCCAACAAATAAAACAAAACCTTTTGTTTTAACATTTTCGTAAATTTTAAATCTATCACTATCTATAGGATTATATATTACACTAATTTTATCTTCAGATATGTCCCACCCATTTTTAACAAAATCTTTAATACTTTCTCTAATAGTAATATATTTTTTTACTTTGTCGTCTACAACAGGTTCTTCTAAATTAGGTATAACTTCAGAATGTATTGTATTAACGAAAGTTAAATTAGGGTACAACTTTATTAAATGTTCACCTATAGGTTTGTGATTAATATGGACTACATCATATTTCACATCACTCACTTTATACAACTTACCTTGTTCTGATAATACGGGTCCGTTATTTGTGTTTAACACCCATTTGCCATCACCTAACTTATAACCTGGTGGTTCTTGTATTGGGTAACAATTAACCCCAAACCTTTTAATTCTTTGCACCATTTTAGGTCCAATATTAGAAACAATATCTACCTCACAATTTTGTTTGGTTAACTCTTTTGCTAATTCGTAAACATGTAATTCTGATCCAGTATAATCGTTAAATAATAAACAACCTATAAGAACTTTCATTTTATTATTTTTACCAAAATACTTTTTAGATTTAACAGGTAAAACATCTTTAAATTTTTCAGAAAACTCTTTTCTATTATTTTCCCATTCTTCATTTGTTTGACCAATAGATAAGTGTGTCACATCTATATCTGAAGTAACACCTACTTTAACACCTTCTAAATAATTTCTAAAACAAAAATCTACTTCATAAAAATGAAATCCTTTTACTTCTTCATCAAAATTAGTTTTAATTTTATTCTTATTTACTGAAAAAAATAAACCATCTACTATTACTACATTATCTAAAAAATTTGATTTTTTTGGTGAATATTTAGATAACCATCTATTACCATTGTGTTTATGATAGACTTGTCCATACATATGTAATGGGTTTTCCCACCACATACCAGATTTAGGAATCTCTCTAGATCCCGCAATACCTATAATTCCATATTCTTCGTTATTATTAAAAGACTTTAATAACTTTTTACCCCAATTATTAGTCTCAAATATAATATCATCATGACAAAAAACCACAATATCATTTGTAGTTTCTTTTAACGCTCTATTATATAATTCAGTTAATGAAAACTCACCATTATTTATATACTGAATAACCTCTAGTCCTTTGTGTATACCAGAGGTTTTCTTAATGTGTTCTATATGTTTAGGGTTATCTTCCCTAGTAGAGAATACTACACTAATCATCCATCCCTAATTTACGTTCAAAATATTTTGCAGCTTCTTTAATATCTGGATTTTGTTTAATTGTCTGCATTGCAATCATATCTTTTATTCTGGTTGTTGACCAACTATGTGATCTTGTCGTATATATAACTTTAGGTGGTAAATCATCTCCCGTAAAAGATTTACCTATATAATCTTCACCTAAAATTCTTATATCGGGTTTAAAAAACTGAATTAAGTCATATAACTCTTCCTCTGTTTGATATACATATATTTCATCAATATATTTTATTGATTTAAGTGTTTTATATCTTTCATATAATGGCACAACGGGTTTATATTTAGATTTACGGTGTTCCGAAGGATCTTTTTGTAAAAATATTAAAAACTTATCACAATGTCTTTTAGCCTCCTCAAAGGTATAAATGTATCCTGGATGTAATAAATCAAAATTACCAGCAGTAAACCCAACAATTTCTTTTTTTTCTAACATATCTTATTTTTTAAACTTTTTAAATTCCTCTTCTGTTAGTTCGTAATCGATTTCGAATTCAGTTGTAACGTATTCACCAACAGTATTTACATATATATTATAATATTTACCATCTACTACTACATTACAACCAGATTTAGATTTAATACACCAATCAAACCACACATCTTCTAATCTTTCAGAAGGTATTTATCTTAATCTAATCATCCTTTAGACTTAAATAATATTTTCTTATTTCTTTCCCCAAATATCGGTCGTTAGGGAATTCTTTAATTAAATCAACTACATATTGTACATCAAAATTAACTTTTCTATAATATTCATTAACTACTTTTGTTTTTGTAGTATCATAAACATTGTCTTTAACTTGTCTATATTCGTTTAACGTTCTTTCTTTTGACATATATTAATTTTTATTGTTTACCTGTTGATCCAAATCCACCATCTCCTCTTTCGGTTTCAGATAGATTATTTGTTTTAACTAATTCACTTATACTTTGTCCCACAACATTCATAATCACACCTTGTGCGATTCTTTCACCTGGTTGTATCGTATAATCTTCATTACTTAGATTTACCGCAATAACACCAACATCACCTCTATACCCTTCATCCACAGTTCCTGGTGTGTTTAAAACAGAAATACCATACTTTAACGCCATACCACTTCTAGGTCTAACTTGTAATTCTGTATTTGGTGATAATTCGAACTTAAGTCCTGTGGGTATTAATTTTCTTTCTAAAGGTTTTAGAGTGGTTGGTTCAGAAATAAACGCCCTTAAATCAAAACCACTATCCCCAACCTTTGCGTACTCAGGATCAGGATTATTAGAACTATTAGTGAATTTAGTTTTTATTTTAAAATTATCCCAATCACCATCATTGAAACCATCCATTTCGGTTTGGTTAAATGATTCTATTTGTTCCATTAAACTCTTTAGTTCATTTAATTCATTAAGTTCTCTTTCAAAACCTTCCATTTATTTCTTTTTACATTCAATTATTGCGAGTTCATTCGCCAATCTTAATATGGTTGATAATGTACTTCCATACCATTTAGATTGTTTATCGTCATCAGTCTTATCATAATTAAGTATTGACTGATATTCTTCATCAGATAACTCAACACCATATCTTAATGAATAATATGCGGATCTTTCTCCCACTCTCATAGAAACTAAATCCTCATTAAAGTCATACATTTTACCTTGATTCTTTCTATGCCACTCAGATTCACAAAATTTATAAAGTTTTACTTTTCCTAACTGATGAAGGAAACAAACTCTTATAATAGATTTTTTATCTACCCTTTGTGATTCAGGTAAAATATCATTTAGATTAATTCCATATTTAGTGACAGTTAGAATATAATCTATTAACCCACCAGGAAATGCGTTATACATACTTTCCATATTAGATGCGGGCGCACTATATAAATCTTCACCTAAAAACTCTAATAAATTTTCAGATAGGATGTTATAGGTTTCATTAGTTTTATTAAACTTTTCTTTATTTTTTAATATCTTTTCTTTCAAATCCATGATTTTACAAGTTTATTATAATAATAAAGAAATTATTTCACTAAGTCAACTTCCACTCCTTTTTTTTCTTCTACTAATTTAACATATAAATCTCTTCTTTTCTCACAAACAGATTTCATATCATATGTTCCATTCACAGTATTATATAAATTCTCACCTAATTTTGTAATTAGATCTGGATTAAGAATTAATTTTTTAAGATGTGAATACCATAACTTATGATTTTTAATCGTAGGTACTAAGAAACCATTACCTTCTTCATTTATATCACCACCTTTCAGATAGGCGTTTTCAATGTCTATTTGATAAGGTCCGAAATCTTGTGCAATTATCGCCTTCTTATGGAATCCCGCCTCAATAACCTTAAGTTGTGATTTAACCTTATTAAATGTACTTTCTTTAAGTGGTGCGAGAGATATATCGAATAAATTATAATTAGACGCATATGAAGTAATAGGTTTAGTCCATACTCTTCTATATGGTTCATTGTGTACATTCTCATATTCTTTATTTTCAAAAGACAATAAGAATTTTTTATAATCTTCACTTATTATATTATAATCATCAGTAAAAATCTTTTCGTATTGATACCATACAGATTCTTTTGGTTTAATCGGTCTTTGTTTTTGTTCACCTGTTTTTGGATCAATCATAGTCATAGTACCTCTTAAATCATAACCACATAAAACAAATTGTACTTTATCTAATAAACCATCTGATTTAAGTTTAGTCATTAAACCTCTTAGTATTTCCAAATCCTTCATATGTGAAGAACCACCTAACCATCCGATTCTAATTCTTTCACTTTTCTCAGGGTTACTCTGATATTGTTTTTCATCTGGATTAATTGCGTTTGGTAATACAAAGACATTCTTATTTAATTTAGAAATCTCATCCGCAAATACTGAAGTAGTGGTTGTAACATTTCTAGATACCTTAAGATTATTCGCAATCTTCTTATCTAAATTATTTTGTTTGATGATTTGCCACGCAGGGTGATCAGGACCTGGTGACCAATGATCATCAATATCCATAATTGTTGCAATACCCAACTCATCACATCTTTCCAATAGTTTAGGTAGGTTATCATAATCACCCAATGTCCTATGATAATGAATTAAATCATATTGTTTAAGGTAGTTATCATCATTTAATTGTGGTTCGTAATCAATATCCACATGAAACTCTTTAGGAAAGTATTCTTCTAACTTAATATGTGGTATTGTAGATCTGTAATAGCCCGTCAGCTCACCCCAGTCCTGTCACTAGGCACTACTAATACCTTTATTTTGTGACTGACTGGGGTGATAATGTTTTTAGTTTTGTTCATAATTTTTTATTATCTCAAATATTATAGAGTTATTTTTTTTGTAATCGGTTTCCCATATTACTTCACAATTATAACCTTCTTTTTTTGCTAAGTAAAGTTTATGTTTATCATATTCCCATATTTCCATCGCAGTTTTATTTTTTTTATGGTTATAATAGTGAGGTTCGTATTTTGCTGGATTACAATGCCAGTAATCACCATTATACTCAATTAATAGATTAAGTGATGGGATATAAATATCGAATATTTTACTGTCTACCCTAAAACTATGTACACACTCTATACCATTTTTCTTAAGATTATTTACTATTTCTTTTTCTGCTTTAGATATATTAAAACTTTTTAATTCTCCTTTACGATGTCTTTCTTTCATAAGATTACTTAATTTTTTTCTCGTTTTTTCCATCTTACCACTTCTCCATAATTTCTTTTTTGTCTCACTAACCCTTTTTTTATATTCAGGATCATCAGTGTGATTACTACGTTTAACACCTATTGTTTTTAATTGTATTTTTTTTATACTTTCTAAAGAATGTTTTTTACCATAAAATGGATTACCTTCACCTTTTTGCTTGTTTAAAGAACATGGTTTACAAGTTTTTTTATTTTTTAAATTCCTTCGTAACAAAAATTTTTTTTGTGCGTAACATTCTATTTTTTTTTCACATGTGTCGCAAATATAATGATGATACCATTTTCCATCTTTTAACGTATAATCTTTATATTCCTCGTTAATATTTTTTTTTATTAAATTATTTTCGTTTAAAATCTTTAAAACTTTTTTTTTAGGTATACCCAAATTTTTCGAAATGGTAGGTGAACCATATCCATTTAAATATAAATTTATAATTTCATTTTTCATAATACTTTTATTAATAAATATAAAATACTTAAAAATCTTAATAGAATACACCTGTTTAATCATTACGATAAAAAAATTAATAAAAAGTTTGGCAGTTTAAAAATTTTTTGTATCTTTACAATATCAAAATCAAACAATATGAATAATTTAAATGCAATCAGAGTAAACAACGAAACGAACAACAACCCAGTTGACAAAAAATTCTATTACGGAAGAGTCTTCCAAAAAGACAACACAGGGAAACTATTTGACTTTATGGTAAAGAACCATATGGAAGAGGATAAAAAATACAAATTCCGTTATATTACAAAATGTAAGGCAGGTTTCCAAATCATTTCAGAAACTAATTACGAACAAACCCCAAAGGAATTTATTAGTGATACTTATGGGTTCTTAGAAAACGTACAAGTGTGGGTAGAGTATGATAACCCGACAGAAACTAACAAAGGTATCTGGTTGAACGTTCTAACGACAAAAGGTAAGAAGTTCCACAGTATCGATAAAACCTTCCTATTGAATCTTAAAGTTGGGAATATGCACAACGCTTGGAAGAAGATGGTAGATTTCGATCTTTGGAAGAGAATGGGTACTAAGACTCACGCAGATTACGCATACAAAATGAATAATGTCGCTACCGAAGAGGTGGCGGCATAATACCTATTCTTATGACAATATCAGAAAGTAGAGAAAGATTAAGAAATAGGTATATTAAGTGGTATATGGATATCCACAACCTTAAAACTGATGAGGACGCCAAATACACTTGGTGGGAGAGAGAGAAAGATTGTCAACAATGGTGTGACAAAGAGAGAACTTATGTTCCAATGAGTGATACAAAAACCCTAAATATTATGAGAGGGTGGTTTAAAGAAATTAAAAAAGATAAATTTTGATGATCAAGAAATAGAAGGTATCATTAAATTTTTTGAGGAAAGGTTTTCAGATGAACTATAAATATTTTTAAAAAAATTACTAAAAGTTTTGGCAGTTTAAAATTTTTTTGTATCTTTACAATATCAAAATCAAATAACTATGGAAAATTCAGTAATTTTAACAAAAGTAAGAGAGTACAAAGGGAACAATGGTTTTATCCTTTCACTTAAAGGTGGACTAACTAAGTATGGTTCTCTTACACCTAAACAACTTTCTGCGGCAGGTAACTTCTTCAGTAAGTTCGATCAACCAAAAACAGAAACTCCTATGGAAGTAAAAAATGTAAATGTAGACATTAAGGTAACTAAGTTTATCGCTAAGAAAATCGCAGAAGATAACGAGTTAGAGTTTAATCCATACCTTATGACTATCTCTAAGGTATTAAAGGAGACACCTAAGGCTTATCAAGTGGTAGGTAAAATGACTACTTCTGATGTGTCTTCTTGTAGATGTTGTGGTAAAGATTTAACAGATTGGAGATCTCAGGCAACAGGTGTGGGTCCAGTTTGTTCTAAATCGTTAGGTATCCCTTACGTTAAAAAAGAGGAAGATGTGGAAGTGTTTAAAAAACTTCTAAAAATAAAAATCGATAAGATTGGAGATTTAACCTTTTGGTTGGCAAAGTCGCAAATAGTGGAGGGTAGTTCTGAATTAAAGGAACAACTATCCTAAAACAAAAAAACCCTCTTCGGAGGGTTTCTTTTTATTTTCTTTTTTTATTCGGTATTGGTTTTAATGTTCCACCGAATATTGTATCACCTATTTTAATTTTAATGTCTTCAGTAACTAAAGATTTATCTAAATATTCTTCTACTACTGATCTC
>Ga0222719_10000786_pt1 | contig 31640 bp, 33 predicted proteins | sample C33_34DmetaG_FD_165039 | JGI IMG/M metagenome (GOLD analysis project Ga0222719, IMG submission 165039) | Estuarine water microbial communities from San Francisco Bay, California, United States - C33_34D | ecosystem: Environmental > Aquatic > Marine > Unclassified | place: USA: California... | reverse complement strand
ATATCAGCATGCTAAAAATAGCTATTAGTAATATTAACGACATTAATAACGAAACCATGGTACGTTCAAGCTGTGTTGCTCTAAATAAACTGCCGTATGACAGATCCCAGCTAGAGACTTTAACGTAAGAGCCTAAGTTTAAGTCTGTTAACACCTCATTAGCTGTTTGCTCAGTCGCAAAGACATCTCTAAGCTGTAGCTCTATTCCCGCACCATTTATGGGGCGAAATGCTTTCCTGAAAGCATCTGTACCAATCAATGCATAGTTTTGATCTATTTCAGAACCAACAGAGAACAATCCTGAAACTTTAAAGCTTATTACTCTTGGTATATTTGCAAGTGGATTCATCTGATTGGAGACCACCAATGAAACAGTATCGCCGGGCAAAGTGCCAAGCTCAAATGCCAGAGCATCACCTAAGACAATGTTGTTGCTCGCATCCAATTCATCTAAATTACCCTCAATTATGCTCTCAGCAATGATTGAGATTTCATTTTCATTGGTACCCTTAATCATCACTCCTCTGGTTGTATCAGAGCTTGAAAGTATTGATTGAGCCATAAAAAATTCTTGTGAACTAACAACATTTGAATTTTGATTTACAGTTACTCTAACCTGATCAATATCAGCAAATCCTCCGGGCTTCTCAAAAGTAAGGTGTGGAATAGCTCCCAAAATTCGAGTTCTTAGCTCGTCTTGAAAACCATTCATCACTGAAATAACAATAATTACGACAGCGGTACCAATAGCAATTCCTAATGAAGTAAAAACTGTTAGAACCGAAAGATGTTTGGTTCCAGGTTTAAAAAGATAGCTAAGAGAAAGCTTTGAAACGAAATCTATCAAGATAATTTCTTCATCACTTTAGACATCTGTTCTAAGAGCTTGCCTCTTGGAGGTCTCATCATTTCGAAAAGTGAGTCTATTTTTGTTTGGTAGTACACAGATCTTAAATTTGAAAAGTTTAAGAAACCTTCATAGCCGTGGTAGCAACCAAAACCCGATGGTCCAACTCCCCCGAATGGTAACTGTGATTGCATCAAATGAAACATGGTATCGTTGATTGTCACCCCGCCTGATCGTGTATTATTTATCACATATTCTTGTTCCTTTTTGTCGTCACTAAAGAAATAGAGACCTAGCGGGTGATCATGTTTATTGACGTAGTCTACAGCCTCTGAAAGTTGGTCATAAACCATAATCGGAAACACAGGACCAAAAATCTCATCCTGCATAACTTGCATATTGTCGTTGACGTTTAGCAAGATTTTAGTGCCAATGGTGTCTTTCGATGCATCGTCGACATTGCCAATATTTATTAATTCTGCACCTTTTGCCACCGCATCTTCGACATAGCCATTCATGCGGTTGAAATGATTGGAATTAACCATGGAGGTATAGTCGTTTTCATTGCCCTCATAAAAGCTATTAAATGTCTCTTCAAGCGCTACAACCAACTGTTGCTCCATCCCTCGTTTTACCATGATGTAATCTGGGGAAAGACATATTTGACCAGAGTTTAATGTTTTTACAAACATGATGCGTTTGGCCACCATATCAATGTCAACATTGTCAGAAATAATCGTTGGGCTTTTGCCTCCTAGCTCCATGGTAGTTGGTACAATGTTTTCAGCTGCCTTAGCTAAAACTTTTTTCGCAATCCTTCCACTCCCAGTGTAAAGCAGATGATCAAAAGGTAAGCCAGAAAACTCAGATCCTATTTCGGGACCGCCCAAGATAACTGCAAATTCACTTTCATCAAAATATTTCCCTACCGCCTCTTTCATAAGTTCGGAAGTTCTTGGGGTAAATTCAGATGGCTTAGCCATAATCCTATTTCCTGCTGCAAAAATCGATGCTGCTGGATAAAACACCATTCCTACCGGAAAGTTCCAAGGCGCAATGACACCTACCGAACCAAGTGGTGATGGCACCATCATGCTTTTAGCACCCATCAGCCCAGCTCCCAACGATGGGGTACGATGCTGAGGTTTCATCCACTTCTTTAAATTTTTAAGTGTGAAATTTAGATTTCTTACAGATTGCACAATCTCAGAGGTCATAATTTCATGCTTAGATCTGTTTTTGTAATCTTCGTTTAAGGCTTCAATGATTTGATCATCGTGGGTTTCAATCAAGGCTATACACCTTTTCAGTCTATCTGCCCTTTGGTGATAGGTTGGGACGCCCTCTTTGATGTAGGATGCTTTTTGTAAATCTAGTATGTCTTTCATTGGTTCTCCCTTGCCATATTTACAATACATTCTACCCAATTATCGTCGGAATTGAGAGATGGTACGTAATCAAGTCTTTGACCACCATGTTCCTCAAACAGTTCCTGGTATTCACTACCAATCTCAACAATTGTTTCCAAACAGTCTGTGGTAAATGATGGTGAGACTACAAGTATTTTTTTAATGCCCTCTTGCGCATATTTTTTTATGACTTCGTCAGAGAAAGGCTTGACCCAACCCGAATCAAGTCGAGATTGAAAAGCTGTTATCGTTTTGTCGCCATCTATTTGAGCATTCTCAACAAGTAATTTTGTTGTCTCGTAGCAAGTGGCTTTATAGCAATAATGATTGTCACCGTGAACTCCTTCGTGGCAATTTCTATCATCGCATTTGCCATCTGCATACACCTCATCTAACTGACTCATCGGCAAGCCATGGTAGCTGAAGATAATTTTTTCATATTCATCCAAATTAAATTTCAGAATATTTTTAGTAAACGCATCAATAAAATCTTGTCTATTGTAAAACTGATCAATGGTTGAGATTCTTGGAATAACATCCCATTTTGCAATAATTTTTTGGGCTTTTTCAAGAAATGATCCATTAGCTGCTGAGGAGTACTGTGGAAAAATAGGGAGTAGAATAATTTCTTCATATCTTTTGCGGTATATTTCAGCCAACACAGATTCTAAAGAAGGGTTTTTGTACCGCATGGCGTAATAAACATCGTGAGAATCACTAAGCTTTGACCCAACCTTCTCTGTTAAATCTTCCATGTGGTATTTCAATGGAGATCCTCTTTCAGTCCAAAGTTCCTTATATGCTTTTGAGGATGAAAAGGATCTTGTAGGAACAATAATGAGATTTACCAGTATGAACCTAAGCAACCAGGGCACTCTTATCATTCTGCTATCCATCAGGAACTCACTCAGATATTTACCAACATCAATAAAGTTTGGAGAATCAGGTGTCCCTAGAGAAATTAGTAAGAGGGCTTTTTTATTTGTACGCATCTGATCTAAGTATATACGGGTGCAGAAGGGTAAATCCAACAGCAAGCAATGAAATAAGAGCCGATAATAAATACAAATATGCAGAATCAACTAAATACAGTCCAATAAGCAGTGGAGCGGCCATGTGACCAATAGGTAGGGTGCTTCCCATCATTCCTGCTGCAGAGCTTTGAAATTTTTTGTCATGACTTAATGACAGTGCTGAGTTATAGCTTGGACGCGTCATGCCCAAACCAATACCATTAAGTATTAAAGTGCCCACAAGAGCAAATATTTCGTATGAAAAGATCAGAGCCACAAAGGATAAAGCACTAAGTATCGGTCCGATAATCATCATAGCTTTGATGGATTGAAACAAGGGATTTATCAAAGATTGAGTCACAACCACAGAAACCGACCATATCCCAAAACATATGCTGACGTAAATTGCAGCTTCTTGTGCACTGTAGCCCAGCTTATCGTATATATAAAAACCCATGGTCTGGAAGATTATTGCTTGAGCTACACTTGCAAGAGAAGACACAAAAATAAAAGGCCAGACCTTCTTATCTAATACCCTGAGTCTGCTTGGTCTCTTGAGGCTTGCTTTGGCTTCTGGGATATTCCTCAGTCGATTGCTTAGTTGAATTGCAACAACCAAACCAATCGCACCAAACAGTATGAAAGGTAATTCATTATTGGTATAGCGAAATAAGAAGGCTCCAATTAAAGGACCCAATACTGTGCCCAGCACAAACCCAGATTCAAGGTTTGAAAAAACAGCTGCTCTTTTATCGGGCGATGATATTTTTCCTGCAAAACCAAACAGTGCCGGTCTTGTAGCGGAGCCAAATATACCGTAGATCAAACGTGATGCAATTAAAGCTGGCAACAAGAAGCCGCTTGTTATGTAGCCTTTCTCAAATAAAAAAACCGGCAATATGATAAGAATCATATTGGCTGAATATCCGATAGATCCTATTATCCCAACTATACGAGATCCTAGTTTTTCACTGTACCTGCCCCAGAAAGGTGACGCAAAAAACCATGCAAAAGCGGAGATTCCAAAGATCAGAGAAACCTCAACTTCATTTAATCCATTTTCTCGAGCAAAAATAGGTATTGAAGTGAAGACCAAGGATTGCCCAAGACCAATGCTGAGCATCGTAAAAAAAATCCAAAGGTAATTTTTTTCTGTTTTGGTTTGATACATTAATTAAAATGAACCAATGCCTACAAGCGATTTTACTTTTTCTAAGAAGGGTTTGGTGGTCTCTCTGACCTTTCTAGCATTTTCTTGAAGCACATCTTCGATGTAGTTTAGCTCCCCTTTTTGTTTTTCAAAGTTCTCTCTGATCGGAGCAATAAGCTCATTAAGTTCCTCGAAGACTATATTTTTGGCATCGCCCCATCCAATGCCATCCTCAAATTTTTGCTTCATCTCCTCAAGGCTACTTTCATTAGCAAATGCTGCATATATCGAGAACAAAACATTGTCTTTCCATTCTTTTCTTTCGCCAGGTTCTTGGGAGTTTGTAACTATTTTCATTACAGATTTTTTAAGGTCTTTTTCTGAGCTTAGCAGAGGGATTATGTTGTTATAGCTTTTTGACATTTTTCTTCCATCAATACCTAAAACGGTTTTTTCTTCAGCTATGACAGCTTCTGGCAAGTTAAAAGCCTCACCGTATCTATTATTAAATTTATGTGCAATGTCTCTAGTCATTTCTAGATGTTGTTGTTGGTCTTTTCCAACAGGAACGTGAGTGGCATTGGGACAAAGGATATCGCAGGCCATGAGCAAGGGATATGAAAACAAGCCCAAAGAAATTCCTTCTTCTATGTCTTTTTTGCCGCTTTCTTTGTTTATGTCTATGGCAGCTTTGTAGGCATGAGCTCGATTTAGTAGCCCTTTTTCTGTAACACAGCTCAGTATCCATGCCAGCTCAGTAATCTCTGGAATATCCGATTGTCTATAAAAAAATGTTTTGCTTGGATCAAGCCCAGAGGCAAGCCACGCCATTGCGACTTGATGTGTAAGTTCTTTTAATTTAATCGGATCCCATACCTTTATGAGAGCATGATGGTCGGCGATAAATAAAAATGATTCGCACTTTTCGTCCAAAAGGTCTAGAGAAGGCTTGATTGCTCCTATATAATTTCCTAAGTGAGGATAGCCACTTGGCGTAATACCTGTTAAAATTCGTTTCATTCAAAAAGTGTTTGATTGGATTATAAATAAATTTCAACTAAATTTGTGACTGACAAAGCAATAAACTTAAATCAACAACTTAATGGCATCGACCAGCTATTTGCTTCTGGCCAAATTAAAAAGGCACAAAAAGATCTCAGAAAGCTCAACTCTCTTTTCAGTAAAGACAAGCCTGTACCCTCAAGGTTTAGACATAAGTTTCAACGATTAAACTTTACAGCCAAGGAGTACGATGATTGGGCTGAATTTGCTACCTCTGATAAGAGGACTGAACTAATTACTGCTGTTAACACTTTGGCTACAAAAAGATTAGAGCCCAGAAAATTAGCAAATGAAATAAATTCATTGCAAAGGCAATGGCAAAACTTGGACCAACATGGCAAAACAGCCAGTAAAGAAAAGTGGGGAATTTTTAAAGATGCATGTGAAAAAGCTTGGCTTCCTTGCAAAGACTATTTTGCTGAGCTTGAAGGCAAAAAAGAAGAAAATAAAGCCAAGAAATTAGACCTAATCAGTCAAATCGAGTCTTTCCCATCAGGCAAAAGCTCAGAGAATATAACAGTCATTCAGATAGTAAAATTTCTTAAAGGGGTGCATGAAAAATGGAAAATGTTCTCCCCTGTTCCAGATCAAGATTTTCAAGACCTTAACAAAAAATTTAGGGATTCTCGAGAGGGCATCAATAAGCTTTTATCTGAAGTTGAGCAATACAATAAGTCTCAAAAAGAAGCTGTAATTGCTGAGGTTCAGGCACTAAATAAAGATGAAATAGATGAAGCGGTCGTAAAGATAAGAGAGCTACAAGACAAATGGAGAACACTCGGCCCTGCCGGCAAAAAATTAGACCCCGAGATCAATAAGCAATTCGATGATATCTGCTATGAATTCTTGATGATTAAAGATAAAGAGCTTGATGAATCTAGAGGGTTAATGGACGAGATTATCAAGAGCTTAAGAGAGAAAGAGCTTTCTCCTGGAGAGGCAGAAGAAAAGTTCAAAGAACTAGAAAATCTGCAAGGCACCCAAGAAGAGAAAAAATTCAAGAAGGCTCTTAAAGACTTTGCAATGTTGCAAAGAAATGAAAAAGCTCAGGAAAAACTCAAAAGCTATCAAGAGTTATTTGAACAACTAATTGATGTTGGTTCTGAAAAAGTAACAAAAGAGCTGATTCCAGAGTTTGTGAATGGCAAACCAGCAGAAGCGATGGATTTATTTGAAGCATCAATCAGGTTTCAAATGTTTGCCGGTCTTGATCCAGTAGGTCCAAAAGAGATGGTATCTAAGATAAAGTTTGAAGAGTTAAAGAACCGTTTTGCCGAGAAAAACGTTGATCAAAATGAGAAGCTAAGGGAACACTTCACCAATCTTGTTTACTCAGCTCATCCTGGAAAAAATAAAGACGCAGCAGAGGTTAAAAAAGCTTTAATCAAATCATTGAAAAAAGTGGAATCGCTACTTCCTTAGTTCACGGATGTAGACATAACCAAAAATAAGCGTCATCACAAAACCCTCTAATACACCATTTTTAGACGCAGTTTTGAAGAATGCAAAAAATTCAATCAGATGCACAAGTATTGTTATTAACGCAATTAATTGAATTATCTCTACATAACCTCCAAACAGAGCAGGATAAATCAACGACAAGAATAGTGGCACCCAAGCAATTAAGACTAATTTTTTCAACATGCATTTAGGATACACTAATTCTTTCGGGATGTAGCGCAGCCTGGTAGCGCACCATACTGGGGGTGTGGTGGTCGTCGGTTCAAATCCGGCCATCCCGACCATAAATAATGCTTGATTAATGACTGTATTCTGATAGTTTTTACATGTTGGGATAATAGATTAATGCATACCTCCAATTTAATAGCTTACGCAGCACCAATTTTTACACTAATGATCATGTGTGAATTTCTGTATGGATATTTTAAGAATAAGAATAATTACAGGCTAAACGACACATTCACTAGCATAAGCTTAGGCATGATCAGTAGATTTCCCTCTTATCTTCGTCTGGGGGTTCAGGGGCTGGTATATGCGTGGATTTACCAAAGTTTTAACCTTGGCATACTCAATAGCTACGATGCGTATGTTTGGGTCATAGCTTTTGTTTTATACGATCTTAGTTATTACTGGTTACATCGCTGTCATCACGAAATAAAAATTTTATGGGCATCGCATGTGGTTCATCATCATGGTGAAGAGTTCAATCTTTCAACAGCGTTACGACAAACAGGCACAGACTTCTTCTTTAAGTGGATCTTCTACTCCCCAATGCTCTTCTTAGGTATACCGCCAGAGATTTTTGTCACAGTGGCTGCCTTGAATCTAATTTACCAGTTTTGGGTGCATACGGAACACATCGATAGAATGGGTATTTTAGATTACATATTGGTAACGCCATCCAATCACAGAATTCATCATGCTCAGAACAAAGAGTACATCGATGCCAACTACGGTGGCGTCTTCATTATTTGGGATAGAATTTTTGGGACATTCATCGATGAGAGAAAAGATTTAAAGCCTATTTATGGAACATCCAAACCGCTTAAATCATGGAATCCATTTTGGGCAAATTTTGAGGTCTGGGTTCAAATGATCAAAGACTCATATAGAACAGAAAAATGGTCCGATAAAATAAAGGTTTGGTTTTCACGACCAAAATGGCGACCAGCGGATGTTGAGGAAAAATTTCCAGTTACCAAGAACGATTTGAGCGCGTTTCAAAAATACGATCCTAAAATCAACTTAACATCAAAATTGTATGGCTTTGGGCAGTTGGCCTTTGCATCCTCTTATTCCATGTTGGTGTTTTTTAATTTCGCTGAACTTGCCTACTTTGATCTTTTCCTCACTGGGATCTTTGTCACCACTACCCTTGTTTTTGCTTCATTCTTATTTGAAAACAACTTCTATGGGTACTATCTTGAATTTGCTAGATCGCTTGCTACGCTCGGACTAATATTTTTAGGAAACTTAAACTACTTGCAAGATATAGTCTTGATCCATTCTGCAATATGTCTTCTTATTTCAGGAATCGTGTTGTTTAACGGCAAGCCAAAGCAAGCCTCTATCGAAGCTGGCTAGGCTTCAGAAAAAATTCCAAGTCTGCAGACCTTTCTTTAAGCTCAGTCCAGATATCAATGTAGTTAAGTGCCGCTAAGCCACAGGTTGGATATTTCTCGAGATATTTACCCGTTAGATGTTCAGTAATTACATGCATGCTCGGGTTGTGACCAACAACCATTACCGATTTAATACTTTCATCTAAACCATAAAGCTCGCTTAGTATCTCTTCAATGCCGCAGTGATAGATTTTTTCTTCATAGACTATATTTTGCTTGGTCTTAAGAAAAAAATGATCGATTGTTTCTTTGGTTCTTCGTGCTGGGCTTGAAATTATGAGATCCAATTTTATTTTCTTTGAAAGAAAATAATTGCCCATGAGATCAGCGTCTTGGATGCCTCTAGTTGCCAATGGCCGATCAAAATCTTTTAATCTGAAATCGTCCCAACTTGATTTTGCATGCCTTAAAAAATAAATATTTTTCATAGCTTATTGAGCGATATTTAATTCTTTTTGCAATCGGTTTCTAAAGGAAAAATCATCAACTGTTATGGTGTGTCGAGGTGTTGATAATTGCGCTACATCAGGATTATTGAGCTCTTGATTTATTAATTCGCCAATGGGTTTTTGTGGTGACCATAGGCCAGCAAAATGCTTAGCAGCTAGTTTTGCTTGCAGCTCAGCACCAGGCCAGATGCATCCCAATGGCTGAAAGAGGCCAATAAAATAGAGGTTTCTGATCTTCTCTGGAATCATTTTATGCAGCAGCGGAACAGGCCCTGATTCAAGATTTATTAGCGCTTTTTCAAAAAACTTATGCTTGATTTTAAAGCCTGTACAAGCGATTACGACATCAAAATCTTGACTAAGCCCATTTTTAAAATGAACAGTTTTCCCATCAAAATTTCTTATATCACCATAAGGTTTCACTTTACCGTGCCGAATAGCATCGTAAAGTTCAGAGTTGACAGTGGGATGTGTTGCCATGACATCGTTTTCCACTTTGGGAAGGCCTATATCTTCATTTTTTCCTTGTATCCATTCAAGAGTTAGGCGCATCAAAGGATACCTAATAAATTTGGGTAGCCATCTTGATTGTTTTGCGTACATATCTGTTGTAAGGCCAAACATAAACTTAGGGATCAAATAGTATCCCCTTCTCCAGCTAATAGCTGTGCTCTTTGATACCCTAGCTGTTTCGACAGCCACATCGCAAGCTGAGTTGCCACCGCCAATTACTAAGACCTTCTTATCCTTAAAAGGAGAGGCCTTTTTATAGTCGTGGGAATGTATATACTCGCCAGTGAATTCACCAGGATAATCGGGGTATCTTGGTTCGTGATGATGCCCGTTACAAACTACTAGACCATCAAAACTATCAACAGATTCTTTACCAGTAGCTATGTGCTTCCAGCGTATTTGCCAGGAATTATTAGCTGCTTGTTGACAGCTAAGCACTTCAGTTCCAAATTTGATTAGGGGCATCAGATTAAATTTTTTTGCATAGCCATTAAAATAAGCCAACAACTCTTTATGGGAAGGGTAATCCGATGTTCCCTCAGGAAATGGAAAATCCTCGTAGTAGGATGTATATTTTGAACTAATAATGTGAGTTGTCTCAAAAACGCTAGAGTGTCCAGATGGGTCATTGAATCGCCAGTTCCCCCCTACTCCTTCGCAACGTTCAAATGCAGTAACTTCAAAACCTTGATCGACAAAGTTTTTTATAGCTGTAATGCCAGAAGGTCCAGCACCAATGACTGCAACTTTTTTCATGGACCGTTAATTATAGTTAATTTCTGATGTTATTTGTTGAGAATTTACTGAAGTACTCTTTTGAAATCTCAATTACTTTTGGAGCCAACCATAGTGCAGAAACCAGCGTTGGTATTGCCATCATTGCAAAGGCACCATCAATTAGATTTAACGCAAAATCAATGGATACAACTGAAAACAGGCCTACGCTCAATATTACAACGTATCGATAAACTTGAGGCGCCTTATCGCCAAATAAAAATCTAGCGCAAACCGACCCATAGTGAGATTGTGTGAAAATAGTGCTCGTACCAAAGCTTAGAACGCAGAAGAAAAGTAATATTGATCCAACTGGTCCAAGTGTTGAGGTAAAGGCTTCAGATGTTAAGGTGATGCCATTGCTATCAGAAGCTTGCCATACACCCGAGATCAAGATAAGCACGGCTGTTAGTGTACACATTATTAGTGTATCGAAGATTGGTCCTGTCATTGCAACTAAGCCTTGTTTAACGGGGTGCGATGTTTTGGCAGCTCCGTGTATCATAGCTTCTGTTCCTATTCCGGCCTCATTGCTGAAAGCTCCCCGTCTTATACCGGTGATAATGACTCCTGCGATACCTCCTGTCACGGCTGCTTCACCATTAAATGCCTCAGAAAATATAAGTTGCATGGATGGTAAAAACATATCGATATTCAGCAGGATAGCCACCATTACAGAGGCTAAATACAGCAATGCCATAAATGGCACCAGTAGTGCGGAAACATCAGCTATACGCTTAAGTCCACCTAAAATAACTAGAGCGGTGACAATCATTAAAAAAGCTCCAGCAAAGTATTCAAAGTACACAACATCAGGAAAGTACAGGTCACGAGTAATTTGGACTATTTGATTGGGTTGGAACGCTGAGAGGCAGCCAATCATACCAAAGAAAGCAAAGAAATAAGCCAATGGGAGCATGTATTTTGGTAAACCATTCTTTATGACATACATTGGGCCTGCCTTTGTTTGACCATCTACCCCAACCTCACGGTACATAACTGACAAAGTGCAAGTGAAAAACTTGGTTGCAATGCCGAATATTGCTGTTATCCACATCCAAAATATTGCACCTGGTCCCCCAATTTGGATGGCCACCGCTACCCCTGCAATATTTCCTAGCCCTATGGTGCCCGAAAGCGATGCTGTCAGAGCTTTAAAGCTGCTAACGTCGCCTTCATCCTTATCAGACCTGTATTTGCCTCTAAGCACATCAAAGGCATGCGGTAAATATTTAAACGGTGTTAGTTGTGACCTTAGAAGAAAATAAGCTCCAGACCCTAGCAATAAGGCAACAAGCCATGGGCCCCACGCGAATGAGGCAAAATTACTTGCAAAGAGGTTTAAGCCTTCCATTGGAGCTAGTATAGCTCAATGTCTTTTAGCTCTAGGTCAACTGTAAAGTCACGACCATAGCCTGCAAAGGATAGTTCTCTAATATTTTTTGGATTAAAGCTTCGAGCTGAATATCCATATTTTTCGAATTCAGTAAATTCAATTTGGTACTCTGACCATTCATCGCTGACTGAAAATTTCTTTGAAAAGAATGACCAAGGTGGCATTTTCATACCTTTTAGACTTACATGAAGGTCGTAGACTTCATTGTTTCCTTTGGCCAAAAATCGAATGCCTCTGATATCGTTGGAGGCAATATTGGGATTGGTGGCAAGTCTGACAAAGCCGCCATTGTTCTTGGTTGAAACAGCACCACTTAGCTTGATAACATCTTGATTTTGTTGGGCCACTAATTCTGATTTTCCACCCATAACATTATCGGTGTAAGCGTACCACTCATTCATGGCAAATGTATTTAAACATATAGAGGTTAGAAAAATTAAAATATACTTCATTGTATTTATCTATAGGTCTGAGCTAAAAAAGCAAGAAAAAAAAGCCGCTCATGGCGGCTTTCTATAGTTGTATTAGATTTACTCGTAAAGAAACTGATAACTATTAGAAGGATATGGTCCTTCGCAGTTTGATATGGCATCAAATTGAGCTTGCATTTCTCCACCATTTTCGGCAAATCTTGCATAGGATGCCTGTGCATCCTCATTATTTTGGTAGTAATTCATCCAGAAAAAGTCGTATTGGCTGTAAACCTCTGGGTTATCACCATTGTGAAGGTATACAGCAAAGGTAAATGGCCCATCATCGCCAGTTTCTGAATTATCAACGTATTCGTTAAATGCTTCAGCTGCAGCACCCAAGGACTCAAGATTACCATTCTCTGTGAATTTGCAGTAATGTGCGTATGTTACCCACTGAGAATTGTCTGCCCATTCACCGGATCTGTCGTTATCTCTGCCCCAATAGGCATCGTAACCACGACGACCATCTCCATCGCAAGTTAATACATCGGCATATTTTTCACCCCATGCAGCAAATTCTTCACTAGGAGGTTGACTCCAAGCTTCATCAGCTACTTCTTTTGATTCCCAGAATAATTGCCAATAAACCTTCCCTTCACCGCCTAAAGACGATTCGGCAACTGGAGCATGCCCTGCTGCATAAATAAGATTTGATAAATCTAGTTGGTTCCAATCTCTAATCATTGCTCTAACATTGTCCGCATTAAAATTAGACCCTGGAGTACAGGTTAAGTATTCTGAAAACATAGGCTCTTGTTCAGTTGGTTCAGCTTCTTGTTCTGGTTCAGAGGTTCCTGAGCAACCGGCAACAAGCAAAGTTAATAAAAGGTAAATAGTAATATTTCTCATTAGATTATTCCCCAACTTCGATCATGCTCCTTTTATGATAAAAATTCAATATTAACTGTTAAATGTAAAATTAAAAAACATAATAGAATAAATAGATTTTAAGACTTTAAAATAACGAAACATTAAGTAAAATTATCAAAACATAGGATAAAAATATTAAAACTTTTAAAATTTTAATATTTAACTGGTTTTATCTATACTAATAAAAATGGAAGAAAAAACTGCACAATGTCCATATTGTTGGGAAATGCAATATTTTGAAATAGATCCTTCAATAGCAGAACAGGAATACGTTGAAGATTGCCAGATATGCTGTCACCCAATACTTATAAGGGTTACAGTAGGCATTGAGAATATTGATATTCAGACAGCTAAGGAAAGTGATGGCTTCTAGGTTAAAATTCTATTGTTAGTTGCATGTTTAAGGGTATTGCTTAAAACCACTTAAATTTTTTAAATAGAACTATTTGAACAATAACAATAGCTAAAAGGATTAAGCAAAAAATTAAAAAAGCATTGGGATTTGATGCTCCAGGAATTCCAGCTACATTTATTCCCAACAATCCAGTTAAAAAGCTTAATGGTAGAAAAATAGCAGCAATAACTGAAAATAAGTACATATTTCGATTTAGTTTTTCAGAGATTTTATTTGTAATTTCATCCATGATTGCTTGTGATCGGTCACGGACAACTTCAAGATCTTCAGTATAACGCTGAATGTTGTTTGCTGACTGATTCAGCCAAAATGAATGATTAGCATCTAGCCATGGCAAGTTTGAGGAAAGCAGCTGTTCTATTGCAATACCTTGAGGCTTCATATATCTCCTTAGAACAATAGATTTCCTTCTTATGTCTAAAATTGATTCTCGGATTTCTTTATCTTGACCATCGATAATAGTCTCCTCAAGATCATCTATAAGTTCATTTAATCCAGCAATTGTAGGTTGCATTCTTTCCGCAAGTCTTTCTACCAGTTGACATAGAATGTCACCAATTGATTTAGGCAAATCATTTGCTTCAATATTTTTTACAATATCTTGAACAGCTTTAAGCTTTCTTTTGCGTAACGTTACAATGTTATTACCAGATACCCATAACCTAAGTGAAATCATATCTTCAGGGGCAGCATTATCATTTAGATTCACTCCTCTAAGGATTAGAAGAATTCCTTCATCAAATTTAACCATCCTTGGTCTTGTTTCTTCTTCAAGCAGTGCTTTATGTGCAATCGAATTTATGGATAAATTTTTTGCTAATAATGTTCCAGCGATATTTGCATGAGTCGCATCCAAATGAATCCAATTAAAACCTTTGGAAGAAAGCTCGCTAATTTTTTTAAGTTTGCTTACTTTTGAGTTTTCAAAATTATATGCGTGAAGAACTTCTGAAATCATTCTATAAAAAATGGCGGAGAGACAGGGATTCGAACCCTGGAAGCCCTATTAAGGCTTGCTGGTTTTCAAGACCAGTGCATTCAACCGCTCTGCCATCTCTCCTAACCGCGATATTATAATCCATTTTGTTGACTAGAAAATAGCAGTTAGAATCATATGATGAAAAGGTTGCAAGTATTTGGATCAACGCCCTCACCATACACACAAAAAATGCTTTCTCTATTGAGGTACAAACAGATACCTTACGACGTTCATTGGGGGGATGCTAAAGGCAGGCTAGAAGCTTTGGGTATTGAGCCTCCAAGACCAGTTTTGTTGCCTGTTGTATTGCTTGAGGATGAAGATAACAAACTAGTAGCAACAACTGACTCAACCCCAATAATCAGAAGGCTTGAAAAAGACTTCCCAGAACGGCAAGTAATCCCAGAAGATAAAGCACTTGGTTTCATAAATTATATTCTTGAGGATTTTGCTGACGAGTATTTAACCAAATTTATGTTTCACTACAGATGGCATTACGAAGACGATGCAGAGAAAGCAGGAACAATATTGCCTCTGATTGAGTTTTCACAAACCCTATCAGAGGAAGAGCTTGCACAACTTAAGAACTTCATCACTCAACGACAAAGTGAAAGATTGTGGGTCGTGGGTTCAAGTGAGGCAACTGCTGAATTAATTGAAAGAGGGTTTAAGAATTTTATGACTCTCTTAAACGATCATTTGGCTCATTCAAGCTTTCTTTTGGGGAATAAGCCCTCTTCAGCCGATTTTGGATTTTATGGCCAACTTTTTCAATTAATTAAATTTGACCCAACACCCAGAGCAATCTGCCATGAGATAGCACCAAGGGTAGTTGCATGGGTCGAAATAATGGACGATCTATCCGGCTTAGATGCTGAAAACTTACACTGGTCGAGTTTGGAAGATGCATCCAAAAATTTACAAAATATACTGAAATTAATTGGCACTTTGTACGTTCCACTTTTATTGGAAAATGCTAAAGCTGTTGCTGATGAATCAGAGGAATGGGAAGTTACAGTTGAGGGGTCATTGTGGAAACAAAAAACCTTTCGCTATCAGGCAAAATGTTTGCAGTGGATTCGTGATGAATTTAACGCCTTGAATGATAACGATCAACAAAGAGTTATGTCGGCTCTATCAGAAACAGGCTGTGAAGATATTCTTTCAGACTAGTATCTAAAGTGCTTAATTTTCTCGCCGCTTTTACCAATGTCAGTCATGGCATTGATGCCTATCTCAAGGTGTTTTTTTGACCACTCAGAAGTAACTTTTTTGTCGGACTCTTCAGTTTTCACCCCGTCAGGAGTCGTTGGCACATCGGAGACGAGCAGCAACGCACCGCGAGCAATTTCATTGTAGTGTCCTGCTATGAATATAGTTGCTACCTCCATATCTATGCCGATAGCGGTTGTCTTCTTTAACTTCTTCATGAACTGTTTATCGTGTTCCCAGAGCCTTCTATTGGTGGTGTAGATGACCCCAGTACGATAATCACAATCGGACTCAATTATTTTATCTGATACAAATTTATGCAGTTTGAAGGATGGTAGCGCTGGAACTTCTCTTGGAAAATAATCGTTTGATGTTCCTTCTCCTCTGATAGCTGCAATTGGAAGAATGAAGTTACCTATTTCAGAGGCCTCTTTTAAACCTCCACATTTACCTAAAAACAAAACACCTTTAGGGTTTCTTGCGTAGAGCAAATCCATCACTAAGGCTGCATTAGGCGAACCGATACCAAAATTAATAATTGATAAACCATCCTTGTTGGTTGCACTTGGCATGGGTTTGTCTTGACCCATTGGTTCAATGTCAAATTTCTTGCAAAATGAGGTTAGGTAGTCTTTGAAATTGGTTAACAGAATGTAATCCCCAAATTCGTCGGGTTGCATTCCGGTATATCTTGGTAACCAGTTTTTTGCAATCGTGTACTTATCTTCCATAAATTGGGAAGGGATAATAGCAAATAAAGAGCGAAATAGGAATTATTTAAAGTCTTTAATACTCGGACAGGTACAAACCAAGTTCCTGTCGCCATAGACATTATCTACCCTGCCAATTGGAGGCCAGTACTTTCGATCTTTAGTTGATTGAGTCGGATAAAAAGCTTTTTCCTTAGAATATGGATAAACCCAGTCAGCAACTAATGTATCAACGGCATGGGGAGCATTTTTGAGTACATTTTGTTCTTTATCGACTTTACCCTCCTTTACTTCAAGAATTTCCTGTTTTATACCTATCATTGCTTCACAGAATCTGTCCAACTCAACTTTGGATTCACTCTCAGTTGGCTCCACCATCAATGTGCCTGCAACAGGCCATGACATGGTTGGAGCGTGAAAGCCATAATCGATTAATCTTTTCGCAATGTCTTCGGCTTCAATACCAAATTCTTTAAAAGGTCTTACATCCAAGATGCATTCATGGGCAACAAGACCATTTTTCCCTTTGTACAAGATATCGTAATGTTCTGCCAAGCGATGAGCGATATAGTTGGTATTAAGAATAGCAACTGAGGTGGCTTTTCTGAGTGACTCTTCACCCATCATAGCGATGTACATCCAGCTTATGGGGAGAATGCTTGCACTGCCAAATTGTGAGCCTGATATGGCATATTCGTTATCCTCTAGTGTTAAAGGGTCATTAGGCAGATATTTTGTTAAAGCATCCACAACTCCAATAGGGCCAACACCTGGGCCACCTCCCCCATGAGGTATGCAAAATGTTTTATGTAGATTTAAATGAGACACATCGCCACCAAATTGGCCTGGATAGCAGATGCCTACCATGGCGTTAAAGTTAGCACCGTCTATGTAGACAAAGGCTCCAACTGAATGAATTAATTCACAAACGGTTCTTACCTCCTCTTCAAAAACGCCATGCGTTGATGGGTAAGTAATCATCATCGCCGCTATTGAGTCACCATGATCATTTATCTTGTTCTTTAGATCGTCTAGATCGATGTCACCATTTTCATCGCAATTAATAACCACGACATCGTAACCAACCATTTGAGCTGATGCTGGATTTGTACCGTGAGCCGATTCTGGTATTAAACAAATGTTTCTTTGATCGCCTCCGTTGGCTTTGTGGTAGCTATCTATGGCTAAAAGACCAGCGTATTCACCTTGAGAGCCAGCATTGGGTTGTAGAGATATTGCTGCATACCCTGTTAATTGGCGCAACCAATCTTCAAGATTCTCAATAAGCTCTAGATAGCCTTTAACTTGATCCTCTGGAGCATGAGGATGGATATTCGCAAAACCATTCCATCCCACGGGAATCATTTCAGAGGTTGCATTCAATTTCATGGTGCAGGATCCAAGCGGTATCATTGACCGGTCAAGAGCGATGTCTTTATCGCCTAATCGTCTTATGTATCTTAAAAGTTCAGTTTCAGTGTGATAGGAGTTAAAGACTTCATGATCTAAAAAACTTGTGGATCGGTTTAAGTCTGAATTCCAGCTTTCTTTGTTTGTTGATTTAGTGCTATCTAAACTAAATATTTCTCTAATCTTAGCTAGATCTTCATCTGAAGTGGTTTCATCAAAACTAAGCCTGATGTGCTTATCATCAACCTTTGCAAAGTTAAGTTTAGCAGCTTCGGCTTTTTCATGGATTTCGTCTGCATTGGCAACTTCTATTGTTAACGTATCAAAGTACATTTCATTTAGTACATTGAATCCAGAACTGCTGAAGTCAGAGGCAATTTGTTTTGTTAGTGTATTTACTCGAGAAGCAATTTTTCTTAAGCCCTCTGGACCGTGATAAATGGCATAGAATCCTGACATAATGGCAAGCAATGCTTGCGCTGTACATATATTGCTGGTGGCTTTTTCTCTTCTTATATGTTGCTCTCGTGTTTGCAAAGCCAAGCGGTAACAAGGTCTGCCTTGCTGATCTACAGTCAAACCTATCAATCTCCCAGGCAGTGATCTTTTGTATTGATCTTTTACAGCAATAAATCCAGCATGAGGTCCTCCATAGCCCATAGGTATGCCGAATCTTTGTGCTGAACCAACAACGATGTCAGCACCATATTCCCCTGCTGGTTTAACCAATACAGAGGCAAGCAAATCTGTGCCAACGATTGCCAAACCTCCTTTGGATTGAATTTGATCAATGTGGCTTGAGGGATTAACAATTGAACCATCAGCAGCAGGAAACTGTATGTAAGAGCCAAAGTAATCCTTTGTATTGTCTGGTTCGGTACCGATTTCAATTTCCACCCCAAGTGGTTTGGCTCTTGAACGAAGAATATTTAGGGTCTGTGGAAAAACATTGCTATGAACAAAGAATACATTTGATTTATTTTTGGACACTCTTTTTGCTAGCATCATGGCCTCGGCTGCAGCGGTTGGCTCATCTAGCAAAGATGCGTTTGAGACATCCATTCCTGTTAAGTCACTAATCATGGTTTGATAATTCATCAATGCCTCAAGCCTGCCTTGAGCTATTTCAGGTTGATATGGGGTGTAGGATGTGTACCACCCCGGGTTCTCAAAGACATTCCTTTTAATGACATTTGGCACATTGCAGTTGTAAAAACCTGAGCCAATAAAAGATTTATAGGCTTTATTTTTCTTTGATATTTCTTTTAATTTTTTTATGGCCTGGCTTTCTGAGAGCGCTTGAGGAAGGTTAAGACTACTTTTGTCTAAAATGCTTTCTGGGACGATGGATTGCAGAAAATCTTCAAGATTCTGAAATTTTAACTCCGCAAGCATGCTTGTAATATCGGCATCGGTTATACCTATATGTCTTGCTGAGAAATCTTCTGGACGAGTCGACATTTTATATGATTTACTCGCTTAGTTGTTTATAAGCCTCGGCATCAAGTAAATCGGAAACTTCATCAATATTGGTTGGTTTAATTTTAAAGAACCACCCATCTTCGTAGGGTGAAGAGTTAACAGTTTCAGGTGCATTTTCAAGATTTTCATTGGTGGCAATAATTTCTCCACTGACTGGGGAATACACGTCCGATGCAGCTTTTACAGATTCAACCACAGCAACATCTGCTTGCTTTTCAATTGAGCTGCCAACTTGTGGCAGTTCAACAAAGACTATATCTCCTAGGAGCTCTTGGGCATGATCAGAAATTCCTACTGTAACAGTGCCATCATCTTCAATTTTAGCCCATTCGTGTGACTCAAGATATTTTAAATTTTCAGGGATATTGGCCATGGTGTTATTGTAAATATTTTAAAAAATTTGTCTTACAAAAATTTAAATTTATTTGTCTTTCTCTGAGCATCGCAAATCCATTTTTAGGGTTCTTGGTATCAAGACGACAGAACCCAATATTTTTTTTAAAAGTCGGGCTCCAGGTGCCACTGGTGATAACCCCACTTCCACCATCGCATGAAATTGTTGAGCCAGACCTTAGGACTCCCCTCTCTTCTGTGTAAAAGCCATGCAAAGTTGATGGCGAGTCTTTGTAGATTAAAAGTTTTTTTTTGCCAATAAAATTTCGTGACTCATCGGTTAAGTCAATGGTCCAACTTAAGTTTGATTCATATGGGTGATTAGCGCTTGTCATGTCGGAGCCGTAAAGGTTTAAACCAGCTTCAAGCCTCAAGGTGTCTCTGGCTGCAAGTCCAATAGGCGAAACACCAAGAGCAATTAACTTATTCCATATTATTAAACCATCTGCCTCACTGGAAATAATTTCGTATCCTGGTTCGCCCGTATAACCAGTTGTCGCAACCATGGTGTTATCAAGCTCCTCGAGATGAAATGGTTTTAGTTCTAAGCTAGGAAAAATTTCTTGAATAAGTTTCTGAGAATTGGGTCCTTGCAAGGCAATAATTGAAGAATTTTTTTGTAGCTCTACTTTGCATTCGAAAGAGCTACTTCTTTGACTAAACCAGTCATCGTTTTGCTCTCTTGTGGCACAATTTGAGATTATCCTAAAGTTAGAGTTCCCTAAGTGATAAACAATAAGGTCATCAAGGATCATGCCCTCCTCATTCAATAAGGGAGAATACAAAGCTCTTTTGCTATGTAAAATTTTGCTGACATCGTTAGGAAGCAATGATTTAAGAAAATCAACTTGTTGTGGCCCAGACAAAATAAAGACTGCCATATGAGAAACATCAAATACACCTGCATTACTACGCACCTCATTGTGTTCATTAATTTGTGAACCATAATTGATGGGCATCTCCCAGCCAGAAAAATCAACTAAGCTACCACCCGCCTCTTTGTGGAATGCATTTAAGTAAGTTTTATTCATTTATGTGCAACGAATTCAATCTCAACATTGCCACCCTTTGGCAAATCACGAACAGCGAAACAGCTTCTGGTCGGGTAAGGTTTAGAAAAATGCTTGAGATAGGCTTCATTAAACACATCGTAATCCTCAATGCTTTTGAGCAGCACTAGGCATTTAACTACGTTTGAAAAATCAAGATCGTAATAAGCAAGATTGGCCTTTAGGTTTTTAAATATTTGGTCAACTTCAGCAACAACTCCACCGGGAACCAGTCCATTTTCATCCATTCCCAATATGCCAGAAAATTGAATTAAATTATCAAATTCAACGGCATCTGAATAAGGGGCACCACTTTTATCAGAATTAATAGTTTTAAATTTCACAGGTCTAATTTATCAACCTTATTGGCACAACTCAATAAAAAAAACTTTTAGGTGCCGATTGCTTGTTAATGGTTAAATTTAATGTAAAATGCCAATTTTATGGCAGCTAACAAACAACAAAAAGTCTATCTTATTCCAGAAGGCGAGACCAGAGATAGTCATACCTATCACTACACCGTTGTCAAAACCAAGAAATTTATACAGGAAAATGAAAAACTTAAAATTAAAAAGTTTAACCCTGTAAAAAGAAAACATGAGTGGTTTGTTGAGGCGAAATTACCACCACACAGCAAAAACTAGTTTTTTTCTATTCTAACCCCATATAATTTTTCTATGAGCAGAATGAGTAAGCTTTTTGAGCAACTAGAAGATTTAATCTTAAGCATAATTGCGTTTATGACCATTGGAGCTGTAGGTTTTGAGTTGGTTACAGTTTATGAGAAAGGCAGTATTGATCTTGCCGACCTGCTGCTGATGTTTATTTATGCAGAGGTCTTAGGTATGGTGGCAATTTACTTTAGAAGTCATGTTTTGCCAGTGATATATCCACTTTTTATTGGCATAACTGCCCTCGCCCGTTTAATTGTTCTGCAGGGTAAAGATTCTGTTCCGGAGCAACTTATTTTTGAAGCGGGTTCAATTCTCCTGCTCAGCATTGCAGCGCTTTTACTTAAAGACGTTAAAGTTACTCTCACTCCTACAAAAAAATAGCTTAGAATAGCTATACAGGGGGTAACAATGCGAATAATTCTTTTATTTATTTCTTTAGCAATATTTTCAGATACCAGTGAATTTATTGATAAAACCAAAGACAAATACAACCAACTAGCCATGGATCTGTGGAACTATGCTGAAATGGGGTATCTTGAGACCAACAGTGCCAATGCAATCAAAACAATATTAAAAGACGAAGGGTTTAATGTAACCGATCAAATTGCCGATATTCCAACAGCTTTCGTTGCAGAATATGGTAGTGAGGGACCTGTAATTGGCATTTTAGCAGAATTTGATGCCTTGCCTGGCTTATCCCAATCCAACAATCCTTACAGAGAGTCTTTAGGTGGTGATGCTGGCCATGCTTGTGGACATCATTTATTTGGTGCAGGGTCTGTGCATGCTGCTGTGGCTATCAAAGAAGAACTTAAACGAAGAAATATTAAAGGCAGAATTAGACTCTATGGTACCCCTGCTGAGGAAGGGGGAAGTGGTAAAGTCTACATAGCTAGAGATGGGTATTTTGACGATGTGGATGTGGTCCTGCATTGGCATCCAGATGATTCCAATCGTGCCCACTATTCAAGCTCCAATGGCAATAAATCAGCAAGGTTTAAGTTCAAGGGTATATCAGCACATGCTGCTGGTTCACCACAAAATGGAAGGTCAGCTTTAGACGGTGTCGAAGCTATGAATATGATGGTCAATATGATGCGTGAGCACATGGATGAGGAGGCAAGAATCCATTACGTTATAACCAAAGGCGGTCTAGCACCGAATGTCGTTCCTGAGGATGCTGAGGTTTATTACTACGTTAGACACCCAGAAAGAGATGGGGTTGAAGAATTATTTAAGCGAGTAGTTAAAACAGCTCAAGGAGCAGCAGTTGGTACAGAAACTGATATAACTTATGAAGTCATGCATGGTAACTACCCTCTCCTGCCCAATACAACTCTGTCTACCATGATTGATAAAGAATTACGAGCACTTGGAGGCATAAGTTATAACTCAGAGGAAGAAGCTTTTGCAAAAGAGCTTTATGGCACTTTAGTAAATCCTGATAGGCCCCTTGGTGATCAAGAAACAATAAAACCTTTAAGACTATCTTCTGGGAAAGGTTCAACTGATGTAGGGGATGTTTCATGGAAAGTGCCAACATCAGGGGTAAGAATTGCCACATGGGTTCCAGGCACGTCTTCACACTCTTGGCAAGCAGTTGCAGCTGGAGGTACCTCCATAGGCACTAAAGGTGCAAATCTTGCTGCAAAAGCATTGGCCAATTCAGCACTAAATTTATTTGAAAATCCTGAGCTGATAGAGGCAGCTTGGATGGAGCACAAAGAACGCGTTGGCGATCATCAATATCAAGCTCTGTTGGGCGATAGAAAGCCACCTTTGGACTATAGAAAGTAATGGAAAAAGGTCACTGTCACTGTCAGGAAATTTCCTATTCTTTCCTACGAGAACATGTAATTTCAGCTCATCATTGCCACTGCAAGGATTGTCAAAGATCCACTGGATCTGGCAAGGCAACCATTATTTACATGCCAAAAAAACATTTAACAATAGAAGGGGAATTAAAATACTTTGAATCCAAAGGCTCAATGGGAATGCATATAAAAAGAGGCTTTTGTCAAAATTGTGGGTCTGGCATTCTGAGCTATGCCAAAGAACTCCCAATGATTTTGTTCGTTAAAGCTGGCACGCTTATTGACTCTAGTTGGGTTGAGATAAAATCTAGCTATTTTAGTGACTCTGCTCAGGCATGGAACAAGGTAGACGATGATATCAAGTCATTCAAAGGTAACCCAGATATAATTAGTAATATAAAATCGGTAATCAAAGCATTATGAAGAAAATTGTACTGTTGCTCTTAACATTTCAGATGTATTTAAGTGCTGAAGGTATACCCGGGCCTAGAGATTGTTTTTGGCTGCGTGGACCTCACAGCGGTGATCCTTACATTAACCTTGCTTACCCAGACTCCAATGTATTTTACTGGGCTGCCACATTCACTACTCCGGAAGATTCACAGTTATTTTTAGAGGGAGAGTTTCCCTTCTCGCGTTATATGTCTTTAATAAGTTACGATCAAAGGGGGCGTCCTGTTGAATCTCTAGCTGATTATTTGATTGTGCCAGGTACTGGGGAAAATCCATATGTGGACGGCAACTCAAGATTGAATACAGATAGATCTTATAGAGTTGAAATTCTCAACAAATCACCATTGCTAAAACGTGAAACTGGCAGAATAGCGACATCTAGTTCAGATAATAAACTTCACGTACCTGAGTATGGACCTAAACAACAAGTAATAATTTATCGAATATATTTACCAGATGCGCAGACCGGGCTTACTGGTGGTGTATCACTACCACAACCGGTTCTTGTAAAAGGTGGCAAGACTTATAGGGGGAGTGAAGTCTGCGCTTTAATTAATACCTCACAGCAAACAGCAATTACCTTAGATGCAGCAGGATTGCCAGCAATGGTGTACAGAGAATTAGCTTCTCAAGCAGACAAACCTATAACTTGGCCTGCACAAAACCCACCCAAATGGTACATTCAGCTTGATCGTCAAAGTTTAATTGGTATTTACACTGGGGAGTTTAATGAGAATGCTCCAAGAAGCACTGGTGGTTTTTTCCCTAATCTGGATAACCACTATCTCAGAACTATTGTGAACAGAAAACATGGGAAGGTTTTAGTTATTCGAGCAAAAGCACCGAAAACCCCTGCTACATACGAAGGCAATGAAATTTTTAAGAACAGTGAATTAAGGTATTGGTCGGTGTGCTCGAATCAAAGCTTTGGCAATACCAGGGTCAATGATTGTCTGTTTGATGAGGAAATACCTGTCGACGAGAATGGGTTTTATACATTGATGATTAGTAAAGCAATAGACCGACCTAGAAATGCTGTTACTAGCTGTGGTATTGCATGGCTTCCGATTGCTGAAGATGGCGATGGAGTATTCGATAATGATGTGGCAATAGTGCAATTTAGACACATGCTTGCGGCGCAAGATTTTAATAATTCAATACAAAGCGTGGAAAACCAAGCCGACACACAAAGTGTAATGAAAGCTTATTTTCCAAATGGCAGGTATTTAATGCCCAATCAAGCTGAGAGTTTTTTTCCTTGTTCAGTTGAAGATTGATATAGAAGCGTTCAAGTAACAGGCAAAACACAACCATACAACGTAAGGCGCATAAAGTATTAAACTTATGTAGGCCCTCTCCTGCTTAAGCAATCTAAGTATCTCGGTATTAATACCAATCAGAATGAATATATTTAAAAGCGCCAATTCTGGAAGTTGAAAAACAAAAAATATCCAGCTCCAGGTACCATTTAGAATCAGCTGTATGATAAATGGCCTAAATAATATTTTGGCTTGCAAAAAACTTACAATGGCCATGAAGGTATATAAAATAGGCCAAACAATCCCAAAGACAAAGCTTGGTGGATTTAATTCGGACTTATTTAGGTTTTCGTACCAAAGCCAGTCGGTATTAAAGGTTGATTGAGCACCAATCCATGCAAAGACAAATGTTAAAACCGGCAAAGAAACTTTTTTAATAATATTCATATAGAATGTAAAATATCATATTAGGAGGAGAAATATGGAATCTTTTATTATTTACGCCCTAGTTCTGGCATTGGTGCAGATTTGGTTAATTCCAATGACCTTGAACTTGCACAATCTTCAGTGGCAGTTTTCCGATCGGTCAGAAAAAATTGAACGTTCAGATATGCTTAATCGAGCTCTCAGGGCCTCGGATAATCTTAAAGAAACACTACCTGCTTTTCTGGCATTGGTTCTATTGGCAATGGTTGTTGAGAAAGATGTCTCAAATTTAGCTTGCTGGTGGTTAATTTTTAGAGTTGCTCATGGAGCATGTTATTTGTTTAAAATTAATTACGTCAGAACGCTTGCTTGGTTAGGAGCTTTAGGATCATTAATTCTAATGGCCTGCCAGATTGTTGCTTAAAAAAAAGAGGGACCATTGGTCCCTCTATTTATTTACCTCAGCCCTTATTATTCTGCAGTACTAAAAACCCAATCCATTTGATACGTATCGGCACCAGAACAAGAATCTATGTGCTTATTACGTTCTTTAATCAAGCCCTTATCTTCAAGGTAGTCTCTCCACTCAGGCCATTGAGAAACGCCTTTTGACCTCTCAGCGGCATTGTACCAATGATGCATCATAATAAAATCCCAATCTAGGTCAGCATCTTGGAATCCTCTGTATGGCGTAAACAAATGTATACCATATTCTTCTGAACCAAATTCTCTGGCAGCCTGCTCAATTTTGGCAAAAACCTCTTTGAGCTTTCTTAGATCACCAGTTTTCTTTAACTTGCAGTATCTCCAATCTGTAAAATTTCTCTCTTCTCTTTCTTCAACTGGAGTACGAATATGAAAAACTGCATGATTGATCATCGAGATATAATTGCCACATGTGCCAGCAGCACTTGGAACATCATTATTGGCAGCCCATTCAGGATATTCGTTTAAATAGGCACCCCATTCTCTGTATTGCTCCTCACCATCAGGCCAGTTGCCCCATTGAATGTAATCGAATTCTGCGTCGTTATCCCAGATAGGAAACAGGTTGGCTCGATTGTATTGCAATCCCTTTTCAACTAAAAATTTCTCATAGCTCAGCTGTTGCGCTAATACGTCTTGGTAATTTTTGCCCTCATTCAGGTTGCAGAACATGAATTCACTTCTAACCACATATTGCTCAGAAGTTTCTGACCACATGGTAAACGATAAAAATAAAAGTAGTAAAATTCTCATTGTTTACCCCTTATTCAGATTCAATTGCAGGAAAAACTCTAACAAGCAAATCGTCAGAGTGACCTATTGTACCAATACTTTCGTAGCCCTGATTGGCTTCAGCTAGATATGGTGTTACAGCTTCGGCTTTTTTTGCAAAGTCATTCCAGTCATCAAAGCCACATACTAGGTAATTACCCATTTCACCGCCCCATGCATGACCATAACCATCGCAGCCACCAAAGGCTTTAGAGTAAGCGTCACCAACTTTGTCCATTCTTTCGCCCCACTCTGACCATGAAATCATAGGCGCTGGAAGCCATTTAGCAAAAACAATAAAATTTGGTGGTCCTTCCAACTCGTTTCTATCCATAGCTAAGATATGGTCTGTATGGCTAGCAAACAATTGTCTGTCATCGCTTGTGTCATTTGGTTTACTAAGAATTTTCCCTAGCTGTTCCATTGTTTGGAAAAAGCATGCTAGATAGAATGCCCTTTGAGCACCTTGTGCATGTCGGTATAGTACGCAACCATCGTAACCAAGCTCAATCTGTGATTTGGCTTCATTGACTAGGTTTTTTTCAAGCTGTGAATACCTTGTTCCAGAAGCCATTTCATAAGTTGATAGCAGAACGTATCCAAGCGAAGATTCTTCTTCCTCTTGTGCAAAAAGATTAAACGTTAGAAATAGTAATAAAATTATTCTCATCATTCCCCCTAAAACTATTAAAGCATACAAAGACGCCTTCTGGCAGTTACTTCATTATTTTTATCGTACAAGCTGACAAAAGCTTGGTATTCTTCATCGTCTACCGCTTCCTGAGCTTCAGATCTATTATTTAAGTAGTCTCTGAATTCATTCCAGGCTTCTTGGCTCTCCCAAACAACGGTGGTGCTAACCCGAAAAAGCTCATCCACAGTGTTATTCTCCTCATCTACACGGTATTGCATAGATGGGTAGACTTTTACTTTGGCATTGCGATCTGCATAGTATTTTTGGTGCATTTTGGCGGCTTTATACCAACCTTTCACAGAACCTTCGTTGGTAATTTCTGCAACGTAGTAGTTTGCGATCTTGCCTTGGCATTCTGAATATTTGGTAGAAAGTTTATGGTGATCGCTTAAAACGAAAAAGCTTAAAACAAGCAAAAAAGATATTCTTATCATTCTTATTCCCCCAGACTATTTTTAACATACTTGATGACATTTATCAGTCCTTTGTGTAACTTTAAGGTGTGTTTCAGAAGAGCAACTTAAGATACCTTGTCGAATTTATCATCATTATTACTGGTGTGTTCCTATCTTTTTATCTCGATGATTTAAGACAACTAAACGATAAAAAAAGCTATAAGGATACCTTGATCGAAGAATTGATTGTTTCGTCTCAGGAGGATCTCGCTCAACTAGATAACATTGTTTCCGATCTTGATAAGGTGCAAATTTATATTTCACAAATACTCTTAGACATTGCAGATAACTCCCAGAATCTAAATGATGCAGAAATAGCAGAAAAATACCTTTTTATTACACAAAAAATGAGTGTTTCATTTTTTCCACAGAATGGAATTTTTAATCAGCTAATCTCAACAGGGTCTATTGAATTAATTGATAATAGTGAATTAAGAAGAACCTTGCTAAGTATTTTCACCCACTATTACGACAGAAACAGTGCCAATAATAGAACTTTAGACGACCTATACTTAGCTTTTGGCAAAGATATTGACCCTTACATAAGCGTTATGCCCGTCGATAAAAACGATGCATCTTTCATTTATGGCGATAAAGATGTTGGAACTTACTCTATAGATAGAGAATTTTACTTATCAAACAAGTTTAAAGCCTATTTATTAACAGCAAGCTCAATGACCGATAAAAACATCGATATGCTCAATATTTTTCAAGAAAGCTATTCTAAAGTTGTTGAGCTGGGCTCGGAAGAGCTGCAGTAGTTACCAACCGCAGGCTCGACCTTTATTCTTTTCATCCAACCACTCTTTAAGCGGTGCATAGTAGTTCAACATTGATTTACCATTCAGTTCTCTAGTGCCAATCATGCTTTCCAATGCATCCTGCCATGGTTGACTTTGCCCCAAAGAAAGCATGGCTCTGAGTTTTTCACCAGCAAGCTCATTGCCATATATTGAGCATTCATGTAGTGGACCATCAAAATCAATAGCCTCACACAAAGCTTCATGGAATTGGTACTGCAATATTCTGGCAAGATAGTATCGGGTATAAGGTGTGTTGCCAGGAATATGGTATTTGGCACCTGGATCAAACGCATCTTTTGGACGATCATTTGGTGCCCTAACACCTTGGTATTTTTCTCTAAGTTCCCACCAATAGTCATTCAGTTCGTCCTCTGAGAGTTCGCCATTAAATACAGCCATGCGCCATTTATCCAACATAAGGGTCCAAGGCGTTGTTACGACACCATCTAGTGCTTGTTTCATCAAGAAAGCAATACTGCCTTGTTTAGCAGACTCAGCTTCTTCATTCGTAACAAAATCAATTTGTTCAAGATAGCTTGGAGTAATTGATAAAGTTAAGAGGTCGCCAACTGCTTCGTGGAAACCATCATTTGCACCTCTTTGGAATATTTCTGGAAGATCAGCATAGGCTTGATAATAAAAAATGTGTCCAAGTTCATGATGAATGGTGGCAAAATCTTCAGCATTTTTTTCAATACACATTTTAATTCTCAAGTCTTGAGTTTGTGAGTTAATGTCCCAAGCACTTGCATGACATACCACGCCATGGTCAACTGGTTTGACAAATAAGGATCTTTCCCAGAAAGTCTCAGGCAATGGATCAAAACCTAGGCTTAAGAAGAAATTTTCTGAAATCTCCACCATCTCAACCTCAGTTAAATTTTTATCCTTAATGATTTGTGTTAAATCAATGGATGAGGCTGTAGCAGGTTCTTCATAGACAAGATCGTAAACATTGGCCCAAGATTGCGCCCACATGTTACCCAACAAATGGGCTGGGATTGAGCCTTCATTGGGCACTACGTCGTCCCCATAGAATTCATTTAGTTCTGCTCTTACATGACATTGTAGCGCTTCATATAAAGGTTTAAGGTCTTCATAGACTCGATCAACTGTGGAAGCAAATTCTTCTCTTGGCATATCGTATTTGCTAAACCAAAGATCAGATAACCCCTCATACCCTAAATCTTGTGCACCTTGATTGCCTATATCTACCATACGCAGATACATATCTTTCATTGGTTTGCCAATTTCACGCCACCCATTCCATGCCTTAAGGAGCTCTTCATTATCCCTAGAGTTATCTATGATGTTTTCAAATGCCTCAAGGTCATAACAGTCCTCTTCACTAAAACAATGAGTTCCAGAGCCATACATTGCCTCTAATTCACTCATGATGGTGGATAGTTCCCCAGCCAATTCCTCATTTAATGGTGGAGGCATTACAAAGCCACTCTTAATAAGGTTGAGTGCTCTTCGGTCGGTAGGATCTAAATCAAGATCATCAAAAGTGGCGGCTGTTCTAGCTTCTTCTAAAGCTTTTAAAGTGTATCTTTTTGAATAGTCTGCAATAACTACTTGGGAATCGTAGGTAATAAAATTTGATGAAATCCAAGAAGCGGAGGAGACGACTGGCCCTTCGGTAACAGCTGTATTTTCGTATTCAGCTAAAAAATCTTTGGCATCTTGCTCGGTAACAGAATTTGATTGACCAGAACAACTAATTAAAACGAATGTGAGAAATATGTATATAAACCCTTTTTTCATGACTAAATTATAACCTAAAAAAAAGTGCGCTATGGGTGTCCTTAATAGTAAATTTAAACTTCTGCTAAGATAAATAATTATGCATACTTTAGTAAGGAGTATTTATGTATAGATTACTAATTCTTTTCTTTCCATTATTCATTAATGCTGAGGAAGCAAAAACGCAAAAAATAGCAGAGGTAACGGTTGAAGATCTAACCAATATAGTCCGTATGATTGTTCAGGAAACCCTTGCAAATTGTATGGTCACTGGTGAAATGAAAGGTAGAGCTAAATTTAATTTAGATGTCGAAGGTGAAGTTATAGCTCGCTTAGAATGCGAATTTGAAGAGGCAGCAATTGCAGAAGAGCAAACAGAGGATTAGTTAGTTGCTGGCTTCCAAGATAAGCCTACTCTAAAATTCCAGAAGTTATCGTTTCCACCTGCTGGTTCGGATCTTTTAATATCAAGTGGCGTGTATGATGAGCTTAAATTTAATCTCCATTGATTAGTTAGAAAATAATTAACCCCAAAACTTAGGCTATTTAGCGTACCAGAGGTTTCAACGAATGCCCGTTCATTTATAAACTCTAGTGGAGCATCGATATGGACAGAGGGGCTTATATTTGATCGTGCATAAGAGACCCAAGGCATAAGCTGTGTTTTTTGGGCTGGTGATAAAACTAGCTCTAATCCATTGTGACCAAAATTAATTTTATCGGAAGAAAGTCCAACACAACCTGAAATATTCTCTGGTGAATACAAGGGTGCAGCAACGACATCTGCGCTACATGTTACATCTGCTGTAGCACTGCCATTTAGCTTAAAATAGCGCAAACCCAAAGCTATATTGTCATTTTTATATAAGTTTTTTGCCCAGGAAAATCCCCACAAGCCTTTTGGTTGAGCACCATTTATTTCTAATGAAGGAGTCCAAGTTAGCTCAAGTATAGAATTCCAATAAAAGCCGCTTGATACCTTCCCTCGCCCAAAAACAGGCGATTTGTTTAAGTCTTCGTATTTAAAACCACCAAAACCAATTTTTTGTTGATTTGCATTTAGTTTGGGTATGGTGCTTACTTCACCGGAAAGATAAAACTCTCCAATTGTAAGTTCAGGGATAATTCCATCTCCAAGATTGAGTGTTGCGGCTGTTTGATAGGACATACCCCACCCTTCTGGGCTATCAATAGCAACATTTTCAGCAATTGTTTTGAAATGGATAACTATTGAGAGTAGAGTGATTATAAGAAGTTTCATCGCTACAAACATGATAGCATGCTGCGAAATTTGATATATTGAATTTGGAGGAAATATGAAAAAAATATTTTTACTTGTGATTACTGCCAATCTATTTTTTGCCCATTCT
>Ga0222719_10000782_pt1 | contig 31762 bp, 19 predicted proteins | sample C33_34DmetaG_FD_165039 | JGI IMG/M metagenome (GOLD analysis project Ga0222719, IMG submission 165039) | Estuarine water microbial communities from San Francisco Bay, California, United States - C33_34D | ecosystem: Environmental > Aquatic > Marine > Unclassified | place: USA: California... | reverse complement strand
GCGTTACCATTTGCAATTTTTGAAATTGTACCATATGAAATACCTTCATAATCTTTTATGGTAGGTAATGGTAATACAGAGTCACTTTTGTAATTTGTAAAAGTATTTATGGTTCTTGTGTGAGCGCTAGCACCAATACCATAGAATGAGTCAGGTCCTCCGGTTTGGGCCTTAAATACCCAAATATCGGACTCTATACCTATACCACCCAATGTAAATGTATTATATGTGTTTAACAATGGGCTTTCATTTATAGATGCATTTGGGTTATACTTCCAAGTCTCATCACCAATAGGTTTAACACCAGGTCTATCAAATCGTAAACCAAGATGTTGGGTTGCTATATTAGAAAGTAGATTAATTGGAGTCCATTTTTTACCATATGTTTGGCTTCTCTGCATACCTACTTGTTTCAAAGACCAAATTAAACCACGAGGAGTTAAAAGGAATTGTCCTACTCTTACTGCGTCAATTACAGCTCTAGCCGTGGATGTAATAGCACCCCCTCTGATGAATGAAAACGAACCTATACCAACTCGTTCCGGCTCACCATTTGTTTTCTGAATACCACTCAAAATAAATGGTTGTTTGAAGACTGATGAGTTGTAAGAATCTTCTTTTAGATTATACCGATTATATAGTTCGTTTAACCTATTATCAGTATATGATTTACCCAATCCACTATCATTTTGCTTTGATACATTGTACTGACTGATTACAAACTGACCTGTTATTGGGGTAACTCCCTCGAATTGAGTTTGAGATGGGTCTACTCCAACAAAAGTAGAATTATTCTTTGGTTGTTGGAATGGTGAAAATCCACGTGCATCATCATTTGTAATAAAGTCAACAAATTGAGGGTCTTTTGCTTGGGTTTGTAGATTAGGGTCAAATGTAAAGGTACTTGGGGTCGTTTCACCTAAAAATCCGGCTTCCAAATTCATTTTAGTTGGAGTGGTCTCACCTTTAAATGGACTTTCTAATACCATATCCGGCATATCAGTCTCTCCCAAGAACCTTGCTTCTAAATTCATCTTGGTTGGGTTAGTTTCACCCAAAAACTTTTCTGAAAGATTGCTTGGCTTTGGTGTTGTTTCACCTAAAAATTGTTGTGTAAATTTTAGTTCTGTTGGTGTGGTTTCTCCTTTGAACTTTTCGGCATTGGAGTAGTCTTCAGGAGTCGTTTCACCCTTAAATCTATCTCCTTGAGTAATATTTGCCGTTTCGGTTTCACCTTTGAATTTATCCCCTTGTTGAACTAATGTTGTTTCAGTTTGTCCCAAGAATCTTTCTTCTAAAGACATTCGTTTTGTAGTAGTTTCTCCCAAATAGTTTGATGAGTTATCAAACTGACTTGGCGATGTTTCTCCCAAATAGTTTGGTGAATTATCAAACTTTGTTGGAGTCACACCTTGTTTAGGGGTTGTTGTTTGAGACTTTGGCGCATCAGGGGTATTACCCACAAATTGAGATAATGGGGTCTGATTAGAAGATTTTGGAATATTCACTCGTGGTTTTTCTACAAGTGGGTTTTCAACGGGTCTTCTAAATTTAGACAAGTCTGATTTTAAATCTTTTAATGCCATTTACTTAAATCCATCTCTATAAGATTGCATTCTTACATTCTTTTTATTCATTTGAGACACCACTTTATCATCAATAACAATCTGAACAGGTTGTGACTGAATATCTCTACGGAGTCCTTTAATTTCATCCAATAATGGGTCTGAACTAACACCACCACCGGCACCTTCTGATTCACCTTCGCCACCAAATCCAAGAGCACCTGCAATTAATGGTAACATAGCACCTAAAATCAATAATGTAGGAAGGAATGGTGTAATAAATGCAAGTCCCATAGCAAATGGTATCATAGATGCTCCCAATAGAGCAAAGACGCCAGCAAGTGCAATAAGACCTGGAGCAATCATTACTAATGCAATTAATTGGCTACCAAGCTCACCCATCATTCCAAATCCTTTGGCGATTTCTTGAATTGCAAGACCAAGAACTAACAATGCGGCTGCGATTACTAACATTGCAGCAGCACCAGCAAGGATTGCGACAGCACCAACACCACTCATCATAATAGCACCCACTAATGCAAGTGCTCCAACGAGTGCTAACATAGATACAACTGCCATACCAACTGCATCCCACGATACTTCCATAAATTGTTTTACGGCTGCACCAAATATGAATAGTGACCCGGCAACTAATGCCATTGCGGCAGCACCCATAAGGACTTTTTTATTACCAAACCCTTTAACAAAGTTTGCAATCGGGTTTCCACCCTTACCACCCATTAGTTTTCCTAAACCACCACCAAACTTTTTTATTAAAAGATAGGCGGCGGCTACGGCACCAAGACCAAGAGCCCATTGACCTACGGTAGAAATTGTAGCAGCGGTTTGTGCTTCTTGTTGCTTTTGAGCATCCAAATCTTCCAATGTTGCTTCTGGCATTTGTTTTCTAAGCTCCAACAACTCTTCATCAAGTTTCTTTTGTTCTTCGGTAGCATTAAGAACATTCTGAATTTCATCTTTGGTGAATCCTGTTTCATCTGCAATAATACGTTGAAGTTGGGCGTTACTTTCATAAGCAGGCCCCAACGTATCTATCAACTTTTTAGTTTCCATTGCGATACCAGCAGCATCACCTCTTGCCTTTGCCTCTCGAAGGGCTTGCATATTTAATTGTTGACCAGAGAACATCTGAAGTTTCATTTCTGCACGAAGTGAGGATTCAATATCCAATCGTTCAGATGCAAGGTCATTCATCTTTTTAACATCAAGACCCATTTTCTTAATCATCAAACCTTCTTTAGCACGATTTAACATCTGCTCTTCAGTCATACTATTAAGAATACCTTGATTGGACGCCAACATTTCCATTCCAGAGGTTGCATCAACCCCCAATGCGTTGGCCATGTCTTTGACCTTATCAGCTAACTCGCCAGAGTTTACACCTGCATTTTCAATACTTCTTGTAAGAGACACACCTAATGTATCATCACCAAGAAGCCCTGAAATTTCAGTTGCGTTTGCAATCAAATCAGGTGATAGATTAATGTTACCTGTTTGTTTTACTAATTCTTCGGCTGATTTGGTAAGTGCATCCATACCATGCTTCATACCATCTACTGATAGTCGTGCACGTTGTAAGTTACCTTCAAATACAGCAGCATTCTTTACATTTAAACCTAAAGTTTTGTTAAGTTCTATGCCACGTTTAACTGCATCGGTAAAGAATGTTACTACTTTGGCCAGAACCAATAATCCAAGAGCAACAATACCACCCTTCGTTAATGCTTTTACAAACTCATTATTTAAACCAACTGAATCTTTTAGATTATCTTTTAGTTCCTCTTGTAAATCCTTTTGAGTTTTTGCTTTTTCAAGTAATTTTATTTCACTATCAAGTCTGCCTAATGCGGCTTTACTAATAGTATGACCTGCGGCTATTTCATCTTCAATGAATTTTTGTCGTTGAGCAATAAGTGTATTTAGTTGGTCGCCAATGTCAGCCTGCCCCTTCATTTCGAGGGACATCGCAGCCATTTTTTTTCGGGTTGACTCCGATATACCATCCAGCTCCATAAACTCCTTTGCTAGATTTCTAGCATAGTCGTTTGCGCTTCTTAATTCTTTCTCGTAATCTGCTCCAGACTTTTCAGCCATTTGAACTCCTTAATTAAAGACCCAATCGGTCTTTTCTCCAATCAGGTATTTTGTCTTCTGAACCATAGATTCCCTTGAGGATGTCCATCATATCTTTTTTGTTTGCTTTGATTTTTTTGTTAGCAATCTTTTTAAGAATAATGTCGACTAATCCCTCACGGAGTTCTTCGTTTTCCCTAATTTCTTTAAGTTGACTCTTTTTCATAAGTTCTCCATATTGTATAAATATAGAAAAACCCAACTTTAAGTTGGGCCTTTCATTATCTTCGTGTTTTAGCACGTATTTTAGCTGATTCAGTATCGTGAATCTTCTTCTCTTCTTGTTTAAATTCTATAATCTTGTTAATATAGAACTTTCGTGCCCAAACAGGCATATTGTAAACATCAGAGAATGTAAACCCACCATTTCCGTGATAAATCAAATCAAAAATGTGAGAGTGAAGATGCTTTCTATAATCAAGAGTTAGGCCAAAAAAAGCTCGTGTCCATTGGCAAGGACATTTCCCTCCCTTCGCCAGTCTCCTCTGAAATAAATTCCCAAGTAAGGTCAATATCAGGAAGAGTTTGTGAAATATAGTCACGAAGTGCTTTTGAATCTACTGCAAACAACTCATTATCAACAAAATGATTGATTACTTTTTGTTCAGTTTGACCATCTACTGAAATAATCATAGTTTTTAATCGAGTAGTTAATTCTCTTGAGGTTTCATCTTTTAATTTACGATTTGCCTTTTTGAGTTCATCAACTTGATGTTTTACCTTACGTTCTTTTGATTCAGTCATACCCATAAAAGTAATTTCTCGTTTAGAACGTGGGAGTGTGAATTGAAATTCATTAACATTTGGTGCAATTTGTGCTGAACCATCGTACTCTTTATTTTCAAATTGAGTAAGGTCAATGGTTTCTTTTTGTTTATTACCTGTGAATGGGTCGGTTACTTCAACTTCATAGTCTTTACCATAACCCAAAACACGTGCAGCAATCATAATTGCGTTTTTATCACCAACTACTAAATCAACGTATTTAATAGCAACACCTTCACCATTAGATACGATTAGGGATTGGAATAGTCGGTCAAGTACCGAACCATCTTTAATATATGATTGTGTTGTGAGGATGTCCTCTTCTTTTGCAGTCATATATTTCATTTCCACCTTACCACTTGAAAGTGGGTTGTCTGTTGGATAAATTAATCCTCTTGATGGTAGGTCAATAATTTCAGTTGGGAATTTGTAATCACGAACTTGTTGAACCTCGTGTTGAGCTCTCAACTTTTCAGCAACATCCTTATCGGATAGTTTGTAATCATCTTGTAAATCTGCCATAACTTTCCTTGTTATATTTTTGGTTAACCACATATAAATATGGAAGTCAAAGATTTATAATACAAAAAACCCCCACCGATTGGTGAGGGTCTTTTTTAAGGTTTTTTTAATTACCCTACTTTGGTCATTGTAGTTCCTACAAGATTCCAAGTTTCATCACATGCGAAACCTTCTGGAAACTCATATTCATCTGCCAATTCAACTGATGTGAACTTTGCTTTGTCCCAACCATCTACATCAAGACCCCACTCTGCAGTAGCTTCTTGGAATGTCAAGTGGTTTTCAGTAGAAGAATCAACAATAGTACCACCATTAACGTATACTACGATGTTGTCTTCGATTCTTTTGATTGCGTGAATAGCCATAGATATCTCCTTTGTTTAATAAATTGGTTAACCTCAAATAAATATACTCAATTTAATAGAAAACCCCACCGAAGTGGGGTTATCATTTTGCAATTTTTACTACAATCCGGTATTTTAGTATTGTAAGATAGCGTAATCGTAAGTAAGTGTCAATTCTACTGTTGCCAAATCTTCACCAGCATAATCCATATCAGAGAATTTAGCTGATTGTACAAAAGCACCTTTCAATGTCCACTCTTCTACCTTATCACCAACAGGACCCAAACTGTTGAATACAATTTCTTTTTTGTAGAAGTCAGAATAACCATCACGGCCTGTTACTGATTCGTGGTGTAAACGTACCCACTCCATTACTGCTTGTGCAGCAGATGGAACTACTGGGTCGTAAAGAGTTACTGAAAGGTCTTGCCATTCAGAACGACCTTTTACATATCTACGAGTGTTGATATGGTCGATAGTCACTTTACCATTTTGGATTTCAGGTCTGGCAGCCGTTTTCACCAAGTACGCAGGGATTCCCTCGATGTACATAATGAACCTATTGGACATTTTAGGTTCAAAGTTGGTGAACATAATTTCATTTGGGTCAAGTAATTGTGCCATTTATATCTCCTATTGTCTTTCTAATAAATAGTCGTTTCTCTAATTTATGCCTCTGGGAATGCAGCGCCAGTTGGAAGAATGTTGAAGTCAAGTACAATGAATTCAGCAGTCTTGGCTGGTTGTAAGTAAATTTCCCCTACCATAATGTTTCTATCAATCACATCCGGTGTGTTATTTGAATCATCCATTACCACACGGAATGCGTACAAACCATTTCTTTGTTGGATTGATTCCAAGTATGGGTTCACGATTGACAAGAAGCGGTTTCTTGTAGCAGCGGTGTTGTTTTCGAATACCAAGTATCTTGTTGAAGATGCGATGTATTTCTTCACTGCGATTAACAATCTACGAACATTGATTCTATCCAAAGCGGATGGTCTAGCTTGAAGTGTCTTTTGACCGAATACAGTCACACCTTGTGCTGGGAACGTAGCAATTGGGTTGATTCTATTTGTATATAGAGTATCTCTCTCATCGTGAGTTAAACGAGTCTCAACTTCAATTACGTTTGGAAGTCCACCACGATTTAAACCGGCAGGAGCGTACCATTCAGCACCTACTGAATCACTAAATGCAATTACACCAGGAAGTACAACACTTGGCGGAACCCAGACTGGTTTGTTCTTATCGGTATCAAGAATTTTACACCAAGGGTGGTAAGTAGCAACATAGTTAGAATCAAACGAAGTCAATGAATTAACAACCACATTGATTGAGTCACCATATGCACCACCATCCATTACATAGAAACAATCCAATCTATCTTCACACATATCTTTAGCGAATGTGGTGACTGAAGAGTGAAGTCTATTAATCATACCTGGAGTTACAACCATATTGATGTCAAATTCATCAGGATTTGATACTGCGTTGATAGCTTTTCTCATAGAAACCGTACCGGTAGATGTTGCGTTGGTACAATCTAATCCTTGAGTATTTCCTGCGGTAATAGATGAACCTACATTAACAACTCGGTTTGGCTCCCATCCATCAAAACCACCTTGGAAAGGTACGATGAATTTCTTAGCATCGATGTCTGAAGTTAATGTGATTGATGAACCATTTGAGTGACAATCTGCCAAGTTAAACGCAGAACCAACTGTTGTAGTTGAAGATGCAGGTACTGGGTTTAGGAATGCCAAGTTATCAGTATTTGAGAAATCATAGTTGTATCCCAAGAATACTCTCTTGTTGTATTCAGATGAAATTGATTGAGACACTACATATGATGGGTCTGGTAATGTATATCCACTTTGAAGTGGAGAAGTCAATGCGGCAAATCCGAAAGGAACGAGTGATGAATCAATAGAACCCGCGTCTACATCAGAATCAACTTCTACACGAATGTGAACTGATGCGTTATTGTAGTCACCATTAGTTGACAATTTACCATTAGCGTCAACAGTAATGTATTTGTCACCAATTACTCTCTTAATGTAGTTTGGTGAGTTAGGGTCAAGATTAAGACCTGTAAATTCTTCTACAATATTTGGTTTAGTATCAGAATCATCAACACCTTGTCCGAAAATTGAATTAGGAATCTTTTCAGTATCTACTCTTCTAACAATCACACTAAATGTACCATATTCAGAACCTGGCACCTCTGAAGCTGGTTTGATGTCACGGATACCTACTTTAAATTCGTAGTTTGTAGCAGTACCATGAGAAAGTGTGTGGAACTTAAACAAGTTTGTAGTAGAACCACCCACTCTTTGAGATACAATCCAAGGAGTTAATGCTTCAGAATAATCACTTGTGTATGCTGTGTTCAAGAATGATGCAGTTTGAACTGTAACAACCTCACCGGTAGCAAAAGATGCTGATTGGAAAGTTGAGAAGTTTAAGTAAGTGTATACATTCTTTGAAGATTTAGGAGCGTATCCGTATGTTTTTGTAAGGTAGTTAGCATCACTTGGATTTAATGATGCAGACACTGTTGATAATGTAGCACCTGAACCACTAATACTTAATGAGAAGTTTGAAGCAGTTACAATAAGTGTACTACCATCAACATTATCAATTACCCTACTTGAAGTGGTATTAGCAAAATTACCAGTATTAGTTTTATCAATTTGAGTTGATGGGTGTAATACAGCGGCAACTTTGTTACCAGCAGAAGATGAGATTGTCAATACAATTGGGTTACCAAGAGTATAACCACCACTACCTAATACTCTTACGATAGTTGCAGCACCAGCTTCTTCTAAATACGATTGAGCGGTATACGGAAGGTATGAATCTTCGGTAAGACCACCAAATTTTTGTTGATACTCGTTAAAAGACTCAACTCTCGTTGGTACGAAAGCAGGCCCTTTTACGGTTTGTCCGATAAGAGCAGCTCCAATCTCACCAATACCAACAGGTAAGAATGAGAGGTCTTTTTCTCTTGTAAATACGCCAGGACTTACAATTCTTTCAGCCATTATTTTCTCCTAAAATATAATTTTCGGTTTTCCTTATTATAAATACACCAAAAAATGGGGAAACGACTACTTATTTGTTAGGAGTAAAGGTATTTGTTCTAATATCGTAAGTTCCCTCACCATATTTGTCTCTTAAACTCTTACCCAACTCCACCTCCTCTGCTTTTACTTCTGAAAACGAATTAATGAGTGTTTGTTTTTCAGATTTTAAACTTTGGAATCTCGTTTCTAACTCGTGAATCTCTAATTCAATTTCCCCAAGTCGTGTATTGATAGTCAATACCTTTTGTTGTAACCCTGCAACCTTACCAACTTCTTCTTCGGTAAAATTTACTATTGTTTTTTCTTCCATAACATTATTTTATTTGTTTCACTATATAAATATGTAAATATTATTCATTACCACTATTAATTGGTAAGTCATTTCCACCCAATTTAGGACTCTCTCCCCAAGATACCTTACCAACCGAAATTTTACGTTTAGTATTGTTGGTCATTGCCGCATATTCTGGAACAATGTATGCTTTAGCAGTCAAATTGATGTTTGCTTTAGTAATTCTATCTTGTCCCATCTCTGAAATAGTTTCGAATGAGTAAGAATCACCTTTGATTACGAATTTGTATCTATCGCCAAAAGAACGACCTTGGAAAAACACGATTTGTTCGACAATCTTGTTTACTTGCTCCATATAATCACACCAAACGACTACTTCGTACTCTAAATTTACATAATCGGGTCTTTCAACCGACATATACTCTTTTTTTGGTTGTTGATTGGTTAAAATGGAAAATTGGTCGTATCTATTGGTTCTTGTATACTTTCTTTCAAACATTTGGTGAGCATCTTCGTTTTGTGCTACCTTTAACTTGGATAATTCCGTGTTGATTGAAAGATTGTTTCGTTTGAATGAGATAACTGGTGTTAAAATCATACCATTGTCATCTCTCATAAATCCATCACGTTGTGCACTTGCCCATTTCTCTGGAGATGCGTACATTACTGGGACTGGGTAGAATCTACCATCATCTTCGATTGTAGGTTTTACATCTTTCTCCAAAAATGTCTTAAATGCAGAATCAACATCGTAAATACCAACTGAAATGTTCTTTACATTGTCTTGGTCTCTACGAATCTGCCTTGCCTTATTCAATTTCACATCTTCACTTGTAGAAGATTGAGTTTGAGTAAGGTTTGGTTTCGATTTGTCTTCGTTTCTATACTTTTGAGCCATCTTACAATCCTAATGGTACTTCGTTATCATTTTGTCGTGAGTTACCTCTATATGTATCTACCAATTTGATAGATGTTTGTCGTGTAACATGAGTATCACATATAATAGATACGTTAAGACCTTGTGTTTCACCACCATCCCAAGTTTGTGGATTCTTACCAGCAAAATATTGGTATGAGTATTGTGCATCAATCAAATGATACTCACCATTCCATTGAATAATATCACCAACTTCAGGTTTTACATTTACATCTATCAATGTATCTCGTAAAAATCTAAACTGAACTTCACGAGAGTACGATTGACCAAAATCATCGGAGATTTGACTTGACTGATTTCTTTCAATGAGAGCTGGAATCTTAACCGGTTGATTGAATACCTTATCCTTACCTTCACCATATAGATTTGCTTTAGTTTCAGTCAAAGCAACTTGGTAGTAGTAGATTTCAGTATCAATAATGTCGTTGATAAGTTCTTTATTCACTTTATTGAATAGAGCCATATCTCTTTGTCCACCGAATAAAGCCATTTGGTTATCCTATATAAATTGGTCTTGGAACTCTATTAAGTGTTTCTTCCAAATACTCACTCTCTTCTTTTCTTGCTTCCATCAATGCTCTACGAGATGTTGATTCCAACATTTCGGTCAATTGAGTTAACAATGATTCTTTTTCAGCAGATGCTTCGTTACGAAGGTCTGACCCATCGAGAGTTACATCAGCACCAGGAATTGGAATTGAAGAAAATTTAGCTCTAACTGCGCCCAACATTTCTTTAGCAAGAGCCAAAGCGTATCTTGCAATCCATTGCTTTCCAGCTGAATTGATTTTTGTATATTCCAATCTATTAAATGGTGCATTTGACAAATCACTAACCACATTTGAATTTGCGATTGGTGAATTAGTTTCACTATCTAACGTGTAATCAAAATATACTTTAGCACCAGTATCACCATTTGCTGGGACTGGGAATAATCTGATACGTTGACCATCAACGTGGAAACCATATGATGATTTACGGATGTGGTCATTAAATTCGATTGCTTGTAATCTTAAAAGGTCATCAAACATTGGTTGCATCATAAATGATACTCCAGGTGAGTATGCACCCCATCCAAATGTATTCATCATTTGTTGAGAACCCATACCAGTACCCACAAATGGGTCAAAATATCTAATGATTGCTGGTGGTTGGGTATGATACACTCTACGAAGGGTTACACCATTAGATATCGAACCACTCTCCAAGTTTACAACATTACCATCACCAAGGTCATAAATTTGTTGACCGGCTATCATTTCAAAAGAGCCGGTGTAAACAGTAACTTTACCACCACTCAACGCTTCAGTACCATAATCTTTGGCAATGTTTACCAAGTTTTGCATATTAGCATTCATATTGGTATTTGATAAATCCAAATCCAATGATGAACCTTGTAATGATAACAAGTTTTCTTTAGCTCGGTACTGATTTACTTGAGATGAGTATTCGTTTACAGCTTCCTCAAAACAAGTAAAGAAATTGATGTCCTGTAATTCAACATCAACAATCGGATACCCCAATCTCTTAGCACACCACTCTGCAACTTTTGGAGCATCTGACCTGAATTGTGAATCAGAGTCAAAAAATCCAAAAGGAGTTGATGAACCACTTGTAAATGAACCTGAACCTGGCCAAATTGGAATGTTTACTGACATTTAAACTCCTAAATACTATTTCTCACTATATAAATAGTATTATGTTAAGGGTTTCACTTAACTATATAATTTAATACTTCCTCATTATCGTAATAACGAGTTCTATCCATCCAATTTTGCAATTTATGTGAATGTCCTTCGTTTAAATCCCAATTCCAGTCAAATCCACCAAGTTGTTTGATACGCTCGTGAATTTGTACATCATAATAGTCACGAATCAACCTTGCTTTACGATTAATATCAGTTGAATTGTTGTCTACGGTAGAATTTCTATTATTATATTGTAAATACAACATTTTTTTGATGTGGGTAAACTTGGTTTCTAAAAATGTCTTTACAATTAGTTCAAAATCATCAGCAACTGAAATGTTTCTATTATGCCCTCTGATTTTAAAGTATACATCCCTACGCCATGCCCTTAAATGATTAGGCATTCCAATGTTGAACCTAATAGTTTTTGGATTTATCTCTTGATAATGGTGTACGAGATATTGTTTATCATAATGAGTTTCCCAAGTGTGACCGGCATATCCCCAATTAAATCTATTTTCAGGATTTGCATACCAATCATCACCAATATGTCCGTATGGTCTCATTTCACCATCATCATACAACTCACAACAATCTGAATATATAAATCCAGAGTCCGGATGTTTTTTAGAAGCACTTAAAATGTCCTCAAGAGCGGTTGGCATCAAATAATCATCATGGTCTAACTCAACCAACCACTCACCATTACACAACATAGCAGCTCTATGTTTAACCTCACCAACATTACCACCTGAATTTGGAGATATTCTATAAAGTTTTAACCTATAATCCGAATCTGCAATACTTTTTAGATACTCGTATGTTCTATAATCACCTTCAGGTGAATCATCAACAATAACCCACTCCCAATGTTGGTATGTTTGGTTCTTTAACGATTCATAAGTTCTAAAAATTCGTTCGTTTGTCTTATATGTTGGTGTAAATACTGAAATAATTGGAGTATTCTTGTTTGCATATACTTCCGTTTGTGATTTACATGCCCAAAATGTAGACTGACATAATATATCATTAGCAAAAATGTTGTTAGGTGGGATTTGATTATAGTGTCGGTGTTTAGATTCCAACATAAGGTGTTTTCCCAAATCAATATTTTTGAATTCATCACCAATTGTTACAATTATTCCAGGATTATGCTTGGAAATTAAATGATTTAGATTTTTGGTTGAGTCATAACAATGTAAAACTACATCTTCAAACAAACCTTCTTCAAAATATACATCCGATTCTAACGTGTGAGTGCCAGTTTCATGCCACCCAAATACCAAAGCGGTAGGTAAACTTACTTTTATCATAAATTATTATCTATATGGTTCTCCACCAACCCAAAGAACAAATGATTTTCGTGTTCCTTTGACTACTGGTGTTACTCTGTGTAAATAAAACGATGGAAATATTACTGCAGCACCTTGAACTCGTGGTGCTGTAAGTTGTTGTCCTAAATTAAATTGTAAATCACCACCCACATAATCATCAGGATGTGATAATTGTACAGTAACGGATATTTTTCTTTGATTTTGGACACCTGAACCACAATCCATGTGCCATTCATACCCACCTTCGTTGTTACCATAATATTCGGTGTATTGGATTTGCTCTCTCATGTGAGTTAAGTCAAATTTCCACATAACATTATTAGCACCAACAATCATATCACGGAGTTTAGTGTAAACCCAGTCCCATTCAGAATTTTGCGGACACCATTTAATTCGTGATTTACGATAATTTGATACTTTAGCACCTTCTTGACCAGTTGCGGCGTCTTCAAACTCTAAATTAGAAGTCATTTCTTCAATTCGCTCTAATTCTTCAACTGAAAATCCGTTATCAAACCAATAATAGTTCGTGTAATTGACATCCAACCGTGATGCATCTCTATCAAAAGAAAAATCTACATTCATAACTTAATTTTTGTGATAATAAATATGTAAATGAACTTTAATAAATTAGTACATAGACCCACTTGGGAATATTTCTAAAATATAAACAATGCCAGTATCGGTATCAGTATATGTAATATTTTTTATTGTTGTGGTAGCAGGTTTATAGTTAACTTGTAAGTATCCTGCTTCACCACTAAATTCATTTAAGATTTTAGCGCCAGGAGCACCTGCGACTCCGGGAGAACCAGTATCACCGGCATTACCTTGAGCTCCTTGGAAACCTTGTAAACCATCGGCACCAAATGCACCTTGGTCACCAAGTGCACCTTCTTGACCACCCAACCCTTGAGCTCCATTATCTATGGTTTTTGCACCAAGTGCACCTTGAGCACCCTGAGCTCCCGTATCACCAGACGCGCCTAATGCAGAACTACTACCTTGTGCACCTTGTGCACCAATATCACCTTGAGCGCCTTGTGCACCTTGGGCACCAATATGGCCTGTATTATCGTTTCCTTCAGCTTCAGGGTCTAAACCTTGTGCACCTTGAGCACCAATAAGACCTTGAGCTCCTTGTGCGCCCGTATCACCAAATCCACCATCTAAACCTTGAGCTCCAACATCACCATCGTGACCATCATGGCCTTGGGCGCCTTGTGCTCCATCAGAACCTTGAGCGCCTTGAGCTCCTTGGGCCAACGATTTTGCACCTTGAGCTCCTTGTGCTCCGATGGCACCAACTTGACCTTGAGCCCCAGCTCCTTCAGAGGCAGCACCTTGTGCACCTTGAGCTCCAACATCACCAGGAGTATAAACACCACCATCTGCGCCTTTAATTAATTGTCCTGCAGGTGGGCCATCAGCACCTTGGGCACCTTGTGCTCCTTGGTCTCCTTGTGCTCCCTGCGCACCAATATGACCAGTATCACCTTGAGCTCCAACATCACCATCGTGACCACCACCCCCTTGGTCACCTTGAGCGCCTTGTGCACCTGCATCTCCTTGTGCACCTTGAGCACCATCAGAACCTTGTGAACCTTGAGCTCCATTATCTATGGTTTTTGCACCAAGTGCACCTTGAGCTCCTTGAGCGCCAACATCACCTTGGGCACCTTGAGCGCCAATATGACCAGTATCACCTTGAGCACCAGTATCACCCGTATGGCCATCACCACCTTCTCTACCATCAGCACCTTGAGCACCTTGAGCACCAATATGACCTGTATTATCATTTCCTTCAGCTTCAGGGTCTAAACCTTGTGCACCTTGAGCGCCAACCGAACCTTGTGCACCTTGAGCGCCAATATGACCTTCATCACCTTGAGCACCTTGAGCTCCTTGGGCGCCATCAGAACCTTGTGCTCCTTGAGCGCCAATATGACCTTCATCACCTTGAGCGCCTTGTGCTCCTTCGTTACCTACATCACCTTGAGCGCCTTGTGCTCCAATGTGACCGATGTGGCCTGTATTTTCATTACCCTCTACCGTTGGGTCTAAACCTTGTGCACCTTGGGCGCCATCAGAACCTTGTGCTCCTTGAGCGCCGATATGTCCTTCACCACCTTGAGCACCTTGAGCACCTTGAGCACCTACATCACCTTGAGCGCCTTGTGCTCCAATGTGACCACCATCACCCTGAGCTCCTTGTGCTCCTTGTGCTCCTTCATCACCATAAGCTCCAACATCACCAATATGACCCTGAGCACCAATATCACCTTGAGCGCCGAGGTTACCAACAGCGCCTGATTCTAAACTTTTGGCACCAGCTGCACCTTGTGCGCCTTGAGCACCAGTATCACCTTGGGCACCTTGAGAGCCAGTATGTCCTTCACTACCTTGAGCACCTTGAGCGCCATCATGACCACGACCACCTTGAGCACCTTGAGCACCAATATGACCAACATCACCTTGAGCACCTTGTGCTCCTTGTGCACCTGACAATCCATTTTGACCTTGGGCACCTTGTGCTCCTTGGTTACCTACATCACCTTGAGCACCTTGAGCGCCTTGAGCGCCTTGAGCACCAACATCACCCGGATTACCATCATCACCTTGAGCGCCTGTATCTCCAGTATGTCCTGTGATACCATCCGCGCCTTGAGCACCTTGTGCACCAACATCGCCTTGAGCTCCTTGTGCTCCGGTTGACCCTTGGTCACCAAGTGCACCTTCGTTTCCAAGCTCACCGAGCACCAAACCTTTAGCACCTTGAGCGCCTTGAGCACCTACTGAACCTTGGGCACCTACATCACCGGCAGCACCATCAAGACCTTGAGCACCTTGAGCACCATCATTACCTTGTGCACCTTGAGCTCCACGTTCACCTTGAGCTCCTTGAGCACCAATATGACCTGTATTATCATTTCCTTCAGCTTCAGGGTCTAAACCTTGTGCACCTTGAGCACCTACTGAACCTTGAGCACCTACATCACCAGCATGGCCTTCAAGACCTTGAGCTCCTTGTGCTCCTTGAGCACCAATATCACCTTGGGCACCTTGAGCGCCAATATGACCTTCACCACCTTGAGCACCTTGTGCACCTGTACCACCTTGAGCGCCTTGAGGGCCTACATCACCAATGTGGCCTGTATTATCATTTCCTTCAGCTTCGGGGTCTAAACCTTGTGCACCTTGAGCACCTGTATTACCTTGAGCACCTACATCACCAGCAGCACCATCACTACCCTGTGCACCTTGAGCTCCTTGATTACCTTGAGCGCCTTGTGCTCCAATGTGACCACCACCTCCTTGTGCTCCAGTATCACCGGCAGCACCACCAATACCATTAGCACCTTGAGCTCCTTGAGCGCCTACCAAACCTTGAGCGCCTTGAGCACCAGCAGAACCTTGGTCACCAAGCGCACCTTCGTTTCCAAGTTCACCTATTATTTGACCTTTAGCACCTTGAGCTCCCTGAGCACCAATCGCACCTTGAGCACCTTGAGGGCCAGTATCACCAGCAGCACCACCAGCACCTTGTGCTCCTTGGGCACCAATATGACCAGTAATACCTTCTCTACCATCAGCTCCTTGAGCACCTTGAGCACCAGAAGCAGCACCTTGAGAACCTTGAGGGCCGGTATCACCAGCAGCACCACCAATACCATTAGCACCTTGAGCTCCTTGCGCACCGGTGTCTCCTGTGTGACCGGTGTTACCTGTTGGATTTGTTCCCTGAGCACCTTGTGCTCCTACATCACCACTATGTCCTTTAGTACCTGCAACTCCTTGAGCTCCAGCTGCACCGATGACACTATCGCTTCCCTGAGCGCCTTGTGCTCCAATGTGGCCAGTAGCTCCTTGAGCACCTTGAGCGCCAGCAGCACCAGTAGCTCCTTGAGCCCCTTGCGCGCCTAAATCTCCAAAATGACCAGTAGCTCCGGTTGGATTTGTTCCTTGAGCACCTTGTGCACCAGTATCACCACTATGTCCTTTAGTACCATCCGCACCTTGAGCACCTTGTGCTCCAGCATTACCCGTAGCTCCTTGAGCACCTTGAGCTCCAGTAGCACCAGCATGACCGGTTAAACTACTACCTAAATGACCCTCTCTACCACCGGCACCACCACCCCCAGTATCACCGGCAGCACCACCAATACCATTAGCACCTTGAGCTCCTTGATTACCAATGTGACCAGTAAGGCCTTGAGCACCTTGTGCGCCAGTATCACCGGGGGCACCACCAGCTCCTTGAGCGCCTTGAGCTCCTTGAGGATTCGTACCTTGAGCACCTTGTGCGCCAGTAGCACCGGAATGCCCTTTAACACCCTGAGCACCCTGTAAACCAGTATCACCGGCATGACCACCAGCACCTGTTAAACCAGTATCACCGGCATGACCACCAGCTCCTTGAGCGCCTTGAGCTCCTTGAGGATTCGCACCTTGAGCACCTTGTGCGCCAGTATCACCAGCATGACCAGCACCACCTTGAGCACCTTGAGCACCGTCTACACCTTGAGCACCTTGAGGGCCAGTATCACCAGCATTACCGGTTAGGCCTTGAGCGCCTTGAGCTCCTTGGGGATTTGTACCTTGAGCACCCTGTGCACCAGTATCACCGGAATGTCCTTTAGTACCTGCTGCTCCAATGGCTCCACCAATACCATTAGCACCTTGAGCACCTTGAGCACCAGAAGCAGCACCTTGAGAACCTTGAGGGCCAGTATCGCCGGCATGACCTCCTCTACCACCAGCACCTTGAGCACCTTGGTCACCAGCATGACCACCAGCACCGGCATTAGTTCCACCTTGTGCTCCTTGAGCGCCAATATGACCACCGGCACCGTCTGCACCTCTTCCACCTTGTGCTCCTTGAGCGCCAATATGACCACCAGCTCCTCCGGCTCCAGTCTCTACTGCAGCTTTTGCACCCGCAGCACCATATTCACCATACTCCCCAAGTTCACCTTGAGCACCTTGAGCACCAGTTAATGATACAGCAGGTGCACCTTGAGAACCCTGCGGACCTGATGGGCCAGGTGATGAATCTGCGTCACCACAAATTTCTGGACTCGACTCCCCACATGGGTCACTAACCTGCATCCAAGCTGAGGCGTCTGTGGTCTCACACGTTTGTATACAAAAGCCAATGAAAGCACCACGTTCAGAATCATCTTCTACATTCCAACAATCAGCAGAATAACTGCCTGGGTCAGTCCCTTGAAAGTAAAAATTACCAATAAGTCCACCACCACAAGAATATACTACATATCCTTCTGGATTGTGAACTATGTATCCATTAAGTAGGTATACATCTATGTCTTCAATGGCTATTTCTGATACATACTGATTTGTAATTGTATATACTGAAGTGACTAACTCTTCGGTTATTCCAGTATCGGTATATTTTACTAATGAGTCGGAATTTAGTTCAAGTTGTTTAGCGTAAATAAATCTATATACACCATCACCATCTTTTACTAATATTTTCTTATCAGGATGAACTGTAAGAGCACCATTGTTGATTTCAAGGACATCATGACTTGCACTTGGAGATGTATGTTTACTTATTACCTCTGCGGTGGATAATTCGGTTGAAGATATATCAGTAGATGACCAACCTTTCCAATCGCTTTCTTGTAATCCTAAACCAGGTAAAACTACACCGGTTACAATAGAACCAGAAGTAATATTCTCAATCGCAACTGAAGAACTATCAGGTAACCTTACAAGTTGTCCGTTTAATACGCTCATATTCTATTCTCTTCTATTAGTAAGAACCACTTACATACATATGTAATACGAATTCATTTCCAAATCCATCAACGAAGGTCAATGCACCAAGGTTTGTATTGTATACCAATGGATTGTATCCACCACCAATTGTAGTTCCCAATGCGTCAGCTCCTTGTGCTCCTTGAGCACCTGTTGGTGAAGCGCCTTGAGCACCTTGAGCACCAGTAGGTGAAGCACCTTGAGCACCTTGTGCACCAATATCACCTTGTGCGCCTTGTGCTCCCACATCACCTTGTGCACCTTGGGCACCTTGGGCGCCTTGTGCACCGTCTAAACCTTGAGCTCCCTGAGCTCCTTGAGGTGATGTACCTGGAGCACCCTCTGAACCTTGTGCACCTTGCGCTCCAATAGCACCATCAGCGCCTTGTGAACCTTGTGAACCTTGTGCACCTTGAGCTCCCACATCACCTTGAGCACCTTGAGCACCTTGAGCACCTTGAGGTGAAGCACCTTGTGCACCTTGAGCGCCTATTGGAGAAGCACCTTGAGCACCTTGAGCGCCGGTATCACCTTGAGCACCTTGAGCGCCGATATCACCTTGAGCACCTTGAGCACCTTGTGCGCCATCAGTTCCTTGAGCACCTTGAGCGCCTTGTGCACCTTCAGGAGATGTACCAGCTGCACCAGGGTCACCTTGCGCACCTTGAGGGCCGATTGAAGTAGCACCTTGTGCACCCTGCGCACCTTGTGCACCTTGTGCACCAATATCACCAGCATCACCTTGAGCGCCAGTTGGTGAGTCACCTTGAGCACCTTGTGCACCCGTTGGAGATGCACCTTGTGCACCTTGAGCACCTTGAGCGCCTTCAGGTGAAGCACCTTGAGCACCTTCTAAACCTTGAGCACCTTGAGCACCATCAGAACCTTGTGCACCCTGCGCACCTTGAGCACCTTGAGCACCAATATCACCAGCATCACCTTGAGCGCCGGTTGGAGAAGCACCTTGAGCACCTTGAGCGCCCGTTGGTGAAGAACCTTGAGCACCTTGTGCACCTTGTGCACCTTGTGCACCGACCGGTGAAGCACCTTGAGCGCCTTGAGCACCTTGTGCACCTGTATCACCTTGTGCACCTTGTGCACCAACCGGCGAAGAACCTTGTGCACCTTGAGCGCCAATAGCACCATCAGAACCTTGAGCACCTTGTGCACCGACCGGTGAAGAACCTTGGGCACCTTGAGCGCCATCATTACCTTGAGCACCTTGTGCTCCTTGAGCACCTGTTGGTGAAGCACCTTGAGCACCTTGAGCACCCTGCGCACCTTGAGCGCCCGTGTCACCTTGTGCGCCTTGTGCACCGACCGGTGAAGAACCTTGAGCACCTTGAGCGCCAGTAGCACCATCAGAACCTTGAGCACCTTGTGCACCGACCGGTGAAGAACCTTGAGCACCTTGAGCGCCAGTAGCACCATCAGAACCTTGAGCACCTTGTGAACCTTGAGGTGAAGAACCTTGGGCACCTTGAGCGCCTGTATCACCTTGAGCACCTTGAGCACCTTGTGCTCCTTGAGCACCCTGTGCTCCTTGTGCACCTGCTTCACCCGCGTCACCTTGTGCGCCAGTTGGAGAAGCACCTTGAGCACCTTGAGCACCCGTTGGTGAAGAACCTTGAGCACCTTGTGCACCTATTGGAGAGGCACCTTGAGCACCTTGTGCACCAATTGCACCAGTATCACCTTGAGCGCCTTGAGCGCCTTGAGCACCCGTATCACCTTGTGCACCTTGAGCACCTTGTGCTCCCACACTACCTTGAGCACCTTGAGCGCCTGTTGGGGAAGCACCTTGTGCACCTTGTGCGCCTGTTGGAGAAGAACCTTGAGCACCTTGAGCACCTTGTGCACCAGTTGGAGATGCACCTTGAGCACCTGTATTACCTTGAGAACCTTGGGCACCAATATCACCTTGAGCACCCTGCGCTCCTTGTGCTCCTTGTGCACCTTGTGCACCAGTATCACCTTGAGCACCTTGAGCGCCTATTGGAGAAGCACCTTGAGCACCTTGAGCGCCTGTTGGAGAAGCACCCTGTGCTCCCGTTTCACCTTGTGCACCTTGAGCGCCTGTTGGTGAAGCACCTTGAGCACCTTGAGCACCTTGAGCACCTTGTAAACCTTGAGCACCTTGTGCACCTGTTGGTGAAGCACCTTGTGCTCCTTGAGCGCCAGTAGCACCATCAGAACCTTGAGCACCTTGAGCACCTTGAGGTGAAGAACCTTGTGCACCTTGTGCACCTGTACTACCCTGTGCACCTTGTGCACCTTGTGCACCTTGAGGTGAAGCACCTTGAGCACCTTGAGCACCTTGTGCTCCCACACTACCTTGAGCACCTTGAGCACCTTGAGGTGAAGAACCTTGAGCACCTTGTGCACCTACATCTCCTTGTGCGCCTTGAGCGCCTGTTGGGGAAGCACCTTGTGCACCTTGTGCGCCTGTTGGTGAAGCACCTTGAGAACCTTGTGCACCTTGTGCGCCTGTCGGTGAAGCACCTTGAGCGCCTGTATTACCTTGTGCTCCTTGCGGGCCTACATCTCCTTGAGCACCTTGAGCACCTTGAGCACCTTGCGCACCTTGAGCACCAGTATCACCTTGAGCACCTTGAGCACCTTGTGCGCCCGTTGGTGAAGAACCCTGAGCACCTTGTGCGCCTGTTGGTGAAGAACCTTGAGCACCTTGTGCACCTTGAGCGCCTTGAGCACCCGTTGGTGAGTCACCTTGTGCACCTTGAGGGCCTTGTGGAGATGCACCCTGTGCGCCTTGAGCACCTTGTGCACCTTGTGCGCCCGTTGGAGAAGAACCTTGAGCACCTTGAGCACCTTGAGGGCCAACGGCACCTTGAGCACCTTGAGGTGAAGTACCTTGTGCACCTTGAGCACCCTGGTCACCTTGAGCACCTTGAGCACCTTGAGCACCTTGAGCACCCGTTGGTGAAGAACCTTGAGCACCTTGAGCGCCATCATTACCTTGAGCACCTTGTGCACCTTGCGCTCCTTGTGAACCTTGAGGTGAAGCCCCTTGAGCACCTTGTGCACCTTGAGGGCCAGCGGCACCTTGAGCACCTTGAGGTGAAGTACCTTGTGCACCTTGAGCACCTTGAGCACCCGTATCACCTTGAGCGCCTTGAGGGCCTTGGGCACCTTGAGCACCCGTTGGTGAAGAACCTTGAGCACCTTGAGCGCCATCATTACCCTGAGCACCTTGAGCACCTTGAGCACCTTGAGGTGAAGCACCTTGAGAACCTTGTGCACCTTGTGCGCCTGTCGGTGAAGCACCTTGAGCACCTTGTGCACCTGTACTACCCGTTGGTGAAGAACCTTGTGCACCTTGAGCGCCTGTATCTCCTTGAGCACCTTGAGGGCCTGCTGCACCTTGAGCACCTTGAGGTGAAGTACCTTGTGCACCTTGTGCACCTTGTGAACCTTGAGGTGAAGCACCTTGAGCACCTTGTGCACCTTGAGGTGAGGCACCTTGTGCACCTTGAGCGCCTGTATCTCCTTGAGCACCTTGAGGGCCTGCTGCACCTTGAGCACCTTGAGGTGAAGTACCTTGTGCACCTTGTGCACCTGTACTACCTTGTGCACCTTGTGCACCTTGTGAACCTTGAGGTGAAGCACCTTGAGCACCTTGAGCGCCTGCACTACCTTGAGCACCTTGAGGGCCTACTGCACCTTGAGCACCTTGAGGTGAAGTACCTTGTGCACCTTGAGCTCCTTGTGCACCTTGTGCACCTTGAGCACCTTGTGCACCCGTTGGTGAGTCACCTTGTGCACCTTGAGGGCCGGTTGGAGATGCACCTTGTGCACCTTGTGCACCTTGTGCGCCTGTCGGTGAAGCACCCTGTGCACCTTGTGCACCTTGAGGGCCCTGTGCACCTGTTGGTGAAGAACCTTGAGCACCTTGAGCACCTTGAGCACCTTGTGCGCCCGTTGGCGAAGCACCTTGAGCACCTTGAGCACCCTGTGAGCCATTCGTTCCTTGTGCACCTTGTGCACCTTGAGGCCCGGTATTACCTGCTCCTTGAGCACCTTGAGGGCCGGTTGTTGCAGCACCTTGAGCACCTTGAGGGCCGGTAGGGCCGGTAGGGCCGGTGTTATGTAGTAATACATTTCCTACATAGAAATTATGGTCTGGCTCAACCTCTATACTAATATATTCAAATGACTCTTCTACATAGTTAATTGAAAGAATATGTAAGTCATTATGTAATTCGGTTTTATTGTTGTATGCGTTAATAGGATTAACCCAAGCACCCATTAAGGTAAGAATGTTAGCATCATGGGTTGTTTTTAGTGTTGAGCCATCTGATAATTTGATTAACAGATAACCATCAGCAAAACCATTAGCTACATTAACAACTTGGTTATTCCTAATTGAGTTGGAACTTAAATCATAACCTTTTACTACATCACCAACTTTAATATCACTAATTTTAGTGAGAACTCCGTTGATTTCAAGTAAGGTATCTTTATGTAAACCGTGTATCATTTCCATATCCTACCTTATGTTAAAGTGAAAAACACATTTATTGTATACAATGCTGATGTGTTGCTTGACCTATCAACATATAGTTGTATTTTATCTTCTGCTACAAAATTATAACTACTTCCGAATGTAAAGGTATCTACATTACCTTTAGCACCTATGTTATTGGCTACCGAAGAACCCATTGTAGAAGCATTTTTATATGGTTGAATTGTAAAGTTATCAGTAGTACCATTAGCCCCACCAACAATTACAACAACTTTTTCAATATATCCAGCGTTTGGTGCCATCCAAAATGTATATGGTGAGTCATCATTAACTTGGACATCGGTAACTGCTGTTAAAGATGCGTAACCTGCGGTTAGTGCTTTAAAATCAGCAACATTATTAACTCCAAGTTTTGGTTTGATACTACCCGTAGCAACATAATCAGTTCCAGCAACAGCAGGAACAACAAATCCACTTCCATTTGTCTTTAAAATGGTATTTGCAGCTAATCCAACATTTGAATTGGTTAAAATAAGGTCTCCACTTAATGTATGGTTTGGACTACCACCATTATAGTTGTATTTGTAGATATCATTTGTTCCTAATGTAGAGGAACGTGAAATTTTAAACTTATCGGAATCAGAATCATCAATACCAACCGAATAATCGTTTGCGCCACCTTGAGTTTGGAATGTTAATTTAGGGTCACCTGTATTCCAAATGGTTATTCCACCATCTACGTTAATAGACCCTGTAAAATCATGTGTATCATCCGAAGAATCACCAAATTTTGTAGAACCTGATGAAAATATGATGGATGAAGACACGAATTCCGTATTGAACTCTTGTGCCGTGATTGTACCTTGAACTACAATGTTCTCGGATACGTTTAATGAACCCGTAATAGCTAAATCTCCAGTAGTAGAAATACCACCGGAGTTTACTATGAGTCCATTTTTAACTACAAATTCGTTTGCCATTCTAATTCCTCTTGTTTTTCACTTTCCAAACTTCGGATTTTTATATTATTATATTGAAACCATTCTTCTTACTTCCATTGTACCCTCAACTCCACCATTTGTACTCATATACAATGTCATTGTTCCCGAACTATATCCAACAGAGAATTCATGCAAACTTGTGTCGCCAAGGTCTGCTGTTGATGTTTCAGAGAATACTACTGAACTACCAAAATTTGTATTAATAGTAATTGTACCAGCACGATAGTTTGTACCATCACCAAGGTGGTAATTTATGAAAAATGCATAACCCGTATCGACATGGATTGCATGTGTTCCGGAAGTGGGGACATTAAAACCAACAGCTTTTGTTTCGGTGTAAAAACTGATTGGGCCTACATTTGCTTCCAATGCAATGGATGCGGTGAAGTTTGTACCAACCTGTCCAACATATATACCTTGTGTAGTTAAGGTTTTTGATTTTATACCTTCAGAATTTACATCATCCCAAACATCGTATGTTTGTGATTGTGGATTGTAACCTGAATAGTAAGTTACATCCGCATCACCTTTTAAGCTATCTGCATCTGAAAATATTGCAATTCTATTACTAGCACCACCCGAAGATACATCTACATATCCAGACCCTTGAATAGAAGCAATGTCGGATGCAATAGATGCCGAAATAGGATTCACATAGTCATAAACCCCATCACCACTTACAAGTGTAGTATTACCATTACCAACCGAACCGGTTTTTGCTGAAATGGTTAATTCACTTGAACCATTATAAGTTGTACCACTATTTAATTGTAAACTTACATTATCAACTACTAAATTTTCTAAATTAGAACCAAGAGGTATACCACTAATTGTACCACCACTTAAAGTTCCTGACAAGGTTGACAATGACGCTGATACCGAACCCCAATCATCAATTGTAACATCTGAACCTGAAATATCACCTGAAAAGTAGTTGTTTGTAATTGATGAATTACCAATTGTTACTGTATTAGTACCACTACCAGTAGCGTAGTGTCCTATTACTATTTCATTTTCAGTTCGTGACCCTAAACTAGCAGCAAATGTAGATTTAGTATAGTTACCAAAATATATACTATCTTCAGGTACTAAATTATAAGTATTATATTTATTACCGGAGTTTCTACCTATATAAAAATTTCCCGAACCTGTATAGGATACAGCTTGCGGGCCCGCTTGGTATCCGATTGCTATAAGCTCGCTACCACCGTGGTAGTTGTAGAGAGCGTTTGAACCAATGATAGTATTAGAGTTGCCTCCTCCTGGAAATCCAATCATGGCTTGAAAACCGATTGCGGTAGTATCTCGGCCAATTATAGTGTTGCTTGCTGCAACATTATGACCTATAAGTGTAACGTGGTCACCCATTGAAGTGGCAGTCGCTGCCGCATAGTCACCTACAATTGTTATTGAATCAAGATTTCCACTATAAGATTTTAAAGCTTGAGTTCCTATAATAACACCACCGTTTCCGGGCCAAGTGTTGTTAGGGTTTGAGTAACCTGCTTCGAATCCAAGTCTTAAAAAGTCAGAACCTGTTGAATTAATAGTAACAGCTGGAACAGATATTGTATTTGTAGTAGTTGCGCCATTATCAGTTACTTCTTGTAAGGTCGTTGATGTAGCACCTGCTTCAATAGAAGCAAGGGATGCTGATATACTACCCCAATCATCGATTGTAATGTCTGAACCTGTTATATCACCTGTAACTGTTAAGTTTTCTGCTATATTTACATCACCAACGGCATTAATTGCTATTCTATCTGCAAGTGTTCCATCTACACGAGTTCTTAATCCAAATGTAGTATCACCATCAATACCATCTGCTTGGAATCCAAAGAATCCTGATTGCAGGTAACTACTACCATCATAAACAAAAGCATTTACTGCTCCAATATAATCACCATTAGCAATCGCGGTTGGAGATGCTGCCGTACCATGTGATTTGAAGAATCTTATGTCGGGGCCATCGGAAGTATTATCGTGTTGAGCTACTCTAACTTGTGCTTCTCCACTTGATTCACCAACTATGTCTAATTTTACTTCAGGATTTGATGTTCCGATACCTAATCTTTGATTAGCAGTATCAATGGATAATAAGTCAGATGAGGTGACTTGGGTGTTAGTCCCAACAATAAGAATTTCATTTGCAGCTCCTAAATTTCCAAGCTGCAAGGTATTGGCTTCTATTCTACCGAAAGAGCCCGTAGATGTTACATCTAAACTATTAAGTGATGCGTCACTACCGGAGGTAATGACTTTTTTCCAATTCGGCATATGTCCTATCCTATCTTGCGGTTGGTAACATTTTCATGCCCACTTCCCTTTCGGGCCTACAACCAAGGTTTATGTGATTAATCTTCTATAAATAGTATGATAGAAAATAAAAAACCCCACCATCTCTGGCGGGGTTTCTTATAACATTGAAAAACTTATTTTATTTTTTTCAATTCTTCTTGTAGCTTCACTGCGAGTTTAAAAACTGACTCAACTTGTTTTCCTTTAAAACTTGCTTCACCAAGTCCAATAATGAGAGCTTCAAGTTCACCTTTTGTTAACTTTAATGTTGCCTCATTAGGATTTTTAGTTTGTTCTTTTTTTAAACCTAATTTATCTGCTAAACCCATAACTTATCCGTTTTTAATGGTTATTATACATAAATGTAAATTTCACCACCATCAACACGAAGGTTACCAGCTTTTTCGTAATTAGCATCGGTAGCCCCAATTTTAACAGCAGCAATGTATGCATCAGATGCGATTGTTGTCTGATTCCAAGTTGAACCAGTAGCGTCTAACGCCCAACGACCTTCCGATTCATCCCAACCAAGTGAAGGGCCATCATCGTATGCAACAATACCAGCATCTGCAGCACCAGCCGAACCAGAGTTCAACAAGATGAATTGGTCATCTACGTTCAAATTGGTTGTTTCAATTGAAGTAACCGTACCTTGAACTGTTAAATTACCTGTTGCAGTAATGTTAGTTGCAGTAATATCAGCAAAAGTTACATTATTGGTTGTACCAACACCTTGAATTGTACCAGTACCTTCAATAGTTGTAATTCTACTTGCGGCTGAAGATGAGAATGCTGTTGCAGTCTGACCATTACCACTTGCTAAAAATTCAACATCATCCCCATCTACAAAAGATGCGGTTGATGCGTTTTCAGGACCATCTTGTTCAAGAACTGTAATTCTACTTGCGATTGATGATGACTCAGCACCAAATCCATCTACTCCAGCGAGTAAAACATAAGATGCCGTATCAGCAGTTACAACTGCTCCATCTACACCTGAACCCAACATATAAGATGCAGTATTAGCAGTTACAACTGCTCCATCTACACCAGCACCAGCAACGTAAGATGCGGTGTCGGCGGTACCTGTTAAGTCACCAACTACATTACCTTTTAAAGAAGCAGTTACTTCTAATAAATCAATCTTGGTGTCAAGATTGACTGTTACTTTATTCTCACCACCGACTGATGATGTTACTAAAGTATTAATATTTGTTCCACCTGCAATTGTAATAGTATCACCATCACCAATTACATCAGGACCATCACCAGCATCACCATTGATGCTTAACTGAAATTCCGCACTCTCAATGTTAGCAGCTACAGATGCAGAAAAGGCCGTTAAGCCATCTACTCCATCGAACTCAACATAAGATGCGGTTTGTACTGTACCTACAATCGTGTTGTCTACCGTTAATCCCGATAGCTCAGCAGCCGACCCCGATACTACGACCTTTTTCCATGCCATTTTTTTTTCTCCGTTTTTTGTGTTAACACATTTTTATTGATATATCAAATATAACTTCTTTAATACTAATAAGTATCTACTTTTATACATTAAAGTAAAAATCATTACCATCATACCAAATTGACCCAGCACCAAGACTTCCAGTTTCCGTGGTAGCCGATAATGTGAGAATGCCATCTTGGTTAATACTAAATCCTGGTCCTGATATTTCAGAACCAATTTCTAAAACTGCAGCATATGATGCAGTTACTGCATACGATGCTGAAAGGACAGACATCGAACTTGTTTGTGTTTGGTTTATGTAACCCAAATCTGCAATTTGTTGTGACCCACTCACAGTACCCGCAGGAGTAGAACCACCACCCCCACTTCCAAATCCAGCAGCAGCGGCTGAGGATGAGATGAATGTTGGGTCAATATAAGAAGCAGTAGCAACTGACATAGAACTCGTTTGGGAAACAAGAACGAATGAACTCGTATCAGCTGCAGTGAGGAATGACCCTGTTTCGGATATCAACAAGAATGAACTTGTTTGGTCATTTGTTATGAATGATGAAGTATCAATACTTGAACCACCACCAAATCCACTTCTTGCAGCAGAGGCTGAAATGAATGTATCACTTATAAATGATGCAGTATCAGCATTTACTGCGTGAGATGAAGACAATTCGGTAAGAATCTCATAGGATGCAGAAATAGCATATAAAGCGTAAGATGCCGTAGCAACCGACATTGAGCTTGTTTGGTCTATTCTTACCAAAGAACTTGTATCGATAGACCCACCACCACCTGCACCAAATCCAGCAGCAGCAGCGGATGCTGAAATGAATGTTGGGTCAATATAAGAAGCAGTAGCAACTGACATTGAAGAGGTTTGAGATACAAAGACAAACGATGAAGTTTGTGAGCTTTGAATAAATCCAAAGTCAATAATTTGTTGTGAACCACTAATAGTCCCATCAGGTGTGCTTCCACCAGCACCAAACCCAGCAGCTGCAGCGGATGCTGAGATAAATGTAGGACTTATATATGATGCCGTAGCAACTGACATTGAGCTTGTTTGAGATACAAGTATAAATGATGCAGTATCTGCCGCAATTAAGAATGACCCAGTTTGAGATGATAAAACAAATGATGATGTTTGTGAACTTTGAATAAATCCTAAATCAGATATTTGCTGAGAACCACTAATGGTTCCGGCAGGGGTAGACCCACTACCTGAGCTTGGGAATTCAAATTCTTGGAATTCTTTTGTAGCAAAGAATCCGGAACCTACTAATCTATATTTGTATAATTTATCTTCGTCTTGGACATAAAATATCTGACCAACTTCTAATTTGGCTTCCTCACCAGCACTTCCGGTCAAGGCGTTCATTGTTGCAGCAGTATCGACAGTTCTCCAAGCACCTTGAAGTAATTCAATATTACTTAATTTACCGGTTGATACCTCTAAATCCGTATTTAACGTAATTGCCATCTAACTCCCCTTATTAGAATGTAGAACTTGGAGCACTTCCCGAAGTACTTATTAAATAATAATCAACACCTGGAGATGGTTCGGCATCCTTACCACCAATCAGAACCGTAAAACTCGTTGCGGAACTATTTGGGTATGTTCCTGAATTCATATTGTATGTTTGTATAGCAAATGAGTTTACACCATCACCACCAGTACCACTTCTATCACCATAAATTAGATATTCACCCGATGTACTTCCTCCAAAAGAACTACCCATTGTGGTTGGTACTAAACCAGCATCACCATTTGATGGCATTACAATCAGTAGTGCTGTGGTTGGAATAGATGGGTCAGTCGAACCAGTTCTCATAATAATTTTTGAAAGTATTGGAGTACTATTTGAATCCTCTAATAACGAACCACTACCAACGAGGTATGTTTTTCTATTGGCCCCAAAGAACCCGGAAACGAAGTTATCGACAATAATTTCAGTGCCCATATCACCATCGGCAAATGAGTCTAATATAGAATCGGCATCCTGTACACCATCATTACTTGTATTACCAAGGAATGCACCATCACCAATACATTCATAAATATCAGCACCACTTACACCAACATAGTGACCATATTCAGTTAAGTAAGCATACCACAATGCTCCACCAGCAGGAGCAGCTCCTACGGAGAAACTACGCTTGTATTCTACAATATCCTCACCATAAGCATCTTGAATACTTGCTGTATAGTTCAAGGTAACCGCATCGGTCATTGAAGAATCACTTGCGTTGATAAACCAAGATGATGAAGCTGCGTTTTGAGGTGCAAGAGACATTGATGCAGCACCCTCACCACTTAAAGTTACTGAATATGGTGAATCACTTTCAGTATCCGTAATTGTAATTGTTACTAATTTAGTTCCTGAAGATACCGGAGCGTTTATGGTTTCATCAGCAAATGCAGCTTCTGGTAACACATTATTAGTAACATTGATTGTGATACTACCAGTACCCTCATTTCCATATTGGTCTACCCAGTAGATTGTTGGTGAAATGGAATCACCATTTATGTATGAACCACTAATATCAGACTTAACACTCAAGTTACCATTTGAATCAATTGCGATTACGGAGTGATTTGAGTTAAATTGTTCTGCAACTTGAGTTCCATAGTTTGGAGAATAAGTTACATTAACATTCGCTTGAGAACCAACGCCATCGGAATCGTTTGTGATTACCGAACCACTTAATGCGGATTCAATAATATAGAAACTTTCACCTGTAATAGAACCACCACCTGCTTGCGAAATAGTAATACCATCGGTATAAGTTCCTTGATTAAATCCATGAGTATCTTTTATATTTGCTGAGTAGTTGTAAGTTGCAGCAGTTAAATCATCATTTGCGTGAATTGTAAATGTGTTTGACCCAGCGTATGATGCTGATAAACTTGCAGCACCGGCACCTGTTAAATTAAATGTATCAACATCAAGTGCATCACCTTCAGTATCACTCCAAACCAATGTTGCTAATAAAGCACCATTAACTGCCAAGTTTGTATTCTGATTGTTTGTGTTTGGAGTATCGGTTGTTACACCCGGTCCGCCGTTTGGAGTAACACTCACGGTAATTGGTGCTGAATCTGCATTACCATATTGGTCTTCCCAACCAATGTTTGCAGTAAGAGTTGTACCATCGGTATTACCACTACCACTAATATCAGTTCCAACAGTTAATACACCCGTTGATGAGTTAACTGCAACAAATGGGTTATCGGATGTGAAGTTTTGTGCAATTGGTGACCCATAACTTGGTGAATACGTTACACTCAAAGTTTTAGCAGTACCAATACCAGTTGTAGTATTTGTAATACCATCACCACTTGTAGCAGATTCAATAATAAACAAGTTACCAGGTGCGGTCAAAGTACCGTTATCGGCTTGTGCGATTGTGATATCATCTGTATACACACCAGTTCTAAATCCATGTACATCTTTAATACTTGCTGTGAACGAAATAGTTCCTGCCGATTGGTCACCATTTGCGTATAATCCAAAGTTGTTAGACCCATCGTATGAACTTGATAAGTTAGAAGCACTTACACCTGTTAATACAAATGATGAAATATTCAAAGCATCACTTTCAGTATCAGTCCACTTTATAGTAGATAATAGATTACCATTGGTTGCTTGGTTAGTGTTTCTATTTGTAGAAGTAAGTTCGGCAGCAGAAGGTGCGTTATTAATTGCAAGATTTACAGTAATAGTTTGAGGCCCACCAACATTATCATATTGGTCTCTCCAAGTAATGTCTGAAGTAATTGTTCCTGGGTATATGTTTACACTACCACTAATCGAACTACTAACTGTGAGATTACCACTACTATTTACCCCAATATATTCGTTTGATGAAGTAAATGATGCGACTGCGGCTGAATTGTATTGTGGTGAGTAAGAAACTCCCAAGTCACCTTGAGTTCCAGTTCTACCATTTGTTCCCAATACAATATTATCACCAGTTGTTGCCGATTCGATTACATAGAATGTACCATTTTCGGACAAACTACCAGTTGGTGCTTGTGCAATT
>Ga0222719_10000780_pt1 | contig 31817 bp, 42 predicted proteins | sample C33_34DmetaG_FD_165039 | JGI IMG/M metagenome (GOLD analysis project Ga0222719, IMG submission 165039) | Estuarine water microbial communities from San Francisco Bay, California, United States - C33_34D | ecosystem: Environmental > Aquatic > Marine > Unclassified | place: USA: California... | reverse complement strand
AAGATGCTTCAGGCACAAGTTTTAGAGGTATGGGTATAAATTCAATTAATAATTTTTATGTTGGACCAATAGATTCTTTTGCAGGTGGATTTATGCTTTATGGTGCTTCTGCAAATACAAGTGGACACGTATGGTATTCAGGTAATGCTGAAGCTATGAGAATAGATAGTTCTCAAAATGTCGGTATAGGAACTAACTTACCTGGTGCTAAGTTAGATGTTACTGGTAGTAATGATACTACTAATATGATTATAGGAGCACCAACACATCTTGTCGGTGGTGGTAGTTTATCTGAACATCAATCACTTTTATTTGATAATACAAATGTAGCAGGTGCTTCAGGACAAGTATTATTAAGACATTATGCTAACTCTCACAATGATTCTGAAGGTGCATTAGCTATACTTACAACAAGTACTGGTGGAACAACAGCAGAAGCTATGAGAATTAGAGGTTCAGGTAATGTCGGTATAGGAACTTCATCACCTTTAAGTAAACTTCACATTGAGGAAACTACTAATGATGCAGATGCTTTAATGATAAGACAAGTAGCAGGTGGTAGTGGTAGTGTTCAAGGTAAAGTTCATATTGGTATGAATCACTTCAATAGCACATATCCATCAGTAAGAATTACAGCAGAAGAATATGGTGTAGCAGATTATAGAGGTAATTTAGCATTTTCTACAAGAGCAGCAACAAGCGATGCAGTGCCAACAGAAAAAATGAGAATTACACACGATGGCAATGTCGGTATAGGAGTTACATCACCTACAGAAAAATTACAAGTAGATGGTAATATAAAAATTGAAGATGGTGGTACTTATCCTGCATTATTGTTTGATGATGTTGATACAGGTGCTTATATAGCAAATAATGCCAATGGTTTATTTATTGGTAAAACCAATAGTCCAAGCTCAACTAATGATATTTTAAAACTTGATTTAACTTATTCAAAACTTGTAACTGCTGGTGGATATTTTGAAATAGGTGGAGGCTCTTCTATTACAGGTATTTTAGGATTTAATAGAAATATAAGCACAGGTGCTATTCACAATGGAAGTTATGGTGCATATCAAATGCAAAACGAGGGTGGAACATTTCGTATTCAAGTATATAATTCATCTGGTGGTAGTGTTAATGCTAATGCTTTTGTTATTAAAGATACTGCTAATGTCGGTATAGGAGAAACCAGTCCTGAAGCTAAGCTACACATTAAAAATGCTTCTGCTGGAACATTTACTGCAAGTAATTCACAATTATTAGTAGAGAACAACACTACTGTTCGTTTAACACTTCTTAGTCCTGCTGCTAATGGTTGTAAAATAGAATTTGGAGATATTAACGACCAAGATGTTGGTATGATTAATTATGACCACTCAAATAATTATATGGCATTTACTACTAATGCTACAGAAGCAATGAGAATAGACAATAGCCAAGATGCACACTTTGACCAAGATGTTATTGCATTCTCTACTACACCATCTGATATAAGACTAAAAGAAAACTTTGAAAAAATAGAGAATGGATTAGATGTAGTAAGCAAATTAGAAGGACATACATTTAACTGGAAAAAGGGTGGAGATAGATTAAGTGCAGGATTTAAAGCACAAGAAGTAGAAAAGATTTTACCACATTTGGTTGATGAGAAAAAACTACCATTAAAAGCAGATGATGATAAAGAATACAAGATTTTACGATATGAGGAAATGATACCTTATTTAGTAGAGGCAATAAAAGAACAACAGAAACAAATAGAGGAATTAAAAAATGGCTAAAGTAATCGCAGAAAAAGTACAAGAACAAGTACAAGTTGATTCACCTAAAATGGTAGAAATCAAGCATACAAGAACTATGCAAGATGCATCTGGTAAAGATGTAGAAGTGGTAGACTGGACTGATGTTAAATCAGTAGATGAAGCTATATCACAATGTGAAGCACATAAAGCTAATCTACAATCACAACTTACTGAGTGTGAAGCAGAATTAGCAGACTATATAGCAATAAGAGACGCTGAGTAATGGCAACTCCCAGAATATCAAGCACTAACGTAGGAGTAGGAACTGATTTGGTTGCTGGAAGCGACTGCAATGAAACTACTGATATAAGTTTAGCTAGTTTGTGTACTGGGAGTGCATACAATGGAATAACAAATACATTTGGAGCAGATGGCGGACCTTTGGATACAGTAGATAAGGTTGGAGGAACAAACAATCCATTGTCTTCTACTCAAATATTAGCAAGTGACTTAATATTAGATAATATAGGAAACGCTCCATTTAATGTAAGTCATACTATCGGTGGAGAATTTACGTAAGAAAAATTATGAAAGTAAGTGAATACAGAGAACAAATGGCTGAAAGAGTTGCTGTTATAGAAGCTCAAGTAATTGATATTTATCACGATATTAAAGAGATTAAAGAATTACTTAAAGAGCAAAATGGTAGAGTACGTACTAATGAAAAAAACATTGCACGTATTACTGCTGTTGGTATGTTTATAGCAATGGTATTAGGCTTATTGTAAAAGTGGATAAAATGGATAAGTACGTATATGTGGGCATTTGGGTTGTCTACTTTTTGGTTATACTTGCAATTAGTATTTTTGGATAGTAGTATAGAAAGTATTAGGAAAGAAATAAAATAGGTATTATATTTGACATCATGCGTAAAGTATTCGGACCAACACAGAAAAGACAAACAAATGGAAAGAAGAAAACTCGTCAAGGAATGTCGAATAATACTAAATATGGAAGTAAAATTAGTAGTAAATACTATAAAAAGAAAAGTAGAGGACAAGGATAATGGCTAGAGAAAAAGATTCAAGACTTACTAGAGCTGGTGTATCGGGTTACAACAAACCTAAACGTACACCTAGTCATCCTAAAAAATCGCACGTAGTGGTTGCAAAAGTTGGAGACAAGGTAAAGACTATACGTTTTGGTCAACAAGGCGTTAGTGGTGCTGGTAAAGCTCCTAAAACCGCAGCTGGTAAAGCACGTAGAAGAAGTTTTAAAGCAAGACACGCTAAGAATATAGCTAAAGGCAAAATGTCTGCAGCATATTGGGCAAATAAAGTTAAATGGTAGGAGGATAATACAATGCCAATGGGAAAAGGAACATACGGTAGTCAAGTCGGTAGACCACCAAAGAGAAAGAATAGTACTGACAATTATGCACAAACAGAAAGAGGTAAGGGACAGAATAGTACTGACAATATGAATGATGGACCTATTGATAAGAAGTTAACACCAAAACAACGTAAGCTTCCAAAACAATTAAAAGAAGCTATTTTAAAAGGTAAAAGAGATAAAAATAAATCGAGTATTTAATGCCAAAGAAAGCTAAATCAAAAGTAAATCAAGCTGGTAACTACACTAAGCCATCAATGCGTAAACGATTGTTTCAAGTGATTAAAGCTGGTAGTAAAGGGGGAAGGCCTGGACAATGGTCTGCTCGTAAAGCACAGATGCTTGCTAAGCGATATAAAGCAGCAGGTGGAGGTTATAAGTAATGGCATTAGCTAAGTCACAACAGAGTTTAAAAAAGTGGACTAAGCAAAAGTGGGGAACAAAGTCTGGTAAAAAGTCATCAGAAACTGGTGAACGTTATTTACCTGATGCTGCAATTAAAGCATTAAGTGATAAAGAGTACGCAGCTACTACACGTAAAAAAAGAAAAGATACTAAAAAGGGAAAGCAACATTCTAAGCAACCTAAAAAAGTAGCTAAAAAAACAAAAGCTTATAGATAATAACATAATAGGAGACCACTAACAATGGCAAAAGAAAAAAACGTAGACCTAAGACAAGAAGCTGAGACTAAAATGGAAACAATGGTTGAACAGCATAATACACTTGTACAGGAAATACAAGAGGCCCAAGGTAGATTGGGAGAAGTTAAACAAATGATAATCGAGCATCAGGGATATATGAAAGGCCTAGAAGCTTGCAACAAAGATTGTGAGGTAAAATAATGGGACCAATTTTAGGAAAGTTACTTGCAAAACTAGGTACTGAAAAAGTATTGAAAGCTATCGTATTACATTTAGGAGAACACTTAGTTTCTAAGTCTTCAAATAAATTAGATGACAAGCTGTTTGCAGAAATTAAAAAAGCACTTAAATAATAGGAGGTTTCATTGAAACTTAAAAAACGTGGTATCGTAATACCTGACCAGCATTATCCATTAGAGGATAGAGCTGCAGTAGAATGTGTTAAGAAAGCAATACTCAAAGTTAAACCTAAGGTGTTTGTAAACCTGGGAGATGTTGGAGAATGGGAATCTTGTTCTGCTTGGAAGTACAAAGATAAAAAGTTACCACCATTAGAGTTTCAATTACCTTTAGTAGATGAAGATATAAGGTTAGTGAATGAAGGATTAGATGAATGGGATGAAGTACTTAAGAAAGTTAAATGTAAAGAAAAGTATCTCCTCCAAGGTAATCACGACCTCTGGTTGGATAATTTCGCTAACAAGTATCCCTATCTTAGTGATTATACATTTTTTAAAGCGTGTAAAATCAAAGAGAGAGGATACAAATACACAGAATACAACTTACCAATCCAAGTAGGTAAGTTAGTATTCTTTCATGGTGCGTATGCGACAACGTATCATGCTAAAAAACATTTAGAGTCGTATGGTGAGAATGTTATGTATGGACATACCCACGACATACAACGACATACTATGACAAAGTTTGATGGAAACATTGGTGCTTGGTCTATGGGATGTTTGAAAGATATGTCACACGAGAATAACAAGTGGTTAAAGGGTAGATTACATAACTGGGGTCACGCATTTGCTATTGTAGATTGGTTTGACAATGGTGAATTTAAAGTAGAAGTAGTAGAAATAACAGATGGTAAAACAACTCTATGGGGTGAGTTAATTGACGGTAACAAGTAACTCTATCGGGGGAAAGTCTAAAGGCGTTTCTACTAATAATAGCAGAAGACTATACAACAAAAAGAAAAAGAGAAAAAAAAATGCCAAAAAGAAGTATAAACGTAAATAATTTTAGTGGTGGGCTAAATAGTACAGCATCTATAAGAGATTTAAAACCTAATCAATTTCATGTATTAGAAGGTTTAGATAATGAAATATTTGGAAAGTTAGTTACACTAGGTAAAATAGTAGATGAATCTGTTACTGAAAATCCAAATACACTACCTGCATCTGTTAATAATGGTAATGGATTATTACATTTTAATACAGATTACGATATTACTGATGCTTCTGAAGCTTCTAAGGAGTATATTGCATATCACGATAAGACTAATAGAGTTGTAAAGTTTATAGATTTAAGTGATAATAATACCATAGTAGAGCCATCTACAGCCTCTGTGACAGTTGCTACGGCAGGTACTGGTAATATTGATATGTTTATAGCAGATGGTAATTTAAGAGTTTGCAGAGAGTATCCTAATAATACACCTAAAATAGTTAGCCGTATTGAATATACTAGAAATTTTGGTACATCTGGTTCTCAAAATGAAAATCCTCAGTCTGGTAAAATGGGTGTTAATAGTATGAATGTTGCACCTGTTCAAACAAATACAGATGGTACTGGTATATATGATAACAAAATGTTATTGCCTAGTGGAAGCGGACCAAGACAAGCAGCTAACTCTGAAGTACATATGTTTTCAGGTTTACCATATTATCAAAATACTTCAGGTACGGCAAACAATGGTTATGTAGCTTTATCTCCTGCTAATATTAATACTAGACTTGGTGATACTGCATCAAGCACAGGAACTATGGGTTGTATTGCATATTTTGATGGAGCACCAAGTACTGACCAAGCAGATAGAAGTGATATTGTAGTTTATGGTGCTGCTGATAAAAGATATGGATTATGGGGTACGTTAATATATGATGGAGTACAAGAAAGTGGACCTACATTTTTAGGAATTATAAAACAACCTAATGGTATGACAGAAAATTTAAATCATATATTATATCTTTCTTTTATTGGAAGAGAGCCAGGTAAAGATAGGGTAACTGGATTTAAAGTATATTGGGGTTTGATTGACAGTTATAAAGAGGTAAATAATGAAGCATTCGGTGAAGTAGACAGCAGGTATTTATTAGCAGAAGTTAATTATGAAAAAGGTGTTAGATTAAGTGGAGTTAGCGGATATAGTTCTTTTGAAGAAATAACTGGAGCAACTAATAAATACTATTACGTATATCCTCCATCTGCTTCTACTCCTACATATTTACAAGGTCAAATACTTACAAAACTTAGTACAGAAGAACCTTTGTTAAGCAATACCCATACTGTTGTGGGTAGAGATGGAACTGGATGGAAAACATCTACTATATTAAATAGAAAAGCATATATAGGTAATGTGAGATACTATAATCAAGAAGGTACTTTAGTTACTAAAAATGACAGAGTATTAAAATCTAATGTAAATAGTTTTGATTTTTTTGAAGAAGATGATTTTATAGATGTTGAAATTAATGACGGAGAAGATATTACCTTGCTAAAAAATTTAGGTGGTAGATTGCTGCAATTTAAACAAAACACATTATATATTATAAATGTTTCTAGAGATATAGAGTTTTTAGAAGGAACCTACGATTATCGTGGATGTTTAAATCAATCGCATTTAGTTAAAGCTGAAGGGTTTGTAGCTTGGTTTAATAAACATGGAATATTTTTATATGACGGTAATAGTTTAGTTGATTTAGTTCAAGATAAAGATACTGGACAAAATTTAATTAATTGGAAAACCGACTATAGGGATAGTATGAAAATTGGATTTGTACCATTTAAAAAACAATTAATTATATTTGATAAATACGACCCAACTAATTATGATAATGGAAAAATATACGTATTTGATTTAAAGTCTGGTTCATTTACTACAGAAACAAATTCAGGATATACTTCTAGTGGATATGAGGTATTTCCTGCAAATGATACTACTAATTTTATAAATGACAACAATGGAGATTTATTTTCTTTAGAAGCAAGTCAATTATTAAAATGGAATAGCAACACTTCCAGTAAAGATTACAATGGCGGTGGACAAGTACTGATGAAAACAAAAGAGTTTGATTTTGGTAGTCCTGATGTTCCTAAAAATTTAAATGCTATTCAAATAACTTATACTAACGGAACAAATATATCAGTACAAATAATACCAAGTACTAATGGTAGTAATAACGGTGATGCTGTAACTATAGGTTCGTTAGATAATACAAGTGGTGACAGAAAGGTAAAGAAATTTACTATATCAAGTTCTAATTTAAAAAGCAGTGCGTCAGAAAAAGTATATGGATATACGTTACAATTAGTTACAAGTGGTAATAGCGGCACGCCAGTAACAATAGATTCTAATTTTTCTATTGACGATATTCAGTTTATTTACAGAGAAAAGGTACTTAGATGACAGATAAAAATAAAAGATTTTTACAAAAAGTATCTACATTACAATCTTATGTACCTCACGCATTTGTAGCTAAAATGATGCCTAAAAATAATGAAGGTAAAGATGGTGATTCTAAATTTGTAAAACTTGGTAATAAATTATACCAGGTAATTAAAAATAAAAAAAGATGGGAAAAACAAGAAATTGGAGTAACTGGAACTACTACAGCTGCTACAACTACTTCAACATCTGGTTCTGGAACTGGTACTACAACGTATAATCATGTTATAAATTTAACAGCAATATATACACAAGAGTCTGCAGGTCCAATAATTACATTGAATTGGGACTACACTTCTACAGATACTAGCTTTACTGCAAGTGGTGTTGTTAACATACAGATTAAAAGAAAAAGAAGTACATTAGGTGTTATGCCTTCTGAATATACTCACATACTTAATAGTAGTGGTGATTTTATATCTATTACTGGAAATGAAAACACCATATATTCTACTTCAAATGACCAAGATTTTGTTGACGATAGTGTTGAAAATTCTGGTACTGTATTTCAATATGAATATCAATATGAAATAAGTGCTTTTTATGGAAGTGATGCAATGCAACCAGATAGTATTCTTGAAGGTACTGCGGAATCTACAAATTATGGACCTGTTCCTTTTTATAGTCAACGTATACAATATACTGAAGATAGCGGTACTTACGGTATTAGTAATGGATATATTTTTACTGGGTTATGGAGTAATGGAAATTTGGTAGCTTGTGCTACTGCTACGAATACCCCTACAAGTTTAGATGATACAGGAGGAAATGTAGCATATGATGTATTATCTCAAACATCTACATCTTTATATGGTAATTTTTCATCAACTAGTTTATCTACTGGTAAAAAATTATACACGGATACTGGGTATAGCAGTTTGTATACTCAATCTAGTAGTTACTCTAGACTGGGTTTAAAAGGGGTAGCACCAACATTTTATATATTTAAAACAGATAGTAGTGGAAATATAGACTATTTAAGAGATGCTAAACCTGCAAATATAACTAGTGTAGCATTGCAAGGAAGTGCACAAAATACATCGTTAACAATACGTATTACTGCAGATACTGTAACAACATCTAATTTTACAGTATACAAGAAAGTAAATGGAACTTCTAATTATGATGCTGGTACTACGTTTACACCTAGTGCAAGTGGAAATACATCTAATACAGCAGTGACAACAGATTGTCAATTAACGGGACTAGCACAACTAACACGATACGATGTAAAGGTGGTTGCTAACGGTCAAGGTACAAGTGCAGACTTTGAATATAGCGATGCTTCTTTAACTACTACTGGAACTTCAGCACCAACAATATCTGTAAATGATAGCAATGTTTCAGAAGTAAAAAGTACAGGAGGTACATATTATTCTGATGTAATTACAATGACAGTTACAAATGGAGAGGGTAGTATATATGTTCAAAAATTTCCACTATCTAATAATTATAAAGATTGTAAAATACGTGTTGCTAGTAGTGCTACTGATAAAATTACAAGCGGTGGTACTTGGATAACAGTTAGTGAATATGCTCAACAAACTACATTAACACCATCTAGTGGTACTTTATATTTACAATTTAGAGGTTCATTAAGTTATAGAGCATCTACAGATACTTATTATGCATCACGAACAAAATTTACTTTTAGAGAAACAACAACAGGTGGAACTGCAACACAGGATGTTTATGCAGGATTTATATGGCAAGTAGTACAACCATAAGGAGGAACAATGGCAAGTAGAGCAGATTTAATTATGGCACAAGTTCGTGGAGAGCTAAGCCAAATTTATAGAAAGAAAAAAGATGAAGGTAGTGTCATTGATGATGTTACCGCAGGTATATTAGGATATCAAACAGGACAAGAAGCTATGTATGCTTTAGAAGGTGCTGTAAAAGATTTTAGAACAGATTATTTAAAAGGAAAATTTGATTCTGATAGTTTACGTGGTAAAATAGGGGAAAGAATTTATGGTAAAAATGTTGAATTAAAAGATTTAACACCAGAGCAAAGAGCTTTGGCTAAAGGAAAAAATGATACTTTAAATATTAATCCAAGATTAAGTTCTAATGTGGATACTATTAGTCTTTTTGCTCCTAAAGAATCGTTAGTTGCACCAGTAAAACCACAATACGAATTTGATAAAGAAGAGCCTACAATGTTAGGCGATATGGATACTAGAGAACAACCAGTTAAACCTGAATATTCTGTTCCTTCTGAACCAGAAGATATGGCAGGAGAATTTGTATTACCAGTAGATGAAGTTAATATAGATTTAATAGACGTTGCAAGTAAGATGTATTTAGATAATACTCTTGATACAACTATGACTAATGGTTCGATGCTAAATCCAGTATTTGCAGAATCAACAGGATATAATTATTCTAATGTTAATTTGAAGGATATACCTGGGGTAGATTATGATTTAGAGGCTATTAAAGCAACTCAAACAGCAGCAGGTGTAACAAGATTTTTTACAGGTGGAGACATGAGTGATGTCAAACCCAAACAAGATGAAATAGCAAATGAAGCAATAAACAAACTAACAACAGGATAAGTTATGGCACAAGATAAATTAACAAAAATACAAGAAGAACTTAAAGTAGAAGAAGGTTTTATGGATGTTATTTATTTAGATACATTAGATAAACCTACTGGTGGTATTGGACATTTGCTTACTAACGATGAATTACCTTCGTATAAAATAGATAGGTATGAAGAAAAAATGATTAATGGTATGAAAAGAAAAGTAGCAGTTGACAAAAAAGGTGATGTAATTAAACTTACACAACAAACTACAGATGATTGGTTTAGAAATGATGTGTCTACTGCTATGAATGCAGCATCACAACAAGCAAAAGATTTAGGTATTGATAGTGAAGATTTTGAAGTTGCATTAACATCTGTTAATTATCAATTAGGTACAGGATGGACAAAAAAGTTTCCATCAGCTTATAAAGCATTAAAGGAAGGAAATTATATGGAAGCAGTAAAACAAATAAATGAAAACAGTCAAGGTGATGCATCTGCTTGGAAACAACAAACACCAAAACGTGTAGAAAACTTTGGTAAAGCTATAATGGATTTAGAAAAAGAACAACCGTCTATGAGTCAAAATGATGCTATGTTAATTAAAGCAAAACAGAATGCATCAAAGGTTGCAGGAAATAGTTTTAATATATTAAATGTTATGAATGATTTAGGCCAAGTATTTGAGCCGTTTGAAGGAGGAGAATAAAATGGACCCAGTTACAATGACTATGATAAGCCAAGGAGTATCTATTGCTCAAGGAATATCAGGTTTTTTTGGCAGTAGAAGAGAACGTAAACGTAAAGCAGCTAAACGTAGAAGAGCACAAACGTTATTAGGACAACAGTATGGTGCATTACAACAAGCAGCTTCTGCAGAACGTGCAGACTTTGCTACACAAAGACAATTTTTAGGTGAAGCACAAGAAATAGAGCAAGCTGGTGCTATACAACAACAAAGATTAGGAATGCAACAACTACAAGGACAAGTAGGTATGACAGGATTAGCAGGTAGCGGTTCTGGTATGCAAGCATTAATGGAAGGTCAAGCAGAGTTTGGAAGACAACAAGAAGCAAGAGCATTACAATCTAGAGAATCTGCATTCCAAATGCAACAAAGAGAAGCATCTGCTATTAGAGATATACAATCAGCTGGGTTCCAATTAGACCAGTATGCTTCTGAGTATGGTATTAAATCAAGTTATGGTAAATCGTTATTAGATATGTATGGAGGAATATAAAATGGCAAGCAACGAAACAATACAAAGTTTAGCTACATTATTACAAGCACTTAGAGGATTCAATGAACCTAGAAGAGAAATGGAAATGTATGCAAAGAAAAGTATGTTACAATTAGAGAATGAAAAATCTTTAGCAGAGTTTAAATACAATTTAGAAAGAATAAAAGCTGAAGAAGACATTTCTAAAACAGATAGTCTTATATCTAAAGTAAAAGAAAGACAAAGAAGGGCAGAGGGATTTGACCCAGAAAGACCTAAAGAAATTTTAGAAAGTGGAGAAGATATTACCGTAAAGCAAGTTTTAGGCGATGAAATAGAACGCACTGCAGTAGAATCTGGTAAAGTGTATGGAACATTTGGTTTTACTGGAATAGGAAAAGGAGTAGGAGTTCCATATTTAATGTCATCTGAAAAAGCTAAAACATATTTAACTAGAAGAGCTTTATATGATTTGAATGAAAATGTTGATAAATTTATTCAGTACGAAGCAGAGGATGCTGCAAATGTATTACCAGGTTCCTCACAAGATAAACAATATTATGAAGATAAAAAAAATCTACAAAAAAGTCTATTGTCTATAGCTAATAGTGGAGAGACTCAGAACTTTAACAGATATGAACAAAAAGTTTATAACGAACTTCTAGATACATTAGGAGACTAAATTGAATACACAGTTGCAATATTTGAATAATCTTTATTCACAAAGATTAATCGATAAACAAACATATTTAACTAGAATAGATTTAGCTTATAAGTCTAATCCACGTGACTTTTCAGAAGAAGATGTAGACTTTATTGAAAAAAGAATGAAGGCTAATGACATTGATTTCAATAGAGATATGGCATCATCTGAGAATAGTGTACGTGATGTATTAAATCAATTTACTTCTGGTGTTGTAGAAGGGTTTACCACACTAGGTTGGGCATCAGAAGCTGATACACAAACAGAAGCATTAGCTAATAAGGTAGGTCACTTTATAGGATTTGCTCCTGATATTATAGCTAGTGTATTATCTATGGGTGCTGCAGTACCAGGGGTTATAGCTAAAAGAGGTGGTGCTAAATTAGCAGTAAAGCGTGCAGTAGGTAGACCAACTAAAGAAGCAGCAACTAAACGTAGTAAGATAGCAGACCAAGTAGTTGCAGCAGAGGCAGCTGAAGAATCTATAAAGCAATCTGCTAGTGGTTTAGCAGCATCAATGGGTCAAAGTGCAGCTAAGATAGAAATAGGTGGATTTAGACCATTTGCTAAGTTTATAGCAGAAGAAGGACAAGAAGAAGCTGTTAAGCTAGCATTGAAAGCTGGTGAAAAAAAAATAAAAGATTTAAAAGGTTGGCAGATACGTTCTATACCTATGCGTGTAGCCGATATGGTTACTGATAATATAGAAAAAAAGATTGCATCATCTGGTTTATTATCACAAGGATTTTTATCTAAAGGTTTATTTAAGAATGAAACATTTCAACAACTAGCTAGAGAAGGTGTACATCTTGGCGTTGCATTAGGTGCTAGCTCTGTATGGAAAGGACCAAAAGCTATTGCAGAATCTACAATGCATGGTGCATTAGCAGGGGTTACTTTTGGTGGTATTGGTCGTTATGTAAACATATCTAAGCTATTATCAAATCCTAAGACAAGAAAACTAGGAGAGCAGGCAGTACGTGATGCAGCAGACAACTCTTTAACTAATGAAACTGCAGCTAATGCATTTGCACGTGGTATATCTGGTGCTGCATTCCAAGGTGGTATGGCTACATACAATCAATTACCATTACCAGAACAAGTCTATGAATATATGATGGGATTCTTTTTTGGTGCTAACTCTAAATCACCACAAGAGATTAAGTTTAGAAAAATGATTGCTGAAAACCCTATGATGAATGGTAATAGCAACATTAACAGATATAAGAAAGACATACAAAAGACTGAGATATATAAAGAGAATCCTGAAGTACAAGAAATGTTTGATAAGCACGTTAATACATTATATTTACAGCAACAACAACGTGCACAGAAAATAGGTGCTAAACTTATTATTGATAGAGAAATTGTTAAGATAGCTGAAGAAAAGAAAATAGATATTGAAAAAGCTAATCCAGAACAACTAAAAGAATTATCAGAAGAAGCAACAAAGTCAGATGTTGTACAATCATTGATGGATAGAGGTAGAACACCAGTAGATTTATATATTAAAAAATTTGAAACAGATAAAGACTTTGCTAGAAAAACACAAGAACGTCAACAGGCAGTAGAACAAGCAGTAGAAAAATTTCAAATAGAAGAAGTTAAAAAAAGATTCTTAGATGGTTTTGACCCTGAGTATAATGCCTATATGAAATCAAAAGATGGCGATATAAACGACCCTATAACTATTAATGCAGCATTAGATAAAGTATATCAACAGATTGTAAAAGAACCTAGCAATTACAACTTAGGCAAATATGATACAAAACAATTATTAATTGAAGGTGTATATCAAAATATAAACGATTATTCTGGATTTGAATCTTATATTAATAGCAAGTTTAAAGGGGTAAAATTTAAAAACGAAGTAGGTGAAGTTCCTTTAAAGTCTATGTTTTTACGCATTAAAACTTATGCAGAACGTTCTCAGTTTGCTATTAATGCATCAGGAGAGATTGTTGAAATAGGTACTGGTAAAGATTCTAAGGGTAAACCCAAACTAGAAGTAGATAAAGATGGTAAAAATCTAGTAGAACGTACTGCTGAAAACTCTATTAACGAACGATACGGACTTGATACACGTGTTATTATTAGAAAAGCAGAAGACCCAAAGAATCCTGGTATATACAAAAAACCATTAGATATATATAGTAAAAAAGAACTTGATGCATTATATGAAAACATACTAGTAGAATACAGTGATTATTATATTTATGGTGGTGCTAAAGACAAAGGAACAATTGTATTACAGAGAGTGCCAAACAATGTCAAAGAAAATCTTAATACTTATGTAGAAGCTATGCTTGAATCTGGTATTAGTAAAGACTATTTAAAAAGTGCAACAGAGCAATTAGAGATGGCATCTAATATGGTATATAAGTTGTTAGACAATGGATATATTGAACGCCCTACTGTTAATAAAGCAGATTTAAAGAAAGCATTAAAAGAATTAAAACAAGATATAGCTGAAGGCAAAATTAATGGCGATGTATTAAAAGACAACAAATACGATACATTACCACAAAGTGATGTAGTACCTATGGATGCAACAGACCTTGCTAAGGTTATGGATGGTGATATATACGGATATCTAAACTTAGTAGGTGTTACCGATAAAAAACTAAAGAAGTATGGTATAGAGTTAGAATCTGGAACTGATGGTGGTTTTATTATTAGAGAAGATGTATGGAATAGTATTGGCGATAAATTTGGTTGGGCTAAAGATTACGGATTTCTAAAACCTGTTATTGTAGCAAACCCTAGAATGGGTAGAGGAGAAATACGTACTAAGTCAGGTGGATTTAAACCAGAGTCTGCTGGACTAAATAAATTAATGATGGATACTAATACACATATTCTAGTATATGGTAGTGGTATTAAACAGCTTGGTAAATTAAAACTTAATGAATTGATAGAAGGTAAGAATGATACTTGGTCATTTAAAGATGCACTTGATGTTGCTAAGATTAGACCTGAAGAACTAGGTATTAATGAATCAGTTACTGATTATGTGTATAAACAAAAAGAAGAAATTAATAGACAAAAAAAATTAAAGTTATACAAACAATTTTTAGATAAAAATACATTACAAGATTTTGACCAAGCATATTTTGATGCAATACAAGAATTACGTATTAAAAATATGGAAGGTAATAAAAAATTAACACAAGAATTTTTAAAAAGTGGAGACGATTACGTTAAGTTTGACATTGATACTATTAATGTACAAGATTTAATTGATACATTACAAGCAAATCCTACCACCAAAAAAGCAAAGGAAATAGTAAATCAATTAAATAAACAAGTAAATAAAGACACTGTAGAACTATCTGATGTTGCTACATTAGATATGGCAGAAATAGCAGACTTAGGATTTACACCAGAGGTATTAAAGAAAACTGATTACGCATTTAATGTAATGAAAGAGAATCAGAATTTTATATCTAATATCCTTGCTAGATACATTGTAGGTAGAAGTAATCAAATAGGTGTAGAAAGTGGATTTAAGGCCTATGCTGGGCTTTATACGCCACGTTTAGAACGTATGCATGGTCTTAAAGAAACAGAGTTTATGCTCGGAGAACAACATAGAAAAAATCCTATAAAAGTTGGTCAAGAAGTAATGACTCTTGAACAAGCATATAAAAAATACAAAAAACTTCAAAAAACTAAAGAAGATAAGTTAATGTTAGATTTACTAGAAGATGCTTTAACATTCTTGGTAATGCGTACGCCTAATAGTGGTAATGGTGGTGTAAGAGCATTGGCATTTAAAGGGTTTGTAGAACGTGGTGGATATAATTTCTTTGCATCAGAGTTAAACGATTTGTATTTAGGAGGTATGGATAAAGATGGTGATACAGTAACAGGATATCAATCATTGCCTTCTATAGTTAAAAAAGCATTTGGTAATCCTAAAATACAATATGAATTACAAGATGGTAATATTAGTGCTACACCTAGAGATTTAAAAGTTATGAAAAATAAATACGACAAACAAGGTCGTAGTATTGCAGAAACTTTATTTGATGTAGTATTTCAAGATAAAGAAATTAGCGAAGGTCAAAAACTATCTATGTTATTTAGCACCAAAGAAAGAATAAAAGCTGCTAAAGCTGCATATGAAGGTAAAAAAGCAGTAGGTACTATTGTAAATGCTACTACAGATTTTCAAATGTTATTTGATATTATAACTACTAATGGTGGTAAATTGAATATTGGAAATGGACTTACCTTAAAAATTAAATTAAACGACTTTGGATTTTTAAAAGATGTAAGTTATACTGGTATTAATATTGCAGTAGATAGTGCAGAGTTTGTAAAAATTGGTAAAGCTACTGATAATGTACAAAAGATATTTGAAACATTTTTTACAGTACAACGTAATGGTAAAGATATTAGCACACAAAAATCTAGCAAGTGGTATACATTAACCAATAACAAACAAACAAGTTTACACGCATTTAAAGTATTTTCTAAAGCTATACAAAGCAAAAAAGATGTATGGGTAAATCCTGAACATAGATATACTGGTAAAGGAAAATATAGAAAAATTAAAAATCCATCATTAATTAAAGCTGCTAAAGACTTTATAGACCAATGGCAACCATATATGAAACAAGGTGCAGAAACAAATTACTTTATGCAGCAAGCAAAGATATTATCTAAGTTAGATATGGGTGGAGAGTTTTTAAACTTTAAATTTACTAGTCCAGAAAATGTTGTGGCGTACTTACAACGTACCTATCAAAACCTTAAGAAGAGTAGCACATTTAAAGAATTAGAGTTGTTAGATTTTTATAAAGATTTGAATGTAAAGTTTTTAACTAATGATTTAAAAGGTGGTAAAAATCTTAGAGGAACAGTAAATAATCTTATTGGTGTTGACTTGTTAACACGTAAAGGAGATTACATTATAGAGTTATTAAGTAAACAAGGTATGGCTAGAGAAAACATTATACAAGATTTACAAACCATATTAAGAAAAACTTTTGAAATGAAACAAGGTGAAAACAGTAGAGCTATTGCAGAGTCTATACTTGATATGAAAAAAGTAATGAATACTATGTTAAGTAAACGTATTAAGAATCCACAAGCATTAAACATTGTACGTAGAGAAATGTATGCGTTTATGGATTTTGCATTACACGCACATCCGATTGTAAAAACAAAAGGAAATCCTAAGCTTGGTGATTCTATTTATAATAATAAACTTAAAAAGAATGTAGAATATACATTGAATGAAGGTTATGATAGAATACAAGAAATATATAAAGATTTAGAAAAAAGATTTCCTGATGAAAGTACCATGAAGTATGACAGTGATACTAATGCAAAGCTATCAGAAGTAAGAAACATTAAGAATGCTATTGAAAGATTACAAAACGAATTGATGTTTAAGAATCCTGCTATTGACCCTGCTAATAGTAAAGTATTTTTCAACACCATAGATGCTGTATATAATAAAACAAATGAAATTAAAGCACCAGAAACTACTAAGAATGCAGATATACCAGTAAGTAAAACTAGAACAGTTAAGGTTAAAGATTTAGAAAAAGGTGTCCGTGAAGAAATAGCTAAAGAAAAAGAAAACAAACAAGAAATAATTATTGAAGAACAATATAGAAAAATTCTAGTAGATAAAGAAACTGGTGATGCAAAAATTAGTTTTGAAGAAGCTTATAAAGACCCTAACGTAACAGAGTATGGTAAAGCTGTATTGCGTAGATTAGAAAACTTTTTAAAAAAATATAAAGGTTTTGGTCCTACTATTGATGCTCAATTTGAATCTTTTACTACGGGTAGACCATTTCAAGGATTTCAAATAGGTAAAGAGTTTACTGATGCTACTGCAAAAGATATAAACAATTTTATGAATTATTATGATTCTATGTTACAACCTGGTATTGTTAAAAGATTAATGCAAAAATCAATAAAATTTAGCAAAGAAAAAGGAATATATTTTGTAGATGGTACACCTACTTGGTTTGAACATTTTGCTACTACTACATTGAAAGACCAATTAAAATTTATTGAAAACAAAAAAGAATTTTTAACTCCAGGTCTTGTAAAAAATATAGTAAAAGATAAAGATGGTAATATTAAATATAAAATTGGTACAATGCCTTTTAGTACTATAGAGTTAAATACAGAATTAATTTTAGTGTTTCATCAAATGAATAATGCTAAACAAAAAGACATTGAAGAGCAGATAGAACAAAATTTACGTTTAATTCGACCAGAAGACAGAGCTCAAGGTAATAACTTTACTACCTTGTTTAAATTTGCTATGATACGAAGAGAAGCAAATCCTGCTAAAGATGGCACATTAAAGTATTATGATGGTATTAAAAACAGAGAACAGGAAATAAATATAGAAAACAAATACAATGCACTTAAAGCAGAGTTTGACAAAATGACTAAAGAAGGTGTAAAATTTAATTTTGAAACAGAAACTGGCGTTAAAGGTGAGCGTATAAATAAAACACCAGAACAAGTTGTAAAAATGATAAATGATGCATACACGAATATTATGACAACTGTTGCAAGAGATGTAATACTAAGCAACGTTTCTACGTTAAAAGATAAATTAATAAAAGTCGGTAAAAAAATTAATGAATACAAAATTACAGATGAAGAAATCTTAACTGAACCTAAGCCAAATGAAAAAGGATATGTTGATAAAAAAATTGCTTACGATTTACAACAAAAGAAAATAACATTTTTAGATGCAAACGGATTGCTTTCAAATCAAACAAAAATAGACGCATTGTATGCAGGTTTAAGTGAATTAATTGCTAGCAATCCATTAAGCGCTTTAAGACAATTACCTTCCATTACTGACGTTAACTTTTTTAGATACTACCAAAGATTAAATGAACATCTTGAACGTGTGTTTGAAAAAGAAATAAAAGTTAAAGGAAAGATGGTAAAGTTAGATTTTACAAAACAATTATCTAAAGAAGAATATGCTGTAGTTAGAAAAGTAAAAGAAGATTATATGCGTAATAAACCGCTAACAAAAATTATTAGTATAGGTAGATATTTAGCATCTGATGGTACTAGTAAATATTATGTTCCTCATACAGATGCTTTTGGTACTAAGTTTAGAAGAGAACAAAATGAAGCAGCTATAGAAAAAATTATACAAAAAGAATTAGAAAAAGCTTCTAAAGACCCTAAAATATTATCATCTATAGACTTAGAATTTGCTGCAAGCAATAGAGATGAAATATCTTTTAAAAAAGCTTTATTAAGATATGAAATATCATTAAGAGAAAAGTACGAAGGATATAATACTAAAGGTGTCGATAGAATAAATGATATAGCAGAGCTTGCTATTATAGAAGATTTTACTTTACAAAAACCTATGGATAGTGCAAGATATAATGGACACTTGAAAGGTAGAAGTGAAGAAGTTAGTTTACCTGAATGGGACCTTGGTATTAATCATGTAGATAGGTATGTAGGTTCTATGTATAGAAATTTAATTAATAGCAACCTATCATTAAAAGTAGGTAATAATATCAAACGTTTTGTAAATAAAAATCCACTAAGAACAGATAAAGATATTACAGAGTCTTGGGCATACTTTATGATGGATGTTGCTAAGAATCAAATGGGATATCCTTCTATACGTAATTTTGATATTCATGGTATTACACAAAAAGAATTTGATTTACTAAAAGATTATGCTAAAAATGATTTTGATAAAAGTTTTGTAAAAGGTATGCGTAAACAAAAAGACTTTTTAGAACGTGTGGACTATCATATTGGATTAGACACATTACAGCGTGGTTCAGTCAGAGCAGAAATAGAAGCTATGAAACGTAACAACATAGACCCAGATACAAGATTAGAACGTGCACAAGCAATGGCTAAAGAATTAAGAATGGAAAATTTATCTAAATTATTACAAGAAAAAAATATAAATAAAATAGGTAGATTTGGAAATGGTTATGGATTAATGACAGATGAATCTGTTATTGAGTTTACTGAACGTATAGACAAAGTATTTGGTGGTAAAATATTAGATGCAGCACCTAAAAATAGAGCTGCAAGAGATATGTACATAGCAAGATTAGGACAAAATTTAAATGACCTTGAAGGTAAATTTGAAATGATGTCGTTGTTGTTTCACCCTAAAACATTTTTAACTAACATATATGGTGGTGGTAGTAATACTATTACTGATGTAGGATTAAAACCATTTACAGATGCGTTATCTGATACTTGGTGGAACGATAATGTATGGGGTGAAAATACAACATATAAAATTTTAGACTCTGCTAGTGGTGAAGTTATTACCAAAAGAATTAGAAATAGAAAAGAGTGGGAAGAATGGCAAGCATACATTGGTACTTTTGAAGATATGTTAATTAATGAAGCACAAAAAGATTCAAGATTCCAAACCGTAGGTATGTCAGAACCATTAGTTAAAGCAGTTAAAACTGTATCTAAAACAATTAGTAAAGATGGATTGCGTGATAAAAATGAAAAAGAATTTGATAACTTTGCTGATATGACTACTAGAGAAGTGTTTAAAGAGGTAGGTGCAGGCAAAGCTATTACTAATGCTGGTGCTGTTTTTATGAGAAAATCTGAGTTTTTGTTACGTAGTAGAACTTGGGATGCAGCATACATAAATGCTAGAAAAATTTTAGGTGAGTTTGGTAAAAATTTACCTTTTGACCATCCTATGTTAATACAATTAGCTAATAGAACTGTAAAAGCATCACAGTTTATTTATCATGCAACACAAAGACCTAATGTAGCTAATACATCTTTAGGTAGAGTCATGACACGTTTCCATCCTTATGCTTGGAATAGTATTGGTAGAAGAATTAAAATATATAGAGGTGCTAGATTTGAAGAGTGGTCTGGTGGTTATCAAACTAAAAGAGCACAAAGACAACTTACTGCAGACTTAATGGCATTAGCACTTGCTAATGTATTTGTTGCAAGTATATTTGATTATGCATTATCACCTCCTATGAATTGGATGCAAGATACTTCTATGTTATTATTTGGTGATGAAGAAGAAAGAGAACGTGCATTCTTTAGTCAATACCCGCATCCAGTATTATCACCATTAAGTATTGTAACACCACCTGTTGCTCGTTTTGTTTTAGCACCAACAACTGCATTATTAAATGGTGATTTTGAAAATCTAACTAAATATCAATTAGCAACTTATTTTCCATTTGGTAGATTTGGTAGAGATGTAGCTAGAACTTATAAAAGTCCTGCTATGTTTGGTGAATTTATGTTTGGAATACCTGTTCATACGCTTCATGAACTAAGAAGAGACCAAATTGAAGCAAATGAAGAAGAAATAGAAGAAGATTTAGATTAGATATACCATTGATATAGGTTTAAGCCTCTAATCAATGCGAGATTCAACTATCTTTTATTAGGCGATAGTTAGTATTAAAAAAATATTTTACGAGCTTCTAGGGCTATTCTCGTAGACTTTTTTTGAGCAACTTGTCACTTTCTTTAGATAAATCGCTTATAATACGTTTTAATGGAAAATTTTCTTTAAATATGATATTATTTTTATTTTGTTCATATTCTTTTGTTAAACTCCATGTTTTATCTTCATTCATTTCAAGACTCTACTTCTGGTTTATAATAAACAGCAATAGAATTTATAGATTTTAAATATTTAACTACTCTATTCTTTGCAACTTGTTTAGTAAATAATCTTTCTATTTGTTTTCCAGTTAGATTTTTACATTTATCTCCTACAGGAAAAATGCGTAGGCAATAATCTATTTCTTTATAACCTTTCATTTAACACTTCTTATACCTTCCATTAATCTTTCTACGCTTACTAATACACCTAGTGATGTATTATTATCACCACCAGGCATATCTTTTACACACAATTTACTTTTAATTAAATAACGTAATGCTTTTTTTAATAGCTCTGTATCAACAATTAAAGTGCAACCATCTTGTAATATGTATGCCCACTTATTAGCTTTGGTAGTAGAAATACCAGATGGTTTACCTCTTGATTCATATTCTATATATACATTACCAGTTTGTTGAGTTTGTCTATCACGTTTTACCTCAACTTCAGAATCATTTAATAGTTTAGCAATTTCAGTTTCACCTTCTTTGCCGAACTTTAAATCGTATTGAAAATCAGAATTGTAATCCATTAATCCTCCAATACTAATAGAATATTTTTTGTACTCATAATTAAATATTCTTGTTTATCTATTTCTTGAACTACAAACCCTGGACCAAATAATACCTTGTCTCCTATTTCTAGTTCTTCTGCTTTACTACCAAAAGCTACTACTTCACCAACATTTTCTTTGATTGCTACATCTGTTGTTAAAATAATACCTGCTTCTGTTTTATTTTCTCTAGATTGCTGTTTGATTACAACTTCATCTCTTAATGGTTTCATATTGTCTCCTTACTATTCCCCCTCTAGTTAATATATATTATACATCAGTGCCAACCAAGTGTATTTGCTTCGTTATATTAAGAATAAAGTGGATTTTTACCACCCGCTTCCTTCAAAGCGTGTTAATAGTTGAGGGGGAATAATTATTATTCTTCTTCAAATAGTTTATGTATCTTTTCTAGCATTTTTTTTATAATCTTACGCTCACCTGGTGATACCCAAGGTGCTTTCTTGAAATTAAGCAATGCTGACCGCATTATCAATAACTCTTCTTTATTAAACTTAGTCATCACAACACTCACAATTACCTATTCTAGGTTCAAAGCTATCGGTTGAATCTTCTGAGGCTCTAAGTATTTTATTTTCTTCTTTTATGAATGGGTTTTCTAATTTATGTAATGCTGCTCTAATTACATCTGTATCTATATTAGGCATCTTAACTTCTCTATACCTATGTTTAATCGTAATTATATTAGCTAAACCTTTTAACACCATATCTATTTCTTCTTTATTTAGCTTTACCGTTGCCATCTTTTATCTCCTTCATCATTTTTATCCATTTTTTTAGAGGCATAACTATTAACGCCTCCTTTCTATCCATCCTAGTCACAACCGCATCTACATCATCTCCATGATTTTCTGGGTATAACCATTGTGCTATTTTCTTTCTACGTTTTGCTTGTATGGTCCAACCTTCTACTACACAATCAACTACTTCACTATACCCTAGTGACCTACCATCTGAGGCATAGGCCCTCTTTGCAGAGAGCCCTTCCTCTTTCGACTGATTAACGATTTCTCGTTCAAGATTGTTACCACGTATTTTATTTGGATGTGCCATTCCACAACCTCAAAGTGAACTCTAATCCAATTGGACCTATTCCAAAATTAAATGAAAAGTGTTCTCCTCTTTCTTTTTGATATGTAACACCGATAACAAATAAATACAAAAACACAATTTCTTGTGCCATAATATTTTCTTTGTTAACTGTTCTTATGTTTATCATTTTAACTCCAATCTACATTTCTAAAGGTCATTGTTTCGTAATCAAAGAGTGCTGTCATTTCAAACTTGCCATCATCTCTTGATTTCTCACTAGATATTACTCTAGCTTTCTCGTCACGATTACCTTTAACCATGATTACTTTATCTGCTTTCTGTACTACGTTAGTACTACCCTTCAATGAATGTAGAGCTATGGTGTTACCTGCTGCAGATATCTTGTTTACGTGATGCACAGCTATAATAATTATATTATGTTTCTGTGCCATTTCTTTTAATGCACCAATGATAATGTTTTGTCGTTGTATTTCAGACTCAACTCTATCAACATGAACTTCATCAGTAGTATCTACTACAAGAATATTAGGTTCATGTGTAGCTATTACTTTCTTGATAGCTTCTATCTCTGGTGCTATAGTCATTACTTGTATATGACCAAGTTGTTTCTCAAATGATATATTAGGATTAGACTTTACTTGGTCTATTACCCATTTCTCAGTTTGATTGTTTGCTATTTGTACAAATCGTCTAAATGTAAGAAATTCATTCATCTCTAAAGATAGAAACAAAGTATTTTTATTAGCTCTTTGTACTACATTTTGTACGAACGCAGATTTACCCATACCAGTATCACCAGAAAATACTACAAGTTCTCCTGGTTTAATTACATAGTCTTGGCAATCGAATATATCAGCCATATTAATTGACATTTTAGTTACATCATTTTGTAAGTATTCTACTAAAGATGCTGTCAATTCATTTACATCTTTAATATCTAATGTATAGTCTTTACGTTTAAAGTGTATACATTTAGGGTCACAATATTCTGCCATGATAACATCATTGCAGCCATACTGGTAGTTTCCGTCATACACATTACTTACTGTCCTTATTATTTCTTCATCATCCATTGTTCCTGCACTCCATTGTAACATACCATTTAATGCTACAATATAAGGAACACCTGCACGTTTGTATGTACTAGACATACGCATCATTTTCATATTTCTTTGTCCTTTTACTGGACCTTCATTGAATGCGTGTTGCATACACGTAACAACAGATGTAGTATCTTTACTACGATAGTTTCCTCCTGTTACTGCTTTAGATGTAGATACAATAAGGTTTTGTAAATACGGTTCTACTTCTTTGTCTCTAAATAAATCATCGTACCAATCACAATCTTCATTACGATATGATTGATATGAATCACTATTAGAAGCCATTTCTTGCACTTCAGCATAATCTAAATTCCAGATTCTATGATAAGGTATATATATTTTATATAAATCTGTCTTTTTATTTAAGCTAAATGGTGCTCTTATGATACGGGTTTTATCAAATATACTATCTGCAAATGATAAATGTTCTTTCATAGTAAGCTTTACTTTTTCATGTAATACTCTACTTGGTTGAAAGCCAAATACATTTAATAGTTCTATATGATATCCCTTACCACTGAACCATATATTAACGTGCTTTTTGTTAATGCCCAGGTCTTGTATTTCACCTAGGCATTGTAACAAATAAGGTTGGAACTGGTCATCTGGTATATTACCTTTATCTACATCCAATATAATTGAATCTAAATATGTAAGACCATCAAATCCTTTAACAGTACGATTTTTTTCTACATAATCTTTCATAGTTTCATCAAAGCTGTAATAGCTTCTATACATTTCACCATTCCATTCATGTTCACTAATCATACTATTAAATTCATCTACAGTACACACAGTTCCATTACGACTGGAAACACTACCATTGATTATTTCAATTATAGTCTCTTTATTTTCCATCCTTTTACCTTTGTATCTGAATTAATATATTCTTCTAACTCTATTCCTAAACGCATTAAAGTGTTACCTTCACGTATCTTTCTAAATGCCCTAGAATAAGTACTTGGGGTATGTACTTTTTGGTGTGCTAACCTTCCGTAGACAGGCACTTCACTTTCTAAATCATAGCTAGCAAAGTGTCCGTCGGAAGATTTAGCCTTAGAGTCAATCCATCTTAATAAAATGTCTTGAGCAGTCATTAAAATGGTAAGTCGTCTACCTTCATACCATTGTCTAAAGTGTCTCCACTTTTAGCTTCAAGTATTTCAGGTGTAGGTTTCATGTAGTTCTTAGGATAACCTTTTGCAACTTGGTCCATAAAACGCTTACCAAGTTCATCCGTATTATCTAAAGATGATACTACTCCCCATGTAGCGTTCTTATATTTACCAGTTGATTTGTAATTCAGTACTGCTACTTCTTTACCAATTAACTTTTCTACATTTACTTGACCTACATCAGATACATTTAAATCAGCGTTAGCTGCAAGATACAATGTATTCACATCATCTGGATATTTAAGTCCAGTTACAATACCATTATTATCTTTTTCAAAGTTCTGATTGATGAATGAAGTATAGTTATATCCACTATCTACATCTTCATACTTCATACGAATACTACAGTCATTGTATTGAGAATCTATTTGTTCTGCTTCTACAATTCTGCAGTGATTGATAAACCAATTTTTATTTGAAGTGTTGGTTTTCACTTTTGTTCCAGTTATAGCCATATTATTGAGCTCCTTCTGTTTTCGTTAACGATTCAAAGTACTCTGTACTCTGACTTACTTTAAGTTTAGTATCAAAGAATCCTGCTTGTCGTTTTTGTTTGTAACGCAAGTGGTCTTCTTCTGGTAGTTTACCTGCTTTAGCTGCATTATTAGCTGCTTTATCCATAGCTGATAATGATGCTACTGTAGGATTAATTTGCTTTTGTTTTGCTTTAGCATTATCTATTTCTTCTTTACTAGCAATAGAAAAGTCACCACCAAAGCCTGCAAATGCTAATGCACGACCTACTGCTGATGTTTCACCATTTTCTAATGCTGATGTTTTGTTTACAAATCCTGTATTATCACGCTCTGCTGCATGACCAACATAAAACCATTCTGGTTGTTGTACAGGGTTTGGTCTAACTATTGCTTTAATTACATACTCGTTACAAGATTCTCCTGTAGGTGTATCTGTAATTTGATTTACACTTAGTACTTGTGTTTCAATAGTTGATTCTGGAAATTCATCTGCGAATGCGATGATTCTATCTTTTACTTCGGTATATTCTTTACCTTTAAACTTCATATAATATCTCCTTATTATATTTTTATTATTATTGGACTAGTAAGTTACATATAATAACTCACTAATCCAATTACTTTATCTATTCATATCTACGCTTATCCATAACCGCAGGCATACCAAGGGGTGTGTCATCAAGATATCTTAAATCCCAACCTCTTATCATAGTATTTTCTCTCCAGGTACAATAAACATAATATGACCATTCATCTACTAATTTAGGTTCAAGATAATATTTACGCTGTTCTTCTATCTCAAACCCTTCTATTCTTTTCATTACAAACTGCTTTGAAAGTAATTGAAGTTCATCCTTTCTATATCTCTTCTTTTTCATAGATTTCCTCCATATACTTTATTGTTTGATAGGTAATATTAAATAATACACTACCCATCTTATGTGCTTTATTTCGTTCATCTTCAGTTTTAGCTTTAGCAATTAGATTAAGTCCTATAGAAGATAAATACACAATAGCATCACATAGTTCTTCGTATGCTTCTTGTGTAAATATTCTACCATCTGATTCTTCTATTGGTACCTGCATACCATACTTTTCAGCACCAATATCTAATCGTTGACCAATGTCATCAATCAATAATGATGTATACTTTACTTTCTTTGGTACTATATTCTCAGCATCAAGCTGTTCACGAACCATCATCAAAGTGTTTTGTATGTTTGTTATTATTCTTGCATTATTCTCCATCTCTAATCCTTCCTAAGTATGTTTGATAACTTTCTAATGTTTTATTGTATATAGGAATTATTTCTTGCATTATGTCTTTTAATACATCTAATTGTGCTAGTTCTCCTAGCTCTTCAAATGATTCACTAAATACAATTCCTGTTGCTACATCTTCATCATGATATATTGTAGCACATATTTCTTCATTATTTTTCATTAACCCTCCATATGTTTTGTTCTTAAATGTTCTTGTCGTTCGTGATTTAAGTTTGATATATCACCTTCTATTTCATCTAATGCTTTTTCAAACTCTTCTCGCATACTATCAGTATCTATGTAGTATCCTCCTTCTTCGTCAAAAGAATAGTATACATCAATAGATATACTTGCATCTATTTTTTCTTTACCATTTGCTATTTCATTATTCACATTCTACTCCCTGCTGTTATTTCATCATATTTATCTTTATTGCCTCCACATTCTTCAGCAATCTTTTCTGTCCATTCAAAGTATGTTAATGGTGCTACTTCATCATTACAATTATTACACCAATATGTAGTTTCTTCAACACATTCTGTAACTTCAAGGGTGTTCATATTGACCCACGCTTTTTCGTCTACTTCTTCAGTACCACAATAATCACATACCCACATATCATCCATATCTTTTTTATTCGTTTCCATCTGTATCCTTTGCTCTAAATTGTTCTACCCAACTATCAGCATATCTTGGAACAAACCCTGTGCCTGTAAACCAAAACCAACCTCTACCATATAGTTTGTAGAACTCTTCACGTTCTTTTATACCCTTTTTACTCCAAGGGTCTACATTTTTATGATTTTTTAATCGTTCTTCAAAGCTTTCTTCAAACTTTAAAGGATTATTATTTTTATCGTATTTCATATATTCTCCTATTTTATCATCCCCTAGCCGTGTTTACCATCTAGATTTATACACCGTTACGACATACTAGGCCGACACTAGGGGACAATATGTTTGGCTGTATCCTGGAGAACTGAACCATTTAACTCACTACTCAGGGAGCACCAATTATTAAATTACCAACTACATTCGTAGATAACTGTTTCGTCATCTGCTAATGCTTTTCTTGCAAATTTTACAAATTCTAAATCTTGTTCTTTGTAGTAATCTGCTTGATACTCTTGTATTTCGTGACCCCAAAAACATCCACCGTCACAAAAATAACCACTGTATTGACTGTTTATAGCTTTTTCTAATTGATTAATATCATCTTCGGATAATTCTAAGCTATTCCAACTAACAGGATTCCAATAAGTATCTTCGTTATCCATTCCTATTTCTTCCCATTTATGTTTTACATTATTTCTTTCCATATATAATTGATTCATAAACTCTTGAAGTCTAGCGTGTTTACGCCATTCAAATGGACCTGCCATTTGATATTCATCTACTTTTTTATCACCTTCTGGTGTTTTATATTCATATGTTTTTGTACGCATTGTACCTGCATATTGGTCTAAACCCATTTTATACTCTCCTTATTTTATTATGATTCAGAACTGAGGTAGTAATGCGTCACGGTGACCGCCTTACATACTACCTCTATTCTGATTATGTACTCAATTAGTCTTGAAGTTCACCTGTTTCTGGGTTCACTTCCTTCATACCATTGTCAGTCTGTTTTAAACTATCTATGATATCAACATTTTGATTAGCAAGTCTATCTAACATAAACTTTCTAATTTGACTTATATGCATATCAGCATTCTGGTGGTCTACCATATCTAGTTTATCACCAAGGAACTCGTCAATAGCATCCCAGTCAAGGTTCTTACCTGTATCGTACATATAAGTCATTAACTTATCATCAGCAGGGTGACAGGTTTTGTACCATTCAATACCGTCTTCATAGATATTAAACGATTCACTTTCTACTTCATAATCTATGTCTTCGTATACTACTTCATTTAGTGCTTCTTTAAATGGGTCTGTATCATCAAATTCAGGTTCACCACCTTCAATCAAGACTTCATTTAGATTTACACAGTTAGCATAGACATCGTGTATTTCGTGTTCTTGTTCGTAATAACTTACACGATAATCAGCATTTGCTGCAACTTCACCAAATTCATATAGGTTCTTTGCTGTTTGTCTTGCTGCTTTATCATAGCAATTATTAAGACCATTGTAAATATCAATAGCACTCAATGTTTGTGTATTGATATCCATTGCATTCATTATTTTCCAGTAATTAAAGAACATACCAGAAATATTATCGATACTTGGTGCTTGTCTATCCTCACTACCAAGTCTATTATATAGAAACCACATAGTTCTATCTATCATTTTACTCTCCTTTTTATTATTATCATTATTAATCTAATAAAGCCATATATGCTTTTGCATTATTGTCTCTAAACCAATTCAAGCCTTTGCGAACAATCTGTATTAAATCAGAACTTCGTTCATATCCAGGCATCATTTGTGCTCCCATTATCATAGAGTAGACACTTTCTTCTACTGGTGATAACATATATACTTCTCCACTGAATGGATTGCGTACATTAAGCATATCGTGACCTCTTTCTAAGAATGCCACTTGTTTTAAATCGTATGGAAACTTAGTATATTTTCTGTTTGTAGTAACTTCGTTTCCTGCATTATCTGTATATGTTATATTATCTTTATTCATCTATAGCTCTCCATATTATCATTATATTTATCTAACGCATATTCTTCTTCTTTGTTCCACCTTTCTTTTACTTTTTCTATTCTTGTGCGATACAATTCATCATTGTCTGCGTCATAATAAACAAGCCAAATTGTATCTCTATCTATTACTTCTTTACTTTTTATTTTCATATTATTTTCCTTATTATTACTAAATTTATTAGATAGATAAAAACCATATGTGCACTCTTCTTCGAAATATGTTCTTGCTTATAAAGTGTTTCTACACACAAGTATTATAAGTACTAATGATTGGCCTAATCATGAAATATTCTACTGTATGTGCTTGACATCCTCATTATAAAACATTCTATTTTTACCTATCTAAAATCTTATCAGGGGTGTGCTGGCAAGGGAAAGGAAGTACTAACTGATATAAACAAAACCTTGCCACGCACTTTAAAAGATTAACTTCCTTTACTTAATCTACCCACGAAGGGGTCCATTGCATATTAAATGATACCGTAATGGTGCTATCTTCTTCTACTGTTTCATCCAGTATCTTGATAACTTCATTACGCATATTTTCTATGCTTTTTCTCTCTGACTCTATTTCTGCTTGTTTAACTGTATGTTTTATTAAACTATCAGTTACTGCTTGTTCTTCTTCAGAAAGCTCTGGTAATTCATAATTAGACCTTGTTTCCTTTTTAGGTAATGGTCCTGTACTATTCTCAATAGTTACTGGTTTATAGGTTGTTGTTACCCAACCCATAAAAATTAATAATACCATTATTGTTATTGTTAAACTTGCTATCATTTTATTCATTATTTACTCCTTTTACATTTTGGGTAACATTCTTTTGGACTATAGTTACCACATTTATTACATCTAAACATATTATTTTTCCTTTCATTATCTTAGATAGATAAAAGCCATAGTGCTTGCACCGCTCTTAGTCGTCTTTGATATGTTTTTGCAGTGTGCCCTCTTTTTCCGACACAGAAATGAACACTGTATAGTGAACTATACATTATAAATTAATATGGTGTTCTATATCTTTTTACTACCTTTTATTTTATCTATCTATTTCTTTTTTTGTGTGTGAATATACAAAATAAAAGGGAAATAATCTATACCATTATAGACTATTGTGCACATAGTTGCATTAGTATCATTACTGTTCATCCTGTAATGCAATTATTTCCCTAATATTTCTTGCCTCTTGTAATTCTATATTAAACAGACTACTACAATAGTATTTCAGGTTTCATTCTTTGAAATCCCTATCGTAGTAGCTGTTGTTTGCCTCTAACTATAGAATGCTGATTGACTACCGCTTGTTGTAGATAACATATCATACCTACGATAATCACTCATCAGATTCTTTACTTCTTGTAATGATTGACATTCATCTAATGCTAATAACGCATTGGTCTTTAACATTTTGAACTCAAACATTTTAATACCAAAGGCTACATTCCACCTTTGATTTAATTCACATATCAAGTGATATCTTATACTTTTCATTTCAGTTTCCTTTTTATTATTTAATATTAAAACTATGTAAGGGGTGTGTTTCCCTTACCTACATTTTATGTAATATGATGGAATGCTCAGAACGCTTCCTCTGAGTGAAGTATTGGGACTTTCGCCATTCATTCCACCAATTACAAATAATATTACTTAATGCGTCTTACATTGGCCGTCATTCCCATTGACCTTGAACAATGTCAAGGTTTGTCGTCGGTTGCGAACACGCACGTATTTTTTAACTAACAGGTGCTACCTGTGGCCGTATCTGCCTCCTAGAGGTGTACGCATTAAGTAATATTACAATTTTTTTGTTGTAGGGTATTAAAGGTATATGGTGCCACGAATGACACCATACACCAAGGAAGTTATAACTATGCACCAGGCATAACTAAGAACTTTCTATACGATTGCTTACTGATGGTTACACCAGTACCAACTTCCTTGCAAGATAAATTCCTTGCACTAAGTTTCGCTTTGCAC
>Ga0222719_10000778_pt1 | contig 31835 bp, 25 predicted proteins | sample C33_34DmetaG_FD_165039 | JGI IMG/M metagenome (GOLD analysis project Ga0222719, IMG submission 165039) | Estuarine water microbial communities from San Francisco Bay, California, United States - C33_34D | ecosystem: Environmental > Aquatic > Marine > Unclassified | place: USA: California... | reverse complement strand
TGGTTGACCGTCTGCGTGTCGTCGAAAAGCATAGTGCGTGTTGCTCCGTTCCTTTTATGCATCGAATGGCTTCTTGTTTACGTCTTGTTTGATCACGAACGGAGGTATCCAATGATGATTGGGCAAACGTAGCAAACGTCAGTGTACTAAATCCCTTTTGACGTATCAAGCATTGCCACGTCATCACGAGCCCGGACAGTAGTGTGGAATGAAGCTGACGTCATTACCACATATCGTAGAAATAACTCGCGACGCTATCCTACGAAGTATTATCTTAACTCTACTTGAGTGAAGAGCTCAACGTCGAAACTTCATCCTGTCACCTCTGGAGCCTGAGACGATGAATTTAGAGTAACAGTTTCGCTTCACCGAAACTGAGATTAGGGGAAGAGTGAAGCTCTAGTAGAGAGAGTAGAGAACCGTAGAAAAACGTTTCTATCATAAACACTAAGACTGGGTGGTGTCTTCGTCGGCACGGCGCTTCGCTTCTTCTTCTTCTTCCTCCATCGTTTCCTTATGACGTCTTCTATACATAGCCAACATCGTGCAAGTGGTGCGGAGTTTGACTTTGGCTCTCCGTAGTGTCATGTATCGCTCAAGTTCCAAAGTTGCCAGATCCATCGCCTCTGTGTCGCATACCTCAGGATTCGACTGGGCAGCAATGAAACCGTCGGGATGCCGGAGATGTACGCTTTCAATCTTTGATCTCACACAAGAGTCCTCAGGAAACCAGTGATTCATCGCAGCCTGAACTACGGGATCCTCATTATGAATTAGTCGATCATATATCTCTTTCCAGCCATGGTCGCAGAGCACCCATTTTGGGTTAACTGGGAAGGCGAAACCTTCTTCGATTCTTTCCATCAAGAAGTGTTTCAGCTCGTCCTGGTCAACGTGACGCCAACCAGGAGCTGGTAAGCTTCTTGATATTATTAGGAATTCTTTGTCCAAATCCTGGGGGAAATAGAAATTGAAACACTCAGCTCCGTGACGGACGGCCCCCGTTTCCTTCAAATTGCGGACGGCTGACTCTATAACGCCATACGAAAAAGTGTCACCAAACCCGTAACGTGGAATATTTGGATGAAAACCTTTGACAGCATTGGCTTTGAGCACATCTAACCAGCGAGAGGTCCAGGATGACGAACCATCGTTCTTTTCGTCCAGCACCGATTCGATCTGCGTTACACACCATTCCAGAAGCTCCACTTGATCCTCCGGGAGTGTGCCGTATCGAACATCTCGTGTACCCATTGTAAAGCAGTCAAAGTCTGAAACGATCGGTAGGACGCGCCCACCCTCTTCATAGGCCAGGATTAACCCACGCGGATCCATCCCATCGTCGATGAACTCCTGCCATAGAACAACACGAGCCTCGTCATTCTTGTTCTTTCTAGTCTTAGAGATTGCGATGAAATTCATGTCTTGAAACGCAGGTATCGACTGACGACCTGTGTAGAGGTCTGTATCTTCCGGCCGAGAAATGTCTCGGTCGACCACAAATGCTTTCCACAGAAGTCGGTCTGGCAACTCTATTCCATAGCATTGCGGGGCATAATCGTCAACTGGACGGATCGATGGATCGTCCATATCCCACAGCAGGCGTTTCAGAGCAAACTCTTGGTCGTCCTGGTGTTCTTCACCTCCTTTTCTGGACCTGAATGCCAATGAGGGCTTTCTTAGCTTCTTCATGGAGGACGTCATCGGACTTGTCTTCGATTTGTCTTTGTTGTCGGAGGAAAAGCTATCGATATGTGTGACTTTGGCGAGCTTTTTAATGCCTCCCTTGACAGTTGTGTTCACATCCGTTACAGCCTCGTCCAAAGCCTTTACGGTCCCCGAATTTCGTACATTTGAAAATGACGAAGACGTCGTTGACCCCGCATTACGAACAGAGGATGCGAATGGATCGTAAAACAAGGTCATTGCCATTTTTCGTACCGTCCGTTTGGCATCTTGCACAGCATTCAGCACGTGATTTTGAATCGGCTCGAGATTTGCCAGAACTTGGTCTCGGGTTTCTTGTGATCGATAAAATATCCGAGTCCTTCCTCCACGATGTAACGTCGCTACTCTTGATTTGTGTTCTTCTTCGTGAATTTGCAAGTATGGAATAAACCCCGACAGTCTTCCTGCCTTGCTACTTTTCCCCTTGCATTCCAGCCCTTTTCCAGTTGCTTCTCCGTCAATCATGCGTTTAATGGCAATAGCACTTGTTGGACGCCACACGGTGAAGACATTGTCCGGTGCGACAGTATCAAAGTGTTCGAGAATTTGTCGTCGAGGGTCCGATCGAGGTGCATGAATCTGTGTGTCATCTGTGGATTGGCCCTCTTTGTCCGACTCAGGCGTACTTTTCCGCCGACCAAACGGGAGTAAGCTATCTACCCTCATGGGGTTTTAGTGTCTTTGTGGACGCCGTGGTCGTTGTAGCCGCGACAACAGGAACCTATTGACAACAATTACTTCGTCAAAGTTGGTAACTACATCGTTTAGTCGGTCTTGTTTGGGTCATGAGTATGACGTGGTTGAATTCATATCTTTCCGCGCGATCTTCTGCGACGGAATAGAATGCCACTTTGAGTAGCATCACAGCTATCCTCCTCGTTCGCTGCTTGTTCTCTCCTCCTTGCGTCTTCATAATTCGTATCTTTCAGACTCCAGACCTCCCTTGTCCATCTTTGAAACAATGTTTGCCTGTGCTGCTGGTCATCAGTTGAAACGTCTGGCTTGTTCTCGTACGGTGTTGGGGACACGAGCACTCCATGTCGCATCGCGTCCAACGGATTTGATTGGCGATACACCTCTGTTGGATCTCGGCCGGATTCTCGAAGAATGTGGAGTCTCTAACGGTTCCACTCTGTATGGAAAACTCGAATCGTTAGGACCTTGTTCGTCTGTCAAGGATCGTCTTGGTCTTTCTATGATCAATGAGGCCGAGAAGGCCGGGACCATCAAACCCGGTGAAACGGTTCTCGTGGAACCAACGTCCGGAAATACCGGTATTGCTTTGGCCTTTATTGCCCGTGAGCGTGGCTATCGATGCATTCTGACCATGCCAGAGACGATGAGTGTCGAACGTCGTATGATGTTGTTGGCCTTGGGTGCCGAAGTTGTTCTGACTCCCAAGGAGACGGCTGTCAATGGAGCCTTGGCGAAGGCCAATGAGATCATTGAAGGCTTGAATGGCAAAGGCTTCATGTTGAATCAGTTTGAAAATCCCTCAAATCCAAAGATTCACCGTGAGACGACGGGTCCAGAAATTTGGCGCGATACGGATGGAAAGATTGATATCTTTGTCAGTGGTGTCGGCACCGGAGGAACTGTGTCTGGCGTGTCGCAGTACATCAAGGGATCGTCCGAGTTTGGCTGCGAACCACTAAAACCTGATTTGTATACTGTAGCGGTCGAACCACAAGAGCAAATGCTCATTACCGAAGCCAGGGGTGGAGAGAAGATTGGGGAACAAGGACCTCACAAGATTCAAGGGTAAGTCGACAATTGCCTTCAAAGGTGTTGCCTTACGTTGTGCGGCTGTTATGTCTCACGGTTCGGTTTTTTTTACTCACCAGTATGGGAGCTGGTCTTATCCCTAAGGTTTTGGATATCGATATCATCGACGAAGTGGTTCCAGTGCATTCCGAAAAAGCCATGGAAATGACTTCCCACCTTTGGATGATTGGTTTGCCGGTCGGTGTATCGTCCGGTGCCATTGTCAGCGCCGCTGTTGACGTTTGTGGGCGACCCGAAAATGCTGGGAAGATGGCGGTGGCCATTATTCCGTCATTTGGTGAGCGTTACTTTACCCATCCAATGTTTGAATCCATCAAGAAAGAAGCAGAGACAATGACCAAGCAACCGTTGCCGGAACCATACGACAACACGGAATATGGCTTTGCAACTCCTCGTGGATAAGACATTGAACTACATTGAGGTTGAGAAAGGATGTGTGCATTGCTGGATAAAGGAGAATCACGAGATGGGAGACGAATGATCCTACTCTGATCGGTCGGATTCTGTGGGATGCGATGGAGATTACCCTAGCCAACCTTATCGATCGATGTATTGAGCATTTATGAGCCAATACGCCAATACACGTCGTCCCGTAGTCGCCATTCGATACAAGTTATTAGTCTGATAGTATCGGTTTGTTAACGATCGTACTTTTCCGTTCGGGAGCGAAGTGGTGGAAAGTAGAGACCTGTGTGGAAGAGCATACTTGAGTCCTGGATCCAGTCGCGAGTGGTGACGCAAAGATCTTGCACTACAAAAATGAATACGACGAAAATCGTGTCGACCATTGACCATGGACACAAGATACGAGGCCCTCGTCTTTCCATCCCTGAAGCATACTCGACTTCCTGACGAGAGTCCCTGATAACATGCCCCCAAGAATCGTCTTGCTCGCAGTTATAGCCGCCTGTCTGGAAACCGTGGCAGGATGGATGCCTCATGTATCAATTTCCAATAAAAAGACGTGTACGAGAGAAGAGACTCTGAGATGGAATTCTTTGACTTTGATGGTGAGTTCTAGACCCTCTGAGAACGATTACGAAATTGATGGTGACGACGATGATGATGAAGACGATGACGAGCCACCGTCTGTCAATCTAGAGGACTGGTCGCCACCAAAGACCATGTCGTACGGGCTTAATAGCGGTCGATCCTCGCCATCACAGAGGAAAGCATTAGGAACATCGGGATCTTCGACAGCACGGATACATATTTGTACCAATTGCGGTAGCGAGTTTGTCAAATGGATGGGTAGGTGCTCCACTTGCAAAGAGTGGAACACTATTCAAGAGCACGTTGTACGGCGTGAGTCCACACCCAATGCCGCCCGTAGGCCCGTCTTTGGTAGTGGGGGGTCCACTGCGTCACGACAGCCGTCGTGGCTAGATGGGGTAGAATTTTCCGCGGGGGACGCTCCGATTCGAATTACGGATCTTTGTTATGATATGGATGGGAAGAACACTGGCCAAAAGAAGAAGAACCGGATCGTCGTTCCGGAGGATGAGGAACTGAATAATGTTCTAGGGGGCGGTATCATGCCTGGCTCTTTGATTTTGGTGGGCGGTGACCCTGGGGTCGGTACGTCATACAAACCATTTGCCGATGTTCGACAGTACAAGTGCCATATTGCTAACTAATTGTTGTCGTCGTCATACTTTCGTAGGCAAGTCTACGTTGCTCCTACAAGCGGCAGGCGCTATTGCTTCATTGGCGACACCGACACCTGGTATTGGTATGGGGCTTCCAGAGGGTGGCGCAGAGGATGCTGGCCTCGGACCTGTCTGGTATGTTTCGGGAGAAGAGAATCCGGATCAAATCGCATCTCGGGCGGAGCGATTAGGAATAATACAGTCAGAGCTGTTCTTGTCCAGTGAAACACATGCTGATACCTTGTGTGCACAGATTGCTAGCTATCTTACACCTCACCAGCCATTACACAGCATTGACAATAGCGCCGAGAATGGTGATTCGAAATCCTCTATCCGGCAAAAACCTCCTTCAGTTGTCATTATTGACTCCATACAGACAATGGTATGTGATGCAGGTGGGATGTCTTCTTCCGGTGGAGTGACACAAGTCCGTGAATCAGTGGCCTTGTTTCTTCGTCTGGCAAAATCCAGTGGCATTCCGGTCATTCTTGTTGGCCATGTAACAAAGTCTGGCGACGTTGCTGGACCCAGAACGGTCGAGCATATGGTCGACTGTGTCCTCTATTTGGAAGGGGGGACAGAAAGCCATGGAAGCATGAACATTCGTGTTCTTCGGGCCAGCAAGAATAGGTTTGGATCTTCAGACGAGGTTGGCGTGTACGAAATGACAAGCGGTCGTCTCATGCCCGTATCTGATCCTTCGTCCCTGTTCTTGGCTCATCGTGTTACCGAACACGACGCTGAAGGCTGTGCCATTGCCATTGCATTGGAAGGACGCCGCGCGATGACAGTGGAGGTACAAGCACTTGTCACTCCTGTGGGAGGCAATGCGGGCTTTGGGCGACGCACAGTCGATGGTATTGCCAATTCGAGGCTCCTCCTTCTCATGGGTGTGCTTCAGAAGCGCAGTAACATGTTCTTCCAACGGCAAGATGTCTACGTCAATGTCGTTGGCCGAATGCGCCTCGACCGTGGCGAAGGGAATACTGCTGATCTAGCGATCGCCGTTGCATTGGTCAGCAGTTTACGATCCATTGCTGTTAGGGCAGACACAGCGTTTGTAGGCGAGGTCGGCTTGCTTGGTGAGCTTCGACCTGTCACAGCGCTGGAGAAACGACTGCGTGAGGCACGGCGAATGGGATTTTCCCGTGTCATCACTCCCAGAAGCAACACCAAGCGAAGCACAAAAGGTTATTCCAACAAGCAAATCAGCAAGAGCATATTTGATGGTATTGAATGGATCCAGTGCGCAACTTTGAGGGATGCGATCGATGAAGGGTTGGTGATTCCAGTTCCAAAGCGGGTGACACGCAAGAAGAAGAAAGGTGAAAGCGGGATGCCGGAAACGCTTCAAGATCTGGGACTTGACGACATCATTGACGACGAAGATGACGAAGACGATGCGTTTTTGTAGATTCTGCGTTAACTCTGATTTTACATTAAATCTAGACAGTTCATTCGTTTTCTATACAGAGGACTTTTCATTCATCTAATTTTGGTCGCATTGACTCTGGGATACCGTGAAAGGCCATGTTGTTGTACACTCCGCGGAGAAAACTTTTTGGATCGGCCAATTCTCCCGATTCCAATGCTTTCGCAACTTCGTACGCCTTGTCTTCCACAGTCACCTCTGGTGGATCCAATGGACCATCTCGTTCAAGAGACCACAACGACTGCTGTACTCGATACACAAAGGCCGTGGAAGCCCCACCAGTGAGCCAACACCAGCCGTCAACTTTCTCCAACAAGGAGAGTTTGTATGAGCCCCACGGGACTCGCTCATCCTTCTCAAATGGATCTATCTGTCCTTCCAAAGGTAACATGTAATCCGTCGTGATGACAATAGTTCCAGGCTTACACTGCCTCCCAATAGCAGCAGCCAAGCTCGTCAAGAGTTCCTGTGACATGCAACTGGAAAAGACAAACACACAATCGGCATCGCCGAAGTAGCAATAAGGGTCTTCGAATGATCCACAGACAAACTCCATGGGTGCCATTGGAAGGCTGAGACCCATTGAGATGTCACTAGTTGTTGGTAACCGGTAGCCTGTTCCGCTATCTGATGCTTGATGGCAGTGGCTCACTTTCTCGAGGGCGGCTTGATGAATGGTTTCCAGCAACTCGACACCACGACACTTTTTCATATTGGGATGTAAGGCTGCGGCGGCCAACGCCAGTCGACCCGTACCACTTCCAATATCTACAAATATCTTGTCTTGCCAATCCTGACTTTGGGAACTGCCGTCGTCGTAGTATTGTCGTACTCGGTCCAGGAGCTGTGCAAAAAAGTAAAAATCGAATTCGCCGTAGGTAAATTGTTGGGGTGGTTCTTCGCCCTTACTAATATAAGGCCAATAACCGTCGGTACGGCTTAGTGCATTTCTCTGGGCCAGATCTGTGGGTGGGTAGAGTTGATCAAGACCATTCAACACTGATTTGTACGACACACCTGCCAAAGACGTAGCCGTCGGGTCAAACTCGGGATTTTCCTCTGGGATGAGCGGCTCCGTCATAAAGAGCTGTGAAAAGGAAGGTCTCTGAACAGAAGCCTTTGACAGAGATACACTATTCTGCGTCAGTCGAACCGTAAAGCAGTGCACCGGTAAGTCGTAAAGGAAAAACAGGACGATGATGGTGTAGCAGAGAGCCCGTGTTGGTCTCTTTCGGCAGTGTGGTAGGGATCGGCATACTTGTAGCGACATCTTTCTCTGAGAGGAAGCTTTGGTACTGACGATGAAAGTGATGCGTTCTCTAACGTGATTTCTTTGCGTTGTAACACGGTCTTCCCGGGCGCTGTCGGTCTCGTCCGATAGTAAGAATGTCCATGGTAGGATGATGTTTCGTCGTCATCGAAGATGATGATGTATGATGTACGTGCGCGATGCATGCCGAATTCATACGGACCAAGACAGACGCAAGGAACGAACGCTCATTTGTTGTGACGACGGACAGACGGCAGATCGCTGAAGCAGACCTCTTAGCTGAAAAGCCAAGGATGATTCGTTGATGTTGTCGTTGTCGTTGAGAAACCACCTCTTGTCTCGAGGTATTTCGACAGCGACAACAAGACACGCACACCCACACAACAAACTGCGGCCAGGAGTGTTGTGCAAGGTAGTCTATACCCTATTATGGCAATTTACAGCGTTCGACGCTCTATACAAGAAGTGGTTTTTGTAGCCACAATCTTTGCCTTGTTGTTTCCGGTCGGCATGACAACTACGACGGTCCGAAAAGGAGTTTCCGCCGTCATGCGAGCGCCGTTGACATCAGTAGACGCCCTGGCCGTACCAAAGATGTCGATGAATATCAGCGCGAGCAAGACTGGGAGGAGGCGAACAACTGGCTATTTTTCTGTCTTTTCCCAGAAAACGGCTCTTGTCGGACTACGAGGGGGCGACAGTACCTCCTCCGACTCTTCCTCGGGGGAATTCTCCCCTGCAAATGAGAAAAACACTCCTGTTATTCCTACCGGGGGCGATGGCAAAGTCGTGGGCATGGCGGTATTTGGTAGCATAGTTGCCCTGTTCCGCCGCTTTTCGCATATCGTTGGCCAGTCGAAACGAAATTGCTGGGTGGTCCTCTTCGTCAGTATCATTGGGGAGGCATATGCGACGTCCCTCAGTAAGCAGGCAAAAGAAAGTGGTTCGGCGCTGACCTTGTGTGCGTCGTTAGTGATATACATGATGACGTGAGTCTTGATCGTATTGCGCAATGGACCTACTAGAGTTCATGCCTCGTCACTTTCTTTTTTCCTTGCCACCAAAGACATTCGACTCAACGCAGCCCTTTCTTCCTTACAATCTCTCACGTTTATTCAGAATGCTTGGTTTCAATCTTAGCCTAGCCAAGATTGAAGTGGGAATCGCCTATGCGGTATGGAGTGCTTGGGGAACTATTCTTGTCACCGCAGTGGGCATTGTCTTTTTCCGAGAGTCCTGTGACTTAGTGAAGCTATCTTGTCTCGCGCTCATTGTTGCCGGAGTTGTGGGCTTGAATTTGAGATAGTAATAGGCTGCTGGAGAGCGATCCACGCAACGTAAAAGGAAGGGTTTCAGCATGTGACACCTACGAGTATGCAGTACACCTATGGGTCGCTCCAAGGGACATGCAACTTTTGATAATTGAAACATGAATATTCTATTAACGATTCCATTCAGTCATTTAAACGAATATGGCAGGGGATATTGCGTAGGTTGCGGGCTGCTGCGGCTGAAAAAACTCGTTCCAGTAGACATGTTTGTCTAGTCTGAGCCGTCCTCGTTCCACATTTCATTGTAAATTGCAATCATGTCTCCCAATCCAACTCGTTTCTTCAGATCGTAGGATCTATTGTTCGAGACGCCCTTTCGGATGTCCCGCCGGGCAGCTTTCGATGGCGGCCGAACGCTAGAGGTGCTACCGTGGAAAGAGGACGAGGTGGATGACGCGTACGAAGACGATGCTGTTTCCGCCGAAGACGGCGAGGACGGAACTCTCCATGCCTCTTGCACTTGTAACCACGTTTCAAGACCCACATTTCGGAACCGCTTGCAAATAAACTTGCCAGCTTGTTGCTTTTGACGTAGAATTACTCGGCTGTTCAGGAAGTCTTCAACGCTGTCGAACGAGTCAACCGGGGCAGAGGCGACCTCATCTTCGTCTTCGCCTTCCAAGTCGACCGATATTTCCTCCCACCAATCTGAATCAGAGGGTGGTCCTGCTGCCAAGAAGTTATCTGTTCGAAAAAAGAAAGAATTTCTCGTGAGACAAGAGTCGTCTAATTCGCATTTGGTTGCGCAAGAAGCCAGGGCGTCGGTATTCTGCGATCCGCAGAAGATAACTCACCTGCTCTCCATGGAGCAACCTGCAGGTCGGATATCGACGACGAAGAAGACTCGTCAAGAGTGCAGTTCGTGTGATCCAACAGTTGCTGCCGGTGCTCTTTCCTCTGGCGATGACTTCGTCTCCGGAAGCTGATGCTACGCTCGGGAAGACTTTTGGCAGTTTCTTTCTTGCTCTCCTCCGCCCATCGCCGTTCTTTCCGCTTCATCAATTTCAATAACGACTTCATAGCACGATTCACAATTGATGGATTTATGGATGGATGGATGGATTGATTGACTGGTTGATTGACTGATTGATTGATTGTTCTCGGATTTAACCGCGAATACCTTCTACGTTTGTTGGTGCTGAAAAAAGAGTGAGCCGCGTTATGTGTTGATACTGTTTCACGTTGCCAGTACGTGTTCTTGCTGTCACATTCGCTATGACTCGTAGAGGTGGAGGAGGAGAGAGAAAAAGGGTGGATGTTAAGAATGCGAGGCTCGCGCTACTCAACGGAAATTGATTAAGAAGCTCGTGACTGAAACTGCCGCCGTGTTTTCGAGTTCGCCCACTACCATGGCGCGGCCAAGATCGCTATCTTTTTCGTCCACCGACACCACCACATGGTACTTTGAGGACAGTAATTACTCCTAAATTTTTGAACGCCATCGGGACCGTCAAAGAATTATCTACCATACAAGGATACCTCACTGCCGTCGTGTTTCCGACAAAACGTACTCGCGAAGATGCCACAAGAAGATCCCTCTGGTGCCGATGCCGGCGTAGCTTCCACCATTCAACTGGATTCAATGAGTCTCGAAGAGCTCCACCAGCTTAAACAGCAAGAAGAGGCTCGGTTACAGGCTTTGAATAACCGATTGGGAGCCTTTCGAGAAGCGTCTGTGCGATTGAACCAGTCTGTTACAGCCGTATCGGACCTGGGAGGCGGCGGATCCACCGCAGAATCGGTGCAAAAGAATGAAGGAAAAGAGGTCATGGTACCGTTGACGGAGAGCGTCTACGTACCGGGGAAGATTCGGGAATCGAACAAGCTTTTGGTAGAAATCGGAACTGGGTACTTTTTGGAAAAGTCACGCCAGGATACTCTTGGTTTCCTGGAGCGAAAACAAAAACTGGTGGAAGCCAACGCGGAGAATGTTAGCAAGGCTCTGCAAGCCTCGCGACACAATATTGAAGCGATAACGGTCACCATGCAGGGAAAGATATTGGAAATCAGAGCCAAACAAGAGGGTGCTAGGCATAAAAGTGCGGTGGAGAACTAATTCGGATAGAATGTCAAAATACCGTACCTGGACGTCAATCCCAGCCAGTGCTCCGATAAGTTTTGCCCTCTCGCTCAGAGAAATAGCTATGTCTACGAACAAACTAGAATACATTCATTTTGAGATGCGTAATATTCACCATTATTACTCGTTCGACCAATATAATTCAGCGCCATATTCACATGAGATGCCAAAGACCTTTCTCGTCCTGACTTAGATACGACGGATAAATTCCGCTCTGCGATGGCGACCCCGGTACAGATAGAGTGTCCCGGTCAAGAACTTGATCTTAACGCAATTCTCTTCGTCCCTACCACGTTTGTTGTTGCCGTTGGCTGTCTTGGCGAACTTTCGCTTGTTGCCGCCTTTGGCCACACGAACGTCAATTTGGGCCTGACGACGACGACTGCGCTGCTCTCGAGCCGAGACCTTGGCACGCTGTGCGGCACTGTCCTCCTCAGATGCCGATGGGGAACTATCATTCGATAATGCGGCCATCTTGGGCTTGTCGAGATTGGATTTGTCGTCATCTTCGTCAAGAATACTGTTCTTACCGGCATCTGCATCCCTGGAAGAAACACTGCTGGCGTCGTTCTTTTGCTTCTTACTGGGAGGTTGAAGTTCCTCTTCCAACTGCTGCGGAGGAGGCTTGGTAACAATGGACGACTCAGCTTGGTTGTTCCCGGTCGAGCTCGCCCCATCATCCGCTGGTGTAATGACCTCCCCAAAGGTATGCTCGTAGACCTCTTCATCCTTGTAGGGAGCGGCCATCAACTTAATCAACCATCGAGGATTGGGAGACGACGTCCCCTCTGTCAAGAGCTGGAGGAGTTTGGCTGGTACAATGTTTCCGGCCCGGGTAACCTGATCGCATTGAAGAGTACGTGGACGATGATACGAGACGAATACATGGCGTGAGAAAACCTGGAATGTTTGACAATCGTCGATTCAAAGGGTATGGTCCTTTCGAGGTCATGACGAAAGCACGACAAAGCTATTCTCGCCCATGTATCACTCTTTTCTAACCAAGTAGATCTGACCCTTTTCGATAACCGCTGCTGGATGTGTGACATCGGCCATGATTCGCATGAACTTTGACGCTTCTCATCGACGAAAACTCACCTGGACAACATCACCGACACTATAATCAGAGTTGACTGATTTCTTGGGGGCCCGACGGGACCTTCGAAGTCTCGTGGTGCTCATGGTCGTTCCCGTAATCGTGTGGTCGTGAAGTGAAAATGCCGGAGCCGAGCATCAAGTCGCTCATGGACGTGAAAGTTCGATTTCAATTCTTCAAGCCACCAACGACATGACCAACGACGTCTAACGTCGGCAAAGTCATACAAATGCGTGTCACTCGCCAGCGAGGGCAGAACAATCGAGTTTCCAGAAGTTCAAAGTCAAAGTCATTGTTCTTTAAATATTAGAAGAGGCTCTATTAATTCTACATGTCGTATACGACGAATTGTGGGCCATTGTGATTTTTTGTTTTAAGCCAAGTATACACTTTCTTATACAGTGGAGAGTTCTCGCTCTGAAGCAACTTCCACAACAAAAAAATAGTAGCCTGCTTGCCATTTCTTTTGGATCGGTCGTTGACCTGCTCATTTCACGGAGCAAGAACCGCCAGACCTGCCTTTCCTGTTGACTCTCGTTCTTACTGAACCCCAACCATGGCGGATGCCCCTCGTCGTTCTAGTCGTCGCTCAAAGAAGCGTGCTTATAGTGTGGGAGATATTGTGGACCTTGTGGTAAGTATTGATGAGTGGTTGGCTTGAAGAAATGTCATTCTCGGTGCACTCGCGGAACCGGTGAATGGGTGACCGATCAGGGCTGTCTATTTCCGCGTCAAGTCGTTCTCGCTTGGATACTCACTGATGAATCCATCTTATCTCTTAACCTCTCTCACTTTGATTAATCCAGGGTACCACTGAGCAGCTTCGAGGACGTCTTGTGTCCAAGTTGACAGGTGAATCGGATGCTAATAACCCGAAGTGGGTAGTCGCCCTTGACGACGACTCGTCGGAGGAAACCGTGAACGAGTCAGAGCTCGGAGAGATCTTGGGAAAGGCTTCGGAAGAGACGGTGAAGAAAGTCAAGAAACCGAAACGAAGTGCCGGTCGAAACAACGGCAAGGAGTCTCCTGTCGTCGGAGGAACCGAGGCACTTACCGCGGTCAATGACACGACTAATGTCGCGAAGCAGGATAGTCGTTCTACGGGGTCGCAGTCTTCTAACGAAGAAAATAAGAAGAAACGACCTGCTCCATCGTCGCAGGATGGAGCTTCAGACTCCTCTGGTTCCCCTTCGGATGCCGCTAGCAGCAAGAAGGCACGTGCAACGGCGCGTGAACAACGAAGCCGTCGTCGTCAAGCTATGATGGAGGAAGTCGATAACTTCATCGGGACTTCCAGTAATCATGGTAGTGCTAGGGGTATTGGAAAGCCTCGTCCGACCAATAACAAGAAGAAGAAAGACGACCCTGATCTCGTCAAGATCCCAATGCTCACGGGGACTCTCATTCTTTATCGCGGTGTACGCCGTCGTGCAGAGTTTGTCCGTAAGTACTAAGATTGCCGCAATCTCGTGTTCGTATTAAAAAGGATATCACAATAAGGGAAATAAATATTGAATCTTATTTTATGTGAGACTCTTCGTTGTCGTTGTATCATACATTGCTTCACATCAATGTGCGGAGCTCCATCCCGCATTGTTCCCCGACAACCTAACTAGACGCGGATCGTAGACTCGACTATTCGTGCAGATGCAGTGTCACTAGAGCGTCGAAGGCTAGGTCTTTTTCTGTGATGTTTGTATAGATTTCGAGTATCGAGTTTTAGGCAAAAGATAGTCTCACCGCAGGATCTTTAGGTCGAGCACTGCAACGGTCCATTGTCTCTCGGTATTTTGACTCCGACTTCATGCACGTGTTTGTAGTGTGGTATCCAACGAGAACGAGCGGGTCGATTCGAAAGACCCGGAGTGAGCTGGAGAGTGGACCGGTACTCGTCATCTAAAGAGGAAATATCTGTAATAAGTGCTAGCCTATCAACCGTTATTTGGCTTTCATAAGTAAATATTTGCTTATTTGGCGCCGGCTCGACTCACAATTTTCGCTCAGTTCACCACGCTTCGCCAAAACTCGCTTGTGTTACAGATTGCGATACTACACCCTTGCCAAGTTGATTGAGGGCCCAGCTGCATCCGCTTGAGAGACACTCCAGAGCGCATTTGACTCGTTTTGATCTGCAACGTTGATTTACTCCCTTGTTTGGAGCTTTAAGCATTATCAGAGACCCCAAATTTTTCGTTGGGATATCCCTCAAAACGACGATGGGTTCCGATATCGACAATTCGCAGGAGTGGGTGGCGTTCGAGCGCGGGGATTCTTTCCAGTCAGCAACAGCTGAAACGAAGAAGAGTTATGCCTCTTATAGCAGAGCGACTTCTATGCCCACAGACTGGATGGCACAGCCCGTCAGAGCAGATCATTCCATCACACCTTTACCGCCTCCGTCGCCCTCTCTCCCTCAGCTTCGTCTCCCATCGCGGCGGATCCCGACGAGCCCGAAGTATCGTCTGCAACCTGTCAATCCATCTCCAGATCGGATCAATCTTCGCATCGAATCTCCTGTCGCAACGGGTGGTAAGGCTGGCTCTAGCAAATCGACTGGGAAGCAGTCTGGCACCGAAATGGACAAGCCTGATTCGTTATCTGGACGTTCTCACACGTGCAGTACATCAAGCTCTAGTGGAAGTGATGAGGAGCGCGAAAAGAAAAACAGCAAGCCACCTGCGTCTCCACGGAATCCTGCACCCGTACAGAGAGGAAGAAGTGCCCGGTCGACTTCCTCCCGAACATCGTCTTTCAGGGGTAGGTCGTCGAGTAGAACACGAAAACCTTCTTCGTCATCGGTCGCTTCGGCTCGAAGAGCACGATCAAACAGTCGATCATCAAGAGGAAGATCTGATAGTCGTTCACGTCCTCCGCCGACCCGAAACAATAACATAAGGCGGTCGCGATCACGCTCTGCCAGTTTGACGAGGGTTACCGGCCCGAGTTCCTCCGCCACTACCAGAAGCACAAAGACAAAGCCTCCGTCCACTTCTCGTGCAAGAGAAGAAATGAGAAAACGGGGAACAAGCTCGTCAAATAGTATTGGACCGGGAGTCACTGCACGAACCCTTCGTGCGCCAGAGGGCGATGACAACATTGGCTTGGATATCAGTTTCGGCCTCGAAACGAACTCAAGGCCACAATCATTGTCGCAGAATAAAGACAAAGCATCCGCCAAGAAACCTGGAATCTTCGAAAAGTTGTTTGGTGATCAAGTTTCAAAGCCTATCCCTACACGGGCTGCATCAAAGTATGAAATTCGGCCAAGGATCCTTCTCGCTGCTACCGTCTACCACAACACTGCAACGAACCTTTGGATTACGACGATCAATACTTGCCAAAGGGGTGTCGCGAGAGACCCGACCATGGCTAACCGTTATCTCAAAGCTTTTTCGTTTTCAACTGAACGTGAGGCAAGGGAGTCAGCAATTGCAAATGCACCACCAAAAATGGCACCTTTCAACGAAACTCCCAAGTGTTTTGTATGTAAAGGCTTGTTCGCGGTTTTCCGTCGTGCAAGTCACTGTCGGAACTGTGGAGTTTGCGTATGCAATAGCTGCTCCACAACGTGGCCTTCCAAAATGATCCCTGAGACATATAATTTGAAGAAGGAGGCGAACGTGAAGGTCTGCGTTAGCTGCAATTCTTTGAGTACCTCCTTCAAGAAGGCTTTGTCACAAGGAGACTACGAGGAAGCTGTTGCACTCTATGGGACAGGAAATGTGAATCTACGTACTCCGTTTCCTGTGACCAACAAGAAGGAAGAAATCATGTATCCTATTCACTGTGCCGTTGAAGGTGGCAACATTGATGTTATTCGGTGGTTGATCGATGACCACTTCTGTCCTATTAAACTTATTCGAACTGGGGCCTCCGCCAAGAAGACTCGTGGATCATCCGATGTACCGATTCTGACGTCAAAGGGCAGATCCATTCTTAGCATCGCCATTGAGCGAGTTAAGGTCGACATTATGCGCTATCTTGTCATTGAATGCGGGGTCTCGATTTATGAATCTACCGATTTGAAGAACTCCCTCCGAGCCCTGGAGGCTGCACTAATCGCTCTTCCTAGCTCAATAGTTCGAGCCACTCCCAGATCGGAGCAGCCTTCGGCTCGCTGGGACAAAGCAGAATTTGATGATATCTCTGAGCCAAGTAGTTTAGGAGTCGATGAAGCCATCAATGACGATATCGGTACTGTTGGAAGTAGGAGCAGAAAATCGACTCGAACGAAGAGCAGTCGTGGAGCAGAAGTTTGCATTATCTGCTTCGACAGAAAGATTAACTGTTGTGCCACGCCATGCGGTCATCAGATGTGCTGTCTTGAGTGCGCAAAATCGCTATCGGCCTGTCCTGTCTGTAACACGCAAGGCGACTTTATCAAAGTATTCCGCCCCTAGCTTCAGCCGCTTCCAATTGTCGTCGACACTTCAAATGCCTGTCGAGCCCACGCTCAGTAGAGCTAAGAGCTCCATTCTTATCATAATTTTAAGATCTCAATAACATGTCGAACTCCATATTTCATCTACTTGTAAGGGGCTAAATTGCGCCAATTACGTATTGTTCTTTTCACTCAATGCTTCTCCTTTAGCTACTACTAGTAGAGAAGAGAAAGTGAGATAGATCGATAACTCCCTAAATAGTTTATGATTTTGATACGTGACAATCCTCTTTCTCTCTATAGATGGCAATGCGGAACGATACGAGTATCTATCGTATGTATTAGGGATAGCAAACCAAGACGTAAATGTTTTTGGGTACACGGTAGTAGGTGGTAAGTGGTAGGGCGGCAAGGTATGAGAAGTGATAGCTTACCGTTGATGACATCCATGACGTCTTTTTCGTGAACGATCGAGAAATTAAGCGCGCGCGCAACGCGTGGCCAGCCAAAAAATGAGTCGAGAGTATCCACGGAAATAAAAAGGAGACGGACAAACAAGATGTTGCTCTGCCATACTCGTAGCTCCTTGCCTGGCACTCTTTCAAGTACGGCAATAGACTTGTTTGTGTTGCTTATGAAGATGGAATTCAAGCCGGATGGTGGTACGAAAGAGAATCTAGTACGATCAGACAATGCTTCCAAGACGACCGGCGAGGGTCAGGGAGATAAGTCTTTCGGAGTGAACTCTACTCACAGAAGCCCTAGTCGGCTCTTGCGGACTGGATCTTGCCCTGCAGAAACAGCATCTGTAGCGGCGACTCATTCCAGTCTCGTAGAGGGAGCGTCAAGTAGTCTTTTTGAGGATTTCAATCTACAAGATCCGCGAAAACTACGCCACGGCAAGAAACGGAAAAGGTCCACCTTCTTGGATTCGTCGCTAGGACCGTCATCCTTGTCGTCTTCGTCTTCTTCTTCAGCGAAATCACAGCTTTTCCACGACGACGATCTTCCATCTGCTTCAATCTTGGCGCCTGCTACCCTGCTTGACGGAAGTGATATCAGCCAACATCATGGTCGTCACAGCAATAGTATTGGAAGTGGGTCTAGCAATGGCACACGGCCGTCGACGACCATGTCAACCCCCACCAAACAGGGCCCGTCCGATCGATCATCCTCTCTCTTCGGTGCTGTGATGAAAAAGGTGGATACGGGGTCATCTGTGATGCTAACGACTCCCAAACCAGATGCTCCCAAGTTCGCCGCTATGAGTCCGGGCGGTTTTCAATTGCTGGATTTTGTCAACGCCGTGACCAGTCCGTTCCAACTCGACCGACAGCAGAAACGAGAGCATGGTACAGAAAATGATGCGACTGACAGCCCAACCGCATCCGTGGGATCACCTGTCGCTGACAAGTTGGATGACTGGCGAGAGATACAATTTTCGGCGAATGATGGGATGCAACTTTTGGATTGGACTCTAAAACGACGGTTGCAGTTTGAAAGCGAGCCGTCACTATCCGTTCCAGTCGATGCAAGCATTCTGCAAGCAGCTAAAATTCACTTTTTATCGGGAGAGAAAGGTGTTCCGATCGGGGAAAATGTAAATGCGGTAAGATGGCACTCGAGTCTTATGTACTGGCAATATCCGTCCGCGTCCGACTGTGAAATATTGCAATATGAGAGCATCGAGTCAGTGGTCGGAAATCGAGCTGGGGGCGAGAGCATGTCTGGCTTCTCAAACGATGATCAAAGTGCTACCAAGAGTCAAATGTTGGTTGAAGCCATCGGCGACGTACAGGGAGACAAGGCATTCAAGCCTTTGCATGAAGCTGGAACGAAGAAACAGCAGACATTGCGCGAAAAACAGTACGCTGCCTTTTTGAGACGTAAAAGAGACTGGCAGCAAGCCTTCGTTTCTCTCTACCATACATGGCTCCAAAGGGTACGGAAATTGGATGAAGAATTGTCACAATCGGAGGATGTCTCAAAGGTTGTCAGCCAAATGCATGACGTATACTTCTATGCTACTGGCAAAGGTCACGTTGTCCTCTTTAGAGTTACGATCTCCCATGATGACGACTGCGAAAAATCCATTGAACGGCATAACAGCTTGAAAATATCGCCGGAAATTGTTCTGTCTTCAACAACCGCGCATAGTCGAGAGATGCTTCGCCGACTCGGAGCAAAGCTTTTTCTTCTAGATCACTGGCAGGGTCGTAAAGGAGAGTTCACGGAAGATCTCATGGGGACTAACGATATACCCACGGCTAGCACTGACAACCTGAAAGACGCTAGTCCATCGATCAAGGCGGAACTTGTTGCTTTACGAAGAGCCCACGTATCAGGGAAGACGATTGGTGCTGACGTATCTATTTCCATGAAGAAGAGAGGCTCTGTCGGAATGTCCGAGTCGCCACGGCGAATTCCGCCATTGTTTCTGCGGGGAGAAGATGACTGTTCAGCTTTTTTCGAGATGTATTTTAACACTCTTGGAAATCTCAATACGACAGGAAATGAATCTGGTCTTCCGGTCGAGCTGCCGGTTCTCCGTTGCCGAAAAATCGGTCCCTTCCAGTTCGCGTCGTTGGAAGTCGCACAGTCAGCAGCATCAAGAAATATCCATCAAACGTCGGAGGAGCAAAAGAGCTCTTCGTTCGATGTCCGTGGCTGTCTTTTGCCTTGCGCAGTTAGACAACTAATTGGTTCCGCGTGCAGCATATCCGTGGAGAAGCTTGATGCCTGGGAGACTTGTAATCTATCAAACAGCCAAAATTCGAGCGTTATGTCTCGCCATCTCATAGCCAGGGCAGAGCTCCATGATGAAGTTGAGGCAAAGCCCATCTCGGGTACAATCGGGATGCACTCATCTAAGTGGATGAATGGCTGTATCGAGGACGTTGGCGTGGCTCAGAAACAGTGGGCAGCTTGTCGACACCAGGAAACCTTATCTGTAGCTGTATGGGACATATCAAGTCGGGGATCCATTGCGTTTAGAGTTAGCAAAGATAACTAACTTGTTTAGCATTTCTCTTTCTATTCATATTTTGGACGCGCTAATCTAATTTCGCAGAAAAGTTGTACCATCAGCGATAAGAATAATGTTTTAGAAGGATTACGATCCGCCATCTACTTCCCTCAGTAGGCAGGCCCTGGGGAGGATATTACACGTTACATCATGTTACGGTGACGCTCCAACTGGCGAGCCCTTTCGGCTTCCATGGCATCCATTGCCTGCAAATGAGCCTGCGAGGGACTCACGCCAGCGCTATGCCGGCGAAGCACTGCGGCGTCAGCTTGGCGATTGGCGGAAACTCGTTCAAGGGCGAGAAGGTCTGCCCTGGCGAGTTCCAGGCTTTCACTCGATGTCAGCCCGGGGTTTTCGAAAGAGGAGGCTGGCAAAGTGTTTTGATTTGGGAAATGAGTGGTGCTGGAAGACGATGCCGCACGACCAAGTTCCTCCCGAAGAGAAGCCGCCTCAGCCAAGTGCAGACTGTAGAGTTGCTGTAGACGTTGAAGCCTCCCTCCCTGGTCCTCCGATCGAGCAAAGCCTCCTCGGAGGGAAGTATCCATACTATCCATTCCCATACTTGCAAAGTATCTTCCCTCGACCACTTCCCCGGGTACTCCTCGCAACGAACCTCCCATCGCATTCATTTGGGCGAGCATGTTTCGTCGAGCGGAAGCTTCCCCCGGCACCCCCCGAAGTGATCCCCCTAATGAGTTCACTCCAACGGAAGCAGACCCTCTCATAGACTCTCCTAGCAGATCCATACCTGATGGAGATTGAAAGCCCCCTAAACCGAAGTGCGATGACGGGGCCTGACTTGCAAGGCCCTGCCCTCCTGTACCCATGCCGGCTGGCAAAGCGTTTGCCGTCGGTGGCGACGCAAACTGAGGATGCCAATGTCCTTGGGCGGGAAGCGCGGTGGCATTGACAAACGGGTGGCTGGGATGTCCCAGATTCTCGAGACGCGACATAGCTGCCTCCATCTGACGGTCTCGGGGAATCCAAGAGTTGCTGCTAGTGTTAACAGACAAACCTCCGCCCCAGTATGGGCCACCAGCTGGAAGTTGCGACTGTGGTTGAACATCCCTAGAACGAATTGTATCTGTAGAAGGCTTGCGATTGTAGGCCTCTGATGATGGCGGAAGACCAGTCGATACAGATTCTCCAAAGTCTTGTTCTTCTTCAACCAGGGCTGTGGTTTTCTGTTTCCATTCAAACAGCTCTTTATCATATCGTTCTTTTTCTACTTTGGCTTGATCCACAAATGACTGGCGCTTGGATTCGCCCAACGTTTTCCACTTTTCACTGATAAGCCGAGCCATTTCGGCAAAGCCAATCTTCCCGTGAGTTTTTCTGTGCTTACGCTTGGATTGGTCGGTGATTTCAAACTCCTTGGCGACTTCTTCCCCGAGCAATTGCTGCCTCTGGAGGCGGAAGAAGATATTGTATGCACTTAATGGACGCTTTGGCATACCCTATTGTAATGAATTTTTAAGGGAGTAGCAAATGAAAGTGAGGTTTTGCAATGAAGGTCTCCAGAACAAGCTACAAAATACTCACCTCGGGTTTCTTCCACGGTTTCTTTGCCCTCTTCTTGGGTGGCGCTCCCTGCTTTGCCGCGGACGCAGCTTTCCTATCCGAAACTGCTTCTTTAGCGTGTGGTTTCGAGGCTACCGTATGTGTTCCCTTCTTTGAGGATGATCCCTTTTGAAGGGGACCTTCCGAGTCTCCTCCAGCCATCATCGCGTCTGTATTACCAGTAGGTGTAGTGTCGATGCGCCGCAAGCCGTCGATTACTTGCTTCATTCCGCTATTCGCGGTGGTAGCTGAGGCGGAACCCATTTCGCCCCCTCCATCAGACTCTTCAGGTTCAGGACCATCAGCAGGAGGGATATTCATGGTGTTTGCTGTCCGATGATGGCTTAGACCAAGCCAATGTGGTTCGGCGCTTGTTGCGAACGAAGTTGTTAGCCGTTGATGGTGAACCACCCCAACGTGCAACGCAGCTTGACAATAGTGATGACTTGAAGACAATGCCACGCAACTATCAGGCTTTTGTTGTGTTTTTGAAGTCGCACTTGCTCAATGATGGAACTTGGGCAATTGCGAGCTAGCTCTAGAGAGAGGGTAAAAAGATATTGGTTGAAGTTATTTAACGCATATGCGCGACATGCATAATTGGAAGCGAACTCCATCATAGTGTAGTCTTGGTAGTACAATTTTAGTACACTATGGTACATGACTGTATGAACTGGTTGGTTTCACTGGTTGCCGTAGTTCGACAACTTTGTCCTGAATTCCAACCCACTCCTCTCTACTAATAGAGAGAGTAGCGGTCTACCCAATACACCTTAGCTGAAGGTGGCATCGAGCTGGGCGGCATTATCTTGGAGATGAACCAGGAGGCGTAAGCTCAATTCGGGAGCTCGTTAAAAATCTCCAGACTTTGTTCGGCTCGCGATGAAGGTTCCTTGCCATCGCGTACATCAAGAAGCAAGCTGGTTAGATAGCTTGTCCGCCGTTGCATGTCATGCAGAACCTCCTCCTTTGTTGCTAGATCGCAAAACGCGAACTCCATTGACCTGAGCACCAGGTTAGCGATGTCCGTTTCGCTGAGTCCAAAGGCTTTGGAAAGCAACAATAACTCTTGTGTAGGCGTAGTGTCAAAGACGCCCGGGTCATCCGTGCCAACTGCAATGGGATGTCGATCCTTCAGCCAGTTGTTTAGATTAGGATGTTGCTTCAGGCCATGCAAAAGGCTTCCATTCGCTCGCTTCGACAGTTCCAACGTCATCACGTTAGAAGTGGGACAAGTTTCCACTGGTATCCGGCGTTCTCGAAGCACGTCGTACAAAGACGGAGGCAAAAGAAGTGCGTGACCAAGTCGATCAGGGCCGAACTGGAGAATCGACTGCGCTTCGAGAAAGCGTTGTCGATTGGTTTGGGTCGTCTCATCTGAGTTTGTTGCTCCATCTTCGTCTGACCAATCTTTTCCTTCGTCAGATGGGACTTCGGCGCAGTGGATTGTTACTCGTAGCCCTGCATCACGAGCACGCTGGGCGACCGAAGCGAACTCTCGGAAGTCTTTTTTCGTTGGATTTCCCCCTAAATCGATTCCGACAATACGGGGAGAAGGACGACGAAAGAATTCAATGGCCAGATCAACGTTTTCGTTTGCTTCTTCAAGTGATTGTGATCGATCCATTGCCACCAATAGACGGCACCTCAGGGGCACACGTTGATCGGTCATATCCGACTCAGCTTGCCTCCTCCGTTCCCTCCATCGCAACGTTTCTTTCTCTTCAAAGTCATGCATAACTCGGAGGATTGTAGCGATATATTCCTCCTTCGATGCCAAGTTTGATTCTAGAAATTTTGGTCCCTGGTATCTGTCCAGAACCGGATCGGGGCCCGTGCCCGATGTGCCTTCATTATTAGAGCTGATGTATTCGTTGTATTCTGGGCAGTTGCTTTCGACGCGCCTCCCGTGATCCAAGAGACGGTCACTACGATACAGCAGACGTTTCGGTGTCGACCGGAGTTCAAGGTAAGCGACGCTATGATCCGCAAAATCTTGCAGCGCCTCGTACGTAATACGTTCCAGAGCTGGTAAATCGTCTACGCAAGAGGGTATCTCTGCAAACATGTCGAAGCAATCCTTTAGTGACCGCGGGTGAACATTATATAGTTTCATTGCCTCATCAGTGTCGAAGTTCTCTGGGCAAGAGTCAAAATCAGGCACTTCCGACTTTGGGGCGTGTTGTAGAGCCTGCGGTTCCGATTTTTCCCGAAAATGATAAGAATTTAAGGTCACCTCTCGTTCTCTCGCCAATTCAAAGAGAGTCGAACTCTTGATGCATCCGTTCAAATGGGCATGTAATTCGACTTTCGGTAGTTGTCTTAAAAACTCGACGGAAGACATCGAAGTCGTCGACATTTTTCGTGTATTTCTCTCGCCCGTGCCGCGATAATGCCTGGTGTTGCTTCTCACTCTGGCCCATTGGTTTTAGAATCGTTGTGTGCATAAGCTTCTGGGCGTGTCATCGTATTTATTCGCCATGGTGAATTCCGACCGTCGTCGTGTCGGCTTTTTGTGGTCCAAAAGACCCGGATATACCTCATTTTTTTAGAGAAAACCCCTACCCCCCATCAAATGTGACGTGTGAGTCAGTGCGTAGACGGGCGTTTCTCTTCGCCATTCGACGATGTCGGTTCTTCTTGATGGACAACGGACACAACCTTGCTTAGATAAGACCAGTGGCTGGAGAGGTAATCTGTCAGTCGAAACCTCCAATAGTTTATAACTAGTAGAGTTACAGTAGGTAAAGCGAAACTCCATTTGTCAAGACCTTACATCTGACTACAATGGCCCAAATGGACGTGCGATGGAGACACATCAAACTCTTGTGTCCTGCGCTGCTGGTGACATTGACACACATGCTTGTTCCGGCGACGGCTTTTGCTCCGTCGCAAAATTCCATGCCAGCGTTCTCCAGGAATGCTGCGTACAAATCGACCGGAACGAGATCCCCATCTTCTTCGGCTTTGTATGTCTTTGATTTCTTACGCCAACGAAGTCAGGAAGGTCTGGAGCAATTGAATACTCTGGCAAATGCCACTTACTCGGGGAACTTGGGAAAGGGCCTTATTGATGTGGCCACGTACGTATCAGAGTCTAACAGGGCCTTTGCAGAAGGCTTGGCCAAGAGTCGGAACAAGTTCTTGCAGAATTTGGAGGCAATGTTTACCGGTGTCGATCCGGAAGACATCTTGGATGAGCTAGAGGATATTTTACTGCAGGCTGATCTTGGAACAGCAACAGCGCAGGATATTGTTCAGGAAGTCGAAAGCTTGCGAGATGACTCCACGACGATGTTGTCTCGACAAGATTTGATGAGCATCATGAGAGGAAAGCTTGTCGAGTCTTTGGAAACTCCCCAAAAACCAAGGGCCATCCAGTTCTCGGAGACGAATAATCAACCCACTGTATTGTTTGTCATGGGGGCGGTAAGTGTTCTTGGGATCTCGTGATTGCATAAATGAAGAATGATTGGCTAACTGCTTCGCTTTGGTGATCCTACCGACCTTTTCCTCGTAGAATGGCATGGGAAAAACTACGACGATTGGAAAATTGGCGCATCGACTTCGCACTGAGCTCAATCAAACCGTATTACTTGCTGCCTGTGACACGTTTCGTGCGGGAGCTGTGGAGCAACTGGACCAATGGGCTGAACGGGCCGAAGTTGATATTTTGGGTCCATCAGAAAAGGCGAAAACTCCATCGGCTGTTCTTTACAGTGCGCTCGACAAAGCACTGGAAGAGTCGTATGACACAGTCTTAGTCGATACCTCGGGTCGTTTGAGTAATAACGATGCCTTGACTGCGGAGTTAGCCAAGATGAAACGCGTTATCCAGAAGCGTCTTTCGGTTGAAAATGATTCCGAGGGTAAACCGCTTTTCAACGAAGAGGTACCACATGAGACTCTTTTGGTTTTGGATGCCGCCCAGGGACGCATGGCGCTGGACTCGGCTCGAGTCTGGAACAAAGAAATTGGTCTTTCAGGTCTGATACTTACAAAACTGGATGGCAGTGCTCGGGGTGGTAGCGTAGTCGCAATTAGTCGGGACTTGGATCTTCCTGTCAAATTGATTGGCGTCGGCGAAGGCATAGAAGATTTGCGTGATGTAAGTACAAAGACGAATTCACGCATTGTGTGTGAAAAATTCCATCTGAGCTGATCTGACTCTTTTTTGTCCTCGATTTTTTGTTTACAGTTTGATCCGGAGCTTTTCGTGGACAGTCTTTTAGGTATTGGTCAAAAAGGTTCCACATCGGGCTTTGGAGGTGGTAGCTCCAAGGGAGAAGGACAACTTTTATCGGATCGTCTGGCCGAAATGCGAAAGGAGCGAGATGCACGGGCCAGTGTAATGCAGCAAAAGCAACAACAGCAGCAGCAACAGCAAGTGCCCCAAAAGGAGTTGGTGACATCGGCAGGTGGACCGCCACCGCCACCTCCTCCGCCTCCTGGCAAACGCAATAATCGCCGCAAGAGCGGAAAAAAGAAAAAGAGTAAAAAGTAAAAAGACTAGAAGCATATCGCTTGTGTGCGATAACGAAACAAGCTACGAATCAATCCTGGGTGTCCCCGAACTAATTGCGTTTCTATCGTTTTGTCTTACCCTCTAGAGTAGAGTAGTAACAATGACCTTGGTGTTAGGTTCCATTCTTTCGCGTAGATGATGGCCGTAATTTGTTTCGGGCTTGGAGAATATCGTTTGCCGACATTCCTTCGACTCCCACTCCCATCCGAATCGTCTTTTCTGTCAGTTGTTTTTTCTTAATGTCTTTAAGTTTTTGTTTCCGATTGGCTTCGGGGTCCCCCACTTTAGTCAATTTCTTTTTCTGTTTGACACATTGATCGATATGCTGTTGTAGACTAGGATCTTTGTATGCTCCTTGTTTGATCTTGTCCCATCGATCGGCTTCCAGCTTTCGCCATTTTTCGACTTCGGCTTGTTCTTGTCGACGGCGACGGCGGCGTGTAAAGGATCTCCAACACATGGCCGTCGCTGTCACAGCCAAAGCCAAGCCGACAGTTGAATACAAAAGGACATTCCGATGATCTTTCAAAGAATGAGAAGATGATGACGACTCAGTTCCAGAGGGAGAAACTTTAAACCCAAAGTCCACCCACCAGTCATTGGCTCGTTCCACCGCCTGCTCCACGAAAGCAGTTGACACAAGATTGTCCATGATCTTTATACCCGATGAGGCTTTCTCGTACCCTACGAACGTGTACCGAGTCTCCAACTGACGCCGAGGAGTCCAGGGATGAACACCTCACCGGAGACCTCGACTCTCTCAACTAGTAGATAGAATGGTCTTTGTTAGTCTTGCTGATGCAAGAAAAAGAGACTAACGAAGAAAGCAAAGTTAACCCGCACTCTACTATGACTGAGTACGAATATATGGCTTAGGGATTTTCACGGTTATTAATAACCCCATCATATTTAGATTTTCTGAGTAAATATAGCGAAATATTTTTTTACTAATTCATGAGCCATAATTGATCTGATGGAGTCATTGCCTAGAATGATATCAGATAGAGGCAGTCTGTAATCTCCCCGTATCCATAATTAGCAACCTTCTCTATGTTGTGGATAACCTTATGTATGTGGACTCACGTTTCTGTTCTGCGGAATAGCTGTTGATATTTCTTCTGCACAGAACACTCGTCATGGCTACTGGGTTACCACGTGTCACGGGAAGAGGTTGTAAGCGCTGTTTGTTGGACATGAAAATGCCAGCAATAAAAGGCGTCAAAACAACACTGGTTTCCTGCTTAGGCTATCCCTCGAAAGGACTAAGGGCTCGTCTCTCCAAGAGTGATGCATTGGAGCAGCAGTGCTCGACTTTACCACACGTGATATCCCCTAGATTTATTTGCAAAGCAAGGAAGATTCGGTGGGAAATTGCTTCTCCCGTTACGTTTCCGTGAAGAATGGCTTCTGCCGAGTTACCTTTTGACGATCAAAGGAATTTGGTGGGGGTTGATGTAATAACGAGAGACTCTGTCAAACTCGAACCTGGGCAGGAAGATGAAGTAATATCGAAAGACTACACCTCGTACCCAGGGTCGGTCTCGTCCTCGTCACTGGCGACGGATCCGACTCGTTCCGTCTCCGCGCCAACACCGTCTCCCGAATTTGCTCTACAGCATTTCTATGATGCTTTGGATCTCATTCCGAGTGTAGAAAAGGAAGCCTACGAACTTGCAAAGATGAAATGCAAGGGAAAGGTTATGGAATCTGAATCTGGGCCGCGAGTCTTTTTACGAGCGTGCGACAATAATCCCTGGGAAGCGGCGCGGAGGATGGTTGACTATTGGGCGGAACGTGTTGCTATATTCGGTGACCGTGCCTTCCTTCCCCTTATGCTGGGAGGTGAGGGAGCACTGTCCAAGGAAGATGAGGAGATTTTGGATACCGGTTGCGTGCAACTTTTACCGGTCGACAAGTCGGGGCGGTCGGTTGTCTTCCTAGATCGGTCTCGGCTAAAACCAGAGATGTGTTACAATACGTCAGGACGACTTCGTGTGTTCTTTTACGTTTTGCACAAGGCAGTGCACACGAGTGATAACGAATCTTGTCATCGGATAGTCATTCTAGCGCTGGCTGTCAAGCCACCCCAGATGGGGTACGACTTCGAATTCCCTCGTCGATGTTTGAGACTACCAGGATGTATGCCAATGAAAATTGACGAAATCCATATGTTGACACTACCAAGCGCTAGTGGGACTGGGCGTCTCATGCAGATGGTTGTGAGGACTGCTGTTTCCATGCTACAGTACTTTGGACAACTAGTGACGATCCATCACGGTAGCACGTCCTCAACTGAAGATTCTGACGGAGAAACCGAGGAAAATGGCGGCGTTCCTGATTTCACATGTCGCGATAACTTGGTTCGGCAACTGAGACGCCATGGTTTGGTTAAGAAAGGCTTGCCTGAGGCAATAGGTGGCACTTTCCGAAGATCGAACTTTGAACACTGGTGCAAGCGCCAGCTTCGTGATGAACAGGCAACATTTTGGACAAAGGAGCAGCTTACGCAGCGCCGCAGAAGTGTCAATAATGTACATTCGAAACAGAAGCGTTTGAGGAGACGTCAGGAATTTGAATCTCTCAAGAACAGTGTCGATTCTCTTCGTTGCGAGAATAAGCGGGCCAGAATAGAAGAGCAGCGTCTCGTGTCTTTGCTAAAGAAGGCGAAGCAGCTTATTGCTACACAACCGACGACAAGGGACAACGAGAATCTTAATGTAGCGGGGACTGAATCCTCTACTGTGGACTTTTTTGACTCTGAGTCTGGTGTCCACTTTTCTGAGAAGCCGCCGGGGTCGTCATTTGCGCTCCCCGTCTCCGATGACATATTTTTCGACCCGAATTCAGGGAGCACCATGTGGAATCGTCAACATGAAACTGCAACTGGAGATTCCATTCAATCGAAAGTGAACTCTCCTTCTCCTCTTAACCCCTTTACCCAGGACTACACATTCCCGGCAGAGATGGAAAACGATTCTTCTCTTTCTCTTCCGGTAGATATACCAGAACCAGACCCAATTGGTCCTGATGGCGTTATTGTTGCAGAAGTCAATGTTTTCAGTGAAATCAACGGGATTTCGAGAGATGTCGATGGAGTGAACTCTTCTGATATTGGGGGGCCGGGTGTCCATCTCTCTAGCAATATGTCGCCTCAAGTCGGTGTTATCGCTTCTTCGACAACCCGTTCTCATTCCTCCGTGCTACCACCAGTGAACCAGCTAAATCATCAGAGTTGGAATCTTCGAAATAGTGGCCCAACCAGCCGTGCGACAAATCCAGGACCAGAATTGCTGGCCATCAATCCACAAGGTAGCACTATGCATCTTCATTCGCAAATGGCGCCGTTGCCTAGCCAAAATGACGCCTTTTCTCATTCCGAAGCAAATCCTTCTGGCATGGTTTCTGTGAGCGAGAGATCAGTTGCCCCTTCATTAACTCCTGGTGCTTCGACTAGGTCATCTTTTTTCGGTTTATTCCAAAATCACTACACAGCTGGGAGTCATGCCACTGAGAGTGAGATGGGGTCATGCGAAATGACTCGAAAGAGTTCCACGGCAACTCAATTGTCATCGACACACAACGATTCACTTTCTCTTTCCTTACGGCAGATCTCCAATTATCGGCCGGACCATACTCTGGAATCTGTGCCTTTCCCAGAGACCTCTTACCAGGGATCTTGTGATACGGCGCCGACATCTGCCGATTTCGGTGGCATAAACCCGACACAGGCGGATCCTCCCGCCACAGGGACTTTTTGGTCAAACTGGAATATCTTCTAGAAAACTAAAAAGTAAAAATAGATATCCGATTGATCACAGGTTAGTTATGGCATGTGAGATCAGTACTGAACTTTGAGTCTGTGGGCTACGTGACGAACCAAGAAGCTCCGTTCGGTTACGCCTTGCATAATTATCCAGTCTACTATGACTTCCGACCCAGCTTTGATCTGTTCTTACTCTCGGACGCATGCATGTACTCCGAACATTCAAAAGAGGTCCTCGTTAGTAAAAATAAATTGAAATAGAGAAAATCGGTGGGTCGACTGTGTTGTGTTCAAAATTAATGATATTACTAACACTTAATGTATTCAGTTATTATGTTCCAAGAGGAAGAAGCTCTGACCCGTGAGTCAAAACAGTTCTACAGATATTAACGTCACAATGGGCCAGGTATATCCCTTCAAGTTATCTCAGTCATTCTTACGCTCTCTTCTTTCACGCGCCATTCGAAGCATGGGACTCTCTTTTCCTTTCCCTGGTAAAGAACTATCGGCGTCAACTTGAAAACTACTAGATTGGCTGCTCATTTCGCCGTCTTTGTTGAGATCCTGACTACGCCTTTGCCTCGCTAGGTCCAATAACGACGATTTTTCTCTGGAGGGTGTTGACATACGGGGAGGGGTACGTGCTGTTGTGGATACGGTGACTTCGGACTTGACTGTATCACCCGAACTGATTGAAGAGGAGGCCTTCTTAGCGGAGGAAGTCAGAGGAGACTTAGATGAGAGGCGGCGTTCACTACCACTGACATCCAGTGTGATGGAAGCCTGACTGTCATGCGAAAAATTGGATTTCTTCCTTGTCGGCGTGTTCACGGCCAAAACCGTGGATTCCTTAATAACTGGTGGTGGTGATCCGTTTACGAGACCTTGAAGCTTTTCCCGTGTCTTTCTAGCGCTGGAAAGACTTGGCTTGAGGATGGGTTGTTTCGTCGGCGTACAATCAACTGAGGTCTGCTGCGATACATTGACAGGGTCGGCACTTAATTCCGAGGCAGTGCTAACTTCTTTGGCGGCGTTTAAGTTGGTAGGCTCCTTCGACGTCTCAACAGGAGAATCGATCAGTGGCAACACTGTTGTTTCTTCTACTTTCATCGAAGGATCGAGTTCGTTGTTGGCGGTCTCGCTTTCTTCGTCAACTGAGATAACGGTGTCATTTGATTCATTAGTAGCAACCTTACCTCGTAAAATTGTTGCTTCTGGAGAGGTACACACAGTCTTTGTAGGATCTGTGTTCTCGGTACGACAGTTCTTCTCCTCGGTGATTTTTCCAGCGGCACCTTCAGCGGCATTCATCTCATTGAACGATGGTTCCTTGTCCGCCTTCGGAGCATCAACCTGCTTTTCCTTCGACGGCATAAAGTCTTGATCTTGTCCGACACTTTCTCCGTAGGTTTGGGACATGGTCTGTTTCTTTGTTGATGGTACAAAGTCATCGTCATGTGCAACGACTTGCACATCATTCGAAAGTTCGAAATCCTCAGGTGGAGTTACAATCTCCCTGCCGTCTGCAGAAATTGTTTCCTTCAAGAGTAAGGACTTGCCATCGTTATAATCGACATACGCCTTCGAATCCAAGACCTCAGTTGAAGTGCGATTTTCCTGGGAAACTTTTTTCTCAAACAAAGCCATTCGCTCCTGGAAGCTCTTCATTGTTACATCTTCGACCGGTGTCAAGTCAGTACTGTTGGAAGAGCGTTGCTTTTCGCCCATGTTTGCGTGTACTCTTCCGCAACTATCGGATACGTCCGAGTTATCGACTAAATCCGTCGGTCTCAACGACAAAGTGTTTCCGGGTATGATATCAAGCTCTTCAGTATTGGGAGCGGGTGCTTGCTCGTATTCTACCTTTTTCGGTGGTATAACAGGATTTTGGGCTGTGCTGGACGAGCTGGTCGCTTCATCGGCATTTGTCAAATCGATGACGGATTTCGCACTTCGAGGACTTTGAGCATTTCTTTGGTCCACCGAAGGCATTTCCCCGAACTGTGATCTAGCTTTTAAGACTTCTGACGGGTTGATAGATTTCTCTTGCTTTCGGATAGCACTAACGATATCACGTTCGCGACGAGGGGGGTTTGATGCTTTCTCTCGATTTAAATGCTGTTCCTTCGCATAAATGGCTTTCAAAGTATTGCTTGGGTTGTCGTATCGGCGGCCCTTCTTAAAATCTTCTTTGGTTCGATCGTTGGCCT
>Ga0222719_10000774_pt1 | contig 31877 bp, 36 predicted proteins | sample C33_34DmetaG_FD_165039 | JGI IMG/M metagenome (GOLD analysis project Ga0222719, IMG submission 165039) | Estuarine water microbial communities from San Francisco Bay, California, United States - C33_34D | ecosystem: Environmental > Aquatic > Marine > Unclassified | place: USA: California... | reverse complement strand
TGGAGTTCAGAAGAAGTATATGATGATCTGTATGAAAATGCTGAAAAGATCGACGTAAACGACTTGATCGATCAGATCATTGACCAGCACATGGATCCAGCTGACAGTGGTAATCCGCAAAGCGGCGACAAAGATGGCAAGGGCGGCAAAGGACCCGAGCCACTTACAGCAGAAGAGCGCCAGCAGATTCGCGATGAGATCAAAGAAGCCATGCTCAGTGCCGCACAGGCTAGCGATCCAAGCAACATTCCAGCAGGTGTCAAACGTTTAATTGAGCAACTCACAGAGCCTAAGTTGAACTGGCGTGAACTACTTGCTATGCAACTAGAGTCAACTATTCGTAGCGACTATACTTTTGCCCGCCCTAACCGCAGAGGATGGCACATGGATGCAGTGCTTCCGGGCATGCGCAACGATGACATGATTGACATCGCTATCGCGATGGACATGAGTGGATCAATTGGCGATGCACAAGGACGTGACTTCCTAAGCGAAGTAAAAGGCATCATGGAAAGTTTCGATCAGTATCGTATTCACTTGTTTACGTTTGACACACAGTGCTACAACCCACAGCAGTTCAACAGTGAAAACTTGGATGAGATCACTGAGTACGAACTACAAGGTGGTGGTGGTACTGATTTTGATGCCATCTTTAACTATTTAAAAGAAGAACAGATCGAGCCCAAGCGTTTGGTAGTATTCACTGACGGTTACCCATGGGGTAGCTGGGGCGATGAAAACTACTGCGATACAGTGTGGATTATTCATGGAGATAAAAACCCAAACCCTCCGTTCGGAACATGGGCACTCTACGAAGAAGACGCAACCTGATTTTGACGGACTAGCTGTCGTTGCTGATTACGACTATAGCGATGCTCCTTCATGGGCACTGCCACGTGAATGGTTCATAGAAGGACGATATGAGCTTGAGCACGAACCAATTTAACCAAAAACCCTATAAAAAACTACACCGTACCATCTACACGGTGTAAATAACTGCGCATATAATAGGATACCATGGAAGAAGAACAGACTGAAATTGAGGTAAAAGTACAAGATATTTTTATACTTAAACAAGCCATTGAAGTTGCAGCCCGCAGGGGTGCATTTCAAGCGGATGAAATGGCTGTTGTCGGCGGCGCTTATAACAAAATTGCTGAATGGCTATCCAGTGTTATGCCAGAGGAGCAAGACCAAGCAGATTCTACAGGAGAAACAGATGCTTAAACATATAGGTAAACAAGGTGATCGTAAGATTGCCATTGTATTTAGGGAGGTTCCAGGCGAAGAACACATGTGTCTTGTTGTATATCCCGATCTTCTTAACACACACATGCATGATAGTTTGATGAAAACAATCGAAAGTCCAGAGGCGCAAAGCGCAGAAAACCTTGGCGATGCAATGCATCGTAGATTGTTCCCAGATGGTCGTGCGCAGTTGATTGCAATGCATAGCGAAGGCATGATCAAAAAGGTTCAAACAGAAACGATTACTGTAACTCCAACAAACACCAGCCATGTACGTCTCGACGAACTTAACAAAATCTTGCGTGAAATGAAAACTGGTGAAGAAGCAGTAAAACGTATGGCAGAAGTTGATGCTGATGCAGGCTACACTGGTAAGGCAAGTCGCAAAGACGACTTTGGTCGTGAAGTTGGTGCACCAACAAATATTCAGCGTGGCAGTTTAAACGCTACTAGTAATCCACAAACACGAGCACAGGCCATGCAAGCGCCGCAGGGTGGCGCACTTAGCGATGCTGATATTGCAAACAACTTAAAAGCTCAAGCAGAGCAAATGGCATCACAAGCACAACAACTCATTGCCGAAAGTCAACGCATGGCAGAAGAAGCAAGAGAAATGTTAGGCGAACCTGCTCCAAAGAAACGCGGACGCAAGCCAAAGGCTGCCGCTAATGCTAGTTGAGGTTGATGACCTTGATCAATGGGATCAAATCTTAGGATCCGTAAGCCAAGATCATGTACCAATTCACTGTGTGAAGAAGGTAGTGTTCAAACTGCGAGGCGGAAAACAGAAAACAATCAACCTTGACAAACTGCGTAAAGAAGGATTAGATCTTGAAGAGTTAGAAACAGTGCTAACAAACAAGATGATCAACATGAGCAAAGACATTGTCAACATGGACTTTGTTATTGACGTAGATGAAGTGAAGCAAACAATACAACCCATAACCGATAAGTACCTAGAGCAATTATGAAAGTTAGACTGGTATCATATTCACAACCTGGTGCGGAATTTTTAGAGGATGGCATAGAGGATGTTCAAGACCTTATTGCGTATTGTGCGAGGGTTAGTAACCCCTCAAACCAAAACAATCCAGAGACGTCCGCCAAGCTCCTTAACTATTTGGCAAAACATAAACACTGGTCGCCGTTCGAAATGGCGAGCGCCTGTCTTGAAATTGAGACGACGAGAGATATTGCTCGTCAGATCCTACGTCATAGATCATTCTCGTTTCAGGAGTTTAGTCAAAGGTACGCAAACCCCGTCACAGACCTCGAGTTTGAAACCAGGGACGCTCGTCTACAGGATGAGAAAAACAGACAAAACTCAATAGAGTTAGATCCTGTAAACGAAGAACATATGATCCTGCAAGTGGATTGGAACGAAAAACAAGAAGCAGTGATTGCTGCCGCACAAGAAGCATACCGTTGGGCTATTGCAAATGGTATTGCAAAAGAACAAGCCCGTGCTGTATTACCAGAAGGTAACACTGTAAGCCGCATGTACATGAACGGCACATTGCGTAGTTGGATGCACTACATTGAACTACGTGGTGCAAACGGTACACAACAGGAGCACATGGATATTGCTCATGCGATTGCGGAAGTAATTGCAGAGATATTCCCCAGTGCAAAAGATTACATTTCATAAATTCAACTTAGGCGACGTAGACGACATAGAAGTCTACGCCGCTTATCCTATCAACGAATGGCTTACAAAAACCGATAAAGGAGAATGGATTGCAGAACACTGCAATGATTTGACATGGCACAGTCTTCCAAATGATAACTACGGTTGGACTATTTCAATACGTGGTAGCTTGACCGACCAACATGCAACAGAATATTATTTGAGATTCCAAGAATGAATATACCATTTACAAACTTAAAACAACAATACCTCGATTGCAAAACCGAAATTGACGAAGCCATTGCGGATGTATTTGACAGAACCAGTTTTATTACTGGTCCAGATGTTACAGCGTTTGAACAATACTTTGCAAACTATGTGGGTGCAGAAGACTGTGCCGCTACAGGATCAGGAACCACTGCACTACTATGTGCATTGCGAGCCGCGGGCATTGGTCCAGGTGATGAAGTAATTACCACACCACACACTTTTGTAGCAACACCTGAAAGCATTGCGATGGTAGGTGCAACTCCTGTATTCTGCGACATTGATTACGATACATACGAAATTGATTTAGACATAGTTGAAAAACGCATTACAGATCGTACACGAGCAATCTTGTTTGTAGATTTGTACGGCCAATGTCCGAACATAGATGCAATCAGAACACTGTGCTGGGAAAACGATCTGCTGATGATTGAAGATGCCGCACAGAGTTGTGGCAACTACTGGCATGGGCAACCCGTAGGTAGTCTCAGTGACCTAACTTGTTTTAGTTTTAATCCAGTAAAGAACTTGGGTGCAATGGGCGATGCTGGCTGTGTAACAGGCAGTCACGAGCTTATGGAACGTGTACGCATGTACCGAGATCATGGACGCACTGGACGCTACAACATTGTAGAACTTGGATACAACAGTCGGGTTGACAACATTCAAACCGCTGTGGTAATGGCAAAAACACCCAAGTTGCAAGAATGGATTGATCTCAAAAGAGATATCTGCGAATACTACACAGACAGTTTAAAACACCTTGTAAAAACACCAGTTACCATCCCTGGTAATAGCCACAGTTATTATGTGTATGTAATACAAACCAGTGCTCGAAATGAACTGCAACAACATCTCAAGGATAAAGGCGTCGGTACCAACATACACTATGCAACCCCAGCTCATACTCAGCCTGCCTTTGCTCCCTGGTACCGTCCTTGTCCAGTAACTGAAACAGCATGCAAAGAAATACTCAGTCTACCCTGTTGGTACAGCATGGAAGAAGATCAGGTAGAATATGTGGTGGACAGTGTCAAGGAGTTTTTCCAATGAAGATGTATCTAGTAGGAGCAGGTTATTGGGGAAGCAAACTGCTGGAAAGCCTCAAAAAGTTTGACGTAAAAGCCACGGTGTTGGACATACGCAACGGACAGAGCATTGAGGACATTAAAACAAAAGATCCAGTAATACTTGCTACGCCACTGTGGCAACACTTTGAACAAGCAAAGACCATACTTGATATGGGCAATGATTTGTATGTTGAAAAGCCACTTGCAGAAAATGCAAACCAAGTGCGTGAAATTGCCTACCATTTAGATGATGACGACCAATTGCTAATGGTAGGACACATCTTCGAACATCATCCGCAATTGGCTTTAATAAGCAAACTAATTGACAGAAAAGAAATTGGCGATGTGGTACACGTTACCAGTGAACGTGCAAACTGGGGTATATACCAAACCAAAACAGATCCTATCCTAAGCCTAGCAACACACGACATCAGCATTATTACAAGCCTAGTTGAAGGCAAGATGTATGTGGACAATGCACAGGAATGGGGTATTACAAATGACTCACAAGCAGATAGAGTTTGGTTTTCAGGACATATTGATGATGTTACATACACTGTGGACGTTAGTTGGCACAGTCCTGTACGCAGAAGGTTAACAGTTGTGCAAGGTACACAAGGACAAATCATTTGGGACCAAGACACAAACACTGTGACAGTAGCAAAGAATCAAATAGTAGACAGACGTGCAGTTGTAGACCCTGCACCGCATACACACGCTTACAATGCGTTGTACACCCCTTTAGAGTGCGAGCTGATGCATTGGGTAAACTGTTGTAAAACTAGGGAAGAACCAAAAAGTGGCTTGCACAGGGCACTTAAAGTTGCACGAATAATTGACGCTGTTAAGTTTAAACTAGGTCACCGTACTTTTCAATAAAACGCTGCCGCAACCAGTTCCAATCAAAACTCTGTTTCATGTACGCTAAATCGCCATTGCTTTCTTCAAAGAACTCCACACCGTCATGGGCACCGTTTAAGGCCCATTCAGCAAACTCTCCCTCTGCCTTGGTTTGCCAGATATCAAGCCTATAGCGATTTTCCATGCCGGGGTTTTCATTTTCGAAGAACGCTAGTTTACCGGCTTCTCTAAAACTTGTGCGCCAAGTATGATAAGCACTTGTATCAAAGTTACCATAACAACTAAGTTCGGGCACGACTTCCACCGGAAAACTCACTGTGTAGTCAAGCCCTAGTTCTTCGTATGGCGGTGCGTTTAGTACCATGTTGCAGTTGTATAAGATTATGCCCATGTGTCCGTACTCTAGACCATTGACCCTGTTGCGGCAATTAAAAATATAGTGTTTGGGTCGCATCATGTAATTTGGAGCGTAGTCAAATTTGAATTCATCTGCTATTAGAGTTTTTGCAAATACTGCGTAGTACCACGGAGTATCACTAACCCTAGCGCCTTCACGCAGTGCGTTTTCCATGCCTTGCACACCATGCACTCTTTTAGTGCGAGGAAACTTTGTTTTTATTTTTTCATAGTTTTTTTCTGCTTCTGGCTCGTCATAACTGATATACACAATATCCATTTGTTGTGTTTGCTCTAGTAACGGAAAACTTTTATCTATCCAGGGATAATCATATATCTGAGTTTTTAAATAATTTTTGGTTTCGCGCGGAACTAAGGTACACTCTCCCCCTTTTCGTAGTGGTACAACAGTTTTTGTTCTTTCCTGCCACAAACTAATAGTAGGAGGCATTACCATTTTATTTCCGCGATAGAACAGTGCCTCTGGTTGTTCAAAATTGTGATTCCATACAGCATCCACTAAACTATCCGAAGTGTACTGCACTATGTCATACAGGTATCGTTTTACGCGGATGTCTTCAACAAAGTGCAGTGTTTCAAACCATTCCAACACTCCAAGGTTTTCTGTTTTTTCTAGGAAACTGGGTACATGCACATAAAACGTATCGCCAAACTTTTGTTCGTTGCTGGCAAATACATGTAGCATATCCTGTTGCCATTCACTAGGGTGCCAGGTAAAATCAAAGTCTGTGTATGTACAAATGTCTGCGGTTACCCAACAGTATTCCCAATCAGTTTTACGCAACGCTCTACGCATTGTGTCCATGTAATTGCTGATGTATCGTGTATTGATATCACCCTCATCATTGCTGCTGGCTGTGTGCTTTATATGCAGTCTGTGAGCACCATTTATGCGGGTTACACAGTTGTGATTGTAGTTTTTTTCTGTTGCTCCTTGTTTAGGGATCAACATTGTGCCGCCATTGGCCTGATGCTGACTAGGCCATACATGAATTTGATGTGCTTCCCAAGGAGGCGGTTCCCAAGCAAGATCAAAATCAGAATAATCGTTGTGTTGGTCCAGTACCCATAAGTACCTAGTCTTACAATTTGCAAGTGCGACATCAATGCTGTTAGAATTATAAACAATATCAAACATGATTAGAATTGACGAAATTTATCAAAATATATTTGTACCATTGACTACAAAGAAAAATATTGGATTGCATTGGTTTGATCCATTTGGCACCACAGATTTTAAAAACATTTGCAACGTGCCACCAATTGATGGCGTGGCTGATCATCGTTATGTGTTTTGGGATCAAGAAGTTATTTACAAACACAGTATCTCTCAGTTTTTAGACCAGTATTTAGATGTTTACAAAGGACAAACCACATTAGTTCACAGCGAACATTCAAGTGTGGATGTTGCTTGGGTTAAGGATACTTATAGACTGACAGATGCTTACTATTTTTTTCACGGCTGGGCCTCCTTAGATTGGTACCGAGGATATAATCGCAGTTTTCTACATCAGTCTAAAGATATAAAGCATACATTTTTGTGTCCAAATAACATTGTAGGTGGTACGCGACAACATAGAATAGAACTATTAAATCAACTTGCAAAAAGAAATTTAGTAAAATCAAATCTTATAAGTTTTCCTTTGACGTGCCCATATGAAGGATTAGTAGTAACAGATTATATTGATTATGAGTTGCCATTGCCATTAACAATAGACGACTTTGATAACCATGCAAATAATAGTCATCAGATCACAATGTGGACGCAGGCCGCAAACAGTTTAGTACAAGTTGTTACAGAAACCAGTTATTACGGAAATAAAAATCACTTAACTGAAAAAACATTTAAACCGGTGGTTCTTAAACAACCTTTTATACTTGTAGGCAATCGTAGCAGTTTGGAGTATTTGAGACGCTATGGCTTTAAAACATTCAGCAGTGTTTGGAACGAAAGTTATGATCTTTTGTCCGATGATGAACGTATTATTGCCATTGCCGATCTACTTGAAGAGCTAGAACATGCTGATTGGGCTAGCATACAAAAACAGTGTGAGCCAATTGTACAGCATAATTATGATTGGTTTTACTCAGGCAAGTTTGAGCAAGTGCTGTGGGACGAACTGCTAGGAATGACGCAAACATGGTAACATTTGCTTTTGACAGTTTTGTTAATGGTGTGCCTTATCCTAACCTTGCCATATTAGATGCTTGGCCTGGGACACCAGCATGGCGCGAGTTTGCTAACAATTATCCCTATAGCGAGCCTGTACACTTCTTAGAATATTTAAAACAAGAAAACGTCGAGTTTGAAGCCGTTAACGTAAATTCAGCACCCAATACAGCGATCTACCCCATAAGTGTGAGTTTTTTTGATTTTACGGTAAATTGGTTCGAATTGATGCCAAAAACCACGCTTAATCGTATCAAAAACAAAGACTTAAAGGTATGGTTTTTGTACAGTGAAGGTGATAATCCGTTTTTGATAAAAAAACACCTGGTTTTGCAATGTAAACAATCAGGCATAGAATGGGGCCAGATTCATTTTACCAGTGCAAACACAGCCGCAGAACAAATTGACAATTTCAGTTACTTTGCCGACGACGAAATGTTGTATAGATTACGCAACAGGTCGCCAGGGTTGCCCTATCATGAACAACCAAGAACAAAAAAATTTACAGCACTTAGCAGAATACACAAATGGTGGAGGGCAACCACAATGGCCCGCATTTGGAATAAAAACTTGCACACACAAGGTTACTTTAGTTACAACAACCAAATTGACGTAGGGGAAACTGAAGCGGACAATCCAATTGAAGTTGGTACTTTAAATTTTACAAAGACAGTTTATGATTTTTTAGAAAGTTGCCCATTCAATGCTGACGAATATACCAGCGAATGGCACAATATATACCATAATACTGTAGACAAACATCACACAAACAGTTATCTGAACTTGGTACTAGAAACACATCTTGACGCTGATCAAAGCGGAGGTACGTTTTTAACAGAAAAAACGTTTAAGCCTATCAAACACAGTCAGTTATTTTTAATTCTTGGCCCACCTGGTAGCGTAGCACAATTACGCAAAATGGGATATAAAACATTTGATACCTGGATTGATCACGGCTATGACAGCATAGAAAATAATACACAAAGGTGGGACGCTGTTATGCGAGAATTTGAAAGACTGTGCGCTTCAGACTTGCATAGAATTTACATCGATTGTTGTGCAAGTATTGAACACAATCAACGATTATTTCTCAGTGACAAAAGTCAACGTTTAAATACCCTACTACAAAAGGTACAACATGAACAAAGTTAGCAGTTACACCAGTTGGCAACCACTTGAAGAAGTTATTGTAGGTAGAGCATACACACCTGACTATTTTGACTTTATAGAGAATGCACAGGTTAGAGAACAATTACAACAGATACTCAACGAAACAAATGAAGACTTAGACAATCTACAACGTGTATGTGAAGAATACGGTGCAACGGTACAGCGTCCTGACCTACCAGACAAAGACAACTTTCAAGTATGGCAAACTTCAGGTGACGGCGCACCGTTGCCTCCACTTACTCCAAGAGATTGGCAGATAAGTTTAGGAGAAAAACTACTGCGGATCTTGCCCATGGATGAACTGAACTCGGTTTGTGCAAACTACGGTGATCAAGTGGTAAATCCGCATGGCGATGGATTCGACGAGAACTGTATTCTAAATGGTGCTAGTGCAAGTTGTATTGTGCGTGTTGGGCGCGATATTTTCTTTGACAACAGTGATTTTCTCAAGCCAGAACAAAGCCGCTGGATACAGGAAAATGTGTGCAACGATCATGACCATAGATTCCACGAAGCAATCACAGACGGGCATGGCGATGCAGTATTTGCTATCCTAAAACCTGGTGTACTACTATCAAGCAAATGGGACGATCAGCTGGACTTAGCAGGAGACTTTCCTGGATGGGACGTCTGTAAGATTTGGGATAGCAGTATCTGGGCCGCTATGGAAGTGGGCAAGTTCAAAGAGGAAAACTTCAACGGCGCTTGGTATGTGCAAGGACAAACACCCACAGCAGAGTTTACCCAGTTTGTAGATACCTATCTTAATAAATGGGTAGGCTTTGTAAGCGATACTGTATTTGATGTAAACTGCCTGGTGTTAGACGAAGAAAATGTTATCTTTAGTGCGTATAACAAACAGGTGTTTGACTACTGCGAAAAACACCGCATCAATCCTATTATTGCAGAACTACGTCACAGTTATTTTTGGGATGGTGGTGTTAGTTGTTGTACGCAGGACATTAGACGTCGCGGCGGTTTAGAAAATTACCTTTAAATGGACATAATATCATTATAGATATTTTCGGCTGAGTTTCGATGAGATACCGGTCCGTAGTGCAAGTTATCTCGTGCTCGATCTACAACTTTCATATTTTCATTGTAACTGTAAAATTTGCCGCCAAACCGTTCTGTAATGTTTTCAATTGCCAACAAGTTTTTATGCCGATTAACTAGAGCATTCTCCTCAAAAGAGATAAATCGTTTTGCCATTTCTTGAACTGACTTTTCTGGACCTGTGTTTCCAGGAATAAACACATGCCGATCAGTCTTAAACATACGAATTTCAAATCTTACAGGTTGTGGACCAACCATTACAACATATTTAGGTTTTATTATAGGCAACCAATAACTAGCAATACGAAATGCAGTGTCGGTTGCCCCTCCAGGCACTCCTAAATTGAACAGCCGACATCCTAGTTTGTCTGCTAATAGTCTACAATAAACCTGGTTATCTGATAACCCAACACCAAATGTATGGCTACATCCTAGGGCAACCAAAGATTGATTGTCCTCTTCAATTTCTGAGGTTCTGAATCCATGACTATTCAACACATAGGTTAATTTATTGTCCCATTGTTTAATGTATTCTTTAACAGTTGGGTCTTGGCAGTTTTCTTTATAGTTTTGTTGTGTATCACTGGGTATCCATTCAAGCGTTTGATTTTTATAAACAGTTAGAAATGTAGTAGGCGGATAGGATAATCCTAATTCTAATAAGTTTTGCACCATTTTAATCCTGAGTTAATTCAAAATTGTTTAAATCCATTTTATAAACTGCTGGTGCAATTTTAATTGCTGTGTATATTTCTTTAGCAAGGGCTTGATTATTGTGTAAGCTAAAATGATTTAATCTGTTATCAGCAAAAAGTGTTTTACCAACCACTGCTTTTTCTCTCATGCTGATACTGGTCAAATCAGGAAACACGTTTATACCTTCTAATAAATGACTGTTATCAATGGTGTGGCCTGAAAAACAGTGTAGGTGGACCACCAACTTGTCTTTGGTTATGCGATTCAAATCTTCGAACCACAATTTCTGTATATAATGTAATAAACCAACACTGTGAATATATTTGTAATACAATGCAATGGCATGTTCTAGTTCAGATTCGGGTGTCTTGCTGTGATCTACAATACCTATTTGGTTATTGTCTGTAGGTATTCGTTCAGCATTAGTATGAGCAAAAACTATATAATTTGCTGTTTCAACCACACCTGGATTGTTATCCATCCATTGTTTCACACTGTACCAAGGTTGTCCGCCTTCACCAAAACAGGTTAGGTCAGAATTTAACATTTTAGCAAGATGCAAAGGCCATCCCAACGAGCTTGCACAATAACTATCACCAAGAACCAGCAACTTGTTTTTCAAACTTTTTTCGCCTCAATTCCTGATTTTTCTAAAAATTCAATACCGTCACGCTCGCGATACGGTGTGCGATAGTACACAACTTGTATACCGCTTTGATAAATTAATTTAGCGCAGTCGAGACAGGGTGCGTGTGTGATAAAGATAGTAGCACCTTCCCCTGATTCAGGACTACGAGCTAGTTTAGCAATAGCATTGGTTTCTGCGTGTAGCACTTCGGGCTTGCTTTTTATTCTATAACGTCCACCTTCGTCTTCAAATGGAAACACTGTTTCTAGTTCTCCAGGTGCCCGCATGTAATTGTCAGTTTCTGTCATGTATATTTTGTTTTCACAACAGTTTTCCCACCCACTGGGCATGCCATTATAACCAATGCTGATTATTCTATCATCTTTTACAACAATGGCTCCAACCTGTAAACGTTTTGCTGTGCTGAGGTTAGCAAAAGTTTTGGCTACCTCCATGTAGGCTTGTACAAATTTATCTTTCATAGTTTATTTAATCATTAAGAACATTGCTTCGTTCACGGTATAACGTCTTTTCACAGTGTGTACTAGTTCTTGTACTACACTTTCAATTTCTTGTGTTTCTAAATAGTAGCGACGTAGCCATATCCACTTGCCTGAATGCAAGCGTAGTGGCACCCAGGAAAAGTGTTTAGTCCACTTTGGAGGCCCGATCTTGGGCGTTAGCGGCCATTTGGTTGTAGGCTTCCGCCAGTCTGTTAGCATGTGTTCTATCATTGAAATAAGAGATATACATCCAATTATCTTTTTCATTGGAGTTAACCACAGCATATCTACCAAGGAAGTGATTGACTTCTTTAACACTGTATTCACCATTTGCCAAGTAACTTAATTCTGGATTGGGTTTTTTCTTTTTACCGAACCAATCAAACACTATTTGTCTCCACGTAATCTATTTAAAGCACTACCAGTTAATAGCGCACCAAATGCAAGATGAAACAGCCCTCCGCCTTGTAGGGTAAACGGCATGTGTTGATATGTTAAACTGTCTATGAGTTTGATTTGCACTTGCGGATCCAATGTGGTTAATTGCATCATTTCAAATCCTGCAAGTACATCTGCACGAGTCATTCCAATCCAACTGGGCACAACGATAAAGTCAAATATGCAGATAACAGCATAAACAACAGCCATTATTGTTTTCCAGCCATCGTCTTTTTGCATCCATATAAAAAACTGCTTCAACTGATCACCTTTATGCCATACTCATGCGTAAAACGATCCGCATCAAGCCGGGTGTTTACCATTGGCTCGCCACGAATGTTTAGGCTTGTATTTAACAGCATGGGACAACCAGTTAGGAAATACCATTTCTCTAACAGTTCACGTAATCCCGAGCCGCAGTCTTTGTGTACAGTTTGCACCCTCGATGTTCCATCATAGTGTATTATAGCAGGAAACTGGTCGGGTTGTCTACACTGTGCTACCACTTGCATGTACGGACTAGTACTTTGATTGGGAGGCATTACAAAATAATCGTGGACATACTCTGCAAGAATTGCTGGAGCAAATGGACGAAACCGTTGTCTACGTTTAATTTCATTAACACGATCTTTAATATCATCGCCACGGGGATCAGCAAGGAGACTACGATTACCCAACGCTCTAGGTCCAAATTCTGCTTTTCCACTGGCTACTCCTACTATTTGATTTTGTAATAATTCGTCTAATACTTTATTTACAGGGTAAGGTCCTGGTATTTCGGTACCCAGATATGGAGTCTCCCAGTTTAAACGTTTACCATATGCCAGTGCCGCGGCGCCTAAACTGCTACCAGCATCTCCTGGATTTGGCATAATCCAAACGTTGTCAAACAGTTCACCTAGGTTGCTGTTTGCTACACAATTAAGTGCAACACCGCCCATGTAAACAAGATTGTCACACTTGGTAAGCAGTTTTGCCTGCATCATAATAGCCATTACCATTTCTTCTGTGAGGCTCTGCGCACTTGCCGCTAGGCTTTCTTTGTTTGCATTATCAAAAATACCTTCGGGCAAGCCAATATGGCAGTTGTGTTTAAAACGTATGCTGTCTTGATCTTCAATAACTCTGCGTTTCAGTTCAGGCTTCCAGTATAAATCGCCGTAAGCAGCCATGCCCATTGTAACGTACTCGTCTTCCATTGGACGTAGCCCCACCTTGCTGGTTACTGCGCTATAAAACAATCCAATACTGTGCGGATAACCTTGGCGCCATATACGTTGATATTGTGCCCGACCTTCTCGGTCATACCAAGCACGGTATATGCTGGCTGTGTCCATTTCACCAATGGCATCGATTACCACTACTGCGGCCCAATCAAATGGGCTTGTCTGGAATCCAGCCGCGGCGTGACTTAAATGATGAGGATAACTGCTTATTGTAGGCTTGTGACGATTTTTAAGGGTTTCATAACTGAGACCCATGTGTTTTCCTACAGCACCACGTGCGGTCCACGGTCCATAGCACTTTTGTCCACTGCGCCACTGTTGATAGTTGTGCATCCAGGGACGCTCATAAAATGCAATATGATTTATCTCATGATTCATGGTATGATGAAGTATTTTTGGACACAATTCAGGATCGTTTTTCACACCAGTATATCGTTCGCTGTGTCCAGCATATACAATATTTCCTGCATCATCCACAATACTAATAGCAGCATCGTGAAAGCCTGCACTTAATCCAAGATAACTCATTTATAGATAAAAGGATCCCGTTTGCGAAGCTCCTTTAATTTTTTTCTATAACGTATTTCTAATTTAATTTTATTGTACAGATTCTTTATCCATTTAATCATAGTCGTTCTACCTGCTGTTGTATGTAATTATCATCGCTCCAATGGTAATCGTAGGTGGCGCTTGCATCGCTGGTTTCAATTGTGTAAACGTCAAGGTAATGTTCTAACAAACTCCATACACCTGCAAAATCAGTTGTGCAGAAACTGTTTTCAAAATCCACCTGTCCAATCTGTGGATGGCCAATTGTGAGATTAGGATTATTAGGATCAAACCCATTTGCGTCAAGCCAGGCAACAAAACCGTCAACCTCTTCTTGCCAAAATTGATATCCGCTAACAGTTTGCCCCCATTCAATATCAAAGTCGCCGGCCGCTTCTGTCTGGCTTGCCATATTTGTGGTTGTAAGTTCGTCAATCCTGCTGTCAGCACCTTCATCTTTGTAGACTTCCCAATGGTGCTTGCCAACTGCTTTATTTACGCCCACAAATACACCACCGAATGGACGCTCCAATGCGTGTATTCCAAAGTGCTCAAGATCATTATCATCTAGTGTGAAACGCGGTGCATTTAGCCAACACATAAGTTGGCTTGGACGGCGCCATTTGGGAGCATGTTGTGCTTTACGCATACTTAAGATTAAACTTTCTGCTTCATGGCATAGTAAATTAAGTTGTCGTATATGCCAGCGGATTGTGCTATTTGCACGTTTATAATGTTCACTGATATTTCCACTACTACCTTGTAAATCCTCAAAGTAGCGATGAAGATTATTAAACTTGTCATGGTTTACTTTCATACCTGGTAAGCCACTACCTACTAGGCCACCGGTCATTACATTTTCAGGAGTAAAATAGTCTTTGATGGTATAATCAAGTCCACTGGCATTAATGCTGAATATACTTTGATTTATTTGTTCGCACAAATATTTTAAATTACGAGAGCTTTTATCAAATCCTAAGAAGCAATAATTTTTTTCTAGATGATAATCATTGGAAAGCAAATGATTTAAACTATCTAACCATTTACGACTTAAACTATTATCAAAAACATCAATGAACACTGGAAGGTATTCGTCTTTTTTACGATCCCGCAGTGTTATTTTTACCCTATCCAGGTATTGATTGCCACCACTCATATATTTCTCTGTCTCTTTGTAGGATATCGGCCATTGTAAAACTGTCATTTCTGATCTGCTCTAACTTCAATACCCTACGTTTACCTTTGCTCATGCCCTGCCAATATTCATTAGGCCATTGCTCCTGCATGTTTGGACGCTGTTTTAATTGCGCCAGCACATCACGCAGGGCAGGGCTTTTTACACTATTAATTAGCTGGTCAACCTGCCTGTCCAATAATTCTCGAGGCAAGGCTAGTGGACTGAGTATGATATCGGGAGTAAATGTGAAGATAGTTTTTGCAAGTATTTCCACACCCAACTTGCTGGCTAGTTCCTGTATGCGTTCTACCTCAAACAAGCCTGGTAGTGTGAGGGTAAAGTCTATACGCCATTGTCTACTGTAGCGCATGATTTCCATGCCACGCATGAAGTTTGTATACCATTCGCCGTAGTTTAATCCTGTGCGGATGTATTCTCCTATGCGTCCTGTTCCGTCGAGGCTTGCGCAGATTTGGTAATCCCGGATTTGCGTAAGAATGTCCTTATAAAGATTGATGCCACGATACTCTACCCTGCTGAGATTGGTATTATAACGAGCATATAAATTAGGTCCATCGCCAAGTTCTATTATCCTATTCATGTAACGCCAGTGTTGTTCGTACATAAGTGGCTCACCGCCTACCCAGTATATTTCTTCAACTCTGTGCTGTTCAACGGCTTCAGCAAACTCTTGTTCTACAGTGCTTTGTTGAAATGCTATTATGTCTGATTTAATTTCAGGACGCATCCAATTGTTCTTTGGATTATCCCAGTTGATCATATTATGCTGTCGCTGTTCGCTTTCCCACGCACTACTTAGCATATCGCCACAGGTTCTGCATTTGAAGTTACACAGGTTGCTGAACCTGTAGTCCCAACTAATTGGTTGCATGGTGGTGCTACCGTCAGGTTGTGTGGTTTCCCACACACGATCATAATGATGTTTGAACAAGTGCCAAAAATAATCGCGATACACATCTGTGTTTAGCAGTTTTTTATCACATACTTCGCACTCAGGAGGCAGTTCGCCTGCCATCATTTGTCTGCGTATTCTGCGCACATGATCACCATTCCACCATTCATCCAATGATAATGGTTCATAGGTGCCAGTACCACCTGCTGTGTCAATATACTGTTCAAAGTTTTGTGCTGGTTCTCTGCTAGCGCAACACAGTCTGCGCTCTGTTTGTGGACTTAGATATGTGTGTGTCCACGGTGCCATACATAGATGTTCAGGTTTATCTCTGAGGTCCATTGTAACCTATCGCTGTTGCTAGTTCAGGATGATGTGTTCTGAGATCAACACCGCGTTTCCAATCAAGATCCTCAACTTTCATGCGCAGTATTTTACCGTCAATTTCTACTCCGCCGTTGATAAAATCTATTATTTTTGCAAACTCATTCTTATGAAAGTCGCTGACGTTGGCATTCATAAGCCGTTGTACTGCAACAGCCTTTGCCTGTGGTGGCATTGTACCTACACTTAAATAGTATGCTTCGTGCAGCATATTCCAGTATACAAAGTCAAACCCTTGCTGATCAATCCAATTTGCTAGATCTTCTAAATACATTACATTGTAAACATTCACGGTACTACACACTTGTAATTGAATGTTACTCCAGCGATGTTTCAGTAATCTAAACCTTTGAATATTTTCCTGCACTTCATTCCACATAGCATTTGTACGTTGATATTCAAAACGTTCGCTAACATCATCAATACTAAATGCTATTTCTACGGTTTTAAAATGTTGCCAAATGCTTTCAGCATGTTCAGGATAATGTGTTCCGTTTGTATTATAATGTATTTCGATTTGTCCAGCAATTCCTCGTTCAACAAGTTTTTCCAACAGGACAAAATGCTCTTTAATCATAAATGGCTCACCGCCGGTGAATTCCATGTATCTGACATCGTCGAGAACCTGGTCAAGATTATTCCAAAATTCACTGGTTTCTCTTGGCCATGCACCATCCTTTAACATTTGTTTGTGAAAGTCATCGCCACCAAATTTTATTTCTTCAACAGCAAACTGACTGCTGCTCCAACTTCCACAAATTCTGCACTTTAAATTGCATATATTGCCTAGTTTAAAATCAATGAACATCAGTGGTTTAGCGTCAGTTGTCCATTCGGTGTATTCTACAACGTGCTTGAGCCTATCCAGTGTGTGCATACGCTTACTGGTGCGTCCTGCACGTTCTTCATTCCAGCACTTGCGACAGGTTTGTGGTTGTTTGGCTTTTAAAAATTCTTGACGCAAATTTTTCATATAGTCACTGTTTTGTACTGTGGTTAAGTCAGTGGCAATTAGTTTATACTTGTTTCCCAGTTCATCTTTTATTTCATCTTCGGCTAAACAACAAGGTCGCACTGTGCCAATAGGGCTTGTTTCTAAACTAATCCAAGGCAGTACGCAAAATTTTTCGTGTGGTATATTCAAAACATGCTCTCCAATTCAGGAATTACATCTAGTATGTTTTCTTTTCTTAAACCGTCTAACTGTTGTGTGCGTTGTACAAACTGTAATTGTAAACGACTGTTATCATTTGCATCTAAATAATTTAAAGCACTTTCAAATCCCACAGTTGCCCTGTTAAGATGATCTAGAGGACGCAACCATTCTAAATGTTCTTTGTACTTGGATCGAATTTGATCTTTTAATTCGATGCCGGCTATGTCAATTCTGTAATACGCAGGATCTTGTAGTATGTTTACATTTAAATCCTGTGGGTTAATAAATCCTTTTTCAACCCAGTCTCGGTGAAAGTCTGGCAAGTGCAGTGCGTTCATTATGCTGAGAGTTGGACTAATATAAAAGTCAACATCAGGACAAATCTCCATCATTTGACTACGGTTTTCTTCCACCGTATTCCATTTAGTGCCTTTGCGTATGTACTCAGCACGTGGACCCATTGCATCCAAACTAGCACCTACCGCTACACTATCAAAACGTTTCCAGTAATCAAACACACTGCGATCTTTTAACTTAACATGCGTAAAGTTAGTGTTATATATTAGGCGTACATCAAATCTGCCTCGACGTTCTAATTCTTCAAGAATAAGATAGTGTTCCTCCATCATTAGAGGCTCGCCACCAGCAAAATAAATTTGCTCCACATAATCTAAATGCGGCTCTAGTTGCTCCCACATGTCAGTTTCGTACTTGCCAGCAAAATTTAATGCTGTATTGTTTTCGGCATAAGCAGGGCCAGCAAGTGCCACTTGATCTTTGAACCAATTACTGCTAAAAATATGTCCACAGCTTCTGCAACTCAAATTACATAGATTACTAAAACGTAAATCCCAATATGTCATACGGAAATCAGGGCGATCACTTACTATCACATTTTTTATTTGATGTCCGTGGTGTTTGTTTGCACTTTGTCTGCCGCTAAAGAAACCACTTGCTTCTTGTTCATAACACCTAGCGCAATAATCATTTTCTGTGTTGTTAAGCATATCTGTTCTTAACTGGTTCATGCGCTCACTGTGCCACAGTTCTTCTAAACTGTGTTGCTTTGTTGTACCCACAGGACCTACAGCCATTTCTGCATGACAGCAAGGCCAAGTTTCACCTGTTGGATATGCGTGTAGATGTATCCAGGGATACATGCAAAATGTCTTGCTTTTGGTAAGTAAAAAACGTTCTTGCTCAGAGAGATCATCTTTTCTTATTTTTATTGGATCACTGCTGTTGTAATCATAGCCCATTGTACCACTCCTCAAGTGATGGGAAGGTGGTAGTAAAATCTTTGTCACGTCGCTTATCGTACTGCGTATAAAATTCTTTAAAATCGTTGTGCAGTTTTGGCATTTCAAAACTATCACTGTGCGGCGTTTTAACCACATCTAAATAATCAATAAGACGTTGTAAATGGTGCCTCTCGTGCGGTTGAATATGGCTGTGATTGCCATTTTTATCTAACCAGGCTTGTAATCTGTCACGGTGTTTCATGCGTATATCATCTGGCAGTACTAATGGGCTTTGAAAACTCGGAAAACGCAAAATGTTTAAGGTAAAGTTAGGAAAGTCTTTCCCGTATTGTGTCTTCCAACTTAGCATAAGATCTAAAAATTCTGGCAGGCTTTCTAAACACAACGCATTAATTGTGTTCATAATATGAAGTCCACGTAGTTTTCCACTGCTCATTAGAAAATCCATATTGCTACACCATTGATTCCATTCCAATCCATCACGAATATATTCAGCATGCAATCCTGTGCTTTCGTTACTGGTATACAAATCTAGTTCAATGCCTTTGCATGCTTCAAGTAATTTTTCAAGTTTATCTTGTTCAAATCCAAGATTACTGTTTATTGCAAGTCGTGTCTGACTACGTCCAGGATTGTTTTTAAACCAATCAATCAGTTTCCAGGTGTGTCCGCTCATTAGAGGTTCGCCACCTGTAATGCGTAGTTCATCCAGTGTACTGTGTAGATCACTTTCCCACCATGCAAAAAATGCTTCTACATACGGATTGGTTTCTGTAATTTTATACAGTTGTGCTGAGTCGTGCTTGTGTGTAAAATGATTACGTCCGTCACTGATTAAGCCAGTGTAAGGACCGTTGCGTATATCCTTGACCCAAGTGGTACTGAATGCAGGATTGCAATAACTGCAAGCAAACTGACATGTTCGATCAAATGCTATTTCAAGGGTCTTAAGATTTACATCTTCGTTCACAGGCAAATTCTTTGCGGCAATTAAATCTTCCTGTTTATAGATTTTGCTTTTGTATACACGATCACTAACAGCATCACGACCCATGTCTTCTATTTTCCAACAGTATTCGCAACCAGGTGGACGTTCTCCTGCTTGCATCATTGCACGATCTGCTTTCTTTTGATCAGTATTGTGAAGCAGCTTAGGGTTAGCCGTGACTTTATCAGAGTCCACTAAATGAGCTGGCGGGTGATGGCAACTTGTGGTCATTCCACTGCCCAACCAAATGGTAGCATTGTACCACTTGGCTCCACAAAAACTTGGGCTAAGATTATCTAAAACTTGTTGGCGGTATTCAAGATCGTTCACAGTGTAATTATGTTTTAACTGTTATTGGCGTGATATTTACACTGCTCCCACCATTCTTGCATTTCAGGAAAGGTGTTTACAAAGTTGGTGCCTCTACGACGATCGTGTTCGCTGAAAAACCTATAAAAGTCGGCCTGTTGTTGTTTTACATACTCAGGATCCAGATCTGTTTTCATCCAGGCAAGATCCCTATCTAATCTATGTATTTCGTAATCTTTGAATCCTTTAAAACGTGTTTCGGGTGTTTCCTCCATGTGTACCATCCACATCCACAAACGTTCCATTTCAAGTGCATAACTGTCAGGTAGTATTTGCATGCTTTGCCAATTTGGTGTGCGTAGTATTGGTGTGTCAAACCAAACACGTTGATAGGTGTTGCTGTACACTTGACGTAAACCATGTATTCCAGTTATGAGTTCTTTGAAACTGGTTACGGTTAAGTTGTTCATGGTAATAATAAATGTTATACTACTCCTCTCAGGAATTTCGTTTAAAAACTCATGAACACGATTCCATAGTAAATTGAAATCTAGACCGTTGCGTATATATTCAGCACGTTCCATCCAGGCATCAACACTAACATACTGCATAAAGTGTTCTACCTTTTTTTGATTACAAAGACGCTTTACATAAGTTTTATATTTTTGCCATAGTTTGTCTTCTACACTAAAGTTACTGGTCACATTTAGATGCAGTTTAGGATTGTCGTGCTCTAATACATAATCAAATACACGATAGGTGTTACGATCCATAAGCGGCTCGCCGCCAGTCATGCGGAAATGTTCTAGTTCTGGATATAATTCGGGCCACCATTCCCAAAATGCTTCAACATAAGGATTGTATTCTCTATGCGGAATAGGACGTCTTGCTCCACGGAAGTAAGCAGGATCGTTGTGTGGAGTGCTAGTTGGGTAAGCACCGTGTGTTTCTGCTTCTGCCATCCAACTACTAGAAAACTGCGGACTGCAATAACTACACCGTAAATTACACGCACTGTTAAAGTTTACTTCTACATAACTTGGAATTGCTGGTGCGTCCCAATCGCTTGCAATAATGTTATCAAAGTCTTTGATAGCCCAAGGCTCACCGCTACGGTAATGCCTGTCGCTAAGTTTGCCATTATCTTCCATAGTCCAACAGTATGCACACTCTTCGGGACGAACACCTTCAAGCATGAGTTTACGCATCTGCTTTTTGTGATCAGTATTATGCAATGCACCCGGATCATCTTGCAATTTGCTAGCATCAATTTGATGCAATGGAGGATGGTAGCAACTGTTGTTCATGCCATTGGTTAAATGCAAACTAACTTGTTTCCACTTTGCTAGACAAAAACTTGGACTTACAGTTGCTAATTTTTTCTGAGCAAGTTCAGCATCGCTAAGAAACTTGCTTTTAAAATCAGAATCTACTTCGTCTCCTTTATTCATATTCAAACACTCTTTTGAAATCTGCAGATGATAAGTTTTGCATACACTCAAAGTTGTTATCAAGTATGGGTTTCATATCTCTGTATACTTTTTGTACTTTTTTATCTGACCATTTGCTAATTCTGGTAATCACTTGTTGAATTTCAAAGATTTGATGATCTGCTGGGTCCTCACTGTATCCTTCGTCCCACCATTTATCAAAAGTTTGAAACCCTAATTTTCTCAGATTATCTAAATAATTTTGAGGACCTTGTACAATAAAAGGAGTGTTCAATAATATAGGCCTCCAGGTTTTTTCAGTTGGATAAAAAGTGTTGCCAGAGAAATATGTTTCACAGACAATTTCAACAAAAAAGGTATGATACACTTTAGAAATGTTCATGTGTGCTGGAGTTAAAATTGGGTAGCTGTCGACAGCTTCAATTTGAAAAGGACATTCAGATAATGTATCAATGCACTTATTGATCAGATTCCAATCTTTGCTATTTTCAATCAAATTGCTTATACCATTATGAGGTTGATGAAATTCTATTTGTCTGTCATAGTGGCATGTGTACACACTTTGTGTTTGGTGATCTCGATGTATAAAGTTTAAAAGTTCTAATCTATAGCTATTCAACCTTCCAATGAACAAGCCAAATAGTTTGAAGTTTGCATCAAATTGTTTGTTTAAAAATTCATGAGAATTAACAAAGGTGTTGCATTCATCAACATACAGAGGAGGAGTATGTCTAATGGTATACTTTTGATGATTTTCAAGTTGATTACAGGTAGATATTTCAATGTTTGCTGGATCAATATTGTAAACATCAACAATGTAATCTAAAAAATCATAAAGACCAAGCGCGGAATTATCAGGGCCTTCGCTGTTTGTATCAATAACTATCTTGCCAGTATCATAATACTCTTTTAAAACGTCTACTGCTCTATATTCAAAATGCCAAATTTTACTGTCTATGTTAGGTATCACGATCATGTGTTGCTCTTTATAAATTCATTTAAGGTAAAAGCATATTTTTTGTGTGCTTCCTCAGACGGATGCAAACCATCATCTTCAAACCATTGGTTATTCTGTGCTAAATCAAAAATGTTATTTTGTAAGCAAAAATGTGTTTTATCTAGGCACTTGTACAAATGAAAAGATTCTATATCTTTGACATAATTTTTATAAAAAGAAAACACATAAGGTATACGCTTTACTTTTAAATAAGACTGCAACGATAACATATTAAACAAAAGATGCTCGATATGTTGTTGGTAATTTTTATGCTTGTATAGCTGTGTAAACAAACCAGACTCGACTATGCTCTTGTCGCCATTTTTGTGTCCACACCCAAAAACCCAATTTTTCTCAACCAAACTTTGATCGTCAAAAGGTTCAACAATTTTTTCTGGCCAATCATTTTGTTTAGATTGATAGTCACTGGTGTAAATTGTATCTTTGAAAAAAGATATATCATCAACTTTTACATCGATTCTTTCTGGACCAGTCCACATTATACAAACAAGATCATAAGTTCGAGCACACAACTCATTGATAGTTGTCTGTGTAATATAGTCAATTCCAGCACCGGCTTGAGCTAAATTAACAAGATTAGCATTATTCATGTCAGCCAGATGATAAGGCCAACTACCCGGTCCTCGACTGAAGCTGCATCCATTAACCAGAATATTCATGATTCTTTTGCCATTGGTCCACGGTTTGTGTAATTGCTCTTATAATGATGTTTAAAGAATTTACTCGCCGCAGGTGTAAACATATCCATCGGCAAGTCTAATTGTGTATTCAACTCGTCAGCATGTCGCTTGATTAGATCGTGCGGATCCTGATCCGCAATGCGATTCCATATGTCTTCAAGTGTATCAAACCATTGCACTTGCCGATGGTTCCAGGTTGACAACATGGTCCATTGTGTGCCCATCCTTGCACCGGCAATAGCCCAAGCACCATGCTCAACATCAATGCCAATGTTATGCCATATGGTTAAATGATCAAGATTTCGAGCATGCACACGATTTCTAAATTCAGCAACGGTAGGTTTTCGTCCTTGATCCAAACACATCTTCACGCCTTCACGAAATCCTGCTCTCCATGCATGCTTTTCACTGCCGTTGGGATAGGTTGTGCTGTAACAATCATGCATGGGCCAATACAGCGGATCAAAACAAAATTCTACATCAGTAGCATCGTTGCCTGTGCTGGCTTCATGTGTTTGCATACCAAGCGCAAACTCCTGTGTCCATGAACTTATACCACCGTTGCCGTACATAAGTCCGTTGATGTGATTTCTTGCTCGCCAACGAAAAACTGCACGTTCACTTATTTCATCAAGTTCTAAGGTGGTGTTAAAAAAAGTTTCGTCAGGTAAATTATCGCCGTCAATGAGGATAAAACGCTCTGTATCGCTTGCTTGTGCTGCCGCTTTGTGTGCTGCATCACTGCCTTTAACGCCGTCTACACGTTTTGCCCACGGTACAATATTTTGAATTTTTATCCAAAATTCTTCTTTTTGTGGTTCGTCATAACTTAGATATATGCAATCTAAATCAGCTACGTCTACGTTCATCTCTTGCCTTAGATAGGGCCAGTTTATCTTCGGGGGTAAGTCCAATATCAGGAACAAGATTACTCACACTGGTATTAAAACTAAAACTCCAACGTTCACCTTTGCTTCTGAATGGATAAACTTCGTGCTGCAACCAAGCAGGAAAAAAGTAGATATCTCCTACTCGAGGTTTCAAACGCATGCCATTGATAGTCATATCTGCTGGAGTACCACAAAGGAATTGTATCATACCAGCACTTGGATCGTGATCGCCATCGTCCCACTCATCTTCAATATCGTCAGGTAGACGCAAGTAACCAACTCCACTAACCATTCCTGTGTGTTTGTGCATTGGATTCCAGTCGCCTGCAACGCTAATATTGCCCCAACATGCATGAATAGCACAACTTAGTTGCATATCTTTTAGTCTTGCTTCTATTATATCACGATGTTGTGGCGTTAATGTATCACGTATACTTTCCCATTCGGCATCTTTGCTGTGTTTAAACAGCTCACTACTACCACTTGCGAGTAAAGATACTAGAGGATGCGCCGCTGCTTCATCAAGTACATTTGCGTCGATGGTGAATTCTCTTTTCATGTCGCCAGCAAGAAAATAACTGTTATCTAATGCTTCGTTTTGACGCTCAAACACACCGTTCATAAGTGTTTGTACTTCGTCTGACATGGTTTTTTTAACAATGATTGGACCAAAAGGTCGAAGAACCTGGATATCTTCTCCGGGTGTGCTGTCTACTACATAGTGCATGCTGTATCCTAATAAGTTGTGTTTATTGCAGGAATAAATCCTTCTCCACTACTTATTAGGCATCCTGGCCCCGATGGCATAAAAGCAATCATACTCCATGTTAGTTGTTTAGGATTTACATATAATGTGAAAGGCACTTGTACCCATTCGCCAGTTCTTTGATACTGTACCATGGCTTGCCCTTCAGCAAACGCTACTTCGGCATACTTCGTTGTTACCATATCTGTCATGTCTGTGCTAGGATTAGTACACTGAGTATTGATAGGCAAAAGCATGCCACCTTCGGGTATTTCCTCTGCTTGTGCTACACTGGTTGTTATTATTATTAGTAGTGTAACAATATATTTCAACATTTCCTTCTCCGCTGTTAAAATATTTACTCTGATTCGTAGGTTTTAAGACTCCAGTATTTAGATTTAGTCGCATCTACAATCATTACATTGCTAGGATGACAAGCAGTACCAGTACTCGAAGGTACTAGTTTGTTGTACCCTCTAGTTTCAATCGGAACAATCTTGCCATCTTTGACAAAAACATGGTAGTTTCCTACGTTAAATTCTTGCTGTGAAACAGTAATATAGGTTCCTTGGAGATCTTCCATAGAGTAGCACAGTGGTTTGCCTGTTATTTCATCATAGTAAAGTCTATAGACTAGAGGACTAACCACGGTGGTATCTGTATCTAGCATGTCAAGGGCCTGCCAAAAATTAGTCATAACAGGATCCAAAATCTTTTGCCATGGCTTTAACATGGTAGTGTAGCAAACCTAATTGACTGTGTCCGTTTAAACGTACTTCGCCACTGATGATTTCCCAAACCAGTTGCTTTTTCCATTCTTTTGCACTCAATCCATTGATCTTGGGTTTCATATGAATTATCTCGGGGCCGCCTGCACCAGTAAACAGTTCTTCTCCTAACATGCCAGCAATAACCGCGTATGCTAAATCTGTGTTTACAGGTTCATCCTTGGCATACAACAAGCTATTTTGCACACTGCTCCAATTATTAAACAGATTACTTAGGTTCTGATAAAACTGTCTAGCTTGTTGACTTTGTCGCCAGTAGGTGCAGGCATTATATACATCAGGCAATTGATTATCATCTATAATTTTTCGATAGTGTCTACTAGGAGCCCATCTGTCGTGATATGTTCTACACCCTGTGCTTATCCAAACATCATAGTTTCTAAAATATGGCCACCAGTGTTCAAAAGGACTGGTGAGAATCATGTCTGCTTCTAGTTTTACAGTTTCGTGGAACGGTGTTAGTGTGAATGCATGCAAGTCATTTTTATAGCCACCTAAATCCTCTGCAACTTTCACATAATCAAACAACGTATCTTCGACGTCAGACCCAGTGATTAAACAAATCTTAACATCGGCGTGATAAAAACGTATACTTTTTGCAAGTGTGCGGGCACATTCAACATAGTCAACGTCCTCTGTATTGAATGCAACAATTACATATCCACGCCAATCACTGTAGTTCACAAAGTTTCTCCAGATTACGCTTGCCCATTATGTGTAGGTTTTGATTTTTTATTTTTATTTGCTTTGGCTTGAATTCACTGTTTTCGTAAACGTCGTATCCTAAAGTCCATACATTGTCTTGTAAATCTATGCTGCAATTATCAGGCACATTTATTAGCGGCCAGGGTATAGCACACTGTGCAGGATGAGTGTTTCCGTTGCACAGAAGTAGTGCAAGACTTAGGGCAAAATCATTCCTAAATGGCTTTTGCTGAAATTGAAACAGTTGACTATAGTGTTTATAGTTTTGCTCTACCATTCGCCAAGCGTCAAATACATCTTTGGTGAATTGTGTTTTACGGAACACCATCACCGTGGCCCACCACATTTCTGTTTTTAACATGCCAAAAGTTTCTATTTTTGATGTCAGTTCATTTATATACTGCCGAGTGTTGTGTGCGTACAATTCGCCATCAGCTTCTAACAAGCATCTTAGTGTGTTGTCTTCAATCCAATAGTCAGCATCCACTAGTAGTGTTGTGTCATACGGACTTAACTCAAGTGCATCGCAACGTCCACTATTGCGCCATGTTACTGGTGCATCACAGTCTGCCCAACTTCGCACACCACCATAGTTGGGTCCGGCTACCAAAATTTGATTATCAAATCCACTGTAGGTTCGTACAGCATTGGTTATCAAAGTGACTGGAATGTTTAGATGTTGCTTGATACGTCTGGCGCACTCCTGTGCTATGCGTGTATACTCTATGTCGCCATTGAAAGCGAATATGATTGCACCAGTACTCATCTTTGTTTACGCAGTTCTGCATGTTCTGCATGCCAGGCATTCATTTGTTCTTGCCAACGTTGCAAGGCCTGCGTCTTGAGTTCTTCAGCATCTACCTTTACAGGGTTGCCATGCGTGTCAAGTAATACTGGTTGAAAATGAGCGTTTGCTAGGCATAGATTACAGTGCGTAATCAATTCAGGGCCTGCACACCATAGTCCGCCAGAAAGAGCAAACAGCATTTTTGCTTGATATTTTTCCCGTAGCACACGCTTTGCCTGATTGTGATCAAAGCGCCTACGAATATTCTGTGAGAGTTTATCTGTGTCCATAAGTGTATTATACAGAATAATTAGTCAAAAATAAAGGCCCCGTAGGACCTTTTTTATCGTTTTTAAGTTATGTTACCGCCCAAGTGCCTGTATCAATTGTGGGTGTACCCCATGTGGCTGTAATGTAAGTAGTGCTTGGTGGACGTAACACTGTGGTTTGAGTAAGTGTGCCGTCAACAATGTCGAGTGCATCACCTGCACCATCGTAACCTGTATCTTCAGCAGCATCATCAATAAGGCTGGTTTTTAAATGAATGATATTTGTAGTTGCTCCTAGTTTGGCTTCTACTTTGATATAGTTTGCAGTGTACGGAGCAGTATCAGCGTACTGCTTGTAAATTTCAACAAAGGAGGCTGTGTAATCTTCAGTGCCGGTGCCTGTTAGCAGTGTTGTGGGTGTACCTGATCCGCCAATTTTTGTTGTGCCTGTAAGTGATTCGCTGTTAATGGTTTTTGAAGTGCCGCTTCCACAGCATACAATAGTGCCTGATTGTGTAAGTAGGTCGCCCCACTCTACACTCTTTGCATCACTGCCGCCTGTTAGACTCCAATTTGTTCTAATTTGTCCGCCTGCGTTAAAGTAATAACGCAAACTAGCAGCATCAGCCCAAGTATATTGTTTTTCAATAATAGCACTGGTGCTCCATGTACTGGTTGTTGTATTACTGCCGTTTGTGGTAATGTCACTACCAACTCCAGCCGCATCCAATCTAGCATTAAAAATTGCAGTAATATTGCTACTCAATGCAGCATAAGCACTAATTGTATCGCCTGCATTGGGATTCGAAATGCCAGTAATAGTGGTACCTTGGTGGTTAGCGATGGATGTCATCCTAGTAAGTAAAGTGGCCCACTGCGTTGCAGTAATAGTTGCGCCTGCACTTACCGGAGAGACTGTGGTTGTTTGTCCATAACCTTTGTCACCGGTACCTGTGCCCCATACTGTGTTGATGTTTGCAACAGTGTTATCACCGGTTCCTGCAGCATTTCCTGTTGCAAAGATGTTATAATCATCATCTAATATGGTTGATCCACTTGAGTACGTCATTGTTTATCCTTTACTTTATTGTAACAATGGCTTCTACAATACCTGCGCCACTATCTAATTTATCTTCTAAAGCCCTGCCGATTACGTTAAATGCACTTACCTGATCTGCTATACCAGCTTGTGCTAGTCCATCACCGGCGCTTACAAGACGATCACCTTTGTGTACAACACCAGTAACTTTTACTGGGACTCGTCCTGCCATTGCAACCGCTGGGTGCGTATCATCTTCACCAGCTCCGCCGTTCATAGTAAATGCTGGTTGTGTACTGATTACACCAAAAACGTCATCGCTGTATGCTTGGTTGCAAAGTGTAATTTCTTTAACCCCACCAAGCATAACAACCGTGCCTGCATCATATACAGCATCTGCGGCAAATCTTTCTGCCAAGTCAGCGTATTGTGCTGAGGTAGCTTTCGCAAACACTGTGTTAAAGTATCCACTTGCACTACCGATGTTACCAACTCCGTTTGCCTGCAAGTTTGTAATATCACGTACACCCACTGTACTGGTTGCGCCATCAATTTGCATTACTGTGGTGGAACTACCACCATCGTTGATGCGGAAAACCATATCACCATCTGAAGTTTGGTTTTGTACATAAACGTCTGTTCCGCTTACATAGAAGCGTCCGTCGCTGTCACCCCCAACATAAAGTCCAGTGTCGTTCAATACACTAACACTGGTGTTGTTACTTGTTGCTGCATCTGTACGCATGAAACTGGTGCTGTTCAAACTGTCTAATGTATCAGCGTTTGATGCTGTGCCTTTAAACACCGCATTACTAACAGCAGTGCTCATGTTTAGACCTGGACCAACTGTGGCAAAACCTGAGATAGCAACAGCTGGAGTAAATGTTGCATCCTTGCTCCACATGCCAACAATAGTGTTGTTTACATACATTTGTACAACCACGTGATCAACAGCAACGTTGTCAGTGATTGTAGTAACGATAGCACCTGAAGTACCAGTACCAGATGTAAAAGCAGGACCAATAGTGGTAAAACTGCTTCCGTTGTATGCTTTTAACTGCGCATTAGTTGTATCCCACCATAAGTCACCAGTTACATTGCTAGATGGAGTAGAAGCACTAGATCTTGCACCTGAGATTGATTTAAACGTGGTTCCATTGTACGCTTTCATAACACCATTGGTTTTATCCCACCAAAGTTGCCCTGTAAGTGGATCGCTTGGTGCGCTTGTGTTTGCACCGCTTTCAAGAAGATGAATTACGTTTTCATTCAAAAATTCACCATAGCCAGCGTAGTTTTTACCTACAAGTGTCTGACTGGAATCTGTGTTGATAGTACCATCTGCAACCACTGCAAATATTGTACCGTCTGTAAGGTTAATGGTATATGCCATGTGTTTCTACTCCAATTTCTAGTATTTACCAAATTTATCTATATGTATATTTATGTCGCGCTAAGATTTGTTAGCGTCTGTATACGAACCGTATAATCAATTTGTATTTGTCTGTTTAAACTTTTTTGCACTGGGTGGAAGATAACATGTGTAATCAAACGCAGTGTATCTGCACTTCCATTCCAAGTTTTTAAACCAAGTTCGTCAAAAACATAATCACCGTTAAAATCAGTGCTGTTATCAAATGCACTTTGTCCTGCAGGTTCACCATAATCCAACAAACAACTAACAATAATATCTGTATACACCGTTCCAGTAGTATGTGATATTACTAACTTATTTCGAGTTGGATCAGTGTTGCTTGCACTACGATCGTCTACCACTTTGCTGTATGTTGGGTTGTATAAGTCAGCATTTTGCCCTGTGGTATTAGGTGGCAAATATGTTATAACACCAGTAGGATCAACGTTGCTACCACCATTGCCAAAACTCATACTATAGATCTGTCCTACTGTACGATTTGCAAGGCTATTAGCAAGGCTTTCGCTCATGTTTTCATAATGAATAGCATTACGCTTGTCAACTATAACTTCGCCACTGTTTGGATCAAAAATTTTGATATGACCGCTTAGGGCAATAGCACCAGTATCATTAGGCATTGTTTGCATCTTTTTTGTCTCTGATTTTTTTGTCTGTTTCTGATTCTTTAAATCCATACACTATTTACCTTTATATTTCACCGCGGATAAACCTTGCAGCAGATGTTGTCTGTTCTTGTAATGCAATACCGTTACTTGCTGTGCCCGAACCTTGTGCATACATAACATTTGCTTTAACAATGCTTACAATTATCTCTACTCCGTCATCAGGTGCGTCAATCAAACTTACTTCTACAGGATTTAACTGCGTAACAGTGTAGGAACTTTGCGCAAGGTCTGCACCTCCTACATTAACACGGACGACTTCTTCAATTTCAGTGCTATCGAGACTTGTATCCAAACTAATATTTGAAGTTAAGAATACCTTAGTCGTGCCGTCACCTGTAAATTTACTTTCAGTGGTTTGTTGTTGGAAACGCAATGGCAACTGCTCACCAAAACCGCTATCAGTAACTGATTCGCCTGCTGTGTGTGATTGTATTGCTGTACCTGCAACACCCCTGCGTAACCCACTAATTGTGTTATCTGAAAGATTCCGTGTTCGGTAGGTGATCCTTTCTTCGCCGACCATAACAACTCCTAAAATATTTTCAGGAATATCTGTTGGACTTACCTTAGTAGCATCAGTTAGATAAATTGTATCGTCGTTTGCTCCTAATGCTCTAGCAAGTGTTGTGGTATTGTTTTGATTGATTCTGAAAATCTTTTGGTTTTCTAACATGTCTTGGAAAATACGGAAGCTCATTTCTTCAGGTGTAACTACCATTGTATAACTTGTAATAACAACAACATCGCCAGGACCAAGTATACCGCCACCAATGGTTACCACACCTGCACTTGTTGCAGTGTATCCTTCACCTGGGGTTAATCTAAATCCATTTTTAGTGACTTCAATTCTGCTGTCGTTTGTAATTGCAACTCCAGTTGCTAAATCATTGCTTTCTAGAATTATACCAGTGGTTTCGTCAAAATCACCACTATCAAAGGCAACTGCATCAAAGTCTACTGTGACCACTGTACCTTCTTCTGTTGGTCCTTGGAATACTTGTGTGAGTAATTGTTGCTGACTAGTATCATTGAATGTAACAACATTAATAATTGCATCACCTGCCGGACTTGTTTTAAGTGTAAGGGTGCTTCCGTCAACATCATATGAAGCATCTGTAGTTACAGCAATTTTTATATTTGCGCCGCTGTCAGGTGGAACGTTGAATGCAACGTATCTATCACTACTACCATCCCATGGTGTGAGTGTCCAATCAACGGCAAGGAATTGTTCTACATTATCTACATACACTTTTACATCGTTGTCTGAAACAAGTCCCTGGTTAATTTGTC
>Ga0222719_10000772_pt1 | contig 31913 bp, 46 predicted proteins | sample C33_34DmetaG_FD_165039 | JGI IMG/M metagenome (GOLD analysis project Ga0222719, IMG submission 165039) | Estuarine water microbial communities from San Francisco Bay, California, United States - C33_34D | ecosystem: Environmental > Aquatic > Marine > Unclassified | place: USA: California... | reverse complement strand
GCGCGACTTCAACATTGAGACTGAGCGCAACGCATCTCTGCGTGCATTTGAGTTGAACGCTACTGCCGTCTATGGCGTTGCAGAGCTTGATGACTCCTATGGCGTAGAAATGTACTTCGACGCTGGACTCTAAGGTACTCGCGCCCCTACGGGGGCGCTTTCCCTTATGGCTATTGTATATCGTGGTGAACGCTTTGAGGACTACAACGTGCCTAAGCGCACCAGGAACCACCCCACAAAGAGCCACGCAGTTCTGGTTAAAAAGGGGGACATAATCAAGCTGGTCAGATTTGGAGGCCAGGGCGCAAAGACTTATCCCCCAAGGGACGGAGAGTCAGAGCGCGATAAGGCAATGCGAAGAGCCTGGTATGCCAGGCATGGCGATACCTTAAAGGGCGCAACTGTTCTGGACGCAATTTATTGGGCTGCGAAGGTGAAATGGTGAGCTGATGGCATTTTCTACTGATTACAACTTGCAAGAGATCGTGCCAGACATCCTGAGCTTTGGCATAGAAAACTTCATTGATGAGCACGCGACTGCTCAGGCAGAGCTTACCCGCGAGATTAGAAACCGCTGGTGGCATCGTCGCGGTATTGCTGGCGAGATGGACGCAACTAAGCTAACAGACAGCCAATGGACAAAGGCTAATAGTTACTTGGTGCTGTGGAAGTATGCGCTGCCTAAGCTGACTAACTGGGTCGATAATGACCGATTTTTAGAAATGATTGATTTCTATAAGGCCAGATATGGCGAAGAGCTAGAGGCCGTTTTTGCTGATGGAGTCGAATACGACACTGACGCAGATGGCTCTGTGGCTGATAGCGAGAAAAAGCCTTTGCCAACCAATAGGTTAGATCGCTAATGGCATTAGTGCCAACAATTAAAACAACGATCACGCCCAAGGATGGCAGCAAGCTAACCGAGCGCGAACGGCAGCTAATTAAAGAGCGCACCCCACTAGGATTGAGCAGGGCAGCGCTTAAAGGCATTGAGATTATTCAGAATAGGTTAGACCAGGGGGAAGGGCCAGATGGCGCTCTCAAGCCCTACAGCTCTGCCTATTTGCAGCGGAGGAAGCAGCGCAAGCCAATAGACGGCCAGGCTCCTACGTTTAGTGATCCCAGCACTGTCAATCTTACCTGGTCAGGCAATATGCGGGGGTCTATAACCAGCGACTACAACCAGCGATTCGCTCGCATATTCTTTGCCAGGGCCGCAGAGGGCAAGAAAGCAGCCATGCTGCAGAAAAGCCGTCCTTTCTTTGGGTTGAATACCGAGGATGAGGCCAGGCTTACCGAGGTGTTCCGCAAATACGTCTTTAGAGGGTTTGAGCGATGAGCACCAGAGAAAACATAGCACTCAACCTGGTCACAACCATAGGGGCAAGCGCATCAGACTATAAGTTCAAGCTGGTCACTAGAGAGCCTTTTGATTTTGATAAGCTCAGCAATGCCCAGTTTCCTGCAGCGCTTATTCGCAGCTCCAGCGAAAACCGCGAAGATGCGACTATTGGCGGCTCTTTAACGCAGCGCACAGCCACGATTGACTACCAGATTGTTTGTTACGTTAAAGGTAAGGATATAGACACTGCCAGGAATGCCGTTATTGAGCAGGTTGAGGAGCGGCTGGACGCAGATCGGACTAGAGGCGGCTATGCCCTAAACACCCAAGTTATTAGCATTGAGACTGATGACGGTAGTATAGACCCAGTGGGCGGGGTTATAATCACGGTACGCTGTGTTTACCACTTTACCAGGGGATCAACTTAATGATCGAAATGACGCATGACAGCGGGGACACCATATTGGCGCACCCGTCAAAGGTGGAAAGTTTGAAAAATATGGGCTGGCGTTTAGTAGGGGAAACCCCTGAGCCTGAGCCTGTCGAAAAGGATATTGAAGAATCCGAGGAGGATTAATTAATGGCTACTCATGCAGGAAGTGAAGGGGTCGTAAAGGTTGGCGCAAATACTGTTGCCAATGTCCGGTCATATAGCCTGGAAGAAACGGCAGACACCCTGGAAGAAACCACAATGGGCGCGTCTGCTAGGGCGTTCCGCGCAAGTCTTACCAGCTGGTCAGGCAGCGTTGATGTTTATTGGGATGAGACAGACACCACCGGCCAGGGCGCGTTGACTGTTGGCTCCGAGGTGACGCTTAACGTGTACCCAGAGGGCGATGCTGCTGGCGATACCTACTACACTGGCACTGCCATTGTAACGGGCGTAAGCAAGGCGGGATCGTTTGACGGCATGGTTGAGCAGTCTATCTCTGTCCAGGGCGATGGCGCTCTGACATCTACGACGGTCTAATTTATGTCAGTCCTTGAGAAAGCGAAAGCTCACTACCAAGCTAAATTATCTGCTGAACCTCGCCCTATCTCTATCCCTGAGTGGGAGCTGGAGGCGTTTATTAAGCCAGGCATTTCTTTGGAGCGTCTTGGCGAAATTATGCAGGCTGCTAACGAAAACAAGACTGCCGAGGCGATGGTGCTAACCATTATCTACCGGCTGATTGATGAGGAAGGTAAGCAGATATTTAGAAAGATAGATCGGCTGGAGCTTCTCAAGGCCGTTGACCCTGATGTGCTGGCTGAAATTGTTAATAAAATCAACAGCTCAGACCCCAGCGCAGAGGATATTGAGGGAAACTAAAAGCCGACAGCGATCTACAATTCTGCTATAGCCTAGCAGAGCATCTGCACAAGACTGTCGGCGAGATCATGCAGATGGACGCCAGGGAGTACCAGGGCTGGATTACCTGGTTTCAAATGAGAGAGGCTAATGGCAGAAAACATCCTAATTAAGATTTTTGCAGATGATCGCACGCAGGCTGCATTTAAGCGCGTAGGTGCGGGATTCTCAAAGATGGCCAAGGCATCCGCTGCGATGTCTGCCGCTGCTGCCGCTGCTGCTACCGTCTTAACCGTGAAGTCCATGAGGGCTGCGGATGAATTAGGCAAGACGGCTGACAAAATCGGCGCAACCACAGAAGCCCTGGCTGGCCTGCAGCTCGCAGGAGAAATGTCAGGCGTATCTATCGAAACCATGAACATGGCGCTGCAGCGCATGACCAGGCGCGTATCAGAGGCCGCTATAGGCACTGGTGAGGCCAAGGGTGCGCTGTTAGAGCTAGGCATCGACGCAGAGAAGCTAGAGCAGCTGCCGCTAGATGAGCAGATGGGCGTAGTGGCTGATGCCATGCAGAACGTGGGCAGCCAGGCTGATCGCGTTCGTATTGCTATGAAATTGTTTGATAGCGAAGGTGTGGCTCTGGTTAATACCTTGGCGGGAGGCTCTGCGGAGCTGGCCAAATTTGCCGAAGAGGCAGAGCTGCTTGGGCTGGCTCTTAATCGCACTGATGTGGCCAAGATTGAGGAGGCTAATGATGCCATGCTGGCAGCTCAGGGCGTATTTGTTGGCCTGGGCAATCAGCTGGCTGTGGAGTTCTCGCCAATCGTTGCTGCGGTGGCCACTGACTTTAGAAATGCCGCCATCGAAAATGCTGAGTTTGGCAACGTAGGGCAGAGGGTTGCTGATGCAGTCCTGGGGGCCATTGGCAGGCTATTAGACGGCTATCTAGGCGTTAAAGTCATGCTCATGCAGCTCAAGGTGCTGGGTTTGGAGATGGGCGCAGCAATCCTGGATGGCCTAACAACTGCTGGCGCTGGAATTGACTTCCTTATTGAGAAATACAATATCCTGGCTAACAGCGCAGCTGGCTCTATGCTGGGTCTTGAGGCTGTACCGGCTGGCGTTGAGAGATCAATGCGAGAGGCTGCCCAGAACCTGCTCCAGAGCGCCCTGGAGACACAAGAGGCCATTATTGAGATATTGTCATCAGGCAACCCTAGCGAGAACCTGGTGGCCGCATACGAGGCCATACAGCTGGCAGCGCAGGAGACTGCGGAGGTAGTCGCTACCGCTAATGAAAATATGTCTATGTCTACGCAGACCAAGACAGCGGAGCAGGTAGAGAACGAGAAAAAGCTGGCTGAATTTAACGCGATGTCTGCCAAGGATCAGACGCGCACAGTGATTGATGAGGCTAATAACCAGTTTACTGCGCTAGGTCGCCAGAGCCGCAAAATGTTTGCGCTGCAAAAGGCTGCCAAGATAGCCCAGGCGATTATGAACACTTATACCTCTGCCACCGAAACAATGGCAAGGTATCCATTCCCTATTAACATTGGCCTGGCTGCACTGACGGTAGCTAACGGTATGGCTCAGGTTGCACAGATCAGGGCGCAAAGTTTTGAGGGTGGCGGCTTTACTGGGTTTGGCGCAAGGGCTGGAGGCATTGACGGCAAGGGCGGTATGCCTGCAATCGTTCACCCTAATGAGACAATCATAGATCACACTAAAGGCGGCGGCATGGGCGCAAGCGTGACATTCAACATTAACGCCAATGATACCGAGGGCTTTGATGCGCTGCTGGTCGAGCGCAGAGGGCTGCTGATGTCTATGATAAATGAGGCAATGGAAGATCAAGGAAGGGCGGCACTGGTATGAGTTACCCTACAAGCCCAGAGTTCCAGGCTGTAGATATTCGCCTGGTCTACAACAACGTCAGATCACAGACCCGCAGTGGTCGCACTCAGGTGCGGAATATCGGGGCAGGTTACTGGACGTTTAGCATCCGCTACCCCAGGCTGCGGCAAACTGATTTTGCGCCTATATACGCCTTCCTGGCAGCCACCAGAGGCGGCACAGACTCTTTTAGCATTACCCCACCTTCTGCTATTAGTGACAGCTCTGGAACCGCTACAGGGACGCTCAGGGCCAATGGCGGGCATTCGGCTGGGGATCGGACTATTGCAATGGATGGAATCAGCGGAACCATTAAGGCTGGCGACTTTATCAAATTTGCGAATCACACCAAGGTTTATATGTGCACGGCAGATTTTAGCTCTGGGACTATGACTATTGAGCCTGGGCTTTCTGAATCTGTGGCAGATAATGAGGTGGTGACGTTTAACAACGTGCCATTCCAGATGCGCCTGGCTAGAGATGTGCAGGAGTTCCGTATTGCTGGCTATGAGCAATATATTATTGAAGTCGATCTGATAGAGGCCGTCTAATGCCTAGAACAGTCAACGCAACAATGCTGGCTGCGCTGGCCAACGATGGCTTTACGATGGCGCATCTCATCTATTTGGGGATTAGCTCAGGGTTACGGGTGACAAGCCATGCCTCTGATATATCCTGGGATGGTCAAACATGGGATGCCTCGCCATATCTGCTAGAGGTGGGCACGCCTTCAGAGTCCAGGGACTTGCGAGTTAATCAGCTTGGCATTCAGTTCTCTGGCGTTGGCCAAGCGTACCAAAGCATTTTTCTGCAAAACGATTGGATGAATAAGCCTGCAACAGTGTGGCTGGTTGTGCTCGATTCCAATGGCGCAATCACTGGCGCACCGCTAGTGGTCTTTAATGGGCAAATTACTAACTGGCAATTTACAGAGTCCAGAAAAAACTCCAAGGTTATTGTGTCGATTTCATCTCATTGGGCTGATTTCCAAAAGACCCAGGGCAGGCTTACTAATCTCAACTCTCAGCAATTTTACTTTTCTAGTGATCTGGGATTTGAGTACGCAGCGCACACTGTCCGTGATATCAAATGGGGCCGTAAGTAATGGGCTTATTTTCTAAGCTATTCAAGGGCATACAGAACCTGCTTGGCGAGGTTATCGGGTTCCTAACCGGCGTAGACTTCGATGATTTTGATGATGCTGCTGGCGTATTAGTCAACAAAAGCTCAAATATCGCCAACATCCCAGTTATCTACGGCAGAAGGAAGGTAGGAGGAACCAGGGTATTTCTCTCTACCGGCGGCAATGACAATGAATATCTCTATATGGCGCTGGTTCTGTGCGAAGGCCGAGTGTCATCTATTGGGGACGTTTATATCAATGATGTCCTGTCTACTGATTCAAAATACAGCGGTCTGGTAACGATAGATAAATATACGGGGCGCGATGACCAGAGCCATAGCACGCTACTGGCAGGTGCAAATGATACCTGGGGAGCAAATCATAAGCTCAGTGGCGTTGCGTATTTAGCGATACGCCTAAAATACGACCAAAATGTATTTGGCAGCATTCCTGATATCCAGGCTGTAGTGAATGGCAGGCGGGTAGTAAACCCCAGGCTCACACCAAGCAGCGCAACAGACATAACCGCTGGCGAAGAATACGAAATTGCGTTTGTTGGCACCACAGACTTTACGGCAGTAGGGGCAAGATCAAATACTGTTGGCGTGCAGTTCACCGCTACAGGTTCAGCCCCAACGGGTACTGGCACGGTGCGCGGCTTTGCGTTCTATAAAAACCCTGCGCTGGCGTTGCGTGATTATTTAATTAATAACCGCTATGGCAAAGGGCTTCTAGGAGCGCAGATTAACGATACCGCATTCTCTGCGGCGGCCAATGTCTGTGACACCTTGGTAACGGAATATACAGGCTCCAGTAATCAAGTCAGGCTGCTTGAATGTAACGCGGTTATTGATACCAAGCGCAAGCTATTTGATAACGTGAAAGTGTTGCTGCAAGGTATGCGCGGCCTTATGCCTTTCCAGGATGGCCAATACTCTCTACTCATAGATGCCGCAGCTCCAGTAGGCACGCCATTCCGATTAGATGATAGCAACATAACCTCAGACATTAAGGTAACTGCCAGCGGCAAAAACAAAAAGTACAACAGAGTTAGAGCCAAGTTCATTAACCCAGAGGCCAACTGGCAAGAGGATAGTGTAGATTGGCCCCCTAATCCCGATACTGGCGATACGACATACCCCACATTCCTCGCAGCAGACAATGGTGAGGAGCTGATGCGGGAGGTCAGGCTTTCCACAATTACTAATTATTACTCAGCCAGGGATTTGGCTAGGGTTATATGTAGAGCATCCAGAGAGCATCAGCTAACCGTGGAGGTAACAGCTACCTCTGAGGCGCTAGAGATTGCAGTGGGTGATGTTGTTGAGCTTGAGCATGATTCGCTTGGCTGGACAGGGGCATCTATCCAGGAGTTTAGAGTGCTCGCCATGTCTCTCAATGATGATGGCGAAGTATCATTAACGCTGCAGGAATATACAAATGTATATACATGGCAGGAAGGATATGAGGAAGGCGTAAACAATCAGACCACCCTGCCTGACCCGTTTGATGTAGAGCCGCCTAGCGGCCTGAGTTTAACGCAGGGCGTTAATGTGGCAGCGGATGGATCAGAGATTCCTTACCTAGATATTGCGTTTACGACGTCCAGGGACGCATTTGTTGTCCAGTACGTCATCAATATCATCCCGTCAGGCTTTGATAACTCAGAGGTTATTTTGACAACCTCGCAGTTCTCCCTCGCACAACTCAACGGCAGCAGTCCCGTTGCCTACTTAGTCAGCCCAGCCTTGGTGACAACTTATACGGTAACTGTCAGGGCGATTAATGATGCAGGCGTTAGATCAACACCGATCAGCGGCACCATAGCAATTACTGGGGACACCACACCGCCATCTGCGGTGACTTTAGACACCCCAACAGGCGGCGTTAAGAGCATTGGCCTATCTTGGACTAACCCAGCCAATGATGATTTTGCTTATATCAGAATACAACGCAGAGTTTCTGGCGTCGGCAGCTATGTCAGCATTCAGGATGTGTTTGGCAAGCCAAGCGCTGCGGGGGCTTATGTAGACGGCAGCCTGGCCAGCGCTACAACGTATCAATACCGCGCTTATGCTTATGATTGGTCAAATAATCAAAGCACGGTCAGTAACACGGTATCAGCAACAACTGACAGCGCACCTTTGGCAATATCCAACCTGGAGCCTAGAGAGCTGCATGGGTACGTTTATTATCAGACAGCCCAAGCAAGTGCGCCTAGCACTCCAAGCGCAAGTGATTATGATTATGGAGCTGCGGCAGGGACTAACCCGTTCACGGGCTTAACTAGCGGCTGGGGAATCAATGCACCGACACCTAGCACCAACACCGCCAATACTGGTGATCCGTTTTGGGTGGCGCGGTTTTACGTTACAGAAAGTCAGTATAACGGCACTGTTACCGTTGAATTTAGCTCGCCATTCCAGAGCACTGTATTTGATGGGCTGGTTACGTTTAGGAATCTAAACTCAGAGCTGGGAGACTCTGCTACTTCATTGGTCACGCGCATTGATGGCGGCCTGATAAAGACCGGAGTGGTAGACCTAGCTAATGATACCGGCATGGCCATACGCCAGGGAAAAAGCTCATATTCCGACAATAGCAATGGATTTTGGCTAGGAAATAACGGCACGCAAGCAGTACCAGACCCGCGTTTTTATCTTGGGGATTCTACGAATCATCTCAAATGGGATGGTAGCGATCTGGTCACAACCGGCCTGGTTGTTAAGGATACGGCTGGCGAGATATTGCTAGATGCCGGTGGCGCTGGCATAGGCCAGGAGGGCGGCAGTATTCTCCGCAATGGTGCTTTGAAAGACGCAAGCGCCAGTTTTATATATCTAACTAATACTGCAAACACCAAAATTATTGACGGCTGGGAAACTGCAGATAGCTCTAGCGGGACAGCAAATACCTCTTATTGGGGCACCCAGGGCGTTTTCCAGCTTGCAAGCAATCACACAGTCAGAACAATCAAGGGCGTGCCGGTAGAGTTTGCAGAAACGCTCTATTTGGCCGTCAATAACTTTACGCCATCAGGAAGCACTAGAGCGTGGTCTATACAGGTGCAGTTTTTTGATTCTAGCGGCACCTTCGTGGATCAGGTAGACACTCCATACAACAGCTCTAATTGGGGCAATGCTCCGCAGGCTGGCTCTAGGCAGATTAGTCAAGCGGTTATAACAGTCCCTAATGATTCAACTATTAGAACCGCTAGAATTAGGATAAAAGGCGGCACAGGCTCTAGTTATGTCAATATCTGGAATGTTTACCTTGGCAGGTCGCCTAGCCAAATAACACCAGAAACCGTCAGCACCTACATAGCAAATGCGTCTATAGATACCGCGCAGATTGCTGATCTGTCGGTAGAAACACTCAAGATAGATGACAATGCAGTAACGCTTGCGGATTTTACGACCACCTTTCCCGTTGGGACAGGCAGCAGCAAAACGACAGCAGAGCGCGAAACAGGTCTGTTGCCAGCAGGCTCAGCAGTTATCTTTTTAGTTAATGCAATCGTGAATGACGCCAATAGCAACCCAAGCACTTACGATTTATACATAGAAATATATCAACGGACATCAACGGGAAGCTACAGCCTAAAAGCATCTAGCACTATATGGCTTTATTCTTATGGGCTAGATGCGAGGATGATTAAGCAAGAATTGCCAACTGCGGCTCAAAACGCCAATTTTGCCAATGGCGGTTATCTAAAGTGTGCAGTAAAGCTACGAGTTCATAATTCCACTACTTTAGTGAATGGCGGGGCGATTGAGATTGCTTATATCGGGGCCAAACGATAATGATTTATTACTTTCTGCACGATGACAAAGGCGAGGTTTTAGTAAAAGAATCGCACACTGTGCCCCCAACAGAGGGCATGGCTGCTTACTCTGCGACAAAGGTAGAAGGCTCAGAGGCAGATTTCTACAGGGCGCAGTCTGATTTTTGCTATGTGGACATTGAGACAGGGACTGTCGTTTTCCCAGAGCCAGCGCCATCTCAAACTCATTATTTTGATTATGAGGCAAAGCAATGGGCCGCTGATTTAGCAGATTTGCAGGCTGCCAAGTGGGAAGAGGTAAAGGCAGCTAGGAGCGCAGAAGAACGATCTCGCTTCACCTGGGGGGGCTTTACCTTTCAGTGCGATCAAGACAGCCAGATGCGGATACAGGCCGCAGTGCAGGCTGCAATGCTGGACGATAGTATCAGCCTGGTTTGGACGCTGGCAGACAATGGACGGCACACATTTGCTGCGTCAGAGATGAAGCAGATAGGCCAGGCGCTAAGCAGCCATGTAAGTCAGTGCCATGAGCGTGGTAGAATACTGCGAGATCAAATAGATGCGGCAACTACTGAGGAAGATTTGGAGGCTATTGTCTGGTGAGTACCATATATTTAGTGCAGGGCGATACTGGGCCGCAAATCTTTATCACTGTAACCCGCGAGGATACTGGCGTTGCGGTTGATGTCAGCAGCGGGACGGCCAGGCTAAAGGTTAGGAAGAAAGGCACTGATACTGTGCTGTTTACCCTGGTTGCGTCTGACGTTGGCGACAACTTGGAAAACGGCAATTTATACTTTTCCTTGGATGGCGGCCAGTTAGCCACTATTGCTGCAGGAAATTATGAGGGAGAGCTGGAGCTGACCCTGGCTGATTCTACCGTTGAGACGGTTTATGAGAGGGTCGATATTGTAATCCGCGAGGATTTCTAGTGCCTCAAATCAAAACGACAATCACCAGCTTGCGGGCGATTTTCAAGCTCACAAGCCTCAGACCCGTAATCAATACGATTACAACGGGCTATTTCCTCATAATACGCACTTTTGCGGATGCCCTGGGCGTTACAGATTCCGACAGCAAAGCTGTAGGCAAGGCGCTAAGTGAGTCGCCATCTGTCACGGATAGCCCAGCAAAGTCTGTTGGAAAGCCAGCAACGGATGCTTTTGCGGTCACGGATGACCAGACTGCTCAATACGGCAAGAATCCTAGCGATTCTGCGGCCTTTACGGATGAAATAACCAAGGCGTTCGCTAGGGCTTTTTCTGAAAATGTGCCAATTACAGACGCGCATTCTGTCGCATTCTCCACGGGCTTTAGTGATTCCCTGGGGTCTACGGATGTGCACGTTATTACCCTGGGCAAGAGTATTGCTGATGCTGCAGCCTTGGCAGACAGCAATGTTATTGACTTCACCAAGGTCAGAAACGAGCAGCTTGGGTTTACAGATTCGCAGCAATACGCGATCAGCAAGAACCTATCTGATACAATTAATGTTACAGATGACTCCAATGGGGCAGCTGTAGGGGATGACCAGACCGCCAGTTTTTTCAAAAACACGAGCGATGGGCTAGGCGTATCTGAGGATCAAACCGCACAATTTACCAAGGTGGCCTCAGATAGTGGCTCTGCAGCCGATTCTGGCTCCATCGTAAACCAAAGCTATTGCGATATTAGTTACTTCCTTGAGGACTATGTTGGAGTAGCCAGAACCTTCTGAGGTGGATTATGGAAGATAGTTTGAAGTTAAAAGGTGACGTTTTTATCACTGTCAAAGACAAGGATGGCAACGTCAAAGAGGAGCGGCACGAAAAGAACCTGGTGGTATCTGCTGGGCTGAATTTTATTTGTGACCGCATGGAAGGCACAACTGAGGCTGTCATGTCGCACATGGCACTGGGAGCTGGCACTACAGCAGCTGCAGCAGGTGATACCGATTTGGAGTCTTTGTTAGGTTCCAGAGAAGCGCTGGACAGCACAACCGTATCGGCCAATACGATTACCTATGTCTCATCGTTTGAGGCTGGTGACGCTACTGGGACGGTTACAGAGGCAGGCATCTTTAATGCCTCTACAGCTGGCACCATGCTGTGTCGCGTGGTATTCCCTGCCATTGGAAAACAGGCAGATGATACTATGTCAGTCACTTGGGTCATCACTTTAACTGCATCTTAATTTAGTAGGGGCGCAATCTTATGGCTGTTATCGTTACTCGGGAAACCACCCAAACGGATGGGACTAGCCCTAAAGGTTCGCCCCTTACTAATGCAGAGGTAGATACCAACTTTATAAACCTCAACGACAACAAAGTTGAGGTATCAGGCGCGATCATCTTCCAGGCTAAGGCTGGCGAGGCTTTAGCTAAGGGTGATGTTGTATATGTAAGCGGTGTATCCGGCAATGAGCCTGTGGTGTCTAAGGCTGATGCTGATGACGCCAGTAAGATGCCTGCTTATGGCTTGGCAGAGGATGCCGCCAATCTAAACGCGGCGGTTAATGTTGTCACCTTTGGCACGCTGTACGACATTGACACTTCTAGTTTCTCCGCTGGCGACACCGTTTATGTGTCAACTACGGCGGGAGCTATAACGACCACTGCCCCTACGGGTGAGTCATCCCTGCTTCAGAATATCGGGACGGTTATCCGATCTCATGCGTCTGCTGGTTCTATTAAGGTCGGTGGCGCAGGCAGGACAAACGCCACGCCTAACCTTAATGATGGCAATGTCTTTATCGGCAACGGCTCTAATCAAGCGGCGGCAAGAGCATTAACAACAGCCGATATTCAATCTGGCACATTTGCAGATGCGCGAATAGCACAAAGCAACGTAACGCAACATCAGGCTGCGCTTTCTATCACTGAATCACAGATTAGCGACCTGCAAGCCTATTTAACGGCAGAGTCCGATACGCTGGATTCTGTTACTGGTCGAGGTGCTACGACAACCAACGCTGTCACTGTAGGGAATCTTACCTCCACAGGCATCGACGATAACGCGGTTAGTACCGCTATCACTCTTGACTCAAGCCAAGACGTTACTTTTACGTCAGACGCTAAATTCCCTGATAACGGCAAGGCTATCTTTGGTGCTGGCTCTGACCTACAGATTTATTTTAATGGTGCAGATGGCGTAATAAACGAAAGCGTTGCAGGAAATCTTCTTATCCAAGGCGATAACATTTACTTGCAAAACTCTGCCGCTAGCGCATCTTATCTTCGTGGGGTAGATGGAGGAGCAGTTGATTTACGTTATGCTGGAACCGTCAAACTCGCCACCACCGCTACAGGCATTGATGTCACGGGTACTGCTGTAACTGATGGGCTAACCGTAGCAGGTAATGTGTCTGTTGATAGCGGCACTATTAAGTTGGACGGTAATTATCCTGTTGGGACAGCTAACACAGCACTTGGTGATAATGCGTATTCTTCAGCAACGGGTGGGTCTTACAATGTGGCGCTTGGTAATGGCGCATTAAGTTCTCATATTAGTGGCGGTCAAAACGTAGCTGTAGGCCAAGGCAGTTTGGGTGCTAATACGACGGCTTCTTACAACACCGCTGTCGGGAGGCTTTCGTTATTATCAAATACTACAGGCGCTTCTAACACGGCGATTGGTCTGAGCGCCTTACACTCCAACACCACCGCTTCCAACAACACTGCCGTTGGTTATCGAGCTGGGTATAGCAACACTATAGGCGCAAGTAACGCATACTTTGGATCCGGCGCTGGATACTCAAACACTACCGGCTCAAACAACGTAGGCATAGGTTCTAACTCAACAAACGGCAGTGGTGACAATAACACTGGTGTTGGAGTTTCCTCTCTTAACGCCAATACAACCGGAACAAGAAACTCCGCTGTTGGTCAAGGCGCGTTACAGAGCAACACCACGGGCAGCTACAACTCTGCCTTTGGTATGCAAGCCCTTGTATCTAACACCACGGGGTCTACCAACACTGGTATTGGTTATTTAGCAGGAGCTGCAATTACAACAGGGATTCAAAATGTTGCTGTAGGCGCTTTGGCTTTAGACGCAAACACAACGGCAAGTGACAATGTTGCTGTGGGTTATTCTTCTTTGGGCCAAAACACAACAGGCGCAAACAATACGGCAGTAGGTCGATCTGCTCTTACCCAAAATACAACTGGAGCAAGCAATGTTGGTGTTGGCTGGTCAGCTTTATATGCAAACACAACGGCTTCAAACAACGTCGCCGTGGGCTATCAAGCCTCTTATAGCAATACAACGGGTAATTACCTTACAGCGGTCGGCACGTTTGCGTTAGAAGACAACACAACCGGAGTTAGAAACTCAGCTTTTGGATACGGCGCACTAAGAAACAACACAACGGGCGGTTACAACACTGCCACAGGTTACGCTAGTTTAGCTACCTGTCAGCAAGGCTTTTACAACACGGCTTTAGGTTATAACGCGGCGCTTAGTCTTACTAACGATAACTATAACGTAGCCATTGGTTACGAAGCTCTAAGAGATTTTACTGTTGTTGGTACGTCAGGAAACGTGGCGGTTGGCGCATTGTCACAAGCAGGAGCCACAAGCTACTACAACGTATCTGTTGGCTACCAATCGTTAAAAAATGCCACTTTATACGCTAACACTGCGGTAGGCCATAGAGCATTAATAACAGCTACAGCGGCAACTGAAAACACTGCGATTGGTTATGTAGCGATGGACTCCGCAACAACAGGCAGTTATTCAACGGCGGTAGGCTCTAACGTTTTATACTCTGTAACTACCGGATCGTATAACACGGCTGTAGGCCGCAACGCTCACTTTAGTATGACCACAGGCGCTAACAATGTTGCGCTGGGTAACGACGCTGGATATTCAATCACCAGCGGCACGGTTAATACTCATCTTGGTCTTGAAGCTGGCTATCTGTGTTCTACCGGAAGCCATAATGTTGGGGTTGGTTATCAGGCTAACAGGCAGGTAGGCGCGGCAAGCTATAACACATTTGTAGGAAATTACTCAGGCCGCTTGACTGCCGGCAATTCTAATGTCGGCGTCGGCTATGCCGCGATGTATTACAACCAAAGCGGTCATTCAAATACTGCTGTTGGCGTGAACGCGCTGTATAACGCGCTCTCAAACCAAAACACCGCTGTTGGCTCCAGCGCCCTCCAAAATGCAACTACTGGTCACACTAATATTGGTATTGGTATTAGCGCAGGACATTCAATCACAACTGGGCTTTACAATACGGCTATAGGCTTTCAATCCCAATACTACCAAACGACTAATTCACACAACGTATCTGTCGGTTATCAATCGTTATTTAATAACGCCGCCTCCGACAACACGGCTGTTGGTAACTATGCGCTCTTTAGCAACACCAGTGGCACATATAACGTCGCAATGGGTTACTCAGCGCTTCTTGATAACACTAGCGGAGCATACAACACCGCAGTAGGTAGACTTGCTGGGCAGAATGTAACGACAGGGCAGTTTAACACCGCTCACGGCTACAACAGCATCCCCTCTGTAACAACCGGCAGTTACAACGTAGGACTTGGCGGGAATGCTGGGCTAGATATAACTACTGGCACTGGCAACATTATGATTGGCTACGACACACAGCCAGCCGGTGCCGGTGATAATTACACGACCACTATCGGATACAACGTAACGGGCGTTTCTGGGACGTATCGGATAACTCTGGGCTACAGCAATGGCGTCCATCGTATTTATAACAACCCAACCGCAGACGCGACTTGGACAAGAGTTTCTGACGAGCGGTATAAAAAAGAAATCGCTGATAATACAGACTGCGGGCTGTCCTTTATAAACGATTTGCGCCCTGTTACCTTTAAATGGAGAGCGCTTTCGGAAATTGACCCTTCACTTCCTGACTACGATGAAACCGAGACAGAGGCAAAGCACACTTCCAAAATGTATGGCTTGATTGCCCAAGAGGTTAAGCAGGCGCTGGACAAGCATGGAATCACAGATTTTGGTGGCTGGGATCAGGAAGAAAGCACCAGCATACAAGCAATCGCACAAGAAATGTTTGTTTATCCGCTAATCAAAGCGGTACAAGAATTGTCTGCCAAGGTAGACGCATTAGAAGCCCAACTAAGTGGAGAGTAAGAAATGTTAGATGAACTAACCCCCGAACAAATCCAGAAGCACTACGATGCCGCTATGGATTCTGTAAATCTGTTGAACGCTGGCAAGCCAGCAGAATGGACTGATGAAGATTGGACTGATTGCGTGTCACGCAACGTCGAGCATTTAGAAATCATGGTCGCTAAAGACTTTTGGACTGACGCGCAGGACATTACTGTGCTTCAAGCCGCTATTGACGAAAACCAATAAGGAGAGTTGGGAGTGATAAGCCTAGAATTATCTGTAGAAGAAGTGAACGCAATCCTTAGCGTATTGGGCGATTTGCCTACGAAATCTGGCGCATGGCCCTTGATCGTTAAGATTAAAGAGCAGGCTGATCCTCAGATAGAGCCAGAAGAAGCAGATGACTAATGGATCCGCTGTCCCTTATAGCGATGGCCTCGACTACGTTCAAGGGCATCCAGACGTTAGTAGAAAGAGGGGCAGAGATTGAGGCTGTAGCTCAAAAGCTCGGCGCTTGGTATACGTTCGCGGCAGATATTAGAGAGGCCGAGAAGGAGGCAGAGAGTCCAGGGGTATTCAAAAAGCTATTTGACGGGCAGACAGTAGAGCAGCAGGCGCTCAATAGTGTAATCGCCAAGAAAAAGCTGGAGGAGCAGGAAAAGCAGATCAGAGAATTGATTGTCTGGGCTTACGGTACAGAGACATATCAGGAGATGATCGCGCTCCGCAGGGAGATCAAGGCAAGGCGGGAGAAGGTAATTTACAAGCAACGCAGAAAGCAGAGATTAATCATGGATACCACTCTCATAGTTATAGCCGCTCTAGTCTGCGGTGCAATTATTTTCGGCACGGTGTCAATCATACAGGGTTAGTGGGATGGATCGTGAATCATTCAAAGACGAAGTTAATCGAGTCATTGCTGGTGTTAGGAGTGATATCCGCACTGCTGTTACCCGTGTTGATGGTTTTCTCTATACCGTTCGAGTAGATGTTAGAATACGGTACAAGAAGGCGAAGAAAGCCGTTAAAGAAATGTGGTATGAGGTATGGAGATAATGGATCAGGCGTTAATCAATACGATTATTTCCATAGCCGCAGGGGCGTATGCTCTGTTGCTGAAAGGGATGTGGGATGCCGTGAAGAACTTAGACGAGCAAGTTGGAAAGCTGGAAGTCTCTGTGGCTGGTGAATATCTCAAGCGGGAAGAATGGAAGTCTGATATGCAGAGGCTTTTTGATAAGCTGGATGCGATTGAGGAAAAGCTAGACCGCAAGGCAGACAAGTGAAGGCGATATTCTTTAGCCTAATATTGCTCACTTCCTGCACGGCAGTAACAAGCAACGATCCAGAATGGCAGTGGCCTTATGATTGACCTTCTAATTGGCCCCGTATCAAGTCTGCTGGATAAATTCATACCTGATGCAGATGAGCGAAATAGGCTTGCCCATGAAATTGCCACAATGTCAGAGCGCCACGCGCATGAAATCTCAAAAGCGCAGTTGGCGGTCAATCAAACAGAAGCCGCACATAAGAGCCTCTTTGTCGCAGGCTGGCGGCCTGCTGTTGGCTGGGTTTGCGTTATGGGGATGGCTTGCAACTTCCTTGTTGCTCCTGTCGGCAATCTTATTCTGCGCCTTAATGGGTCAGATATTGAGGTTCCGCTAGTTGACCTGCAAACCATGATGCCCGTACTAATGGGTATGCTCGGCCTTGGTGCGATGCGTACCTATGAAAAAGCCAAAGGCGTCCAAAGGGAAAAATGAGCTATTTCACGGAAAAAGAATTGGCCTGCCAGCACTGCGGCGAATACAAATTTGACCAGGATGTGCTGAAGATTCTCAACTCCATACGCAGGGAATTTGGCCCCATGCCAGTGACCAGTGGCTATAGGTGTCCAGAGCACCCCATAGAAGCCTCTAAAAGCTCCCGAGGAGCGCATACGACGGGAAAGGCGGTCGATATAGGGGTAAACCGTGGGGACGCTTACAAGTTGCTAGAAGTAGCTTTGGCGCATGGTTGTCCACGCATCGGGGTAAACCAGAAAGGCAGCGGCAGATTTATTCACCTAGATTGGGATTATGAGCGTCCTTATCCAACCGTCTGGTCATACTAAATAGATTCTATATAAAAACACGGTCTAAGTGATAGGCCGAAAATATCATCATCCCTGTTGTCAACATTGGCGTTTATCTATACGGTTGCAATGTTCCATGTGGAACGCAACCAACAGGGGAGCAAGATGAGCAAGCTATTAACTTTTGGGGATGTCACCGTCGCCGACATTATCTATGCGTTAGATAATGAAGAGCCCAGGTGGCGCGAGTATGTTTCCGGTTTTGAAAAAGTGATCGAGAGCGATATAGGAATAAGGGCAGACTTGGCCCTGGTTTTTCTAAAAAGCCACATGGAATGGCTGGATGATATCGTGCCACCGATCATAGACCCAACTGGCGGCAGGCCATCCAAATATCACCCATTGGAGTGGGTTGTGCAGGTGATGGATAACGCTAGGGCTGCTGATGTCCTGGAAGATACGGCAAACCAGGTATGGAATTACATTAGAAAAAAGGCGTTTGTATGGTTACTAGAGGAGGAAGAGAGTGCAATCGGCAAATGGGTCTAATTTAAACGCAGAGGAGCTGATTGCATTTGTGCAGCGGTGGCGCTCATTTAAGCGCTTGGCGCAGCAAGAATTTCGCAAAGGCTTTGAGTCCGGTTTGGCTTGCGATTCGTTGGATAGCTTAAACCGATCAGAAATGTACAAGGCTGGATTCAGTGATGGCTACTGGCTTGCACAGAATGTAGATGGCCGGTCAATAGATGTTTTGGGGAGTTGGGATTATGAAGAGTAGCGCAGAAATTAACGAGCTGGCATCAGCTCTAGCAAAGGCGCAGGGCGAAATGGGTGCTGCACTAAAGGGAGCAGAGAACCCGTTTTTTAGTGCCAAATACGCTGATGTCGGGTCTGTTATCAAGGCAGTCAAAGAGCCGTTTGCCAACAACGGCCTTTCATTCGTACAGTTTCCTTTGCGGGAAGAGAACACTGCGGGAGTTACTACCAGGCTTATGCACAGCTCTGGTCAATGGCTGGAGGATCAGTTTACGCTGCCGGTAGGCAAGTTTGATAGCCAGGGAGTTGGGAGCTGCCTAACTTATGCAAGGAGGTATGCTTTGCAGGCTATTGCTGGCATCCCTGCTGCCGACGATGACGGCAATGCCGCTAGTCATCCTCAGATTAACGAAAAAGACGTAACTGAGCAGTACAACAAGGCTTGCAATTTATTAAGCACAGGCACGCCAGGTGACTTTGTACTTTTTTCTGAGGGGCTTGATGAGGCTATGCGTGATCTTGTATTTAACAAAGCGCCGAAAGGCAAGATTAGCGCGTTTAAAAAAGCCTGGAATGATCGCGTCAACGAGTTTTGGTGGCCTTTGAAGGAAATCAAAAAGCAGCTTCCTGATCTAGTGAAAAAGCAGGACGATCTTGGGGTAAGGGAGCTGGTCGAGGATTTATCAGCGTTAGAGCATGAGCGGCTGCTGGTAATGATCGACGATATTTGCAAGACATTTATTGAAAACATGTGGGAGCAAGCATAATGGCTGGAATCAACAAAGTGATTTTGATTGGGAACCTGGGCGCTGACCCAGAAAGCAAGCAGCTGCAAAACGGGATGGTTACAAATATCAGCCTGGCTACCAGCGAGTCCTGGACGGACAAGCAGGGCAGCAAGCAGGAGCGCACTGAGTGGCATAAGGTCACTTTCTACGGCAAGGTTGCAGAGATCGCTGCGGAGTATTTAAAAAAAGGCTCTAAGGCATACGTTGAGGGCAAGCTGCAGACGCGCAAATGGCAAGACCAAAATGGCCAGGATCGCTATACCACTGAGGTGATAGCTAACCAGCTGCAGCTGCTAGACAGCAAAGCCAAGGCAGAGGATGATTTGCCGTTTTGAAACACATGGGCAAAAACCTCATTGAAGCACAGAAGCTGCGTGGCATGACCAATGCAGCCCTGGCGAGGCGGCTGCAGACTTCACCCCAGCAAATTAGCCGGTGGCGAAGGCAGCCTGATATGCTTGCCAGCACAGTGATTAACTTATGCCAGGCGCTAGAGGTTAGCGTGGCTGAGTTTTTGCAAGAAAAAAGCCCCCGTTAGGGGGCTATCAAGGGGAGTGCAGCCAAATGGTTGCCAGGTAATTATATCGCAGGGGGCAATCCATGTCTGCAACGGACATCTTAAACCGCATCAGCAAATATAGAGCGACAGGCCAGGGCAAGTGGATGGCAGTGTGCCCAGCGCACAATGATCGCTCGCCATCTTTATCAATAACAGAGCTGGAAGATACTAGGGTGCTACTGCGCTGCCATGCAGGTTGCGGGACTTTAGATGTTTTGACAGCTATAGGGCTATCCTGGGACGCAGTAATGCCGCCACCAAAACACCCGCAGCCGCATTACAAATCTATAGATAGGCGTTATCAAAGCAGTCTCGACGATTTCGTAGTGGAGTTGGCAGAGGATGCGAAGGAGCATGGTAGAAAGCTGACCGCAACGGATAAAGAGCGCTATAAACTGGCACTAAAGCGCGGAGGCAGGCGCAACGGATTTGCAGACAAAGTGAGGCGCGAGGCGAATAAGCCGTTATCTGGTGCTCACTGATGAGCATTGAAGCAATCAACTGGGCGCTTAACACCGTCACCAACATAACAAGTACGCAGAAAGCTATTCTGCTGACCCTAGCAGATCGCGCTGATGTCGATGGTTACTGTTATCCTGGCTATGATGATATCTGCAAGCGCAGCTGCGCTACCCGTCACGCAGTAGCTAATGCGCTGCGGAAATTTGAGCAGCTGGGGATATTGAAACGGCAAAAGCGATTTAACAAGTCTACGGTTTATCAGCTAATTGTTAGTAGTGTCGAAATCAGCACTACTGCTAGTGCGGAAATCAACACTGCTAGTAGTGTCGAAACCAACACTCTAACCACCAATGAACCATCAAAGGAACCACCAAGGCGCGGCAGCTACAAACCACCCGATACAATAGACAAAGATGCCTGGCGCGATTGGGTAGCGTATCGTCGCAAGTTTAAGGGGCCAACTACTGAGAGGTCGCTAGTCCTAGTGGCTAACAAACTCAAAGATTTGACGCCAGAAGAGCAGCGAACAGCTGTCGATATGGCGATAGAGTGCGGGTGGAAATCCGTATTTCCAAGAAAGGGGAGTGTTAATCAAGTGGGAGAATTTAGCTTATGAATTTACCAAAGAAAGAGGTAGAGGACTTTACTGATGCCGATTTGCGCGAGATTTACGCCAAGGTTGAGGATATCGACGTTATTGGCATTGAGGAATTTTCGGACAGTTTTATAGAGCGCTTGTCCGAAAACCCAGTGACCAGCGGCATAGCTCTGCCGTGGTTTGAAACCGAGGACAAAGTGCGGCTAAGAATGGGCGAGGTTTCGCTAATAGCTGGGATCAATGGCCACATGAAAAGCACGGTTTTAAGCCAGATATTGTTATGGGCTGCCAGAGAGCATCCCGTAGGGCTGGCCAGCTTTGAGATGGATATAGAGGATACCGCAAAGCTCATGTGCAAACAGAGCGCAGCCGTCGATAACGTAGCACCTGAGTACGGCAAAAAATTTGCTGCTTGGTTATCTGGTCGTTTTTATTGGTACAGAGTCTTGGGTGGCGTGAGTCCAATACAATGCCTTGGCGCTATTGTGGCGATGGCTAGGCGCGGGGCTAAAGTGATTGCTATAGATAACCTGCAGTTTACTGGCGTAACTGAGGATAACGAGCGCGAGCGCCTATGGTTCAACCAGATCATTGGTCTGGCCAGCGCCATGAAAATACATATCTGCATTTTGCACCATGTCAGAAAGCCGCAGCACGGTGGTGATGAATATGTCCCCACCAGGTTTGATGTTAGGGGCAGCAGCTCCCTGGTTGACCAGGTGCATTTGCTAATGATTGCCTGGCACAACAAGCGCAGGAGCCGAATCCTGCAAAAACAAGACTACGGGCAGCCATTAGACGCTCGGGAAACAGAGATTTTAACCACTGAGTGTGATTTCAAGTTAATAGTAGCTAAGCAGCGAAAGGCACCATTTGAGGGAACCATCCCGCTATACCTGGCACCTGGGCAGGCTTTTAAGTTTCGCAAAACCGGAAAACCGCCAACTATGGAGTGGATATGATGAAGTCATTAGAAACGCAAATTGCAGGCGATCATTACAGCCGTCTAAGAATACAGCCGCTAGAGTATGCGCTAGAGAATGACCTGGGCGTATGCGAGCACGCAGTTATTAAATACGTTTCCAGGTGGAATTTTAAGGGAGGCGTGGACGATCTGCGTAAAGCCAGGCATTACTTGGACATAATGATAGAGCGCGAGCTGGAAGCAGAGGCTGACCTGGGGCCAGATGAAACAATCGAAGAGGTAGCGGCTAGATTGCGAGCCATCCATGAGTGAGTTTTGGGTGGTCAGCAGCAAGCAGCAGCTAACAGAGCGCATTAAGTTTTTTACCCAATGGCTTGAGGCTGAATGGAATTGGGATTATGCGGTACAATGGAAGGTGTCACGATATGTGCCTAAGCGCTCTCTGTCTCAGAATGCGCTTTTTCACCTATGGTGCAGAGAAATGGCGGCAGCCTTCAGAGAAAAAAACCCAGAAATAACTGAAGAACAGATGAAGCTGCTGATGAAATGGAAGTTTCTTGGCTGTGCAGATGTACAAATAAACAACACAGTAATATCTGGCCAGGTGCGTGAAACTAGCTCCCTGGATCGTGGGGAGATGATGGATTTCATGGATCAAGTGCAAAACTGGGCTATGGATCATGGCGTCTTTGTCACCTGCCCAGACGATTCGGAATATATGAGGCTCAACCAAAAAGGGGGCTAACATGGGGCATCCATTGCTGCAGTTCTGCTCGACAGAAAAACAGCTGCAGTGCGTTACTCTTTGTTACGTTGAGGGTAAGTCACAACAAGTGGCTGGCAAAGAGCTTGGATTAAGTCGAAGCAACGTGCGCGATCATTTGCGAGCGGTAAAAGACAAAGCCGCCAAAAGAGGCTACAGCCCTCACAATGATTGGCACCACCCTGTGCCTGATGGCCACAAAATAAAAGGCGTTTCCACGTTCTATGATGAGGACGGCAACCCTGTACGCCAATGGGTAAAGTCGCAGACTGATGAGCAGCGGCAGTTTGAGATACTGATAGAGCGGCTGGAAGCTGCCCAGGAAGGTCTGCCGAAATTCAAGCCAGCTCCAATACCCAAAGGCACTGATGATAGGTTGCTAACCCTGCTGACGATCACTGATTTTCACCTGGGAATGTACGCCTACGAAGCCGAAACGGGCGATGATTGGGATGTGCATATAGCCAGGGATGTCTTTTTAAATTCAGTGAGCGACATGATTAAGGCAGCGCCCAAGTCAGGGACGGGGATTTTGTGCCAGCTGGGTGATTTCCTGCACTGGGACGGGATTTTGAGCGTCACGCCTCAATCTGGGCATATCTTGGACGCAGACACCCGCTATGGGAAGCTGGTCGAGCTGGCTATGTCGGTAATGACCGAGGCGGTTTACATGATGCTGCGCCGTTTTGATAAGGTGATTGTGGTGTCAGCAGAGGGCAACCATGATATTTCTGGAAGCATTTGGCTGCGGAAACACATAAAGCACTTATTCGATGATGAGCCACGGCTATCGGTTGTCGATAACGATTATCCGTTTTACGCGCACTTGCATGGCCAGACTATGCTAGGTTTCCATCATGGTCATAAGGTCAAACTAGCGCAGCTGCACAAGCTATTTGCGAGTGAGCCAAGGTTTCGGGAAATGTGGGGCAAGGCTAGTTATACCTATATCCACACCGGACACTATCACCATGAGAGAGTCGTAGAGGATGGTGGCGCTGTTGCGGAAATGCACCCAACACTAAGCGGCAGGGATGCTTATGCAGCCAGGGGCGGCTGGGTGAGCCGTAGAGGCGCAAAAGTGATAACCTACGACAAGATAGAGGGGGAGGTTTCGCGTGTCACAGTGAGGCCAAGACAATGATTTTGATTTCAGCAAAATTACCAAAAAACGCAGGCATAGTGGTGTTTCTGCCTGAGACTATCGGCGGCTGTGTTACCGATATATCAAACAAAAAACATACTGTAGTTTATACCGACACATTCCCTGACGGCGTGACCATCGACATGGACACAACAGAGTTTGCTGGGCAATGGCAGACTGCACTGGCTTTGGAGGAATTTGAAATTGAATTTACCCCTGATGAAGTGCCCGAAATGCAGCACTGAGATGCGTGCTATGTTTCTAAAGTGTATTGATGGGAAGCTGCACGGCTGGCTTTGCAAGCCCTGTGGCGAATTTGTAAAGGCGATCGGCAGAGAGCGTTTTTACCAGGACAAAGAAAAGGCTGTTTGATGGCTGTAAAACGTGACCAGGCAGACGTTTGGTTTAGCAAATGCGTCAGAGCCAGGGATGGCCGATGCCTCTATACGGGACAACAGACGGCTTTAGAATGCGCCCATATTGTCGGCAGACGTAACAAGGCTGTGCGATGGGACATGATGAACGCTGTGACCCTGACTCACTCGGCACATAGGTATTTCACTGAGAACCCTATAGCCTTCCATGATTGGCTGCAGATGACGCTGGGGGAGGGTCATTTAGAGATTCTGCGCGAAAAATCGCAGCATATCTTTAAGACCACGGTGCCAATTCGCAAAGAAATAGCCAGGCATTACCGCCAAGAGTATCTAAAAGCAGAGGCAGATCCTGCATATCAGATTATAAGCTACAGCTAGTTTTATGAGATTTTGATATAGGCATTGGTGTTGAGTTAGGCGGTTTGCTGCTGTACCGTTAGGGAAACATGGAGGGTGATGTTATGTCACATGAGCCTGTACCTAGCGATACGCTTGAGAAGTTCATAAGTAACAAATACCACTGGAAGTCTCTAAGCACAGATCAGCAGAAAGCGATGGCGGTAGAGCTGCAATATCATAGATATATGGAGCCGAAGCTGTATGCCTTCCTCGATGAAGTGCTGCAAGAAAAAAAAGATACGCGGGACTATCGCAAGCTAATACAGCGAACGCTAACCATTCGTTAAGCGAACGCTAACCATTCGTTAAGCGAACGCTTAATTAGGGAGTGCAAAAAATGATGTCTGAAATGTCGATTGCGTTAATCATAACTGCGATAATTAGCCTATTCGCAGTAGTGGGGGCAGGCGATTACCAGGACGCAGTACAGCAGGAAGCTGCATATTGCGAGATGGTAAAACTGCACAAAAAGACAAATGGCGAAAGCGGTTGGCCAGACTATCAAGGCAGTTATGCAGAGCGGTGCTAATTACAGGATGCCGTTTTGGATGGCAGAGGGATATTGCCCAGAGGACGCGCAGGTGGCAGCTCAGGCGGCTACAGCGATGTCAGAGCGTTTTGGCATTGATGTCGCCATTATGCCTAACCTTGAGGTCATCCCTTTGAAGCAAGCAGAAGAGGCTCCTCTAGAGATAGTGCGATGCCCTGCAGCCTTGAGGAGATACGGAAAAAAAGTATGGCAAAGATAACACCAGATTCCCCCTAAACTCCTACGGCGAGCTGCGGCGTCGAAAAGTTAGATGAATGCGTGGGGGGCCATTTTCATGGAGCGCAATTTAGCTAACCGCAGTACCTTTAAGCCATGTTCCTTAATGCTACTTTTAGGGAGGTGGGTTTTAGCCCTTCCCGTAGGCGAAATTGGGCTTATTATCCTTTTTGCTCTGTTTCTGATAACTTATTAGTATGAGACAGATCGCCGTTATAGAATGGAAGCATATAGAGCCAGGCGGGATGCCAGCAGATACTGGCACTTTCCTGGTTGCATTCACTGACGGCACTGTAGAGTCATATCCAATAGACAGCCACGATTTAGAGGCTGGAGAAATCAGAGCAGGAGCAGCGAAAGGGACATATTGGGCCAACCCAATACCCCATCCAGATGCGTAATGGCAGAAACCCGAGCACAGAAAAATAGGGCTATCCGTAAGGATGAAATTAGAGCGTATTTGGCCGAGAGGGGTAGGGTGGAGTATGTCTTTGATAACATTGAGAAAATCGAGCAACTGGACGTAAATTCGCAGGGGTTCCATAAAGAGCTTTTAAAGATCAAAACCGCCAACGATCAGCGCATTAGAATGCTTAATAAATACCTGCCTGACGTTAAAGAGGAAGTGCAGGATTACGTTGATCTGCCGCCAATGGTGATAAAGCTGGCTAGTGATGCAGCTGACTAAGCCGCAGACAGTCATATTTACAGACAGCTCCAGGTTTCGGGTTGTCGTTGCTGGCAGGCGGTTTGGCAAGACCTTCCTATCTACTGCAGAGCTAATTAGGGCAGCGCTGTCAGCTGAAAAGCGCAACTGCTGGTATATCGCGCCTACCTACAAGGCAGCCAAGGAAATAGCCTGGTCGATGCTAGTGCAGGCTATCCCTGGCGAATATGTTACTAAGACCAATGAAACGGCACTCAGTCTACACCTAGCTAATGGGTCGGTTATTAGCCTAAAGGGCGCAGAGAAGCCAGACAACCTTAGAGGCAGGGCGCTAGACTTCTGCGTGCTGGATGAGTTCGCCGATATGCGAAAGGAGGCATGGCATGAGGTCATCAGGCCGTCGTTATCGGATCGTAAGGGATCAGCGATATTCATTGGCACGCCTAAAGGCCGTAATCACTTCTATGATCTCTGGACTAAGGGCGCGGATAAAGATGAGGGCTGGTCATCTTATCAATACACTACGCTGCAAGGCGGCAATGTTGACCAGGAAGAAATAGAGGCAGCCAAGCATGACCTGGATGAGCGCACGTTTACCCAGGAATACCAGGCGCAGTTTGTTAATTACTCGGGCGTCATTTACTACAACTTCAAGCGCGAGGAGTCTGTAAGGCGCTATCTAGGAGAGCCAGGCCAGGTGCTAATAGGCATGGACTTTAACCTCGATCCGATGTCTGCGGTTGTTATGACCAGGCAGAGCGGCAGCCTGCATATCTTTGATGAGATTGTTATTTTCGGTTCCAACACTGATGAGATGGCCGATGAGATCAGCAGGCGATATGGTCGCAAAAATGTTACGATATACCCTGACCCAGCTTGTCGCCAACGTAAGACCAGCGCAGGTGGGCGCACAGATTTGTCGATACTGCAGAATGCAGGCTTTGAGGTGAGGGTACGAAACTCACACTCAGCAGTGAGGGATAGGATTAATGCAGTCAACTCAAGGCTGCAAGCAGCGGATGGCGTGAGGCATTTGTTTGTCGATCCAAAATGCAAAAAGACGATTGAAAGCCTTGAGCGCCAAACGTATAAGCCAGGCACTAGCCAGCCCGAAAAAGACGGGTTCGATCACATGAATGACGCGCTCGGGTATGCGGTTGATTATCTCTATCCGATCCGCAAGCAACATGAGGCTGCTGCGCCTCAACGGTGGACTTGATGCTTATTAACCATGATATTGAATATCAGCACCCAGACTATGAGAACCATGTAGACCGCTGGGAGTTTTATTTACGCAGTTACATGGGCGGCCAGGATTACCAGGATGGCTCATATCTAACCAGGTATCTCAATGAGGACGCCAAGGCGTATGATCGGCGTATAGCCTTAACGCCATTGGATAATCACTGCCGCAACGTAATCCATGTGTACAGCTCGTTTCTGTGGCGCGTTCCACCCACCAGAAACTTTGGCCCCCTTGAAGGTAGCCCAGAGCTGCAGGCTTTCTTGCATGATGCCAACCTAGACGGCCAATCATTTGATAGCTTTATGCGCGAGGCGCAGATATGGTCTAGCGTCTACGGCCATGTCTGGGTTATGTGTGACAAACCACGCAGCCAGGCTGGCACCAGGGCAGAAGAGCTAGAGCAAGAGATCAGGCCGTATGTCACGCTAATAACGCCAGAAAACGTCTATGATTGGCGATGGGAGCGCCAGGCTTCTGGCAGGCATCAGCTGACCTATTTAAAGATCAGGGAGTCTGTGCATCGTTTAGACGGCACCACAACCATAGTCTATTTCAGAGAGTGGACGCGGGAAGAGGTAAAGCTAATCAAGTATGACGGTGCAGAGAGCGCTGTTATTGAGGTGATACCTAACCCCATCGGCGTAATCCCTGCAGTGTATCTACCTGCTAACCGTTCGATTGTTCGCGGTATTGGCATTAGTGATATCTCAGATATTGCCTATATGCAGAAAGCGATCTACCAGGAGCTTAGCGAGATTGAGCAGCTGATAAGGATTAGCAACCATCCCACCCTAGTTAAGACCTATGACACAGACGCCAGCGCAGGAGCTGGGGCAATCATTAATATCAGCGATGATATGGACTCTGGGTTAGTGCCATATCAGATGCAGCCATCAGGGGCCAACCTGGACGCCATCAGAGCCGCTATAACGGACAAAATAGAGTCTATCAATAGGATGGCCCACATGGGCGCAGTGCGCGGCACAGAGGCAATCACGCAGTCTGGTGTGGCCATGCAGACAGAGTTCCAGATGCTAAACGCCAAGCTGGCTGAGAAAGCTGACATTCTGGAGCTGGCAGAGGAGCAACTGTGGGGGTTCTATTGTCAATGGCAGCAGATTAAGCCAGAGGTAGAGGTTAATTACCCTGATAGCTTTGATATCCGCGATTACGCCTCAGAGCTGCAGTTTTTGCAGCAGGTTAGAGCTAGTGGCGTTAGATCGGCAACCATGCTGCAAGAGGTTGACAAGCAGATTGCTGACCTGGTGCTAGATGATGAGGTGCTAAACAAGGCACACCAGGAAATAGAGGCGAGCACAAGGGCGCTAGGAGACTTTACTGGCGCAGCTGCCCAGGCACCCAGCGCTGAGTAATGCCTACAGAGCAGGAGCATGATGAGTACCTGGACGCCCTGGCAGATGCCCATGAGGGCAGGCTACTTGATGCGCTGCAGCGAGCAGAGGAAAGGATTGCAGCCTACCTCAATGGTGCGCCGGTTACAGACGGCAGCCTGTTTGATCTTGAGTGGGCTATATCAAGCAGGCGAGAAATACAGCGCATTCTGGAAGAGGAATACGGCGCTGCTGTTCAATCTATCCTGGACGATTATCCTAGTACCGCTATCCGCGCCCTGGATATGCTCAATACTTATGGGGATTTCACACAAACAAGCCCTGATGTCATTAGGCAGCTTCAGCGTCTGACGTTCCAGGGCTTTGAGGATATATCGGCTACATATCTCGACACCATAGCCAACGAAATCTATCAGAATGCCCTAACGGGGCGATCTAAAGAGCAGATGATTAAGAGCATTAGGCAGACCATCAATGGCGTCTATATGCAGAGCGACCAGGCCGAAATTAACCGATTGGTCGATATTGCCAAGAATGGCACCCCAGCGCAGTCAAAGGCCGCGATAGACAAGCTGCACACTGTCTACGCTGCGGATAGGGCAGGCAACAATATGCGGCGTTACGCGACACAGATAGCCCAGGACAGCTTGATGCAGTTTGACGCTGCTATCAACGTCAACGCAGGCATTGAGGCAGGCGCTACGAAATGGAAGTATTACGGCGATATCATTAGGGATTCTAGGCAATTCTGCAGAGATCACGTTGGTAATACCTACACCACAGAAGAAATAGAGGAAATCTGGCAAGGCTCTTGGTCTGGCAAAAGCTCTAGCGATGCCTTTACCGCCAGGGGAGGCTATAACTGCCGCCACCATTGGCGTCCTATCATAGATGAGGATGATGTAGACCAGTTTACGCAGCCAGTCGTAGAGCCAGAGCCAGAAGAGGAAGAGGTAAGCCCTGATCTGCCACCTGTAGAGGCTAAGAGCAAAAGCACTAAAGCAATGACCGCCCAAGCAGAGGCAGCCAGCAAGGCCACCTCGCCAGATCGCTCTGATGCCGCCTATTTAGACCGTGACGGCGAATTGCCGGTTAGGTTCAAGGCTAATACCCGTAAGCGTGGCCAGCTCAATAGGGACGCAGCCCTGGCTTCCTACGGCAAGGTGTCGATTGGCAGCCTGGGGCCAGAAGGTGCCGCAATCCTTAATCAGCTGCTGAAAGAAACTGCAGACCTCGGGAAGCGCTTTAAAACCCCACCAATCAGAGGGATTAATGCGCTGAGAGGTGACAGTGCAGCTGCTAACATGGGCGACGGCGTTATGGGCATTAAGGCGGCGTATTTCAACAGATACGCAGGCCAAGCCTACACGAGTCGTGAAAAGCGACAGGTCAGCCTGGCTGCAGCTAACGCTAAATATGATGAGCTAAAACAGGATTTTCAGCAGGCTTATTCAGAGTCCTTGGCGCTCAGAAGCGCTCTAAGCGAAAAATACGGGGGGCTTGGCGCAGCAAGTAGGAGTGATGAGTGGGCTGATTATATTGCGTTACGAGATGCAGCAGAGAAAAAGCGCAAGGCGGTCAACAAGCAGGCTGATATAGTCAACGCGCTTAATGACCAAAATAGAGAACGGCAGATTAGCACCTTTGCCAGAGGCGATGATTTGGCCGAGCGCCCACGATTGGCTGGCTCATACTTTGAGAATCCTGCAGATGAGCTGCGGAGCGTCGTTTATCACGAATATGGCCACCTAGTGCACCAGGAGTCCTGGCGTCAATTTACTGACAAGGACAGCACATCATTTGAGCGATACCTGGCAAGTCTATTCTATGGGCCAGGAGGGCGAAGAAATAAAGATAGATTTTTCCCTACCAAATACTCAGAAACAAACCCAGAGGAATGGTTTGCAGAGAGCTTTAGCCTGTACAACATGGGCAGAAAAGACCTGGTTGATGAGAAGCTGGTAGAGCTTTTAGATGCAATCGCAGCGAGCAATGGCAGGCTGCGGGTGTTTGATGGTTGGGACTTTGATAAGGGGAGGCCAGTATAATGAGCGCAGCATTTAATGAGGCAGAGCGGTTGGTGCAGGAAAACCCCATGCCGCCAGATATCATTGAGCTTTTAGACAATTTGCGAGAAGATATTGACCCAGATGAGCAGGACGACTTTTTCTGGTTTTATGAGGCAGCATCCCTGCAATCAAGATTAATCACAGAGGAGGATTAGATATGCCAGGACATTATGGACGCAAGAAGAAAAAGAAAAAATCCCGCTAATTTGATAAACTTAACCCACTCCGTAGGAGGTTCGTTACATGAGCGACGAAATCATGGCAGAAGCGGCTACTGAGGCCGTAGAGCAGGAAGTTGTAGAAACTCAGGTACTTAAGACATTTACGCAAGAGGAATTGGACCGGATAGTGGCTGATCGGGTTGCCAGGACAAAAAGGCAATACGATAAGAAACTAGAGGGCGTGGACTTAGAGGAAGCGCGGCAGCTGCTGCAGGAGAGGCAAAATGCTGACCTGGAAAAGCAGAAAGAGCGCGGAGAATTTGAGTCTATCCTTAAGCAGACTGTTGAAAAGAAAGATCAGGAGATTAGCAGTTACAAGCAGCGGCTAGAGGCTACCCTGGTTGACCAGGCGCTATTGTCGGCAGCGGCGGGTAACGGTGCGGTATCTCCAGATCAAGTCAGTCAGCTGTTGCGTGGCTCCGTTGCGCTATCTGAAGATGGCACTGTCGAGGTATACGATGCAAATGGGACGCCACGGTACGGGGACAATGGCGATCTGCTAACTGTGCAGCAGTTAGTGGCAGAATTTTTAACGGCTAATCCGCATTTTGTGAAAGCATCGGCAGGCGGTGCAGGATCAAGCGGAGCGGCTGGAGGTTCTACGAGCAAGCCTTTAAGTTACTCGGAAATGTTAAACAAAGGCGAGGAGGGTATGCGCTTATTCCGCGAGCAGAAGCTGCGAGAGGCTGCCCGATAACTTAAAGGAATCTTAAAATGGCTAATGAAACTACTTCAACAACTTTAGACGATCTGTTTGCGAATATCATTCTGCAAGCACGATTCACCGCAGAAGAGCAGTCCATCATGCTTGGGCTGGTTACTCGTTATGACATCGGCAACGTGGCAGGCAAAACTGTCCAGGTGCCTAAGTATCCTGCAATCTCTGCTGCTAACCTCACGGAAGGCACTGACATGAGCGCAACGCAGGTATCAACGTCTAGCGTAACCGTAACGGTTGGCGAAGTTGGCGCACAGGTTGTGCTGACTGACCTGGCTGCTATGGGCGCTGGCAACCCTGCTGCAGAGCTGGGCACCGTCCTGGGTAACGCTATCGCTACCAAGATGGATACGGACCTCATTGCTCTGTTTGATGGCTTCAGCACTTCCTTGGGTGCTACTACTCAAGAGATCACTGTGGCTGACATCTTTAACGCGGCTTCACGTTTGCGAGCGGCTAAGGCTCCTGGCCAATACTCTGCTGTATTGCACCCGTCTCAGG
>Ga0222719_10000771_pt1 | contig 31922 bp, 35 predicted proteins | sample C33_34DmetaG_FD_165039 | JGI IMG/M metagenome (GOLD analysis project Ga0222719, IMG submission 165039) | Estuarine water microbial communities from San Francisco Bay, California, United States - C33_34D | ecosystem: Environmental > Aquatic > Marine > Unclassified | place: USA: California... | reverse complement strand
TGCAGCTTTTTTAATTCTTGAAGGGTATGAGACTGCCCATTGAAGCGCTTGCATTCCACCTAAGCTTCCCCCAGCAACCATTTCCCAGCAATCAATCCCAAAATGATCAGCCAGTAGTTTTTGAGTGTCAACCCAATCTCTTACCGACACTTCAGGAAAACTTGCACCATAAGGCTGGCCAGAATCAACAGCCACAGAAGTAGGTCCAGAGGAGCCATGACAGCCGCCAAGGTTATTCAAAGAAACAACAAAAAATTTTTTAGTATCAATTGTTTTGCCATCTCCAATAATTTCATCCCACCAACCTGGCTTTTTTTCTCCATCTTTAATGCCAGCCGCATGATGATTGCCAGAGAAGGCGTGGCAGACTAAGACAGCGTTACTCTTGTCTGAATTAAGCTCTCCATAGGTTTCTGTCATTAGCTCAAAACCAGACAGCACATCTCCAGATTGCAGCGTCAAGGATTCTTTAAAAGATATTTTCTCAGATACTATTTTCATACCATAGAGCTAATTATTTGCACCAATGAGGAATTAATAAGATTTAATACAAGCAATCCAATGATAGGAGTAAAGTCTAAGCCACCCATGGGAGGCAAAAACTTTCTAACAGGACTCAAAATGCCTGCAGAAATTTCTTCAATAATTTGCAACAAAGGATGATTATTTCCAGGAGCCACCCAACTAAGCACAACTGAACCGATGACACAATAAAACAAAATCCTAAATCCAGAATTTAAAACATCTATTACAGAGATGTAGAAGAGAGTAAGGGTTTCATAGCCAGAGGAGTATGCTAAATAAAAAGAACTAAACTTGAGCACCAGGGCAACAGCAATTGCCGCAAAGAGAGGCGGCAAAAAGAAGAAAAGGCTTTTTGAAACTGGCTCAAGATAAGTCGCAAATATTTTTACTATTGGATTGAAATAGTTAACTCGAAGCAGCCGGAACACTGAGAGGATTACAAATGCATAGCTTGCAAAGCCCAAAACTATTGCTATAACACTAATCATGTTTTCTAAGGTTTTGTTTGTTATTGCTCATTACTAATCTCAATAGATCTATCTTCGGCAGCCTGAAAAGCATCTTGCAAAATTTTATCAAGATTATTATCTTGAAGAGATTCTAAACCGGCCTGAGTAGTTCCTCCGGGTGATTTTATCTTATTTATCAAGCTTTCAAAATTTGAGTCTTGAGAGAATGAGTCACTCAGGCTGCTAATAAAATCCTGAAACATTAATTTAGTGGCCACATGATCGGCTGAAGATATTTTTTTTAATTCTTCAAGATAAGTATTGAGCACTTGAAATAGAAAAGCTTGGCCGCTTCCAATGATGCTTGTAAATCTATGCATCTCATCTTCATTTTTTAGAGTTAAAACATGCCCAATTTTTCTAAATAGGTTGTTTGCTGAAAGAAATGCCTTTGAATTCTGATCAAGAGCATAGATAGCTGTCACACCCTTCTCAAAAGCACATGCTGTGTTTGGCATTGCGCGTATTATTGATTTAGGCTGAGAATACTTTTCTATACCAATCCCTGCAACCACACTTAATATAATTGCAGTTGGTAGATGCTTAAAAATACTTTTTGCAGCACCCAAAGCATCTTTAGGTTTAACAGCCAGCACAATTAAATCAAAATCTAGTGAGGCTAAATTTTCTAATTCAATTATTTGTAAACCCTGAGTCTTCAAAGAATTCACTCTTTGTTCATTTCTTTCGATGCATGCAATGTGAGATGGCTGCATACCACTTTTTAACAAACCATCAATGATTGCTTTTGCAATATTGCCGCACCCTAGAAAACAAACTTTCATGATCTTTTGCCTAGTAAGCTCTCACCAATTCTTAACATTGTTGACCCTTTGAGAATAGATTCTTCAAAGTCACCGGATGTTCCTAGAGACATGTGAGTACAACTAGGGAGTTCGGATAATAAAGACTTTTGTAAGTGAACTATTTTGTTCATAGTTTCTATTTTATCTTTTTTAGAGGCATTAATCTTTGGCATAAACATTAAGCCCTCAATTATTAAGTTTGGATAATGGGTTATTATTTTATTAGCAAAATCAATTGTTTCCTCTGGCAAAATTCCTGACTTAGACTCCTCATGATCAATATTGACTTGGATCAATGCATGAATTTTTTTGCCTTCAGATTCAAGGGCTTTATTTAACTTCATTGCAACTTTTTCTCTGTCTATGGAGTGCACCCAATGGGCATGTTTAGCAATTACGCTTACCTTATTAGACTGAATGGGGCCAATAAAATGCCAAATAATATCATTCGGGCATAATAATGATTTTTCAGCTAGCTCTTGTGCATAATTTTCTCCAAAATTATTTATGCCAAGTGCATAAGCCTCTTTGATGATATCAACAGATTGCAATTTGGAAACAGCAACTAGCCTTATTTCATCTTCAGATCTCTTAGCTTGATGGCAAGCTTTTTGAATCTTGCTAGAAATATCTATCAGTCTTTTTGCTATGTCTTGGTGCATTTTTTGTAGATAAGAGGCTGCCTACCATTTTTCATGAGCAGCTCTCTAGCATTGTTTACTTCGGATTTATTGAAATATGGTCCTGACATCACTCTAAATAATGGTTTATCTGGCTGCTTGGAGCTAAATGTTTTTTCAACGTAAGACTCTAAGCCTAAAGCAAGCAGAGAGCTAAGTTGCTCCTGTGCATATACTCTTTTTCCATAGGATTCGATTTGGACTAGATACTCACAATTTTCTGCAACAACTATTCCTTCAAGCTCAATCAGCACCGTATCCTTTGCCAACTCTATCGGATACAAGAATTCTACTTTTGGGTTGCTGACATTGCCCCTAATATTCACAACATCGGTTTGCAGAATTACATTTGATGTAAATAAAAGCAGTGCGCTCATAGCAGCAATTATGAGCAGATGTTTTATTTTAAGCGGTTGATTGAGCTCTCTTTTTGCTCGCAAAGAAGTCTTAACTCTTTTTGCTTTTGACTTATTTATGGGGTGTTTTTTAGCAAAATCTTTCACATTAATTACATGCTATCTAAAGGCTCAATACCCAACAACTTTAAAGAGGAAGCTATCACAGATTTCACAATGATTAGCGATCGAATAATATTATTTTGCTCTGATTCTTTAGCATTAAGGATATTTACGCTGTTATAAAACTGATGAAAGCTTTGTGAAATATCTCTAAGATAGTAAACAATAAGATGTGGCTGTAGGTTTTCTCCTGCGCCCTTAATCACAAATTGTGCACTCAAAGCCATTTGAAGCAGCTCATCGCAACCATCAAAATCATCATCGTTAAATTGGTTTGGCAATGAACCACCTGATTCAAGATATTTTTTCTCTACAGAGCAGATTCTTGCATGTGCATATTGGACGTAATAATAAAGATTATCTTTTGAATTAGATCGAGCAATTCCAATATCAAAATCAAGATGCTGATCTGCCTGTTTTGACAAGTAATAGAATCTTGATGCATCTGGACCAATATCATCAATTAATTGTTTGAGGGTATAAAAATTTCCACTGCGGGTAGACATTTTAACTTTTGAGCCATTGTCAAAAAGGTTGGCGAATTGAACAAGCTGAACTTGCATTTGTTTTTTGCTATAGCCCATGGCTTCAATGGTTGCTTCGATTCTTTTAATATAACCATGATGATCTGAGCCCCAAACATTAATAATGCTATCAAAACCTCTATCTAATTTATTTCTGTGATACGCCAAATCAGCTGATAAATATGTTCCCCTTCCATCCTCACGGATGATAACGCGATCTTTGTCGTCACCAAATTTAGTTGACTCAAGCCAAACAGCGCCATTTTTTTCATAGGCGTGATCTTTTTTAACTTGATCGAGCGCCATAGAAATTTCTGATTCTTTGTCTGTAAGTTTTCCAAGAGAGGATTCAAAAAACCAGTTATCAAAAATAACCTTAAATTCAGTTAAGTCCTCCTTAATGGACTTAATCACATAGTTCAAGCCGTGCTCTCTTATTAATAACCAATTATTTGAATAACTCATTTTAATGCGCTCAATCAACGCATCTATCTTTTCCTCATCGTCAGACGGAAGATCAGCCGTTAAAGCCTCCTTTTCAGTTTGTGAAAAAGTTGAATCAATTTCTATGCCTTGCGCAATTTCTATAATGTATGATCCTTTATAAGCAGAGCCAGGGAAATTATCATTATCAAAGCACTCAAATCTTCTTAAAAAGATGCTGCATGCCAGAATATCAATCTGCCTTCCAGCATCATTTACATAATATTCTCTGGAGACATCATGACCCAATCGTTGCAAGATTCGACCAATGGCGTCCCCATATGCAGCGCCCCGACCATGACCAACATGCAATGGACCAGTTGGATTTGCTGAAACAAATTCTATCTGTATTTTTTCTTTGAGTGCATGGGTAGAATCAACAAAAAAATTTGGGTTGTTGTGAGCGCTATCTAGTTGATTTAAAAATGCTTTTCGATTTAAAAATATATTTATAAAACCAGGGCCTGCTAATTCCACTTTTGAAATTTCAGGCTGACCTTCTAGCCTAGGTATCAATGCTGAGGCTATGTCACGGGGATTTTTTTTTGCAAGATTAGATGCAACCAAACATAGATTGGTTGTCCAGTGACCCTTTTGTAGAGAATCTGTTAGGTTGAGTTTATGCTTATTGAATAGCGCCTTTCTTTGATCGGCGTGAAGAGATAGCTCATTATCAATAAAATCATTCAACGAAGATAAAATTTGATTATACAAAGTTTATACGCGCCCCGAATATTCGCCAGATCTTGTATCCACTTTAATTTTTTCTCCTTCTTCAACAAATAGAGGAACTTGTATAGTGACCCCAGTTTCTAGTTCAGCGGGCTTTGTTGCCCCAGAAACGGTGTCTCCCTTAATGCCAGGATCTGATTTTGCAATATTTAATTCAACAAATGGAGGCGCTTCAACTGAAATGGGCTCATCATTCCAAATGACAACCTCGCAATTTTCCTGACCAATAATCCATTTCTTTGCATCGCCCACGACATCTCGATTAATTCCAATCTGCTCATAGGTAGAAGAATTCATAAAATGCCATTGATCTCCATCTGAATAAAGATAGCTCATCTCAACGGTCATCACATCTGCTTCTTCTACAGATTCTCCTGATTTATATGTTTTATCTATGACTTTGCCAGTAATTAAGTTTCTAAATTTTACTCTCATCACTGCCTGTCCCTTGCCAGGCTTATGAAACTCATGCTCGAGAATTGAACAAGGTTGGCCATTGATAATAATCTTGAGACCGTTTTTAAATTGGCTTGTTGATATTTTCATAGTGTGATTTACTCTCTTATTGTAATTAAAAGGGGTCTTTACAATGTATAAATTTTTATTATCTACTATTTTTCTTTCTATCCTAGTGCTTTCCTCATGCTCAAGCGAGCAACCGAATGCCCTAACTGAATCCGATGTAGAAGAATTTCTACAAATGGTTGAGCTTGAAGATAAAACCCTTGGCCCTATTGTAAGCTCTGCCTATTGGATAGGAGCTAATTTTATCACTTATGATTCTCAGAAAGTAGTTGCAGACTATGGCAAAAGATACCAATTGCTTGCTCTAGAGCGCGCGCGACAAGCATCTTCCTTTGATGGGGTAGAGGTTTCAGCAGAAAATCGAAGGAAACTTAATCTTATTAAGAGTTCGTTTGTCATGCCATCACCATTAAATGATGAATTGGCTGGAGAAATCTCTGCAATAAGCGCTGAATTAGATGCTATGTATGGAACTGGAGAACATTGCTTTGCAGATGATGATTGTTATGACTTGGAGGCATTTGAGAGCATTATTGATAATTCTAGGGATCCAGCTGAGTTGCTAAAAGCTTGGGAAGGCTGGAGAAATATTGGCAAGCCAATGAAAGACATGTATCTAAGAATGGTTGAAATCGGGAATCAAGGAGCCAATGATCTGGGTTATGACGGACTGACTGATTTGTGGTTCAGTCAATACGATATGCCTGCTGAGGAATTTTTAGATGAAACAGACAGAGTTTGGGACGAACTTAAGCCTCTATATGATGCTTTGCATTGTCATGTTCGTGATGAACTTTCAAATTATTATGGTGAAGAAATAGTTGCTAAAACTGGCACCCTGCCTGCACATGTTCTTGGAAATATGTGGGGACAATCTTGGTCAAATATATATGACCTTGTTTATACACCGGAAAGTAGCTCATCTTCGTCAGATATCAATTTAACCAACATACTCATTGAAAAAGACATCGATGAAATTGAAATGGTTAAAATCGCAGAAAACTTTTTTATCTCGCTTGGGTTTGAGCCTTTATCAGATACTTTTTGGGAAAGGTCATTATTTATAAAACCACAAGACCGAAATGTTGTCTGCCACGCATCAGCATGGGATCTTAATTCAGATGTAAATGATTTAAGAATTAAAATGTGCATTGAAAGAAACGCAGAAGACTTTTCTGTAATCCATCATGAGCTAGGCCACATTTTCTATTATCAAGCCTATAGCGACCTACCTGACATATTTCAAAGCGGAGCAAATGATGGCTTTCATGAGGCTGTTGGAGATTTATTAACATTATCAATTACTCCAAACTACCTGCAAAAAATAGAAATGGTATCTGAGGAGCAAGCCAAGCAAGCAAACTCAGATCCAATTTCTTTATTGATGCAGCAAGCGCTTGATGGGGTTGTGTCTGTGCCCTGGACTTTAATGTTAGATAAATGGAGAGCAAAAGTATTTACAGGCGAGACTAGTCCAGAAGAACTAAATAATTCTTGGTGGGAATTACGAGAGTTTTATCAAGGCATTGGAGCGCCACGTGATCGTGATTCCGATGCATTTGATCCTGGTGCAAAATATCATATTCCTGGCAATACTCCCTACACTAGATATTACCTCGCAAAAATTCTTCAATATCAATTTCATGAATCTCTATGTAATCAAATGGGGTTTGAAGGACCACTGCATGAGTGCTCGATATATGATAATGAGCTTGCTGGGGAAAAATTAAGAGCCATGCTTGCTTTAGGGCAAAGTCAAGAGTGGCAAACTGCATTGGAGGCGCTAACTGGGACTAGGGAATTAAGCGGAAAATCAATGCTTAACTACTATCAACCTTTAAAAGATTGGTTGGATATTCAAAATGCTGAACGCACGTGTGGATGGGAGGGATGATGAAACATTTAACTAATTTAGCTATCGCCGCTGGAGTTTTTATCTTCACAAAGCTTTATGCAGATGCAATCTCATTTAATAGCATTGAGCTATCTGGAGTTAACTTGGTGGGATACCTATTGGTTATGGTCTTCGTTATACAATGGATTGCATATATCCCAGCTTTTATATTTAAGACTGAAAAATTTTATGATTTAACTGGCAGCCTTACTTACATATCTGCTATTTCGTTTGCCTTATATTCAACTAATACTTCTCAAAACCTTGACCTTGGCGGTCTAATCATCGGAGTAGCTATTATGATATGGGCAGTTAGGCTCGGCTCCTTTCTATTTATAAGAATTCATAAAGATAAAAAAGATGGAAGGTTTGATTCTATTAAAACTTCCTTTTCTCAATTTTTCATGACATGGACTTTGCAAGGCATGTGGGTGTTTATTTGCTCATCGGCAGCTTTGGTCGCGATTGCTAACCCAACGGGCGTTGTTATAAATATTGTATTTTTTGTAGGACTTGCTTTATTTCTTCTAGGTTTCGCAGTCGAAGTTATAGCTGATAATCAAAAAACTAAATTTAGATCAATTCCAGAGAATAAAGATCAATTTATAAACGAAGGGCTGTGGGCTAGATCGAGACACCCAAATTACTTTGGTGAAATCACCTTGTGGACCGGTATTACTATTATGGGAATATCCACCTTTGAGGGCATGAACTATTTGGCAATTTTCTCACCTATTTTTTCATATCTGCTTCTTGTCTACGTAAGTGGAATAAGAATGCTGGAATTTAGGGGCCATAGGAAGTGGGGACATCTTGATGAATACAATACTTACAAAAAGAATACACCTAAGCTTATACCCAAAATATTTTCTTAACCATTCTTAATAATAAAGCTAAATTTTATTTGTTACATTGTGAGGCGATTTTGCACAAAATTAGGTACAATTTCACCATTAAGAAAAGTTTGAATAATTTCACTACGCTGTTAGACTAGTGAACCATTTTTCTTAGGGAGAAAAAAATGTTAAAGAAAAGCCTAGTAGTTCTTACTATGCTGTCTACGTTTGTAGCGGCTTCAGAAATGGAACTAGTATTAGAAGTTGGAAGGGATAACACTGAGCTTTCAGCTCAATCTCAAGCAAAAATTGATGCAACTGAATCAGACACAGATAAGCTGATAAATGAATTTAAAGTTGTCTCCAAACAAGTTGAGGGCCTAAAGCTATACAACGCACAAAAAAGAATTCAAATTCAAGCTCAGCTTGACCTAATGGATCAGTATGATGAACAGCTTGTCCAAGTTGTTGTTATGCAAAGACAGATTCCGCCTTTGGCACAAAGAATGCTTGAGGGTCTAGAGAAGTATGTCAATCTTGATACGCCATTTCATATAGAAGAAAGAAAACAAAGATTAGACCTTGTAAGGGCATCACTTTCAAATCCAAAAGTAACAGCGTCTGAGCAAGTTCGACAAATTTTAGAAGCTTATAATATTGAAGCAGAGTACGGCAGAAAACTTGATGCTTATGACGAAACAATTGTTCTCGATGGACAAGAGGTAGTTGTAAATATTCTAAGAGTCGGAAGGCTTGGTATGTTCTTTCAATCTAAGGATGAAAGAAAGACCGGATATTATGATAATGAAACAGGTACATGGGAAGAACTTGGAGGCGGTTACAGGATAACAGTTAGAGATGGTATTCGCATGGCCAATAAACTAGCTCCAATGGATATTATGATGCTGCCGGTTGTCTATAGAGGAGATGCATCATGAAGATGTTAAACAAATATATTATATCTTTTGCGCTAATAGCATCTGTTTACACTTTTGCACAAGATGAAGCAGAAGGCGAGCCAACTACTATTCAAGGTTTGTTGCAGCTAGTCGAGCAAGGCAGAACAACTGAGCAAGGCGTTAATGCCAAAAGAGAAGCTGACTTTATTGCTGACAAAAACAAGCAAGCAGCAAAATTAGCTGCTGAAAAAAGAGAGTTAGCTAGGCAGGAAAAAATAGCTGATCAGCTTGAGGCTGAATATAAGAAAAATGATGCAATTTTGGTTGTTAAAGAGGCTGCATACAAGAAAGAGCTAGGCTCATTAGTCGAACTTTTTGGTCATCTGCAAAGTTCTGCAGGAGAAGCAAGCGCTTTATTTGCTGATTCATTGACTTCAGCTCAATACGGCAGAGAAAGAGAAACATTTTTAAATGATCTTTCTGCAAAAATGTCTAGTGCAACTGAACTTCCTACTATCAGAGAGCTTGAAGGTCTTTGGTATGAACTGCAAAGAGAGATGGTTGCAGGATCCGAGGTTGTTTCTTTCAATGCAAGTGTTATCAATCTTGATGGTGAGTCAGAAAATTGTGTAGTAACTAGAGTAGGTCTCTATAATGCTATCTGTGACGGCAAATACTTAGAATATATTGGCAGTAAGGGTCAATATGCTTTCTTAGGAAAGCAGCCAGATGGTCGTTATGTCAGTTCAGCTAAAAAACTTTCTAATGCAGATGTCGGAGAAGTGGTTAAGTTTGGAGTAGATCCAACCGGCCCAGTTGGAGGCAGCTTGCTTGCTAACCTAATTCAAAACCCTAGTTTGATGGAAAGAGTTAATCAGGGTAGAGAAGTCGGCTACATTATTATATTTGTAGGTTTGATTGGTATAGCGATTGCTTTTTGGAAGCTATTCACCTTATATACAATGGGTGTTGCAGTTGCTAAACAAGCCAAATCAAAAACTCATGATAAATCTAATCCACTGGGAAGAGTTCTTGCAGTTGGCGAAGAGCACATGAATAAAGACATTGAAACATTAGAGCTGAGACTTGCTGAAGCAATTATGGCTGAAAGACCGGCGATTGAAAAAGGTATTCCAGTTGTAAAAATTATTTCAGTTGTAGCGCCACTGGCAGGTTTATTGGGAACGGTTACAGGTATGATTGTTACTTTCCAGCAGATAACACTATTTGGTACTGGTGATCCTAAGATTATGGCTGGCGGTATTTCTCAAGCTCTTGTGACTACTGTTCTAGGGCTTGTAGTTGCTATTCCAACAACGCTTTTACACTCTTTTGCTAATTCATCAGCAAGAGGAATTATTAATGTTCTAGAAGAACAAAGCACAGGAATAGTAGCAGAACATTCAGACTCAAAGTAATTAGTTAATGTTTTACGCAATCACTGAAGCTTTCAATACTCTCAGAGACTTTATGTCTGCTGGGGGTAGTGTTCTTTGGTTGATTGCAATTCTTGCTGCCTTTATGTGGGCAATTATTCTAGAAAGAATTTGGTACTTTAATGCTGGTCATAAACTATATATGAGCGAGCTAAAATCTGAGTGGGATGCAGTTGTTGATCACACGTCTTGGAAAGGCAGTGCAATTAAAGAAAAATTAATTTCTCAAGCAAGGACCGAAGTTAATAGACATCTATCATTAATAAATACATGTGTTGCTTTGGCCCCTTTGTTCGGTCTCTTAGGAACGGTTACTGGTATGATTGAGGTTTTTCAGGTCATGGCTTTCACCGGTGGTGGAGACGCTAGATCAATGGCCGGAGGAGTTTCAAAAGCAACCCTACCAACTATGGCTGGAATGACTACAGCACTTTCAGGCGTATTTGCTACTATATATTTAAATGCAGCAAGGAATAGAGAAGAAACATTAATTAAAGAGACAATCAAAAATTAGGTAATAGGAGAATATTGTGAGAAGAAACGCTATATCAAGTGCAGTTCAGGAAGAAGAAGCAGAGATTAATATGACACCGATGCTTGATGTCGTTTTCATCATGCTTATCTTCTTTATTGTTACAGCTAACTTTATCAAAGAACCTGGTCTTGAAATCAATAGGCCTGAATCTGACACATCTGAAACTCAAGAAAATGCAGCAATTTTAATTGCAATTGGGGCTTCTGGGGAAATATGGATGGATGGCAGAAGGATCGATGCAAGACAAGTTAAAGCTAATGTTGTAAAACTGCTTGCTGATAATCCTCAAGGATCTGTAGTGATACAAGCTGATGAAAAAGCAATGGCCGATACAATTATTAAAGTTATGGATGGTTCTAGAGAAGCAGGCGTTTATAATATCTCTCTTGCCTCTGAGCCAAAATAGAGGGTTAAATTGAATACTGCTAATAACAGTTTAGATACTTTTTACCAATCCTTGTCTAAGGTATTTGGGCCATTTGCAGCTCTATATTACAAAGCTTTTAATTATAATAAGTACCTTGCTGGCACCGGATTCGCTGCTTTTATAACTCTTGGTTTGTTCTTTTTAATGGTTGCACTGATTAATCTCGGCGATAATAGCTTGCCTGAAGATAATTCTAGAAAATTAGGCGATGTCATCATGCCTGATAGAGATATTGATACACTTTTTGATAACGTAGAGAAGCCTGAAGAGCCAGATGAGCAACCAGAAGATATTGCTCAGCCTGAGTTAGATCTCGCTCCATTGGCCGGCGTTGATGTAAGCGTACCAAAGCCAAAAGCTAATTTTGCTGGAAATGGCTCCTTCTTCAGAGATGGTGAGTATATACCTCTTTTTAAAGTTACCCCTATCTATCCCAGAAGAGCACAAGAGAGAGGGATTATGGGTTATGCAGTCGTTTCATTTACCATTACAGAGACGGGTACCGTTGAAAATGCTGAACCGCTTGAGGGAATGTGCGGTGATCCTACTAACCCTGAAACGGTTTTTAGGGCGTGCTCCATCTTTAATTCTGCGGCTTCAAGAGCCGCTTTAAAGCTTAAATATAAGCCTAAAATTGTTGATGGAAATGCTGTGAGGGTTGATAATGTTCCTCATAAATTTACTTTTATCTTGGAGGAAAGCTAAGCTATGTTCAGAAAGCTTTTTACAATCTTCGTACTACTTTCTGGATTTATCGCGGTAAATTTCTCATCTAACGTATATGCCCAAGATAGTAACCTCACACCAAAAAAGACGAAATCAAAATATAAGAAGGCCAGAGTTCTTCAAACATCAACAGCTAAAAAAGTCACTAAAGTAGTAGAAGCCCTTGAAAGACAAAAGATTGTTAAGGTTGAAGATCCCGAAAATCCAGGCAAATTCATAGAGAAAGAAGAAGATGATCCAGACTGGGCTCAAGCAAGATCAATTTTAACTGAGCTTCTTAACAATAGAGCAAACTTGAAAAGCTATGATCGCTCTGTGATGTGGAATTATTGGGGCTATATATATTTTAGTGACGAAGACTATGATCAAGCTATGTATGCTTATGAGCAACTTTTAGCTGAGCCTGAGGCAACCTTACCACTCAGAACCGCTTCATTATTAACGCTAGCTCAACTCAACCTAGTTAAAGAAAATTGGGACAAAGGAATTCGCTTAATCCTTCAATGGATGAGCGAAGTGGAAAATGTAACTGCTCAATCCTATTATTTGCTTGCTTCAGCTTATTTTCAGAAAGAAGATTTTGTTAGAGCAAGAACAAATATGGAAGAAGCAATCAGACTAGCTGAAGTTGAAGGTTATCGACCTAAAGAAAATTGGTATGTATTGCTGGCAGCGTGTTTTAGTGAACTAAAAGATAAGAAAATTATTGGTCCTGAGTATGCTTTAGAACAGCAAGTTGGCATTTATGAAATACTAGTGAACTACTATCCTAAAAAGCAGTATTTTCTTCAGTTGGGCGGAACCTATCAGCAAATGGATAGAGAAGAAGATTATATGCTGACTCTTAAAGCTGCGTATAACAAAGACCTGTTAAATAAAGAAGGGGAATATCTTGCTTTGGCTCAAATGCTCCTTTTGAAAAAGAATCCTTATTGGGCCGCACAGGTTTTGGTTTCTGGCCAGCAGAAAAAAGTTACCATTACTGATGAGGATACTGGTGAAGAAGAAGTGGTTGCGGTAGTAAAAGAAAAAGAGAAAACATTAAAGTTATTAGCTGATGCATGGAGAATGGCGCAAGAGATTGATAAGGCTATCCCTGTTTTAGAAAAAGCAGCCAAGATGTCCAAAGATGGAGATACTTATGTGTTATTGGGTAACTTATATCTCTTTGAAGATCGCATGGAAGATTCTATAAGGGCTATAGAAGCTGGATTAAAGAAGCCAAAAGTGAAAAGTCGTTCCCAAGCTTTATTGGTCTTAGGCCAAGCTCATTTTGAACTTCAAAATTTCGAAGAGGCAAAGAAACAGTTTAGGGCTGCAGCCAGAGACGAAAATAAAAGAATTAAAAAAACAGCAAATTCTTGGATCAAATACGCCGAAAACGAAGAAATTAGAGTTAAAAACTTAGCCTTACGAAGAGATTTTATTCAGCAATCTCAAGCCAAGTCTAAAGCTAAGAATTCCTAAGCTTTTATATAAACCTCAACTTTAAAATCGTATTCATTCTCGCTGTCTTTTGCGAAGGATTCAGTTGAAATTTTCTTCCAGCTACTCATATCTATTTGGGGATAAAAGACATCACCTTCAATTTCACATGCTATTTTAGTTAAAACTAGTTTATTGACTATATTTTTACTTTCTTCGAAAACATATCCACCGCCTATTAAAACAACTTCGTTGCTTCCTGTTGTATCTTTATTCCATTGACTTGCCAATTCAATTCCTTGATCAAGGTTTGATACTATGTCTATTCCTTTTTGAGCACTCAAAGTAGAGGAGATCACTATATTCTTTCTATTTGGCAGGGGTCTTCCAATAGATTCAAATGTTTTTCTTCCCATGACAATAGCTTTGTTTTGGGTATAAGCGCTGAAATGTTGAAGATCTTTTTTTAATTTCCAGGGGAGATCATTATTTACACCTATAACAAAGTTATTGGACAGGGCAACTAAATGGGAAATAATCATTAATCTATATAGCCATTTGGGCTTTGAGCGCTGGATGGGACTCATATCCATCTAACACAAAGTCATCAACAGAGCATTCATTAAGAGCATCTATTGAATCAAGATTCGGCATAATTAATCTTGGTAGTTTTTTAGGCTCTCTTTTCAGCTGCTCCTTAACCTGCTCAATGCTGTTGTTATATATATGAGCATCTCCAAATGTATGTACAAATTCACCCGGTATTAAGTTTAAGATATTTGCTAGAATAGACTGAAGCAGAGCATAGCTTGCAATATTAAAAGGCACACCTAAGAACATGTCCGCACTTCTTTGATACATTTGACATGAAAGCCTGCCATTTTTTGACACATAGAATTGAGACATAACATGACAGGGAGGCAGAGCCATAGAATCAATTTTTTCAACATTCCATGCGCTTAATATATGCCTGCGACCATCAGGATTGGTTTGAAGGTCATTGATTAATTTTTTAATCTGATCAACGCCTCCCCAGTTTCTCCATTGCACTCCATAAACTGGCCCCAGTTTTTTAGTGGTTTCAGTATTTTCATAGCCAAGCTCGATACCTTGACTATCTGCGTTTTCTGTCCATATAGTTGAAAATTTACTTAAATCAGTTAGCTCAGATCTGTCTTTTTGAAATCTAATCTCAGCAAGTCTACGTTCATCATCAGAGCCCTCTAAAAACCATAATAACTCTGATACGACTCCCTTCCATGCAAGTGATTTAGTTGTAACGGCAGGAAAACCCTTTTCAAGATTAAAACGGATCTGATGACCAAAGGATGAAATAACACCCGTTCCAGTTCTATCTCCACGATCATCGCCGTGATGCAAAATGTACTCCAAAAGCTCAAGATATTGCTTCATTTTTTCTTAATGATTTTGTTAATAATACAAGTCCAACTATAACCATAGGGATGCTTAGAAGTTGACCCATGCTTAATTGTAAAGCAACAAAACCCATGTGAGAATCAGGCTGCCTAAAGTATTCAATAAAAAATCTAATTAACCCATAGGCTAATAAGAAGCTCCCACTAATAACCCCATGTTTATTATTTTTAGCGCCAATAAGCAGCAATAAAAAAAAGAGGAATAAGCCTTCAAAAAATGCTTCATAAAGTTGAGAAGGGTGCCTTGCAAAGCCATAGGGGTCTGTTGGGAAAATAAAACCCCAGGCTCCATCAGTTGGCCTACCATAGAGCTCACCATTTAAAAAATTTCCAATTCTTACTAAGCCTAGCCCAATGGGCATTGCTGCACAGACAGAATCAGCAAGCCTTAGAAAAGAAATTCTATGTTGATAAGAGTAGATATATAAACTAACAATTACTCCAATCAGGCCGCCATGAAAGCTTAAGCCGCCTTCCCATATAAAGAATAGACTTAATGGGTTAGATGCTAATTGATCTAAGCCATAAAAAAACATATACCCAAACCTGCCACCAAGCATGGCGCCGAATATTAATCCATATAGAAATACGATGTCATTTACCTGCTCAGTGGTTAATTCTAATTCTCTAATGATGCGATGGCTTTTAAGATATTGAAAAATAAAAATAGCTGACAGGACCCATGTCACAGCATAATATTGAATTCGGAGCCAACCAATTTCAATTAAGCTGGGGTTATTAAAAAAATCAGAGAGTTCAATAATCAATTAATTATCACCATAATTCCTATCATTATTAAAAATACTCCAAAGGAGACTTTCAGAGCCTTTTCAGAAATAGAGTGGCTGATGTTAGCTCCAAGCTTAGCAGTAAAAATACTGGCCAATGAAATAGATATAACAGCTGGCCAAAAAACATAACCGATTGCTCCCATGGGAAGGTTTGCATTAGCCGTTTGTCCATAATACATGTATCCAATTGCTCCTGCAGCCGCGATTGGAACACCACAGGCTGCAGCAGTTCCTATACCTTTTCGAATATTATAGCCCCCAGCAATCATTAATGGAGTTGTAAATGAGCCGCCTCCTATACCAATGATTGAAGATAAAAATCCTATCCAAGATCCATGCAATGGAACAAAAGTTTTAGCTAACGAGATCATACCTTTGTCTTTTTTTGCAAGAGTTTGCGTAAAACCTGAAATCATTTCTATACCAATAACAATCAAAAAAATTGTAATAATCCATTTCAAATTATTGTTTGAAAGAGTTGCTGCATATCCAGCTCCAACCAATGCGCCCAAAATCATACCCATTGATAAGGGTGTAACTAATGACCACTCTACACTTTTTTTATTATGATGAGAGAGGGCAGAAGAAATTGCAGAAAAAAGTATACTTGCCAATGATGTACCTATAGCCATGAGCACGACAATGGAACTATCAAAATCCATACCATAAAAAATAAAAATAAGTGATGGGACCAATATGCTACCCCCACCAATTCCAAACATACCGGCAAGTAAACCTGTGCATGCTCCAAGCAATAAGTAGATAAAAATTTCAATCATTGTGCAGTTGGATATATTTGGGCAGGAATTCAGATAAGACACTTCTGTAAACATCTCTTTTAAATGGAACAACGCTGGCTAAAGAATGCCAATAGGTTGACCATTTGTATTCCACAAATTCTTGAGGTATTTCATTTAGGAGGTTTATTTCTAGTTCTGCGCTAGCTTTAAACATGTACCATTTTTGAATTTGACCCTTAAAATTTTTTAAACTCTTTGGTCTTGGTTGATACTTCTCAGGTAAGTCATAGTAATACCAATGATTGCTCTTTTGCACCACCTTAACTTGCTTTTTCTTGATGCCCACCTCTTCAAATAGTTCTCGGTATGCAGCCTGGATCTGAGATTCGCCAGCATCAATTCCACCTTGAGGGAATTGCCAAGTTTTTTTCCCTTTTCTTCTGCAAATTAACAATTGATTATTTTGATCTAAGACAATTAAGCCAACATTTTTTCTGTAAGATTTATCATTCATGTTAGATTAACTCCTTATGAGCAAGCCCGATTTAGCAATTTTCGATTTAGATAATACCATTCTAAACGGTGATTCAGATTATTCGATGATTAATTACTTGGTAGATATAAATCTTCTTGATGAAGTGGCTAAGTTGAGAAATGATGAATTCATCAAAGATTATCAACAAGGCCAATTAGACTTTAATCAATACACGAATTTTGCCTTAAAGGCCTATGTGGGTAAGACACACGATGAGATCAACGAAATAATGCTACCTTTTGTCGAGACAATTATTGAGCCCATGATTAACATTTTTGCTCTTAAATTGATTCATGATCATCATGATAAAGGCCATACAATATTACTTGCGAGTGCCACAAATGAGTTAATCGTAAAACCAATAGCCCAAAGACTTGACATTAAAAATGTTATAGGCACTAAAGTTGAATTTGAAGATCAGAAATGCACAGGTGAGTTTATACCGCCATCAGCATTGGGGGAGGGGAAATTAAAATTAGTAGAAAGTTGGATGCAAGCCCATCAATATGATAATTTTTCTGGAGTGACATTTTATTCAGACTCTATCAATGACTTACCTTTAATGGAAGTGGTTGAATTTCCAAAGGCTGTAAACCCAGATATAAAGCTTGAGGCAATCTCTAATGAAAGGGGCTGGGAAATAATCTATTTGCCGATAATTTAACTTTCTTCTTTGTAGTCAGACATAGACGGGCAAGAGCACATTAGATTTTTATCCCCATAAACATTATCCACTCTTCCCACTGGAGGCCAGTATTTATTTCTTCCCTTCAGGTCTACAGGGTAAGCAGCCAAAGCGCGAGAGTATTTATAATCCCAATCATCGCTAGCAACCGTTTCAGCGCAGTGTGGCGCATTTCTTAAAGGACTTTCTTCAATTGCGTAAGTTCCATCTTCAACCTTAGCAATCTCATCACGAATACAAATCATTGCCTCAATAAATCTATCTAGCTCAGCCAATGACTCACTCTCGGTTGGCTCAATCATTAACGTTCCAGGAACTGGAAATGACATAGTTGGTGCATGAAATCCAAAATCTATTAGACGCTTCGCAATATCATCGACCTCAACTCCACATAATTCTTTTAAAGGTCTTATATCTAAAATGCATTCGTGTGCAATTAGACCATTTTTTCCAGTGTATAAAATTTTGTAGTAAGGACTGAGCTTTTGCGCAATGTAATTCGCACTTAGAATTGCTACTTGCGTAGCTTTTCTAAGACCTGACGCACCCATCATTTGAATATACATCCAACTGATTGGAAGAATTGAGGCACTCCCGAAATTTGTTGCTGAGACTGGCCCAACATTATTTGATGAAGGTTCATACACCAAAGGATCCGTTGGTAAATGAGGCACTAATTCTTTTGCAACACCAATTGGGCCAACCCCCGGTCCACCTCCACCATGAGGAATGCAGAATGTTTTATGTAAATTAAGATGTGAAACATCTCCTCCAAAGCTTCCAGGCTTACAGACACCAACCATTGCATTGAAGTTAGCTCCATCTATGTATACTTTGCCACCATGACCATGAATGATTGTGCATACTTCTGCCACAGTAGTCTCAAATACCCCATGCGTTGAGGGGTAGGTAATCATTATTGCAGCCAATTCTGTTGAATATTTTTCAGCTTTTTCTTTTAAATCTTCAAGATCAATGTTGCCCTTTTTATCACAATTTATTGCAACCACTTTCATGCCAGCCATTTGCGCAGATGCTGGGTTTGTTCCATGAGCAGACTCAGGAATTAAGCATATCTTTCTCTGATGATCACCATTTTTTTTGTGAAATGCATCAATCGCCAATAATCCAGCATATTCTCCTTGAGAGCCTGCATTTGGTTGTAATGATATAGCGGAATAACCTGTGATCTCAGACAGTTGAGTTTCAAGATCTTCTATTAAAATTTTATATCCACCTGTTTGGTCATTAGGTGCATAAGGATGGATGTTCGAAAATTCTTCCCAGCCGACGGGAATCATCTCAGACGTAGCATTTAATTTCATGGTGCATGAGCCTAAAGGAATCATGGCTCTATCTAGAGCAATATCCTTATCGCTAAGCTTTCTTATATATCTGAGCATTTCTGTTTCAGTTCGATGCATATGAAAGACTGGATGAGTAAGATATTTAGATGATCTTTGAAGATCTGCTGGAAGACCAAAGCTCAAAACAACTTTTTCTTTTCTTTCGATGGGTTTAAAAAATTTTACTATTTTATTAACTTCTTGGTTTGTAGTGGTTTCGTCCAATGAAATACTTATATGATTTTCATCGAGCATTCTGATATTCATAAACTGATCATGAGCTGCTGAAAATATTTCTTGAGTTTGTGATTTCGTATGAATGCTGATGGTATCAAAGAAGACAGATGAACGAAGATCATAACCAAGCTCATTGATTTTTGTTGCTAAAGCATTAGTTTTTGAGTGAACAGATTGGGCGATCTGCTTTAATCCTTCTGGGCCATGATATGCAGCATAAAAACCTGCCATGATTGCTAGCAGCGCTTGAGCTGTACATATATTGCTGGTAGCTTTCTCTCGTCTAATATGCTGCTCTCTGGTTTGCAAGGCTAATCGGTATGCAGTTTTACCACTTGCATCAACTGATGCGCCAACCAATCTTCCAGGCAAAGACCTTTTATATTTTTCTTTGGTAGCCATAAATGCTGCATGAGGACCACCAAAACCAAGAGGCACGCCAAATCTTTGAGAGCTACCTATTGCGATATCAGCTCCCATCTCACCAGGACTCTTCAGTAGAGTCAGAGATAATAAATCAGTTGCCATGACTACCAAACCATTCTGATTATGAATACTCTCAATTACTTTTGAGAAATCAAGCACCGCTCCATCATTTCCAGGATATTGAAGTAAAGCTCCAAAATATGTTTCTTCTTTTAATTCAATTAATTTTTGAGGGTCTCCAATCACTACCTCAATCCCAATTGGTTTTGCTCGAGATGTGACCACTGAAATTGTTTGAGGAAAACAATTTTGATCTATAAAAAATTTTTGTGATTTTGATTTACCAACCCTATGAGCAAGAGTCATGGACTCTGCAGCAGCAGTTGCTTCATCTAGAAGTGATGCATTAGCGATTTCAAATCCCGTCAGATCACCAACCATGGTTTGGAAGTTAATAAGAGCTTCCAGTCTACCTTGAGAGATCTCTGCTTGGTAGGGGGTATAAGATGTATACCATCCTGGGTTTTCAAACACATTCCTTAAAATAACTTTAGGTGTAACCGTTCCATAGTAGCCCTGGCCGATGAATGAGCGATAAACAATATTTTTTTTTGAAATTTCCTTTAGTACTTTTAACGCCTCCTCTTCAGATAAAGCATCATCAAGCCCTAGTTTTTCTTCAGTAAAGATATTTTCAGGGAGCACAGATTTTGAGAAGTCTTCCAAGTCTTTGTGACCAAGCTGCTTAAGGAGATTTTCAATATCGACTTGGCTTAACCCAATATGTCTAAGTGCGAAACTATTTATGTTTTCCATTATTTTTTATATGTATTAAAGAGCGCTTAACTCTTTAATGAAGTTTTTTATTTAGATTCAGTCTTCACAGACCGCACTATAATCTTTAGGAGACAATAAATTATCTAGCTCACTTAAGTCCGATGGGCTTATTTTATAGAACCACCCATCTTCATATGGCGAGGAATTTATTATTTCTGGTTGATCTTCGAGCAGTGAATTTACTTCCTTAACTTCTCCAGAAACAGGAGAATAGACATCAGAAGCAGCCTTTACTGATTCTACGATCGCTGCATCACTTTCGGCATCTAGTGTTTGCCCAACTTCAGGCAATTCAACAAAGACGATATCTCCCAAAAGGTCTTGAGCATGATCACTTATACCTATAGTAATGGTTCCGTCTGACTCTATTCTTGCCCATTCATGCGAGGAAAGAAACTTTAGATCACCAGGTATGTTTTTCATGAATGCATTTTACCCTGTCCAAGGAATCTAGGCGACACAAATTCAATATTTAACACCTTATTTCTTATTAAAACCTTGCCATTTTTTTTAAATCCCTGATCAACCCTTGCAAGACCAATGCTAGATTGGAGAGTTGGAGAATATGAGCCGCTCAAAACTATACCATTTCCTTGTTCGTGAGTGATTTCATAGCCAGGCCTTAGAACTCCCTTATCTTTAAGGATGACCCCTGTTATTTTCTGTGACTTGCTTTGATCAATGGAAAGAAGCGCCTCTTTGCCAATGAATTGGCGATTTTCATCGTTCATGTCAATCGTCCAACCAAGATTCGATTCATATGGATGATTGTCTATTGTCATATCATTGCCATATAAATTGAGTCCAGCCTCAAGTCTGAGAGTGTCTCTTGCTCCTAAACCTATAGGCATGCATCCCAGCGCTAATGCTTGATCCCATAGATGCTTAATATCTTTAGCAGAAACAATCAATTCAAGGCCATCTTCGCCAGTATACCCAGTTCTTGCATACAGTTTTTCGCCATCAAACATACACCCAAATGTTTGAAGACTGCTTGCTTGATCGTTCATTTCTTCAATGGCTGAAATTTTACTGAGCGCATCAGGCCCTTGAATAGCAAGAATGCCCATATCGGATCTTTCAACCACCCTCACACCAAACTCAGCAGCATGCCTCTCATACCAATTTTTATTTTGCTCTCGAGTTGAACAATTTGAGACCAGTCTAAATTTATCGTTGGCATGGTAGATGATTAAGTCATCTAAAATACCGCCTTGCTCATTGAGCAAAGCGCCATAAATTGCCTTGTTATCTCTAGAGATTTTTTTGATGTCATTAGCAAAGATTTTTTCAAAGAAAGCAATTTGATCTCCACCATCAAAATCAAAAACTGCCATGTGAGATACATCAAAAATTCCAGCCGAGTCTCTTACCGCATTATGTTCTTCTATAAGCGATGAGTAACTAATTGGCATTTCCCAATTAGAAAAATTGACCATTTTTGCCCCTAATTCAATATGAGATTTATGGAGGGGAGTTTTGTTCATCTTAAAACGGGATTAAAAAATTAATGAGATTATAACAAGATTTGTGAAACTAATTTTTCATTAACATTGCCATTTCTTTGTGTTAATCTAAATGAGAATGATTCTCATTAAAATGGAACATAGGGAAAAATTATGGCTGAATTTATAATTGTTTTTAGAGAAGTGCTGGAAGCATCTTTGGTTGTAGGGATAATTTATTTGCTGATTGAAAAAACCAATCAAGCAGCTCATTTCACTAAGCTTTGGTATGCTGTTTTTGCCTCTATTTTAGCAAGTATTGCAGTTGGATTTATAGTTATTCAGGCTAAAAATGCCTTGGGAAATAACTCCACTCAGGCTTTATTTGAAGCACTCTTTTTATACTTAACAGCATTTTTAATTTGGTACGTAATTTTTTGGCTATCTAAAAATGTTAGTGACAAAAAAGTCCTAGAGGGGCAGGCCTTAAATGCTATGGAAATCTCTTCATGGGGCATATTTTTTGTCGTATTCTTTGCAATTTTACGAGAAGGTTTTGAGACGGCTATTTTCTTGATCTCAAGCTTTTCAATTACGGGTACCTTTTCGTACATTGGATTTATTTCAGGCGCAGCTCTTGCCATCTTAATTGGCTATTTGATTGTTATGCAGGGCAGAAAAATTGATTTACGAGGCGTGTTTAAATACACCACTTTATTACTTGTTTTTCTTTCCGCAGGCATGATTGCATACGGTACGCATGAAGCAGAAGAGTATTTAGTGAAATCAGAGCAGATAGAGAAATCTGATATATATCGTGTTTGGGATATTTTGGAACCCACTCAATCTGCTGAGACCGGCAAAACAATTTATCATCCCCTTCATGACAAAGGCTCAGTGGGGCTATTCTTAAAAGGCTTTTTTGGATACAACAGCAACCCTAATATTCCAGAAGTAATCTTATGGTTTCTGGCTATGTTGTTTGGTCTGAATATGTGGAGACGTTTCTACTACTAATTAGGAATCAAGCTGATCCATATTTTTAATTGCTTTTTCCATCTGCCTTTCTCGAGTTGCGTGTTCGTTGACAGCCTTCAGCATGGCATCAGCTCTTTTTTGGAGATCTTCTGTAGAGCTGCCAAAGTTTAAAAACTCTTTTTTCAGCTTGCCAAATTCTTGCATGATTTCACCGGCTCTTTCGTTTAAAGCTAAAGTCCTAAAGCCCATATGCACACTTATCAAATATGCCGCAAGAGAATTGGGTCCCATAATCAGCACTCTGTGATCTCTAAATATCTCTTCTCTTAAATTAGCCATCGAGTCGATGAGCTGCATAAGCGATTCGCTGGGAATATACATCACACCTAGCTCAATGGTTATCCCTGATTGCATATATTTAAGATTAATATCCTTTGCATCATTTTGAACATGCCGCTTGATATCATCTTTTGATTTTTTTACCAATTGCTGATCTTTTGTATCCACAGCAAGAAGATAATTGTCAAAAAGACCTGATGGAAATTTTGCATCAATAGGTAGCAACAAACCTTCTGGAAGCTTGATTGCAAACTCAACTCTTTTGCCTGAACCAGTTATGACCTCCGCATTGGCTATAAATTGATTGGGATGAAATATATCTTTAATGATTGCTTCAAGAGACCATTCGCCAAACTTACCTGCCAAGGTTCCTCCCGAAAGGTATCTATTGAGTTTATTTAGTGGATCTTGGAATGATTGAATATCTTTTGTGAGATCAAATAAAGTTGCTTCTTGTCGTTCCACAGCTTTATCTATGTCTCTTAGAGATTCTTTTGAATCTGAGCTTTGTGAGCCATCTTTGATATTTAGATAGATTAGGAATCCTAACAACAGGATTATCACTATCAAAAGAATCCATATATATTCCACTTACAAATTTATCCTATAAAATACATTTACTTATATACCCAATGATACTATGGATAAAACTCTGGAATCTAAATTTGCTGCTTTAAAATCTAAAAAGCTAAAGATTGATTTAACGCGCGGCAAACCAGGCTCTGATCAACTAGATCTTTCAAATGATCTTTTGAGCATGACAGTTCCGGCAGATAGCCAAAGTGGGGTGGATGTTCGAAATTACGGCGATCCTCTTGGAATACCAGAAGCAAGAATGCTTGGAAGCGAATTGTTGTCGGCACCCTTGGACAATACTCTGGTTGGAGAGCAATCTAGTTTACTTCTTATCTATCAGCTCATTCTTGCAAATCATCTTTTTGGTTTAGAGACGCCATGGAGAGAGCAGAAAAATTTGAAATTTATTTGTCCTGTTCCAGGTTTCGATAGGCATTTTAGGCTACTGGATGATTTTGGCATAGAAATGTTACCCATTCCTTTGAGTGGCTCTGGAATTGATATTGATAAGTTTAAAGAACTACTTGCAGGCCACGATAATATAAAAGGAATCATATGTGTCCCTCGGCACTCTAATCCAACCGGTGACATTTACTCAGATGAAAATATGTCAGAGATTATGGAGACCGGGAAGGTTTATTCAAGTGAGTTTCTTTTTATTTTAGATCATGCATACCTATTGCATGACTTTGCACCAACCATTGATCAAATGCCCTCATGGGAGCTAGCCAAGCAGTGCGATGTTCTAGATCAAACCGCAATATTTTGCTCTTTTTCAAAGGTCACATTTGGTGGAGGCGGATTATCATTCGCTGCCGCAGGCACAAAGCTTTTCAATCTCCTGGTGAGACAAAGAGCCTCTATGATTGTTTGCTCAGATAAGGTGAATCAGATGCGCCATCTTGGCTTTCTTCAAAATAAGGCTGATGTTTTAAATCATATGAGCAAGCATGCAGATTTGGTCAAACCAAAATTTGAAGTAGCTTTTAAAGCACTAGATTCTTTAAACTCTGAAATAGGCAGTTATAAGAAACCAACTGGGGGATACTTTATTTCGTACAATACCAAAAAACCTATTGCCAAAAGGGTTATAGCGCTATGTGAAGAGGCCGGAGTTTTGATAACTCCTGCTGGATCTACCTATCCACACTTTCATGATCCAGAAGACTCTAATATTAGATTGGCTCCAACTTTCTTGGGTTTGGAAGACTTAAAAGAAGCAATGGAGGTTTTTACAACGTCTTTGCAAATCGCTTTTAATGAATAGATTAGTTTACAGCTCTTGAGAGCGGCATAAATCTGCCGTCTTCAAAATGAGAAAATAAATTTTTGATTTCTGGATGTTTTGGCAATTCTTCTGAAGTGTCATCGAGAAGGTTTTGCTCCGATACATAGGCTACATAAAAGATATGGCCATTTTCTGCAAAGAGATGGTAAAAAGGTTGGTTTTTTCTAGGGCGAATTGAGGTCGGTATAGATTGATACCATTCTTCTGTATTATTAAATTCTGGATCTACATCAAATATAACTCCGCGAAAATCAAGAAAGCGATGTTTTACCACTGCACCGATAGCGAATTTTGTTTCAACTAGCTCTTGTTTTATATTACTCATATAATCCATTCAATCATATCAAATTTTTGGAGCAAACTATGATAGTCACTAGCACCCCATCAATAGAGGGTAAAAAAATTAATGCTTATCTTGGAATTGTTATGGGTAGCACAGTCAGAGCTAGGCATTTAGGCACAGACATTTTAGCAACGCTAAAAAATTTAGTTGGCGGTGAACTTAAAAGCTATTCAATATTATTAATGCAAGCAAGAAAGGAAGCCATGGACAGAATGTTATCCAACGCTGAAGAAATGGGCGCAGATGCGATCGTAAATTTTCGATATGAAACGTCAACTATAGCAGCAGCTGCTTCAGAGGTTATTGCATATGGCACGGCTGTAAAGTTTGAAGATTGATTCAATCAAAGTTTTTGGCGAACGACATTGTGGCACAAATGCCATAGGTTATTTTGCCGGTAAAAATTTTAATTTGAAATTCCAGCATTATGATTTCTTAGGTTGGAAGCATAGACTCGCTCCTTCAAGAGATGAGTGGTCAAAATTCCAAGTGCAGAACTGCCTATTTATTTTCTGTATGCGTAATCCTTATTCATGGATCCCAGCTATGCACAGAGAACCATATTATGATCACTATCCAAAGATCAAAGACCTATCTTTAGAGGACTTTGTTAAATTTTCTATTGAAGATTATGAAAATTGCATCGCCATGTGGAATCAAAAAAATGATTCTTACTTTAGGATGTCAGAAGAAGTGCCTAACTCAATTGTTGTTAACGTTGAAGATTTTCATGCAGATCAACAAAAATTTCATGAACGCATGGCAGATGTATTGAAAAGGCAAGAGGTGCCTCTAGTAAAAGTGAATGATTATGTAAATGGCAGAGGAAGGCATGAACAAAAAGACATTGCTAACTCATTGCAGGTTCCTGCATTAGAGAGGAGCCTAATTAAACTGATCAACTCTTTTTTATCAATAGAAACCATGAAAAAATGTAATTACAAACTACTTACTTAAACCGAGATAGAAATGAATAAAACTGAAAAAACTGCCTTTAGAGAAAGTGTCATTGTCGTGATGATGGGAATGATTATTAATTTCCCCCTACAAACTTTTTTGCTCTGGCTCACCATTGATAATTGGAGTTGGACTAATACGCTATTAATTTCTATTTTTACTCAGACCGTTCTTACCCTTGTGGCGTTGATAAGAGTTTATTCAATAAGAATGAGGTTTACGAGGGGGAAGTTTTAAGAGTTTTTTATGGTTAGTTGCTCTTTGATTTTAGTGTGTGATTCTTTATTAATCTTATATCTAGCATAAAAGAATACAGCAATTAGCCCCCAAATCATTGCAAATGGACCATCAACTAGTCCCAAATTAAAAAGTGTATCTTCAGGTATTTTTCCAGGCATAGCATTCTCTGGGAAGGCTATAAAATCAAGTGCAACCCCAGCTATAACATGACCAATACCATTTGATGTCTTGCTGAAAAATGCTCGGGCTGCATAGAAAACCCCTTCTTGTCTAATCCCAGTATTGAGTTCATGTTCATCTGCAATATCTGCTAATGCTGACATGACACTAATATGCAAAATGGAGCCACATGCAGACGCAATAGATCCCAAGCAAATAATCATCAGCACTAACTCCCATGATCCTCTTTCTGGAGCAAAGCCAAGCAGAGCAATATTAGCGGATGCAGACCAAAAAACCGTGAGACCAAGAACCGTGGCCACAATGACAATAGGTTTATCAAATCTCTGATGGAGTTTTGCTGTAAGGATGAACCCAAAGGCATAACCGATAATGTTATTAATGATCAGCCATCCAATTTGGATCGGAGATAATTCCCAAAAGAAGGTTCCCATATAAATTCCAAGAGTTTCATGAGTCCCAATGAGCATTGATAGAAAAAACATGCCGACAAGTAATCGGGCATAGTTTCTATTGCTAATAGCTCCGAGAATATCCTTAAATAAATCTGTTATTTTGATATGAGATTCGTTGCTAGAGGGCTGCTTTAAATAGGGGATTCTATCTTTAGTAAAATAGGCTGAAAAGAGAATGCAAAGTGAAATTAATACCATGCTAAAAATTGCTATGGGCGTATAGGACTCTTGGTAGAGTTGTCCAATTTTCTCACCTGCAAAATAAGGGAATATCAAAAACCATACGAATATATGCATGATAATGACACCCATATATCCAAAGAGATTGTTGTAACTCATGACTCGGCTGCGCTCAAAATAATCGTCAGATAGCTCAGCTCCTAATGCTAAATGAGGCACCGCAAACAAAGTAATACTCAGCCGAAGTAAAATAGTTGAAAAAATCAGCCAGCCAAAGAGATCATACTCAGATAACCCATCTGGCGGAAAAAACATTAGATAGATTGCTATGACTGTAGGGAAGGGTGCAGCTAACATGAAGGGATGTCTGCGTCCAAGCTTAGATATAAATCGATCTGAAATAGACCCCATAATAGGATCAGAAACAGCATCAAAAATAATCGCAATTAAAACTGCTAAACCTGTCAGTGAGCCAGATAGACCAAGAACTTGATTATAAAAAAAGAAGGTTAGACTAGCAAAAATCCAATTGGTTGCGCCTTCACCTGTAGCACCTACCCCAAACGCTAATTTTGTTTTTATTGTTAGTTTATCTGAGCCCAAGTTGATCCTTTTTATTCATTCTAGCCTTGAAAGCTACATTGGGTAAAATAACTTCATGGAATTGAAAATGTATCAAGTTGATGCTTTCGCTGATAAATTATTTTCAGGCAATCCTGCTGCAGTTGTTATCCTAGAATCACCACTTAAAGATGATGTCATGCAATCAATAGCTGCAGAAAATAATTTATCTGAAACAGCTTTTGTCAGCATTTACGAAAATCCGATTTCAATAAGATGGTTTACTCCATCAATTGAGGTAGATCTATGCGGTCATGCAACTTTGGCCAGCGCTCGCATACTTTTTGCATACTATCCTGATCTTGCTGGTGAAGAAATTAATTTTGATTCTAAAAGTGGTAACCTAAAAATTACAAGAGTTGATCGGGGTTTGTGCTTGAACTTTCCTGTTGATTATCCAGCCGAAGTGGAATCAGACCCCTTATTTTTTGAAATATTGGGCATTAAGCCACTTAAGCTGCTAAGAGGCAAAGATGACTTTTTAGCAATCTTTAAAAATCAGAAGCAAATTGAAGAAATGCAGCCTAAGTTTTCTCTTCTTAAAAAAGTCGATGCTAGAGGCCTTGTGATCTCTGCTCCAGGAGATGATGTAGATTTTGTTTCCAGATGTTTTTACCCCGAAGCAGGGATTGAAGAGGATCCCGTAACAGGTTCAGCACACACGATGTTGACTCCTTATTGGGCCACTCAATTCAACAAAAACGAACTTGACGCGCATCAACTCTCTAAACGAAGCGGCAAACTAAATTGTAGATTAGCTCATGAAAGAGTCTTGATTTCGGGCAACAGCGTAATTTATTTTGAAGGGACCATTTCAATCGTTTAAACTCTAACTTTAATAATTTCGGAGAGAATTTATGACGACTTACATTATTGCTGCTTTATTGCTTGCTTTGCTTCAAACCTGGCTCATACCAGCAAGTTTCAACATGAAAAATTTTCCTTGGTTGGGTTCTAATAGAGATGAGCCTATGCCTCATGAGTTAACTCTTATGGCTGGGAGAGCCATGAGAGCAAATACAAACCTACAAGAAACTTTGCCAATATTTTTAGCATTGGCTCTTTTATCAATGCAGCTGTCTGTTGATGTTACAGAGCTGGCATGTTGGTGGCTCGCATTTAGATTGGGGCATGTTGTTACATACATTGCTGGCTTTGCAAGAATTAGAACACTTTTATGGCTTGGCTCAATAGTTTGCTTAGTGATGATGGCACTGGCATTAATTTAGAACAATTTTAATTTACAAAAAAAGGGGGGTAAAGCCCCCCTTTTTTTTGAGTATCATTTTAACCATTTGGATTGATTAAGAACTTTTCTCCAGTGGCTTGTTTTGCGTATACCATTAAGGATTCAAGAGTTAAGGCCTCTGCTAGAGATACTTCCTGAGTATAAGTGCTTGCAAAAGTTGTTTTAATTTCATTGGCAACCCGAGCTTGTAGTTCACCCACTTTCTCAAAGCCAACCTTCCCTAAAAATGGCGTTAATAAAAATCCGCCAATCCCCCAATACATTCCAAAGGACCTGTTATTTGGCAGAGTAATCCCCGACTGATTCAGAGCTCCGTAGATATAAACCTGCTTATGTTCTGTAGACCCATATGGGCTATATTCAGTTGCATTTTTTCTTGCTGCAACTTCCATACAAGTTAGAATTTTTCCAGCCAATTCTCCACCGCCAGTTGCATCAAAGGCAAGAGTAGCTTTTGTTTCAGTGATTGCTGATGTCAATTGTTCCATAAAGTTATCATCAGATGAGTTACAAACAAACTCTGCACCAAGAGATTTCAACAAATCAACATGTTCTTGCTTGCGAACAATATTTACGAGCTGAACTCCATCATCTACGCATATTTTTACAAGCATTTGACCCAAATTAGAGGCTGCAGCTGTGTGGACAAGAGCTGTGTGTCCTTCCATTTTCATTGTTTCAACCATGCCAAGAGCAGTGAGAGGATTTACAAAGCTTGATGCACAATCTCGAGGCTCGGTTCCTTCATTCATGACCATGCAACTAGCCGCAGGTAGACATCTATATTGAGAATACATTCCACCCCCAACAACGCTTACGACTTTGCCAAGTAATTCTTGTGCATTTGCTCCAGCTTCGATAACAACTCCAGAACCCTCATTACCCACTGGCATCGGTTTGTTAAGCCTTGGTTTCATAGCGCCCATAATTGCTTCAGGAACATCCATTATGATTTTTGAGTCTTCAGCCTTGAGTGTATTGATATCACCCGGCCCAATCAATAAACCCAAATCAGAGGGATTAATGGGCGTCGCTTCTACTTGAATTAGCACCTCATTATCACCCGGAACAGGACGCTCAGACTCAGTAATAGCTATTTCTAGTTTTCCAGCATCAGTTACAGTAGAAGTAATTTGTTTATTTGTACTCATTTTTATCCTCTCAAGTGATTTCAATAGTAATATTTATAAAGCACTATACAACTTAGAGCACGCTTTAAGTCAAGGAAAATCATTAAATGAGCGATTATAGAAATCATATTGGAATTATAGGGGGAGGGATATCAGGTCTAACACTTGGATGCGCTCTTTTGAAACAGGGAATTCCAGCAATAATTTTTGAAAAGATGCCAGAAGAAACTTCTCATGGTGCAGCTATTAGTCTCTCTTTGAATGCATTACGTTTATTAGATAGACTAGATATTTATGTTGACCTAAAAGACCAATCTTTCATTCATTCTGCAGCTTCAATTCAAGGGCCGCACAGGGAGATATCCTCATTCCAAACACCAGAGGTCTTAACAACACGTCGACAAACATTAATGTCGCTGCTGTATTCGAGATACATAAATCTAGGCGGAGAGATTTTTCACCACCATGATCTTGCAAGCTTTGATGCAGTTAAATGCGAAGCCACATTTACTAATAAAAATAAATTTACACTAAAGCACCTATCAGCATGCGATGGCATAAGATCATCAATTCGAGATACCTTTTTTGCTGCTAATCAAAATCCTAAATATAGTGGCTATAGCGCCTGGAGGGGTATAGGCAAATCCAATCTTCAAAAAATTCATTTTGCACTTGGTCCTGACAGTCATATCGTTAGTTATCCAGTTAATAAAGAAGGAGATGTTAGTTTTGTTGCGGTAAGAAAAGAACATTATGAATTCAGAGAATCATGGAAAGAAGAGGGCTCTACTTCAGATTTATTGGATGATTTTTCTGCTTATGACTCAAAAATATTTCCAACGCTTGAAGATTCTGGAACGCTTTATAAATGGGGAATTTATATCCGACCCCCATTAAAATCTATGATTACAAATAATATAACTCTGCTTGGTGATGCTGCTCATCCTATGGTTCCATTTTTGGGGCAAGGCGCCTGTATGGCAATTGAAGATTCATATTCATTTGCTATGGCTTGTAAAGAGCACAAGACTAACTTAGCAAGTGCTCAAGCAGCCTATGATTTTGTAAGAAGCAAGCGTACCAAAAAAATACAAAGACTCTCAATGATGCAGGGCAAAATCTATCATGCTAAAAATCCATTATTGGTAGCTGCACGAAATGCTGTGATGAAATATACAAGCATCCCAGGAAATGATCTAAAAAAAATCCATGATTATAATGCTCATGATGAAATGCAGATTTATTTAGCTTGTGGTGATCTAAGATTTATTCACCTTTAACACCAGCAAACTTATTGGTTGCCAAAATTAGTTCGTGGATAATTTCTTTTTCAAAAGCTGAGTGCCCAGAAAAGGGCGCAATAACCAATGAAGCCTCTGGCCATCGCTCTGAAAGCTCATAGGCTGTTCCAGTCGGACAAACAATATC
>Ga0222719_10000767_pt1 | contig 31961 bp, 53 predicted proteins | sample C33_34DmetaG_FD_165039 | JGI IMG/M metagenome (GOLD analysis project Ga0222719, IMG submission 165039) | Estuarine water microbial communities from San Francisco Bay, California, United States - C33_34D | ecosystem: Environmental > Aquatic > Marine > Unclassified | place: USA: California... | reverse complement strand
ATGCTGTTAAGCTTGGTTATAAGGTCAATTATTACACTTTGGAACTCGGGGAAGATTACGTTGGTAAGCGATTTGACTGCTATTTTACAGGGTACTCTATTGATGAGGTTAATAACCACCGTAAAGAAGTTCAAAAAGTAGTAGATAATTTAAAAGGTAAATTAATTGTTAAAGAGTATGCACCTAAAAATGCTACAGTAAATACTGTAAAATCTCATGTACAGAAATGTATTGATATGGATCATAAACCAGATATTATAATAATTGATTACGTAGATTATTTACGAGCACCATCAAAAGGTAAGTTCTCGGAACGTAAAGATGAAATTGATGATGTATTTATAGCTACTAAAGGTCTTGCAAAAGAGCTAAAAATACCTATTCTAACACCATCTCAGGTAAATAGAATGGGAGCTAAAGATTCAGTAATTGAAGGCGATAAAGCCGCTGGATCTTATGATAAAATGATGGTAGCAGATATCTGTTTATCTCTATCTCGACAAAAAGAAGATAAGGTATTAGGAACCGGACGCGTTCATGTTATGAAAAACCGATACGGCCAAGACGGTATGACTTATAATGTAAAAATGGATACAAACAACGGTCATATTGAATTTGAAGGTAAAGCTGACCTAGACGAACAGTTAAATTCTACACAAGGTCCTATATTTAGTCTTTCAAGGGAAAAAATGTCGGAATTATTTGATAAAAAGTAGAATATATATGCTATTTATGGAAACATCTCCACTAGCAGGTATACCTTACTCTGGAGATTTTTTTTGTCTAATTTATTAACTATTATTTAAAATGAGTTTACTTAACGAACGCGTAGTTTACAAACCCTTCGAATATCCAAAGGCATTTGACTTTTGGCTCAAACAACAACAAGCACACTGGCTTCATACCGAAGTTCCTATGTCCCAAGATGTATCTGACTGGGCTAGTAATTTAAAGGATCATGAAAAAAATGTTATTGGAGGTATATTAAAAGGTTTTGCTCAAACTGAAACTATAGTTAATGATTACTGGTCTACATTAGTAACTAAATGGTTCCGTAAACCAGAAATTATTATGATGGGAACTACACTAGGTTCAAGTGAGACTATACATGCAGAAGCATATTCATTATTAAACGAGCAACTAGGATTAGATAATTTTGCAGAGTTTTTAGAAGACGAAGCTACTATGGCAAAAATTGAAAACCTAATGGATGTAAGAGATGGACATGACGGTACACCTAACTGGCATGATAGAGCAAAATCTCTTGCTATATTTTCAGCATTTACTGAAGGAGTAAACTTGTTTTCTTCTTTTGCAGTTTTATTGTCGTTCAAAATGAGAAACTTACTCAAAGGAGTAGGTCAAATAGTAGAATGGTCTGTAAGAGACGAATCTCTTCATTCTGATGCAGGATGCTGGCTATTCAGAACTCTTATGGAAGAACACCCAGAATTTAAAACCCCAGAATTAGTAGCTGATATTGAAGAAGCTGCAAAGACAGCTTTACAATTAGAGTTTGATTTTATAGATAAGATCTTTGAAATGGGAGATTTAGAGAATCTAACTAAAGAAGAATTAAAGAATTTTATTCGTCATAGAGTAAATACAAAAATGAGCGATTTAGGTTTAAAACCTATAGTTCCAGCTTCAGAAATAGATAAGGGAGCATTAAAAACAATGAAATGGTTTGATGCTGTTATAGCAGGTAAACAACATACAGACTTTTTTGCAAGTAGAGTAACAAATTATGCAAAAGGTCATATGGAATGGGATGCAGCATCAATATTTTAATATAATAAGTTATGACATTAGTAGTGGATACTTCCAATTGGGAAGCAGGAAAGGATTATCCTGAATGGATGAATGAAATATCATTAGCAACAATATCTAAAGGATATTTGTTACCTGATGAAACACCAAAAAAAGCATACCGCAGAGTTGCGGATACTATAGCTAAGAGATTAGACCGTCCAGACCTAGCGAATAAATTTTTTCGTTACATGTGGAAAGGGTGGTTGAACTTAGCCTCCCCTGTATTATCGAACACCGGAACCGACCGAGGATTACCGATCTCATGCTTTGGAATTGATACGCCCGATTCAATTCGTGGTATTGGCTTAACCAATGCCGAGCTTATGAGACTTACCTCCCTCGGCGGTGGTGTCGGTATAGGGTTATCTCGTATTAGAGGTAGAGGGCAAAAAATAGGTAACGGTGATATGGGACACTCTGAGGGAGTAGTGCCATGGGCTAAAATCTACGACTCTACTATCATTGCTACCAATCAAGGAGCAGTTCGAAGAGGTGCGGCCTCTGTTAATTTAGACATAAATCACCCAGATATTAAAGAATTCCTGCAAATTAGAAGACCTAAAGGGGATCCTAATAGACAGTGTCTAAACCTACATCAATGCGTTGTAGTGGATGATAACTTTATGCAGAAACTAGACCGTAGAGACCCTGAGGCAATGGGATTATGGGTGGAAATACTTAAATCTAGAGTAGAAACAGGAGAACCTTATATTATGTACAAGGATAACGTTAATAACGATAATCCACCAGCATATGTAAAGAACAATTTAGATGTTTCTATGACAAATATCTGTTCGGAAATTACTTTACATACGGATGAAGAACATTCCTTTATTTGTTGTTTATCTTCTGTAAATATTACTAAATGGCATGAATGGAAAAACACAGATTTGATAGAAACTGCTATTTACTTTTTAGACGGGGTATTAGAAGAGTTTTTAGCTAAGACTTCTGGTAGAGATTCTTTAATCAGAGCTCATCGTTCTGCTAAAAAAGGTAGAGCAATTGGCTTAGGAGTACTAGGATGGCATACATTTCTACAAAATGAAAGAATTCCTTTTACTTCGATAGCTGCAACATCATACACACATCATATATTCTCTCAGATTAAAAATCAAGCAGAAGCAGCTTCTAGAAAACTTGCCGATGAATATGGAGAACCAGTATGGTGTAAAGGAACTGGAATGAGAAATACACACTTATTAGCAGTAGCCCCAACAGTTTCTAATTCTACTATATCTGGAGGAGTTTCAGCCGGTATTGAACCAGTACCTGCTAATGTATATACTTTTAATTCTGCAAAAGGTACTTTTATTCGTAAAAATCCTGCATTAGTAAGTTACTTAGAAGAAAAAGGAAGCAATACAGAAGAAGTTTGGGATGTTATTATGAAAGCTAGAGGGTCAGTTGCTAACTTACCTGAAGATATAATGCCATTGCAAGATAAAGAAATATTTTTAACCTTTGCAGAAATTAATCAACTTGCATTAGTAGAACAAGCAGCAGTACGTCAAAAATATATAGATCAAACTCAATCTTTAAATTTAGCATTTGATCCAACAGATTCACCAAAATTTATAAACCTAGTTCATCAAACAGCATGGAAACTTGGAATTAAGACCTTATATTATCTCCGAACAGACTCAGTCATAAATGGAGACATAGGATCAAGAACTTCTGAGGACTGTCTAAGCTGTGATGGATAAACAACTTTAGTATGTTATTAACAATTATGGTAACGCTCCTCTTAGCATGTCTAGGAGGGGTTGTTTACCACTTTAAAAGAAAAATTGAAATTCTTAAACAAGAGTTTGAAGATGAAAGAGCTATTATTAGAAGAGATGCTAAAAAAAGATCTGGTGCTGTGCAGTGGGGAAAAACAATAGAGCATTTTGTACCATTTATGTCAGATTTTCCAGTTCCTCCAGAAGATGTTACCTTTTTAGGTATGCCTATCGACTATGTAGGGTTTAGTAATACTGGAAGCAAAACTAAATGCTCAGTACATTTTGTAGAAGTAAAAAGCGGGAGTTCATTTTTAATGGGTAAGCAAAAAAATATTAAAAAAGCTATTGAAGAAGGAAGAGTATTTTGGCATGAAATAGCAGTAGATGGAAATAACGTTAAATAGTTGTATCTATGCAGTTTTTTTCTTATATTAATATATAATATTAAAATAGTTATATGTCTAAAAATTCACCAAAACAGCTTTATACTCAATCTATGGAGTGGTTAAAATCTAGAGGAGTTAAAGTTACAAACACAAACAGAAAAAAATCAAGATTTAATACCTATAAAGAAAAAGGAAGAAAATGACAAAAGTAATCAAATTTTATGCAGATTGGTGTGGGCCTTGTCGTGTCTATGCTAAGACTTTTGATAAAGTATCAGAAGAACTAAAAGAAGATGTTGAATTCGTAAATGTTAACGTAGAGAAAGACACTACCGGGTTAGCTGCTCAATACAAAGTAGCTTCTATTCCTATGACCGTTATTATTAAAGATGGAGTAGAGAATATTAAATCTGGTAGACTAAACGAAGAACAATTAAAAAGTCTTATTTTAAGTGAATAAAAATATAGCAATAGCATTTATACTTTTTGTAGTAGCTCAAGGGTTAATATGGTATCAAACTAACTCACAGTTTTTAAGTAGCTGGGTTAAAGAAAGACCTTTACTTATGGCTACTATGGGAGTACCTATTAGCTATATACTTATTTATGCAACTAGGTATGCAGTTGCCGGTTATAGTGGATTATTGTGGCCTGGGAGATTGATAGGATTTTCTAGCGGTATGATAATTATGGCTACCTTGACTTATTTGCACTTAGGAGAAGGAGTTAGTTTAAAAACAGGTGTTACATTATTATTAGCTTTTATAATAGTGATGATACAGTTATATTGGAAATAAAATTTAAAATTAAGTTATGTTAAGACGACCAGATTCGATCCCTGACGGGGATACAGTTATTGTAGATCCAGTAATGGAACCATTTTTTATTGCTAAATCTTCTTCAGGAGGATATACAGTATATGAAAGAGTAATTAAAGGAGATAACGATACTCCCTATATTAAAACCATTTGCTATCCAGCTACATTTAATCATGCGTTAAAAGTAGTTAGTAGAGAGTTGTTAAATAATAAAAATAACCACTATACTTCAATTAAAGATTATATTGAAGAATGGAAAAGTATAGAACAAAGGATTACTACATTAACTAATATAGATTAAAGAATAGCGTTTGCCTATACGCTTTATAATACCTGGCAAATTTAAATTATATTAAAATGGCGAAAAATGTCGTAGTGTCTTTATCAGGAGGGATGGACTCCTCAACTTTATTATTACGTGCTCTTAAAGAGTATGATCAAGTAACAGCTTTATCTTTTCATTATGGTCAAAAGCATAGTGTTGAGCTAGAAAGAGCTAAATCATTAATTGAATACCTTAAATCTAAAGGTCATAATGTGACTTATGAGGTAATCGAATTAAAAGGATTAGTAAACCTACTAAACTCTGCTTTAGTAACCGGAGGTGATGATGTACCAGAAGGTCATTATGAAGAAGATAACATGAAAGCTACTGTTGTTCCTAACCGTAATAAAATATTTGCTTCATTAACACAAGCAGTTGCTTTATCAGCAGCAAATTCAAATGGAAATGATACAGATATTGCTTTAGGGATCCATGCAGGTGATCATGCTATTTATCCAGACTGCCGTCAAGAATTTAGAGATGCAGACGATGCAGCCTTTAGAATTGGTAACTGGGATGCAGATAAAGTAGGGTATTTTACTCCTTATCTTGATACTGATAAATTAGGTATTTTAAAAGATGGTGAAGTATTATGTGATGAATTAGGATTAGACTTCGATGAAGTTTATAAAAGAACTAACACATCATATAAACCCTACCCATCAGGTAACTCAGATTATAAATCAGCTTCTTCAGTAGAACGTATTGAAGCATTTATTGCTTTAGGTCGTAAAGATCCTGTTCAATATGAAGATGAAACTGGTGAAGTAAGTTGGGAAGTAGCAAAAGCTGCAGTTGAGAAAGTATTAGCTGATCACGTAGCATAACTATACTGCCGAGTACCTCAGTAGGTAGAGGGTTCTGGCTTAACTTAGTGCATAATAATTCGATCGTAAAAAGCAGTAAGGTCAGAAAAGACGGGGGTTCGAGTCCCCTCTCGGTGAGCTAAATTAAATAATATGAAAAGGGTATTATTATTAATTTCTATTTTATTGCTAGGAAGTGCTTTTTTAAGTATTTCTAAAAATAACTATAGTAGACCGGTTGTTAAGCCAGTAGAGATTAAATCAGAGCCTGTTGTAATAATAAAGCCTGAGATTAAATACGGTAATTTGATTGAAGCTTTAATTCAGGTCGAAAGTGAAGGAATAGAGGATATACACGGAGATATAGGATTAAAAGAAGGCCCTTCGGTAGGAGTTTTGCAAATTCGTCCTATTATGGTTAGAGAAGTAAACCGTATTCTCAAAATACAAAAAATAAAGAAAAAGTATAAACTGAAAGATAGATACAGTAGAGAAAAATCTATTGAAATGTTTAATATATGGAGAGAATTTTACCATCCTAATGGTAATTTTGAAGTTATATCTAGAACATGGAATGGAGGGCCGAAAGGATACCTTAAAAAAGCTACTGTTGGATACTGGATGGAAGTACAAAACGAATTAAGCTTAATAAATGAAAAAGGGAACTAAACACCTAGTAGTAATAGGTCATCCAGACAAAAAATCTTTTTGTCATAATGGTATATTTAAAACTATTATAAGACAGATGAAAAAGTATAATTCTGACTATAAAATAGTTGATTTATACGAAGATAAATTACATAGAGACAGAAAAGATTTAGTAGATAAATATAAAGAGTTAATTACCTGGGCTACACATATTTATTTTGTATCTCCGGTATGGTGGTTTAGATTAACCCCTAAAATGGAAATGTTCTTTGATGAGGTATTTACACCTGGCTTTGCATATAAATTTATACCTTTAATTGGAAAATATGCTTACCCTAAACCATTTTTCAAAAAGAAAAAAGTAAGAACATACATTACACACGGTGCACCATCAATACCTGTAAAAACCTTATACTTAAACTCAGTTAAATTAAGATTGGTATTAGGTGTATTTACATTTGTGTTTGGTTGGAAACCAAGTAGATGGACTAAGACTAAGCAATTTTGGTCAGTACCATTTGTTACGAATGAAAAACGAAGAAAATACCTAAGAGTTGTAAAAGAAGATATTAGAAAAGATTTACACTTATGAAAAAATGTAATATATGTAAACAGAAGCTACCAAAGTTGATGTTTGAAAACAGAAATAAAAAAACCTGTAAAAAATGCGAATTTAGATGGTGGCAGAGACTACTCAGAGCTATGGTTAGAGATAGACGGCTTACTCCTCTGGAAAGATTAGGTAGTAGAATTGGTTATATGGGTGTAGGCTTTTTAATAGGTGGTCAATGGACTGTTAATCCTATTTTATTTATATTGGGCTTTATTTGCGTTTTAGTTCAGGTTACTATAAGAAGACAGTGGAATTTAGTTGCATTACAGCTTAATGGTTTAGTAGCTTGGACAATTCATTTCATAAATTCTTTATAATGATTTATTTTTTATTTTCGATTTTATATACTTCTTTAGTTCTCTTAGTAGTCTATTTTAATAAAAAAATAAAGTTACAAGACTTGCGTATTGTACACTTAATTAAAGAAAAACATGACTATACAACAAAAACGTTAAAATTAGTAAAAGAGACAGAAGCTAAATTAATAGAATTTAATAAAGCATATCAAGAATATTCTGAAAAATTAAATATTATCGACAAAACTTACAAAAAATACAGAGTAGAATGGAATAGTAATACTAAGACTATAAAAGATCTTTTAAGCTCATTTGAGACAAAACACGATGCTGTAGAAAAAAAATTTAAAGATAAAGAGCAAGAGTTAAAAGAAACTTTTGAATCTTTTAAAAAAATGTACGAAGAAATGCATTTTTACCTAGCTAGTAGTACAAGGAAATTAGAAAGTAGACCTGAAGAAATAAGAAGAGAGTTACTAAAATCTATTGAAAATAAACAAAAACAACTCGATTTTACTATAAAGAAATTAAATAATTTTCAAAATTCTGTAGAAAAAGAAACTAACTTTTTATTTAGACGTATTTCAAAACTAGAAGATACAACATTAAGAAAAAACAACTCAGACTTTAGATATTAATTCAATCTATTTATAAGAAAAAATACATATGATATTATCTTCTGGTGCGGAACTTACCTGGAAACAGTTTGTTGAACAACCACAGTTTAAAAATTTATCGCTTAATGAGCAAATTATAGCCTACGATAATTACCTATCGTATATAAGTAATATACGTAATAGCTCAATAAATTTTCAGAATAAAGGTAGAATCCGAGGAGCATGTATAGATGGGATGGATGTAGTCTTTTTAATAGACTATACAAAAACTATGGGCGATGAAATAGATACTATAAAACTAAATATTGTTTCTATCATAAATACCATAATTACAGAATCCGGAGGAGATTATAGACTAGGTTTAGTAACTTTTGATGAACATTACGGTAATACTAATACGAATTATGGAACAAACGTTGAGTATACTTCATTACCTGCAGCACAACGGTATGTAAATTTCAACGCTACTGCAGATAGGAGCCAATGGATCACAGCTTTTGAATCAATGTCTACTGGAAACAATACATCCTTCACCTCCCAGTTAAATAAACTTAACAACGTTATAAGTTTAGGAGATGGAGCAGATTATTGGGATCCAGGTGGAATAGGATTTGAACAGGTTCTACTTGGCATAGCAGGGGAATTTAGAGATAATGTTTCAAAATTTATTATACTAATTACAGATGGAAAACCAGGCGGGGATGACGATAGATATACTGCTACTGATAACAATTTTTTACGGACTCTAGGAAGTTCGGCAAGTACCGATAATGTTCGTGCATTAATACTTACTGCAAATAATGAAATTCCAAATATTGGTTATAGCATTTTAGCAGAAGAAACAAACGGCAGTCTTACAGCCGATCCAGCTTTAGCACCAGATACTATAATACAGATTATACAAGATATATGTTCATAATTTAATTTAAAAAATAGTTGTCTCTTAAAAATAAAAGTACTATATTTATTTTAATATTAACAGTGTCGTAGCACCACTCTAAAAACACAAGTATGCAAGAAGAAATACACAAAGAGTTATGGGATAGAGATGAGAGAATCTCTATGGAAGCAAAAGGGGGAGTAGAAATTAACGGACAAAAACTTCCCGATCCAAAATTACATCAAAGAATTTCATTTATTAAATCAGCTATAAGACTAGGTGCGTGTGCATTTGGTTTTTTTGGTATGTACGAAGTAGGATTTATTGGTTTATTTCTAGCTGAAATAGTTGGAATTGGTGAAGAATTAGTTTAAATTATAGTTATGGGAAAATTTAGATCAACAAAAGTATTTGACGGATTCTCTACAGTTTTTCGTCAATGGAAGGCAGAAGGTACCCACTGCCGTTTTTTACATGGGTATGGAACATCAGTTAAAGTCTGGTTTGAAGGAGACCTAGATGAGAGAAACTGGGTATGGGACTTTGGCGGTATGAAAAGAGCTAAAGGAACTATTGATGGATTTAATCCTAAAGATTGGTTTGATTGGTTATTAGATCATACTTTTTTAGTAGCAGAAGACGATCCTTTTAAAGATTCTTTTTTAAAAATGCATGAAGCTGGAGTAGCTCAAGTCAGGATTATTCCTGCCACAGGAGCAGAGAGATTTGCAGAATTTATCTTTCAAAAATTAAATTATTTTATCAAAGAAGAGACTAAAGGAAGAGTTAGAGTTGTACAAGTAGAATTTAGGGAGCATGAAAAAAATACTGCTATCTATACTTCTTATGATGACAAGGTAGAAAAGTTAATAGAAAATGTACCTGCTATTGGAAAATCAGGCCAGTGGGGAGAGAATCAACAATCAGAAAAATAATATGGGACTAAAAAGAATAGAAGATTATAATAAAATACTTCCAATAGTAGAAGTATATACAGCAGTACAATCAGAAGGATCAAGACAAGGATACCCTACAATAGTAATACGTACATCAGGGTGTACCCATAGATGTTATTTCGGAGAAGGTGGGTGGTGTGATTCATGGTATACCAGTATTCATCCAGAAAAAGGTACATTCTGTTTTCAAGACATTATTAATATGTACGAGGAAAATCCTCATATTAAGGAGATGATGCTTACAGGAGGGTCTCCAACAATGCATCCGGCTTTAGTAAATGAATTAACACACTTTGCAAATGAAAAAAATATCTTTATTACTATTGAGACTGAGGGATCTCATTTTCTTGCTACCGATTATCCTATTAGTTTACTTAGTATTAGTCCCAAGTTTAGTAATAGCATGCCCGTTGTTGGTGTTGAAACTCCTCAAGGAGCGATTACAGACGAAAGAATGATTAAACGCCATAATAAATTTAGGCTTAATATTGAAGCTATAGCTGATTCAATTATATATCATAAAGATTTTCATCTTAAACCAGTTCTTGATAATAAACTATCTATGGTAGGAGAAGTTGAAGACTTTATTAACAGATTATGTGGTTTACTGCATGAAAAAGGATTTGGAGTTGCTGCTTTTGGAACAGATGTTGATACTATGGGTGTAGAGGATATTAAAAACTGGATTCAAGGAAAAATCTGGGCTATGCCTGCCGGTGATGATAGAGAATCTTTATTTGAAAGCTATGGTCCGGTTATGAATTTTGTAAGAGATAAAGGTTGGAGATTTACCGGCCGTGCACATATCATGGCTTTTAATACAGAAAGATGTGTGTAAAGAAGAGGCTTTAGAAATATTAGATCTAATTATAGAAAACGTTAATACATGCTGTGCTATAACAATGGAGCCGGATGATGTATTGGTATTGTGCGATAAATTAAAAGAATATTTAGAAAATGATTAAATTTAAAGAATTAATAGAAACAGCAGGTCCTGATAAAATGAGTAGTATAGTTACTATCGAAGGACATCCTGTATGGGATTATAAAGTAGGAGGGCATAACACCATCTTCCTGATATCAGAAGATCCTTGGGAAGGCGTAGAAGATGAGTACGTTACATTAAAAGAGCTAAGAAAGTACATTGTCGATAATTTTATTCCATTTGATGTAGTAGAATTTAAAACAGAAGCAGATAGAGAATTATTAAAATCATATAAATGGGAACAAAATCAATTAATCTTATCTCACTATTAATATTAATTCCTTTTTTAGGATTTAGTCAAATAGTAGAGTTAGAAACAAAAATTTATAAAGTTGTTTACGATCAAGATTTAGAACAGCCTTTAGAAGTTACATATATAGTTAAATGCCCAAAAGGAGATGCCGACAGAGCAGGAATGGATTTTAGAACAGTACCTAACATTCATACCTCAGATCATAAAGACTATGCAAATAATGTATGGGATAAAGGACACTTAGCACCAGCAGCAGCATTCAGCTGTACAAAAGAAATGTTAAGAGAAACGTTTTTGTATTTCAACTGTGCTTTACAGCATGAAAGCCTTAATAGAGGTGTATGGAATAGATTAGAGCAATTTGAAAGAAGTCTAGCAAATTTTTATCAAGTAGATGTACAGATAAAAGTAGTATTTGATAAAGAGGTAAAAAGAGTACCAACAGGTGCAGCTATTCCTAAAGAATTTGTAAAAATAATTAAATTCGGCGATAAAAAATTAAAATTTATATTTCCGAATAAAAATACATCAGGAACAGATTGGATTGATTATTTAGTAGAATAAGTTATGACAGAAAAAGAATTTATAGATTGGATTAAAGGTTACGTAGACGGAGTACATTCATACTCTGCCTCTCCTAAACAGTGGCAATATTTAAAAGAAAAAGTTAATAGTATTAATCAAGGTTCTAACAGCTATGTTTTAGATAGCAATTGGACTACCAACATAGCATAAAATGGCAGAAAAAAAGTTATACGATTGGAATTGGATTGAAGAGCAAATTGATAAGATTGGAGAAAAATTAGAAGCATTTGAAAAACCTCAATTTATTACAGGAGTACCCAGAGGAGGTTTAATTCCTGCAGTATTAATGTCTCATAAATTTGATATTCCTTATATTGGTCTAGAAGCAGCAAAAACACTTCCTGGAGACTTAAAGAAAAAAATTTTAGTAGTAGACGATATTGCTGATTCAGGTAATACTCTTGCACAAATTCAGAGACATAATTTTAGAACTGCTACTCTAGCAAGACGTTATTCATCGTCATTTACTCCTACTATAACAGGTACTGATATTTTAGATGATCATTGGCTTATATTTCCATGGGAGCAAAAAAGTTCAAAAGCAATTCAAGATTATCTTGTAAAATAGAATTATTTTTCGTATATTAAAGTATTAATAAGTTATAAATGGCAAAAAAGTTTGTAGAAGGTACTGAACTAGTACAGGAAGGATTCGCTAACGGAATCTCATTACAGTTAGCAAAAGCAATTAAAGAAAATGGAACTAATGCTCAAATTAGTTCTTTAGATAAGCAGTATATAATAGAAGATGCTGCTGAAGCATTTGGTAAATTTCTAGATGCTTTAGGATGTGATTGGAAAAATGATCCAAACTCATCAGACACTCCTATGAGAGTAGCAAAAGCATATGTTAATGATTTATGGGCAGGTAGATTTGAACCCCTTACAGAAATTACAGCATTCCCTTCTGATGGTTATGACGGAATTGTACAAGAATCTAACATTCCAGTAACCTCTATGTGTTCTCATCATCATCAGACTATTGGAGGTAGAGTATCGATTGCTTACGTACCTTCTAAAGACGGTAAGGTTGTTGGTTTATCTAAACTAAATCGTATTGTAGAGCATTTTGGTAGAAGAGGAGCTATTCAAGAACAGCTTACTGTAGCTATTCATAATGCAGTGGATAAGATATGTGAAGGTAATGTAGGTGTAGCCGTAATGATTGATGCTACTCATAACTGTGTAAGCTGTAGAGGAGTTAAACACCATGGTGCTTCTATGCAGACAGCAAAGCTTTCAGGATGCTTTTTACAAGAAGATTCAGCAAGAGCAGAGTTTTATAAAAATATAGAATTGGCAGGAAAATGTCGGAATTAGAAGATAAATATTTTCATTTAGCAGACGGTAACTATATTGGCGGTTTAACCATGCCAAAAGAAAAGTCAAGCTGGTGGAGTAAAATGAATAATAAAATGGGGAAACAATTAACTATTTTTGATGCAATGAATGATTACAAAGATGCACCTACTAGTGTACCTTTTATAAACGAAGTAGAAGTATTTAATGCTACTTTCGGTAAACCTAATAACTATGAACCTACAATCCCAGAAAAAAAAGAATGGCAATTCGTATACGACTTTATACTCGAAGAACTGGAGGAATATAGACAAGCTTGCGAAAACGGAGACATCGTGGAAGTTTTGGATGCTCTGTGTGATATTACTTATGTTTCCCTTGGGAACGGTGTTATGTTACACGGCCTTAAGGATAAGATATGGCCAGCATATCAAGAGGTACAAGCAAGTAATATGTCAAAATCTTGTTCTACTGAAAAAGAAGCCATACAGACTGTCTCCGTACGAGCTAAAGAACAGGGTGAGCCGTGCCATTATGAAGAAGTTAATGGGAGGTTTATCGTCTACAGATCAAGAGATAGAAAAGTAATGAAATCTGTAAATTATTTCAGACCTAATCTAAAAAAATTCTTTTAGTATGATTAATTTAGACGAACATAAGATATACATTGAAAGCCATAAAATGGAGATGGTGCCTCTTTCTGTAGCAATACAAGCCGTACAAGAAGCTCTAACTCCAGAAACGGAAAAATATACAAATGAGCTAGAAAATGCATTGAACGAATTACGTAACTCTTTAAACAATATTAATTTAGATGATTAAAATAGCTCATGAAAGTCCTAAGAGCATCTTCAACGATGTTCAAAAACATACTGATTATGATTATGCATTAGTGCATCTTTTTGAAGAAGATAAAGAATATCTTAAACAATTTCAAGAAGCGGTAAAAAAAGGAAGAGAAGTTATTTTAGATAATTCTATATTTGAGTTAGAAGAGGCATTTAATGCCGATAGATTTGCTCATTGGATTAACGAGCTAAGACCTACTTGGTATATAGTTCCAGATGCTTTGGAAGATGCAAAAAGAACTATGAATCAAATGGCTAGTTGGAATATGCATTATGCACATGCTGTTTATGGAAAGAAGATAGGTGTTGTTCAAGGTAAGACATATAAGCAAATTGTTGCATGTTATGAGTATATGGATAAAATTGCAGATGTAGAAATGATAGCTATATCATTTGATTATTCGTATTATATTAAGTCTGTACCGCATCCTAACAAGTATGTTAGCTGGATGCTAGGACGTATAAAGTTACTTGGAGATTTAGTGAGAGACGGTATTATAAATGAACAAAAGCCTCATCACTTACTAGGATGTGGACTACCTCAAGAGTTTTCATTTTATTCTCAATATCCTTGGATTTACTCATTAGATACTTCTAATCCAGTCGTACACGGTATAAAAGGTATAGCATACGATTCAAATGGACTTTGGTCTAAAGAATCTCAAAAACTATTTGAATTGATAAATTATAAAGTAAAAGATACAAATTTAATTTTAAATAACATACATAAATTTAGATGGTTCACAAATGGCAATAGTAAAGTACAATATCGGGGATAAAGTTAGTTTTAGATTTTTAGGAAAATACGAAGTAGGAGTAATTGAAGAAATTACTAAAGAAAGCACTAGTTTTTCAAAATATAATAGAAAGTATACAATTAATAACGGTAAACACAAACTACCAGTAGGTTACGAGAATATAGAAAGAAAAGTAAAATGAAGAAAGATTGGATAGTTTTTTTCAGTCAAACTGGAACTGAAATAGTAGATATTGCTGAGTCATTAGGCAGATGGCCGGATAAGATAATTACTAATAAAAGACCAGAGAATCTACGTAAGATAAATGATAAGTTACTAGGAAAAGAAATAGTTTATTTACCAAACAAACCAAGTCTAAAAGATTATCAAGAAATACTTAATAAACATGATGATCTTATTATTACTCTACATGGCTGGTTAAGAATAATGCCTGCAGAAATATGTAACGAGTATGCTATTTTTAACGGGCATCCAGGATTAATAACTGACTACCCAGAATTAAAAGGAAAAGATCCTCAAGTTAGGGCTTATGAAGGAATTAAAAATGGTCAATACCCTGTAGCAGGAGCAGTAATACATAAAGTTACTGCAGGAGTGGATGAAGGAAAGGTTATTATGGAGGAAAGATTCAATACCTTTCAGTTGGAATTAGATGAATTATTTCGTATATTAAGAGATAGATCGTTATATATGTGGTGTGATTTTTTAAAAAAGATTTTATAAGATATGAATATAGATAAAGAATTCTACTTAGTAAGAAAAAACGAAGGCAATGCATTTCAAAGATTAATGATGTTCTTTTTAGAACAAAATAAAAAACATGGTGCAGATTTCGGAGTAGCAGGAATGTACAATACTTTAAATAGGTTTTATGATAACAAGAATAGCATTAGTAGGAGCAAGTAGTACGGGTAAAACTACTGTTTATGAATTACTTAAAAATAAATTACCTAAGTATGAGTTTGTAAACGAATCTACTCGTACTGTTGGTAGTTATGGATTTCCTATCAATGAAGAAGGTACTTGTGCTACTCAGTTAGCTATTAGTAGTTTTCATTTAGAAGCTTTACTTCAACCTTATAATTTAGTATTAGATAGATGTTATATGGATGTTGTAGTATATACTAAATTTATGAAAGGAGTGACTTCACATACATATAGTTATATTGAAGATACTTGGAATAGAGTAAAAAACGAATATACTCATTATATATACTTTCCTATTGAATTCGATTCAGTAGATGATGGGGTAAGAAGTATTAGTGAAGTTTGGAGAAAGGAAGTAGATGAAGAGTTTAAAGATGTATTAGAAGGTGTACATCAGTCTTATTTGACGGTAACAGGGTCACCATTACAGAGAGTTGAACAAATATTAGAATTTATTAAGTAAAAATTATGGCAGACGTTAAAAATTATCAAGAAGTAGTAGAAATTGCTTCAAAACATTTAGGTAAAGTTGGAGGAGATGGATATAAAGACACATACTCTCCTGAACTATTAGTCAAAGTTCCAAGATACTTGAATAGAGAAGGGTACGGACTAACATCAGACTCTTTCGTAGGAGTGGATACCTGGAACTGTTACGAGGTATCAGCTATCACAACCAAAGGACAACCTGTAGCTGGTATGTTAAAAATTGTATGTCCTGCTGATAGCGAATATCACGTAGAATCTAAATCAATTAAGTTATATTTAAACTCATTTAATATGACTAGAATTGGTGATACTGCAGCTGATTGTATAGCAGTTATTGAAGCAAGAGTTAAAAGAGATTTAGATGAATTACTAGAAACAACAACTACTGTATCTTTCTACTCTTCTGAAGAAGATGGTGAAGCTTTGTCTTTTGAAGGATATACAGATCTAGGAGATATAGTTGATTTAGATCAAATTGACTTTACAGCATTTAAATCAGATTCTTCTCAATTACTAATTGAAGATAATTCAGACGATCCTATCGAAGTTAAGCTCAAATCTAATCTACTTAGATCAAACTGTAGAGTAACAAATCAACCAGATTGGGGGGATGTCTTCATTAGAATAAATGGTAGAGATGTACCTGCAGTAGATGCTTTAGCAAAGTATATAGTATCTCATAGAACTGTAAGTCATTTTCATGAAGAGATTTGTGAAATGGTATTTAAGCATTTAATGGATGCCTATAATCCTGAACAATTGATGGTAGCATGTTTATATACCAGAAGAGGAGGATTGGATATTAATCCTGTAAGAGCAACTCATCAAAGCTTAATACCAGACTTCTTTACTAATACCGATTATAGAATTGCTAAAACTCTAAGACAGTAATATGGTTACAGGAGTTATTGCAGGTGCTTTTGATGTTATACATCCAGGGTATATAAAGCTTTTTAACGAATGTAAAAAACACTGTGATAAACTTCATCTTTTTTTACATATAGACCCGTCTAAAGAAAGACCAGAAAAAATAAAACCTGTTCTAGATGTATGGGATAGATCTTTAATCTTGTATTCTTTAAAACAAATAGATATCATTACTACTTACGATACAGAAGATAAGTTACTATGGCATCTCAAAAGGATCAAACCCGAAGTTAGATTTTTAGGTGATGATTATAAAAATAAATCTTTTACTGGAGATAGTTTAAATATTCCTATACATTGGGTGGATAGAGATCACGGTTGGTCAACAACAAAATTTAAAACTTTAATTGCTAAACAAATAGAAAATGAAAGAGTTAGTTGAAGAAAATAAGCTTATAGCTACAAGAGTACCTCCTGGAGATAATTGGGAGTTAGTTATAGATAAAGACGTAGTTATAGAAGGGCTAGTTCAAACCCTTACTCAATATATGAGAAAGACTAAATTTAAAGGTCATTACAGATTAGAACCATTAAATGGGAAACTATTTGCTATAGTAGAAGAAGAAATTAATGTACCAGAACCTGAACCAGAAGTATGGGATTTATATGGGGAATATTAAAGATAGAAGTTGCTTAATTGCAACTTTTTTCTTATATTTAAGTATAGTAAAAATGGTTATAATATGTCAAAAGCAGAAAAGCATTATCAAGAATGGCCTCTAGAAGAGTGCCGACTTTATTTCGAAAGATACCTTTCAATGATTAAAACTAAAGATGTAAAGGTTGTTCGTCAACTTATTGCAGAAGAATTCGGTAGAACTAGAAGTGCTATCGGATTTAAAGAAAGAGAAGTTATAGGAGTACTAACTGAAGGAGAAGAAGGAATTTACACTTACGGAGAGAATATGATTAAAGCAACTCACGAAGCTTTAAAGAAATCCGGAATGTCAGTTACTAGATTTAGAATGTTATTTGATTAGTATGTATAGCGTTTATTGGTATCAATTTTCAGGCTACAAAGGGGAATGGATTAAACCATATACTAATGAGTATACTGGTAAATTATTTAAAACCGGTCATCAAAAAGGTGAACAGGAGTTTGGCAGAGTAATGGAGAATCTCAAACACGATAAAGGAGTTAAACCTACCTGGTATGAATTGTGGGAGAATATACAATGTAGAGGTATTATTAGAGGTTTTAAAACTAAAGCTGAAGCTCAAAAATTTGAAGATCATTTAAGTTCTATGTTAGGTAAAAAAGATTTTAGTTTATGCGAAAACGTAAGCGGTATAACAGAATTTAGAGTTGCAACTAATAATAGAGAAATAATTTTAGATAACGTATTTAACAAATGAAGATAGAAAAAAAATACTATACCGTACAAGACTCTGAGACGTTAAAACTAATGTTCCAACATATTCAGGAATCTGAAGTAATAGCTGTCGATACTGAAACTACCTCTCTTAATATGAGAAAAGGTAAGATAGTAGGATGGTCTATTTCTGGTGGTGAAGGAATTGGTTTCTATATCCCTACTTTAGTATGGGATTACGGGAAAGATGAATTAACTGTTCAGGAAATAGGAGGGCAAAGTACTGAAGTTATTTCTAAGAATTTACTTAAGATGTTAAAAGGTAAAAAACTGGTGATGCATAATGCCTCGTTTGACTGCCGTTTTATCAAGAACTACTACGGAGTAGATTTATTAGAAGATCTTTGGGTAGATACAGCGCTCCTTGTGCATACAGTACAGGAAGAAGGAGCCGGTATGGGTGTATTTGGACTTAAACCTCTAGCTATCTCAGTTCAAGAAGAGATTGGATTAGATGTAGAAAAAGCTGCTAACGAAGAGCAGATTGAACTCAAAGAATCTATCAAAGCTAATGGAGGAGAAGTAACCAAGACTAATTTTGAGATCTATAAAGCCGATCTAGAAATACTTTCTAAATATGCTTCTGCCGATACCGATTTAACTTTACGTCTTTGTAATCATTTTCTTAAAGTATTAAAAGAAGAGAATCTAGAAAAGTTCTTTTTTGAAGAAGAGGTAATGCCGATCTATAGAGAAGTTACTATTCCTATGGAAAATTACGGAGTAGATTTAGATATGGAACTACTACAAGAGACTCATGCTAATATTGTAAAAGATTTAGAAGAGAATAAAGATATTGTTATGAAAAGCCTTCTAGCTACTTCTGAAGCTAAGAAGTGGGTAATGAATACTGCCTTTGATAACTTTCCTCCTAACCATAAAGGAAGCTGGGCACAGAAACTTGCTGAAAGGTATTCTCTTTCTTTACCTAAATCTGAACGGACTGGTAAGTATTCTCTTACTCAAAAAAATATAGAAGAATTAGAAGATAGTCCTGCTAAGGAGTTTTTGCTTACCGGTAATATGGATGTATTAGAAGAGCTTGAAATAGCACGTATATCTATGGCTCTTTGGAAAGAAAAGAATGATGGTGAGTATATCAATATACAATCTAAAAAGCATTTAGGAGAGATAGTATTTGACTATATGGGGATTAAACCTAAAAGTAAAACCCGTAAAGGTCAATCTCAATTTGATATGGATATGATTGAGGAGCTGTCTAAGACTTATGCCTGGGCAGAGAACTTACGTATCTATAATAAGTTACTTAAAATTAAATCTACTTACGTAGATCGATTTATAGATAATAATGAAGATGGTCGCTACTACTTCTACTTTAAACAAAACGGCACAGTATCCGGCCGATACGGTTCAGATGCCCAGCAACTACCTAAACCTAAAGAAGAGGGAGAAGATGCTCCTATTATTGTAAAGTATACTAATATCGTAAGAGCGTTCCTTATTGCAGGGGAAGGTAGAAAAGTAATTGACTCAGATTATGAATCTCTTGAACCGCATTGTTTTGCTTCTGTAACGGGGGATGAAAAACTTCAAGATATATTTAATAATGGTTGGGATTTTTACTCTACAGTTGCCATTCAAACTGAAAAGCTAGAAGGAGTATCTGCAGATAAAAAAGCAGATAACTACCTTAAGAAATTAGATCCAGTTAAACGTAATCAAGCAAAAGCTTATTCATTAGGTATTGCATACGGTATGGAGGCTTATGCTTTAGGAATGACTTTAGGGATCCCTACTAAAGAAGCAGAGAAGCTAGTTGCTGGGTACTTAGATGGATTCCCGGATCTTAAAAAATGGAGAGAGAATTCTAGACGTCAAGTTAAAGATCACGGTTATATTAAAAACTATGTAGGACGTATTCGTCACTTACCTAAAGTAAAAAAGATATACGAGAAGTTTGGTGAAAGAATAATGGATTGGAGATTTAGAAATGAATTATCTGATCGATATGGTAAAGATCAAGTTCTTCAAGTATATAGAGATTATAGAAACGGACTTAATAACTGCCTTAACTTTCAACTACAGTCTCTAGCAGCATCTGTAGTTAATAGGGCAGCTTTAAAAATTAACCGTAAAGCTAAAGAGATGAATATTGACGCAGTAGTTCAAGCTCAAGTACATGATCAACTTATAATTAATGTTAGAGAAGATCAAGCCAAAGAATTTGCCCCTGTAGTTCAGCATATAATGGAAACTAATCTGGTATTGCCAGGAGTTACTTTGAAAGCTCCACCAGAGATATCTACTAACTGGAGAGATGGCCACTAAAAATTTAGCGCATTTTATTTGGATTGGAGATTCTGGATTACCTCCGCTTTATCAAAAGTGTTTAGAATCGTTTTATACAAAACATCCTTATTGGAAAATAAAGCTTTGGCTTAATAAAGATATTAATAAAATTATAAGTGAGGCTAAATATAATTTTAATAAGTACACAAGTTTTATTAATAGGTATAATTTTATTAAATATCACATACTCGCAAAAGAAGGAGGTTGGTTTGTTGATTTGGATATTCAATGGAAATCAAATATAGATCAAATCTATACAGATAAAGTAAAAGATAAACCATTTCCTGATTTATTTGTTCCTGTCCGTAGTAGGCCTAGAGAAAAAAAAATAGATTTAAAATCTAATGACGATATGCTTATTTATGCTAAAAAAGGAATTTTTTACGAGGTTTTAGATTTTATAGATAAGCGTAAAGATATTGATACAACTAAAAAGTATGAACCGTATGGACCAGTTTCTCTTTCAATGTGGCTGCATAGTACTAAATACAAAAGAGAGTATTTATTTGAAAACGAAATTCAAGAGAATGGATATTATTGTAACCACCTAAATGGTAGAAGTTGGACCTTTTCTTAATTTTAACTATATTTATAATAAAGAAAATTGACCCTAGAGCAATTTTTATTTTTTTATTAACCGACGATCTTAGGACGTCACAAATTTAAATGATATGAGTACATTATTTTATGAACGAAATCCGTTCGACATTTTAGTCAGAAATTTTTTTCAAGATGCTGGCACATTTCTTCCGCTAGCAGACTCCAAAGTTCCACATCCAGTAGACATCTATACAACCGATACACATCTAGTGTTCGATATCGCTTGTACAGGAATCGCAAAAGAGGATTTGGAAATTCAAACACAATCAAACACCTTACGAGTAAACTACGACAAGTCAAAAACAGAAGACAAAGGCGTAGAGTATATTCATAGAGGAATTGCTAAGAGATCATTCAACTTAGGTTGGAAGATTGATAGCAAATTTGATCTAAGTAAAGCTGATGCTGAGTTTAAGTATGGCTTACTCAAGATTACTATTCCGTTTGCTAAAGGATCGGAATTAAAAACTTTAGCAATTAAGTAGGTTTTTTCTGCTCTAGGGTTTGATTTTCGAATATTAGTTCGTATATTAATTAAATAAATAAAAAAGTTATAAATGAGTAAAACACTTATTCCACAAAATGACCGTGTACTTGTTAAGCCTGTAGACGAAGGTGAACAAATGTATGGCAATATTGTTATCCCTGATATGGGTAAAGAAAAACCTGAGATGGGAGAGGTCGTAGCAATAGGACCTGGTAGAACATCTGAATTTGGACATTACATTCCAGTAAAAGCAAAAGTAGGAGACATAGTACTAGTTCCAAAAATTGGTACTTTACGTATTGATTTTGAAGGAGACGAATATTATATAGTCCAAGATAAAGAAATTTTAGCAACAGTAAAAGAAGTAGAAGATAATGGATAAGAAAATAATTTTTTCAGACGAAGCTCGAAAGGAGCTCTTAAATGGAGTAAATAAATTAGCAGATGCTGTCGTAGCAACCTTAGGTCCAGCAGGACGTAATGCTATCATTGAGCAAGATATGGGAAGCCCGGTATCTACTAAAGATGGAGTTACCGTAGCAAAATCTATTGATTTAGAAGATAGAGTAGAAAATATTGGAGCACAACTGGTAAAACAAGCTTCTATTAAAACTGCAGATCAAGCCGGAGATGGCACTACTACTTCAACACTATTAGCACGAGAGATCTATAAACAAGGTCTTCAAGTAATGACCAAAGGGGCAAATGCTGTAGATGTAAAAAGAGGAATAGAAGAAGCAGTAAAAAAAGTAATTGATTACTTAGAAAATGATTTATCTAAAGATATAACGGACGAAGAGCAGCTCAAACAGGTCGCCACAATTTCAGCTAATAACGATACAGAAGTTGGTGAATTAATTTCCACAGCCATGGACAAGGTAGGCCGAGATGGAGTTGTTACAATTGAAGAGTCACGTACAGGAGAAACCTATCTGGAAACAGTAGAGGGTATGCAATTTAGTAGAGGTTATAAGTCTCCGTATTTTGTGACTGATAACAATTCAATGCAAGCTGTTCTTCGTGATCCGTTAATCTTAATTACTGATAAACGGTTAAATCAAGTTAAAGAGCTTTTACCTATCTTAGAAGCAGTATCTCAGCAGAATAAGTCTCTTCTTATAATTGCAGATGATATCGATGGAGAGGCACTCTCTACATTGGTAGTAAACAAAATGAGAGGTATCTTACAAACGGTAGCAGTCAAAGCTCCTGAATTTGGGGACCGAAAAAAAGCTATTCTAGAAGATATTGCAGTATTAACTGGCGGTACAGTAGTATCATCAGAAAAAGGAATGAGACTAGATAAATTTGATTCTGCTTGGTTTGGGAAAGCTAAAAAAGTTACAGTAGGAAAGGAGAATGCCACTATAATCGATGCTCTTGGATCAGAAGATAGTATTGAAGCTAGAGTAGAAGAATTAAAAACTCAAATAGATGAGTCAAATTCTCCATATGAGATTGAAAAACTACAAGAAAGACTTGCCGCTTTTATCGGAGGTGTAGCAATCGTTCATGTAGGTGGTCATACAGAAGTAGAAATGAAAGAGAAAAAAGATAGAGTAGATGATGCTTTACATGCTACAAAAGCAGCGTTAGAAGAAGGTGTTTTACCTGGAGGAGGTATAGCATTGTTAAATGCTTCTAAATTCCTAACAGGCTTTATCGGAGATGTGGACAATCCTGACCAGCAAACAGGTTATGATATTATAATTCAAGCTACAGAGAAACCTTTCTACCAGATTTTACAAAATGCTGGATACGCTGAAAAAGAAATAGGCGATATCGAAGAAAAAGTAGTTACCAAAGAAGAAGACTTATGGGCAGGCTATAATCCTAGAGAACAAAAAATAGTTAATATGTTTGACTCTGGTATTATTGACCCGACTAAAGTAACTAGACTGGCATTAGAAAATGCCGCATCAGTAGCCGGTACTATGTTAATTACCGAAACAGTTATTTCTAATATAAAAGAAAAAGAAAATAAAGGAATTGATCCTAATATGATGATGTAATGGATAAAATTAAAGTTATCGAATTTACAAATGAGTATGGGCTCAAAGACACCTGGACCTATAAGGGTAATAGGTTAATAAAAACAGAATTCAGATACCCTAAATTAACTAAAAAAAGAAAACCAATGAGTGCAAAACAAGAATTATTTGAGCAAATTGCAGAGCAGTTTGCCATTTTGCAAGAAAACAACGAAGGAAGTACAAAAGCTTCTCAAGCACGTGCCCGTAAAGCTGCAGGTGAGATTAAGAAATTAATTACACCTTATAAGAAAGCGAATATGGACGAGACGAAGTAGGGGGCGTTTTCCTCTCTTTGCCACGCGCGAATTTTTAAAACTCTTAGATTGGAAACGAGCATTGCAGCACAAAGTACGTCTAAGGGTTTTTCTTTGAGTTTTTTGCCAAATTAAGGTATACAGAAAAGATTAAAACCGAATACCTAATACAGTAAACCTTTTTTGATTACGTTGCCGCACTAAATCAAAAGTAATACCTACGCTAATACTCCCATATGCAGTTGCAAGGAGATCTCTTCTATCAAAGAAGTTGCCGGATTGAGTACTATCACTAAGTTCTTTTATAGTGCCTACTAATAAAGCAGTACCTATGCCGTATAAGGCAGCTTTCCTATCGTCTTTAGTAATCTCATATGCGACTCCATATCCAATCGCAGAAAAAATAGCGCCTGCGGCGAAATGCATTTTTTTATCGGGCTCTGTTAGGAGTTGTCCATTAGCAGGAACAGTAGGTAACAGTAGTAATAAAGTAAGAGCACGTATCATGGAGAATATATTTAGAAATATACTAATAAATATTTGCTTTTTAAATTAATTTTTCTTATATTTAGATATATGTTTAAGTACTTTAATGAAGAGTGTAATGAAGAAGAAAAAATTGGAAGAGGTAGTACTGACATACCAGGAGTGGCTGGAGGCGTTAAAGATTCCGACTCCGGTTCGAAACAAGAAGAAGTACCGAAGAAAAGAAAAACATAAAAATAAAAGTTATGAGTGATTCTATTAAGAAGTATTATGAGATGGTTGAAGATGGACAGATATTCGAATCTCCGGATAAAGGTAAAACAGTTTATAGAAGACCACTTGGTGGTGATCCGCTAGTAAGGGAGCTCATTAAGAGTGAGTCTGAAGTAGGTGAGGATGAGTGGTTAGAGACTTTTGCAAATATTGCGCGACATTATAAAGATGCACCGGTAAGTCTTTTACGTGCACTTACTAACGATGAATTAGCTGTTAAAAAAGTTTGCGATTAAAAATATAGTTCGTATATTAAACTTATATGAATATAACTCTCCCATATAAACCTATGCATTCAGAAGAATGGCTTGAAAAGTATTTCAAGAAGAATTACTACAAAAGACCTTATAATAGGTTTCATTGGTGGAGAAGTTATGTTGACAAAAATAAACCTCTATCAGATAGAAGCCCTTTGAGAGACCGTATATTAAATGGAGATTTCGATTTCGGACCTTATAAGTTTGAAGCTGAAGTAGTCGAGCATAAACTTAATAAGAAGTATAAAGAGCATTTCCAGGATTTAGGAAGATACGTAGAAGAGACATCATTAGATAGAGCGCGGAGAAAAAGACTATTAGAAGATTTTGAGTCAGATGAAAATCGTAAATTAGATTTACTTGCTAAAGGATTTAGTGAATTAATTGGGCTTACTAAAGAAAAAATATTCGACGAATTAGTTGAATTTGAAGATACATTGATAGAGTTTTACTATCATATCACAGAAAAATACCCACGTAAGAATGGTATTGCATATTTATAATTATATTTTAACTTAAAAATTACACATGAACACTATTTTAATTATTTTAGGACTTTTAGCAATTTTAGCTGGAGTTTACTATTTTGCTTTTTATGCTAAAGGTAAAATTAACGATCGAGACGGAGATTTTATTCCTGATGAAGTAGAAGATACTATCGAGGATGTTAAAGAAAAAGTAGAAGACATCAAAGAAGATGTTGAAGAAACTGTCAAAGAAGTAAAGCGTAGAGCCAAACGAGTAAAACAAGAAGTAAAAGATGTTGTTGATGCTGCAAAAGATGTAGTAGAGCAATCTAAAGATGTTGTTGATGCTGCAAAAGGCAAACCTAGAAGAGGTCGAAAACCAAGAAGAAGTAATAAGAAAAACTAATGGAACAACCACAAATTAATTTTGACATCAGTCAAACTCAAGGAGTAATTTGCGAGGAATGCAACCATATTCATTTTCAACAAGTTTTAGTAATAAGAAAAGCCTCTGGATTGCTTACCGGTACAGGAAAACCCACTTATGTTCCAATCCCAGTCTTTGCATGCACAAAATGCGGACATGTTAATAGTGAGTTTCTTCCTAAGGAGGTTAAGGATTTAGACTAACATTCTTTTTCTATATACACATTAGTATGGGGACTTTTGGTCCCCTGCTTTTTTTTCCTATTTATTATTAGGAATTCCATAAATCCGTCGGACAGTTATATATGTCTAACTTAAATCAATTATTATGGATTTATTGAAAAAAATAGGTTCTTGGGCTGACGCTCTTACACAGATTGGAATTAGTTTAATTGCTTTTGGAGTAGTATTAGAAGTACTATTTGGGGGAGTAAATATTCCTTTTTGGCCTAATATCTCAGTAGTAAACAACATTATGGGTATTTTAGGTTCGTTAAGTGCAGAAGGTCTGCTAGGACTTGTAGGTGTATTTGTATTATACCACATCCTTAAGAAAAAAGGTTAATCAAATTATGTATAGAAGAGAGGGCGAAAGCCCTCTTTTTTTGATATTTATTAATATGAGAAAATTAATTCATTTAATACTATTACTTGCACCGTATTTATTACAAGCCCAATCCCCTCTATGTCCTTCTACTGCAACTAACTTTTGTTGTGAGTATGTAGCTAGTATAACTATTAATGGTCAAACATATGCAGGTAATACTGGATTTAGTGGACCTGGATACTACGACTATACAGGAACCCCAGTACCTACTATTGAAGCAGGACAGAATATAGATATAAGTTATACTGCAACTACAAATGGAAATTACCATCAATATTTTAAATTATGGATTGATTTTAACGGTAATGGGGATTTAACAGATGCCGGTGAGTTAGTATTTAGTGATGATGCTACTATACCAGCTACTACTCAAACTTTCAATAAAACTTTTACAGTACCTACTACAGTATTTAATGGAGAAATTTATATGAGGTTTATTATGGTATTCTCTTCTTCTCCTACTCTATGTGGTAATTACGCTTATGGTAACACTTTTGATTTTAAATCCGGAGTTACAGGAGCAATTGATCCATTTAATTTCTCCGGTCATGTTTATAATTCAGAGGGAATAGGAATTCAAAACATACCTTTAGAAGTTTATTATAAGACTACAGCAGAAACTAACTATACCTTATATACTAATTTGTCTACTAATGATCAAGGAGAATTTGAAGTAACTACTACATTAAATGCTGATAGCTATAATTTTAAAGTAGTAATCCAGTCTATTACTTATACACAACCTACTACTTCAGACGCACAATCTTTTAATTTAAAATTGATTCAAGAGGATTTAAATTCTAAAGATTACTATAGAATGGATGTAAATGGTAATAGATTATTAACTGTTAGTGACATTTATTCTATATATGCCAAAATTAATAATAACATAGCTGATTTTCAAGGAACAGATCCAGATTACAGAATATTTACTTCTACTGAATGGTCTGTAATAAACTCCAGTACATCTGATTTAACTTCTACTTATGTAGGTGTAGCTAGTGTTACAATAGAAAACATACCAAATGGTGAAATTTATGATTTCTATGTTGTAAGAAAAGGACATAGAAACTAAATTTAACTCATATTTATTATTGAAATATTGTGCTTAAAATGCACTGGTTTTTATTAATAAACTTAAACTAAAAAAAATGAAAAAATTACTTTTAGCTTTAAGTACAGTTTTAGTAACTACCTTTGCTGTAGCACAAACTACTGCACCGGATACTACTAAACCGTACTTAATTTTTGATTCAACTTATGATTTGCAACCTGTAGGAGCCGGTAACCCTACTGATGTAACAATTTATTATGACAACCAAACCGGCACAACAAATAAAGCTTTACAGTTTAGATTCTGGTATGATGCTGGGGTATTTGACGCTCCTACTGTTACCTATACTGGAGCAGAAACGAACAACTATTTCCAATATAAGGTTAATGATGTAGAAGGAAATGTAACTGTATCTTGGGTTTATACTGGAAATGATACTAACTTTGATATCGCTGGTGGTTCAATGTTTAATGTAGCTTTACCTTTTGATGCTGGATTTAATAACGGAGCTATTTCAGATATGGCTTTTACAGGAACAACTTCTTTTCCATCTTATGGTACTTTAGCAGATGGAACTGATACAAATCTAGGATTACATAATTATGGTGGAGTATTACAAGAACCTGTATTTAACTATACAGCCACTATACTTAACTCAGCTGATAACCCAGCAGAAGCTATCCCAGTTATTTTACAAAAATCAGCTGATGGTGTAACTTGGACTGACTTACAAACAGTTAACACTACAGCAACTGGACAAGCCGTATTTGAAGATAACTTAGATCAATCTTACTGGCAAATTAGAGTTAAAATTAATTCTGGTTTAGATGCTAGTTCTGCTTTATCAACTGCAGATGCAAATATGATTGCACAACTAGCTATTGGATTACAAACACCAACAGGAATTCAGTACTATACTGCTAACCCTAACCAAGTTAATTCAATTACAGCAGCAGATTCATTTACAGTATTTAACAGATTAGCTCAAAACGCTAACTCTTATCCAAATAATCCTGATGTACTATTCTTTACTGAAGCACAATATACAACTATATTAAATGCAACTACAAACCAAAGCAGTACAATACCTGGATTAGCAACATTTGTTTCACCTCTAATTAATAATACTACTTCAGGTAACTATTATATGTTGATTTTAGGAGATGCAAATGGCACAGGATTAAATTAATAGCATGCAAAAGCTACTAGTATTTTTAGTATTTTTCTTTATAGCAGATCAGTCTCCGGTACAATTTACAGTACCGGAGTTGTCTGTTCCTGCTGGACCTACTATAGAGTTACCTGTAGTTGTTAATACAAATGGAAATACTGTTGGTAGCTTAGAATTTGCCTTAAATTATGACCAATCTATCTTAGAGTTTACAGATATTATTATATCTAATAAAGCCCAAGAATGGCTTACTTATACAATGGATACAGGTAATGGTAAAGTAAGATGGGGTGGGTATGATTCATCATTTGGAGATTTTAACTTAACCCAAAGCACAGAACTATTTACTATTGTTTTTGCTGTCTTAGATCAAAATTGGGATGAAACACCTATAACTATTGGAAGAAGAACAGCAGGTACAGAATTAGGTTGGGATTTAGCAGTAGCTAATACTGACGGATATATAAATTATAACAGATCTCAGTGGTACGACCCTAAAGATGGTATAACAGGTATAGCTTACCCTGTACCTACTCAAGGTAATATTACTTTAGAATTAACACTACCTAATACAGGTAAGTATGTAGTTAGAGTTATTGATTTAGCAGGAAGACAATATCAATATAAAGAGCAAAACTTTTTTCAGGGATATGTTTCTGTACAAGAAAATTTATATAATTTACCTACAGGGATATATTTATTACAAATAGCAAATGATAAATTTGTAAAATCATTCAAAATAATTAAAAAATAAAATTATGAGCGAAGAACAACAAGGAGGATTTTTTTCTCAAATTAAAAATCAAATAGTAGCAGGTGTTGGAGTAGTTGTAACTGCAGCAGGAGGGTTATTAGTATCTAATATGGAAGCTGTATTTTCTCCTGATACAGAAGAACCTCAACAAATAATAGTTCAAGATACAGCTAAAACACAACAACCCGTTATCAATATTAATATACCAGAGCAAAAAACACAGACACGCACTATTATAAAAGAGGTACCTGTTAAAAAAGAAGAAAAACCAACAGAAAAAGTGTATGAATCATGGTAAGATTTTTAACAATATGTTTTTTATTTATAAGTACTTTATCTTATTCTCAAGTTTTAGGTAAGACTGAAACAGAAGACTATAAAGCAGCTTTTGAAGAAAAACAATCCATAGAAGAAGTATCGGATTACGATGGAGATATTCAAGTACCGGTTCAGGTACTAAGTATAGGATTTACTCCTGAGCTATACGAGTTTTACCCAGAACTAAAAGATAATAGAGTAGGATTAGGTGTATCCAACATTACTTTATCTTATTTAGAATGGACAGATAGATTTATCTTTACCGAAGATAAGGAAGAGATAAAACAAAGAATGATCAAACAGCATATAGCATCTGCTAAAGGTATTTCTCAAAATGAAATTCAAGTTAAAGGAAATGTTATATTAGCAGAGTATTTTGTATATGTAGAAATTTATGATTATTCTGTATCCGAAGAAGAAGAAATTACAAAAGATGGAATAAAAGTTGTTCAAAAAACTATTATCGGTATGCAAGTTAGATTTGTCGATGCTGAAACTGGTTCAATATTTACAGGTTCTGGTAGTGGAGAAGCAGTAACAATAAAGAGATCTAATTTAGCTGATAGCTTAGATGAAATAAAGTTTAATAAATCAACTATAGGTATTTCTACAAAAAAAGCTCTTGAAACCGCTGCTGCTAGAATCGTTAAAAAAATGATTAAGCGTGGTATCTTTACAGAATAAAATATTATACTTACTTTTATTTATACCTTTATTTGGCTTAAGTCAAACGTATAACTATACCTATACAGACCCCTGTACATTGAATCAACAATCTATTGTTGTACCTGCAGATGGAACAGTAGCAATGAACTATTTTGGCTCAGTACAAACCTTTAACCAACAAGATTTTTCTAATGGAGTATTCGACAATTGGATTGCAAATGTAAGCCAGTTAAATTCCTCATCTCCTTGTCAAGAAGTTACGCAAGTAATAATCAATGATGCTAACAGTACAGCAGTAGCTAATACTTTGAGTGTAGTTACTAATATAATGTCTGTAATGGGCGGGGGTATGCTACCACCTGCTGAAAGCATCAACAACTCATCCAGAGGAAATAACTCAGAAAGTGAAGAATCTGAGAATGAAGAACAGGATGATCAAAACTCACAAACCAATGGAAGCAATTCAAATCAATCCGGAGGCTCAAACAATAATCAAACAAATACGAGCAATCAAGAAACCAAAGGAAATCAACCCTCTTCTCAAACAAGCGGAGGATCTAATTCAGAGACAACTGGAGGGTCTGGATCTTCAAATAATCCAACTCAGGGAGGAGAACAAACGTCTGGGGAGACTGTAGATAATACAGGTTCACCTTCATCTAATAACAACTCTAATACTACATCAGGAGGTACAGAAGAAGCAGCTGAAGGATCAGCAGCACAATCAACAGCTAATTCATTATCTAATGCCATAGATGGTGGTTCAGGTGGAGGTAAAAAGAAATCAAATAAAGCTCAAAAGAATGCCGGTAGTCTAATAGCTTCAGGTGATATAGTAGTTATCTCAAACCAAGATAATTCAAATGGAAGTCAGTTTAGATTTGTAGGAAGCGTTACTCATGCCAATACTAGAAATACAAGAATAAAAGGAGCTTTATTTACATACACTTCAGTTACTAATGATTTTAGTTTAACTTTTTATAAGTCTTGGATTAATCCTAAACGTACATTTAATTTAGTTTTAGCTAATACTACATTATATAATTTTAAAAGTAACTTACTTAATACGACTACTGCTTTAGAATCATTTAGATTCGGTAAAGGTAAAAAGTATACAGGTATGGCTGGTGTTAATTTTACTTATGGTAAATTAGGAGAAAGACAACTCAAAAATCTATCCTCAGTAGCAGGTATACATCGTAATTTTAAAGTTAGTCCTAGAATCAGTTCTAGTCTCTTAGTATTAGGAGTTTATTCTCCATTCACTCAATTTTATGAAGGTAAATGGTGGGATGCAGGAGTACTTGTAGTACCGTTTAGTTCTTGGGATATAAAAATAACTAAAACATTTAAATACAATATAAGTTTTACAGGAGTATATCAGACCTCAGGTAACTTCTTAAATTATCAAATATTAACTGGAGGTAAATTAAATTTTTAATCTATGAAAAAGCTATTATTAATTCTGTT
>Ga0222719_10000766_pt1 | contig 31994 bp, 51 predicted proteins | sample C33_34DmetaG_FD_165039 | JGI IMG/M metagenome (GOLD analysis project Ga0222719, IMG submission 165039) | Estuarine water microbial communities from San Francisco Bay, California, United States - C33_34D | ecosystem: Environmental > Aquatic > Marine > Unclassified | place: USA: California... | reverse complement strand
GCCTTATTACAAACTGAGTATAACAACAATGAGTATCAAAGAGATAGAGCCAGTGCTTATCCGTCAATCCAAGACCAGTTAGATATGCAATACTGGGATAGTGTTAATGGCACTACAACTTGGAGTGATGCAGTAGCACAAGTCAAAGCAGATAATCCTAAACCTTAACAATGGAAATAAGCGATAAGACTACGATTGGGATGCCGATCAGAAATCTTATTGCGATTGTTGCATCGGTGGGAATGGGTGTTTATTCCTACTTTGGCATCCTGGAAAGACTTAACACTATTGAAACTAGGCAAACTTTATTCGAAGCAGACCTGGTAAAAGCTGCAGATCAAACACCAGTAGACCAAGAACAGTTCATGCTCCTGGAGTTTATCTCTGGTCAAGTAGAAGGTGTTGTAGAAGATTTAGAAAACATGGCACATAACAAGGTTAATATTATGAGATTACAAACAGATATGGAAAAAGCCTTATCAGATATAGAGGCTTTAAAGGATAAAATTAGAGCCAATGGTCATTAAAACAGTATTAGCATTATGTTTATTTAGCCAAGGTGCATTAATAGAACATACGATCCAGGACTCTGTAAGTGAGTGCCTAAAGAATAAACGAATTATGGAACGTAATATGAGAGATGCTCAGATTATGTGTGGAGAGGTAGAAGCTGAGATTGATATTAAGGTTATCAATGGTAAGGAATATGAATTTATTAAATCAATTAGGAAAAAATCTTGATGTTGAATAATCATGAATATAATATAGATCCTTTACATCACAATTTATTGAAAGGAAAAGACATGACTGCATCGGAAGCACACTCCATTGAAAAAGAGTACAAAGAAATGAAGAAGAATTACCACATGATTTTAGATATGTTAGAAGCTGAAAAAGCTAAAAGCCAGGCTCTCAGAGCTGAAAATATGGAACTAAAATATCAAAAGAAACCTAGCGAAGCTGCATAAAGATGCCTAACTTAGCCAAATTAACTACCGCAAAAAAGATTGAGGTGTTAATTACCCAGGTTAATGTTATGCAAGAAAAAATAAATCACATATCAGACACAGTAGAAAGGCAATCAAAAGATATTGCCGATCTTAACAAACGCATGAACATGGGAGCTGGTGGTATTCGTGCCATAGCTCTCTTTGGCGGTATCATTATTGCCGCTATCGCTCTCTTTACAAAATTTTTTGGCTTAAAATAAACAGATAAATCATTATGATTATCCTGTGGATAAGCGAATATTAAAAGGCTTTCAATCCGAAATGGCTGCAGAGCTTTGGCTCACTCAACAAGGCTACATTGTCTACGCTAAAAAAGCAGTTCAATCCCCTATAGATTTTTGCTGTTATGATCCAGAAACAAAACAAGTTTTATTAGTCGATGTTAAATCCTCCAGTTATCGTAAGAGTGGTAGGAGAGTAAACTCCCAAAATAACTTTATTTATCGATCACCTACTCCTTTACAAAAAGAATTAGGTGTGAGATTATTGTACGTTTCAGAGGAGGGTGAGTGTACTTTAGACTCACCAATAAAGAAATGATTTGGTCATTACTAGGTACTGTCGCTAAAGGAGCTATTGACGTAGTTAAAACAAAGACAGAAACAAAGAAGCTACTGGCAAAAGCAGAGCAGACTCATGCCATGAAAATGGCTGAAGGTAAAATAGATTTTGAAATAGCAGCTCAAAAGAATATGAAAGACTCCTGGAGAGATGAATGGTTTACTGTTCTATTAAGTATTCCCCTGGTGATTGTTTTTATTTCTATCTTTGCTAACAAACCAGAGTGGGTAGCTAAACTAAAAGAAGGATTTGATACCTTGAATAGCCTACCAGATTGGTATATTTATGCACTCATGGCTGCTATAGCTAGTTCTTTTGGTATTAAGATTACTGATCTTGCTATCAAGAAATTTAAAAAATAGGAGATAACATGGAAAAATATGCGTACAAAGCTATTGAGAAAGTAGATGAATGGATTGCCTGGTTTAAAGATGCAAGTCCATTAAAGAAATTTATTTTCTTTGCAGCTCTAATGATTGTTCTCGTTGTTCTAAATAAAATATTTTAATGCACTGGTACGACTGGTCTAAAAAGAGTATCCAGGAACGAGAAGAATATAAAAAAAAATCTCAATTAAAAATCTGTCCAGAGTGCGAGAAGTATCCTTGCATTGGTGATAAGTACCTGGATGTTTGGACTTGTATTGACTGTGGTGCGATCCGTAAAAAAGAAAAAGAAGAAAGTAAAGAAACGACCAGTCTATAAAGTCTATAAGACTTTCTATAAGACGGGGGAATATTACATTGGTGTCACCAGTAAGACAGGAGCTGCGTTTGATAATTACTGGGGATCAAATACCACCGATAGAGTTCCGAGTCATAAAGATATAATTTATATCACTCACAACAAAGCAGATGCTAAATTGGTAGAGCTAATCTATCAGCTCCAAAACTTCTACCAGGATGATTGTTTAAACAAAATGTTAAACATTCGACTGCGTAGAGATCATATTAAAAAGATACCGAGATTTAGTATTAAAATAACCGAATAAGATTATACTAGAGAGTCTTTAAAACGCTCTGAGAACGTCTTAAAATGGATTTTTTGAGGGTATTTTTGAGGTTAAAACAGGCAAAACACTCATATTTAGGATATTTAGATCCAGAGTAGGTAATCGGTATTAAATTAACCTCCAACCACTCCCTGGTACAGACATCACAGGGGTGCAGCTCCAGGCTATGCTGAAATTTTTTTCCTCTAACTTGGAATTGTTTTTTTCTTTTCACAATAGATAACAAAATCTTCTATATTATTCTGCTGCATAATAGTTAAGACATTCTTTGATGCTTCCTGGCATTCATAAGCTGTTTTAAAAGTAGCATTTAAATTAGAACAAGTTCCATTCGCACACATTGTTATCCATAAAATAAATTTTACCATTCTACATCTAGACTACAGCTTTTACATTGACCTTGCAAACTTCTTAACCAGGCTAACCATAGCTCTGGATCTGCTGTTCTATAGGTTTTTGAAACTTCTGGACTGACTCGTCTAATTCTAAACTGGGTAATCTTTTCTTCCTGGACTGTATACAATACAACGAAACCTGGGAGCTGCATCTTATCAGCAATCTTTTTAACTAGGGTATAGGCTTTGTCTTGACCTTTGTCCATCGCTACTTCTATTATAGCTAGGGGTTCATAACAAACTTTGCAACACTCTACTGAGTCTACATCAATCATCGCAATACCTTCATATTGACGATGCCATTCAGAGTAATGATCCCCCTGGTTAAAGTAATTCCACCTAGCCATCTAATTTATCTTTATAGTCATTTAGATATTGCATTAATTTATTATTGTACCAATCAGCTTTTCCAGCATCCATTAACTTCGCTTCTACTGTTCCTCCATGTTTACTACCTAATCTCATTGTGTATTTCATAATTTGACCTCTTAAAAATCCAACAACTTCAATCGGTGTTAATTGACTAACAATAGCATCAAAGGTTTCTATTAATTTATCTTTGTAGTGATCGGGATTTATTTGTTCTGGCATTCTTCCTCCACTGAATTTTTATTAGAAAAGAAACCAGGGTGAAGAACATAACGCTCTAAATAACGTCTGTACTTCTTCCTGGCTCTTTCTTCTTTGTTTAAGATCTCACCCCTGGTGTATTGTTTTAGAGTCTTTTGATCTTTCATGACTAAAACGGAGCGTCATCCGATCCAGTATTACCTTCAGCATTGTTAGAGCTGCCGCCTGTAAATGGCTGCCATTCTTCCACCGCTAAAGACACTGTAGGATATCCAGTATTTTTTGTAGTACCTTGCCATAGTGTTAATTTGTATGGCTGACCAGCTTTTAAAACAATATCTTCTTGAGGTGTAAAACCTTCCTTGTGAGAAGATGCCAGGGGTTTTTTTCCCCAGGATGTCATTGATCCCTTGAGGTCATCCCCTGGGAACATATTTAAATATACTCTACTCATGTAAGTGTTTTCCTTTCTTGAGTTCATTCATTTGTTTTTGTTTATTGTTATAAATAGATCTTGCTTTGTTTTTATCTTCTTCATTTAAACTATTGATCCAGTCTTTAAACTGAGATGCTGTTTGTGTTAAATGACCGATATGTTTTGCTTGATCTATTGCAGCAGTAAATTCTGTAAACTTATCCGCTGTTGTGCCAGAGTTTTGTATCGTCTGGCTTTTAGCTTCCGCTATTTGTATCTCATCATAAGATGCAAACTCCTGTCCGCTAAAACCTAAATTGGCAAGGCTACGACCAATCGCACTGGTTTCGCAAACCTCCCAAAAACTTGTTAAATTCACAGGAGCAGATCCTTCTCGGAACTCCTCCGCTATCCCTGTTGAAACAGTTTTTCCATCAATGCTAATAGAGCATTTCATGACGACTACTTCTGTTTCCAGGTTCTTTACTTTGACTTTATCATTCTTAACAACATCAACAGTAATAGCTGCATCGGGAAAATACATTCTAAAGGCTTTTAATCTTTGATTGACTGTTCCGTATTTCTTTCCACCTCTTACTGTCATCGCATTCTTTTGAAAATCTTTTTCATAAACTGCGATAGCTGCTTTTAATTTATCTTGTATACTCATAAGTTCCTTTCTAATTGTTTTTCTATTTTTCTTGTATCAAATCCAACATTAATAATATGTTTAGATTTCCATTTTTGTCTAATGTTGTTAGTCATCCAACTGACACATCTAAGATTATCTATCGTGTGGGGTTTGTTATTATCTAGACGATCAAAAGAAATAACCATTGGATCATTTGGTATAAATGTCATGGGTTCATTGTGAACATAATCAATAAACTGACCAGTCCTTGGATCTAAAGTTTCATAAAGTTTCTTTCTTAATTGAGGAACTCCAGGTATAGCCTTTACAGACTCCTCACCAAAAGTTTTTATATCAAACTTTTTCATATCTCTTTTTCTTTGACGTAAAATATTTTTTTCATTCATTTTATATTTTAATGATGATTTTTTCTTTCTATCGTCAATCCTGGTACATTCTAAACAGCGTCTATTTCTTGTTACTCTTTCTGTTAAATGACCATGAACACAAGGAACACCAGTATAATACCTAGTTAGCTTTCTTCTTTTAGCTTCTACTGCACTAATAATTTTCATGATAGATCAGTTCCTATCTTGATATGAAACCATACATATTTCATATTTTGTTTTTCTCTGAGTCTTAAACGACATCGGCATTGATGTGTTAATTCTCTTTCTTTTTGTTTTCTTCTTTTCATTTTTACTAAAGGATAAATTTTGTATTCATCCTCTATCTCTAGCGAGTTTAAAAATGGTTCGAGTGGTATTATATTAGCGACCATAAAAGTTTTTTACCTCCTGTAATTCTTCTTCGGTATAACCAAAATAATTAATGTTATTAAAATCTGGCTGTATAAAATTTTTAGCGATGTACTCCGCATCATCCGATAGTTTAACCAGGTTTTGCCTTGTAAGAGCTGTACGATAAAAATCTTTCATACAGCTCTCACTAGCTTCAGCACTTAAAGCGGAGGACTGACTAGTGCTGAAAACTTTATATTCATAAGGTGTTGCATAAATTAAATAGCCTGGCTTATTGGTAGCTGCTCGGTAAAAAGATACCTGGTCAATGTGTGCCTTCTCTGGTTCTTGAGGTATTGCCACCTTGCCATAATTGTAAGTACCATCTTTTCGAGGTTTACCACCTCGTCTTTGCCATTTAGTTTTTGCTTCTATAAAAAATTCATCTGTTTCCATATCGGTACGACCAGTCCAAGGAATTTCAATACCATCCATCCAGTAATTAACATACCGCTCACTGTTAATGGTTTTATATTTTTTGATTTCTAAATCTTTTAACGCCTGGATATAATTTTTAACTGTTGCGGGAATAGCTTCCAGGTTTACCTCAAATTGTTTCATTTCTTTTTCATCATCAATGAAATTACCTTTTCTTTTTTGATAATCCTGGACTGCTAGATCTACAGACTCATCAATCGATTTATCAAAGAGTGCGAAATTATCCCATCCAATTTGTGCGGATACTCCCGCTAACATTTTAGCATTGGGTTTTTTCTTTCTTCTCCATTCCTGGTCTTTGTAAACATACTCATACCACCATCCGCATAGTGGTTTATTTTTTTGTGTAGGTGATAAATGATTAAGACCATGTTTTAACCAGTAATCAGCTACAAATTTAAAATCATCCATTTAATTTGCTTCCTTTGTGAGAATATTAGCTATTGCTGCTATCATGTCAAATGGTTTTATATTTACCTTTAGCCAGGTATTTATCCAAGCTACCACAAGCAGCTGCATCATAGTGTTGAGTCCAGATAACATCCATCAGATATAGATCTGCTAAAAGTCCGCCTAGTTTTTTCTTATCTTCGTATTGCTCTTGACTTTTACAAAAGGGTGACTCTCCAGTCATGTATGTAGAAATTAAATGTTTTTTGTAACCTTCTGGAGCTGCTGGATCTACTTTGTCGAACCAGGCTCGATAGCTCTCTAGCTCTTTACCGACATCAATCATGATTTATCTCCGAATAGTTCATAGACTAACCAAAGGATGACTGCAGTCATCCCCAGGTGAACAGTTAATGTTAAGATCTCGTTAATCATTATAATTTTCTCCACATTTCTACAAAGATGCTGTTTACTTGATCTAGCTCGTTTCTTCTAGCTTTCGCACCTTCTATTAGATGCTGCAACATATTCTCTATACCCGAGTCTAATTTTTCTTCCTGGTTATTTTCTGTCTGCCATAATTTGTAACAATCCATCCAGTAAGTTTTTTTAGATTTATTTTTTAGTTTACATTCTAGACCAGCGATAGCTAAAGAGATCTGCTCTAGCTCATCATTAGACAAACCTTTTTTCCAGGCTTTGCCTTCAAACATTAACTCACTAATATCTTTGTCTAGTAAGTTAGCTAGAGAGCTGTCTTTGTATTTTTGTAAAACAGCTACATGATGACTATCTGCATCCTCAGATAATCTTATTGTTTTTTCTATTAACATTTATTGACCTCCTTTTTGTTTACGTCTTTTGACCGCTTCTCCATTAATGATATCTAATGGATCGTATTTTAAGATTGACTCAAAATCTCTCTTAGAAAAAAACCACATGGTCTTTCTGTACCAGCGGTTAAGTATGTTTGATTGTTTTAACATTTATTTACCTCCTAGCTCTTTGTTTGTGATGTCGTAGGCATACTGATCCCAAGGCTCTGTAGGTGTTGCTTTGAGTAAGTGTTGGTCTACCTGGTGTCCTGTATAGTCCTGGATGATATTTTTTATCATCTTAGCTTCTATCTTGCTGTTGGTATCCGCATACAATGTTCCGTTAAACCATTCTAGTTTTGGAGCATCCAAGCAGCTCTCATCGAACACCTCTTTAATTCTGATGTTCATGTTTTTTTCAAATCCCATGTTAGTCCTCCAATCTTTCTGTTAGCATGACCTGGTTGTTTTGATCTTCGTAGACCAGGAACTCGTTGCCTTCGTTATCTTTGTAGTGTTTGACCAGGCTACCATCTCCGAGCATGATCCAGCCATATTTTCTGACCGCAGCGATTGCAGCCAGGGTTTGTCCGTTTGGCTTTTTTGTTCTTACTGTTTTCATTGATTACCTCCTATTATAGATATAGCTATGAATGCTATAATGTCAAGTCCTATCGGGAATAAAATATTTTTTTCCATTCTCCATGGTGATTTCTTTTACTTTTACTTTTTTTAATTTAAGTAAACCTAACTGGCTGCGGCTTAATCTTTTGCCACCATTCAGCCTAGTAAATCCTCCAGGCTTTAAGTATTCACCATCTTTATTTTGATATACGATCATGCTACCTCCTTAAATTTATTCATCATCCCAGCCGCTTCCTGGACTAAGTTTTTAAATGGGTTTGGTTTTCTTTTGTTACCAAATTCTCCCCAGAGCTGGTTGTACTTTACCCAGCTGCTGCTCCAGTATCCAAACATTTCAAATTTGTACCTGGCTAAACTGTCGATAGCCTTGTTGTAGGCTTCGTTCATTTTTTGTTCTAAGATCTCGTTTTTATCCATTAGTTTCTCTCCCTCTCCATCCAGTTAATAACATCAGTAGCCATCTTTTTTTCGTCTTTCATTTGTCTGCCATAGTTTGTGAGCTTCATGTTTTCATCATAAATTAAACCAGGTTGATCCTCCTCCAGCATTTTATTAATGGTAATGATGTATTCATCTAAGGCTCTAATCATTGTTAAAACCTTACCATCACCTATTTTTAAGATTTTATTGTTATAATCTATTCTCATCATTATTGTTACCCCTCCAATCTTTTTATTTTTATTGCATGAATTTTTGCGTAAAGTTTAAAAATTTCCCTGGTATTATCATTGTGATTTTCGTTACCATATTGATTAAGGTAATGAACATATTCTTTTTTTGTGGCTTGATATAACCAGTCAATTTCGTTTTTTGTTAATTTCATATTTACTGTCTGCATTATTGTTTTACCTCCTAAAGTAATTTGTGTTGTTGTAAGCAAACCGCATATTGATTGTTGATTGCTTTGTTTATCTTTTTCCAGTCATCTTTTTCTTTTTGCTTCCTGGCTTCCTGTCTAGCTCTTTCTTGCTCTCTTAGCTTTTGCTGTTCTGGAGTTCTTTGACCTAGGATGATTGGTTCGTGTCTTACTGCTTCGACTTTGAACTCTACTTTTTTCATGACCTGGTTTACCGCTCTGACCTCGCAGAGTTTTTTCTGCTGGATCTCGTTAAGTTTTTTCCAGTCTACTATTTCTAAGAGCTTAGCGATGTCCTCGTTTGTCTGCCATAGACCAAGACCTCTTGTAATGACATGACCATCCTGGTTAAGAGCTAAGACCTGGACTGGCTGGTAAGTACCAGCTTTTGGCTTACACCATTTTCCGTTCTTTGGGTTTAAAGTTGCAAAGACTAATCTGTCACCAAAACCTTTTTTTGTTTCGATCCAGTATCTACGTTTTGTCTTGAGCTTAAATCCCCAAGGGTAGTTGTCTACTTCGTAAGCATTTTCGAAGTTATCGTGTCCGTACATGATGTCCATTTTGTTACCTCCGTTTTTGATTTGTTTTAACATCTACAATATAAATAGCATTGATTGCTATAATGTCAATACCCTGGGTAAAAAAAAAATAAAAAAAATATAAAAAAAGTTGAAATAAAAAAATTAATATAGATATTTATGCTATGAAATTAGAACAATATAGAAAAAAATATGAACTTACATTCGGAAAACTGGCTGATTTGCTGGGTTTTTCCAATCATTCCAATCCCGCCAGGTTAGTACAACGATGGTGTCAAGGTTTAATTCCTAGCAGTGGAAATATAAAAAAAATTTTTCATGCAACAGAGGGAGAAGTAAAACCAGATGATTTCTTCAAAGACTAATCCAGATTTATTAATCTTTAGATGGAAAGATCCCCAGGAAGATGAAACAGGCTGGAAAGAGTTCCCATTAAGTTTTATAGGACTTGCCAAGTGTTTCTCTGTTGGTTGGGTTATTGCTGAAGATAAAGAATGCTATGTTTTAGCAGCGGATTTGATTGTCAATGAAAAGGATGAGATCACAGATACTGGAAGGCGGCAAAGTATCTATAAAGGAAAATTAAACATATTCTGGAGGGTAAAATTTAACATTTATGATAAAAAAATGGAAATTATTAAAAATCGTAAACCAATCAAAGCAGTTAAATGATGCAGCCAGGCGGGTAATGTTCTTCCTTTTGGATAGAGCTAACAATAAAACGGGTAAGCTGTTTCCGAGTCATGCTAGGTTAGCTGATGATACTGGATTACATTCCAGGAGTGTTACTAGGGGTATTAATGACCTGATTAAACATGGTTTTTTAAAGAAATTAAAGAGAGGTTATACAGGCAGAGCTACTGAATATGAAATTATTTATGATCTAACAGTAGACAGATTTGTCCAAAGTAGTAGACAGATTTGTCCAAAACAGTGGACAGATTTGTCTGACCAATTAACTAATGAATTAACTAATGAATTAACTAATAAGGAACACAAGCCAGATATGTCTACCACTAACAAAAAAGATGAAGTAAAAAATATATTACATAATCTCACTAAGAATTTTAAGATCGAATACAGGAATGTTACTGATGGAAATAAGAAGAAATATTTAGATCCAGAAAGTATTAGACAACGAATGGTACAAAAGACTGGAGATTATAAAGCATCATTTAAATGGAAAGAGATGTATCTTAATCCTAAAACAAGCGAAGAAGCATGGAAATATGCTGTTCATTTGGGTATAGTGAAGGAATTTAAGAAGAAAAGATAATGGTTGGTAGACCAAGTAAAAAAATATACTGTGAAGCTAAAAGAAAATATGATGGGAAACAGTGCCAGGCTAAAGGTATTCTTTGTAGGAACGGAAGGTATGTTTGTCGGTATCATGGTGGACTATCAAACGGAGCTACGACAGAGGAAGGAAAGTTAAAGGCATATAGAAACCTATTGCCATTTAAAAACAAAACAGATGAAGAAATCAAAAAGCACATTAGACAAAATACTCCAAAGACTCGAGCTTGGTGAAACTTTAGTTTCCATTTGTCGTGAGAAAGATATGCCAGGTCAATCGACTGTGAATACATGGATGAGAGAAGATGAGAAGTTTCGTAACAAGATATTAGATGCGAGAAGGATGGGAGCGATGGTCTGGCTGGATAAGTGCCAGGAGCTGCTCGATCAAGAGGTAGAGCCACAGAAGGTCCAGTGGTACAGAGAGAAGCTACATCACGCCAGGTGGTTAGTGTCTAAGCTGGTAAATGTTTTCGGAGATAAGCAGACAGTTGTTAATGAGGGAGAGCCAGTGATCCAGGTTGTTTGGAAGGAAGATGGCAGCACGACAGATAAACAAGCAGATCTCGCACACACGACAAGAAGTTCTGAGGATAATGAGAAAACCCAGCACTAGATATAGTAGTCAAGAATGTCGCAGCTCTAAAACCATTGAAAAATATAGCGGTGTTTGACCTCTAATATATGTTATGCAACAAATAGTAAAAAAATCTCAAAAATAATGAACAAAATACGAACAAATAAAAGTTTGATACCCCCAAAATGCGGGGTGCGTCTGAGTATATATAATACATGGGAGTTCAAGACACTTGGACAGAGATAGTCTAATAACATCTAAAATAATATACAACAGTAAAACAAAAGAAGTATCTATTGTTATTGGTAAATTTGATGATGAACAATCTATGGTGAAAGCAGCCAGAGAATTGTGCGAATATCTAGCAATAGACTTCAACGATGAACTATTAGCTCTAACGGAAACAATACATTGAAAACAATAGAGATACCTTATACCCCTAGACCACAACAACAAAAGCTCCATGGTGAATTAAGTAAATACAGATTTGCTGTAATCGTCATGCACAGACGAGGAGGTAAGACAGTCATGTCTATCAACCACCTTATTAAATCGGCTCTCACGAGCAAAAAAAAGGCATTTAGAGGTGCGTTCTTTGCTCCTACTAGAGTCCAGGCTAAATTGATTGCATGGGATTATTTAAAACATTATTCCCGAAAGATACCTGGCATGAAGTTTAATGAAACAGAATTAAGAGCTGACTTCCCGACAGGAGCGAGAATATCTTTGTTTGGTAGTGAAAATCCAGACTCTGCTCGTGGTCAATACTTTGATGAGATCTTCTGTGATGAGTATGCTCAGATGGATGAAAGACTATTTCCAGAGATCTTACGACCAGCAGTGGCAGACCGCTTGGGTAATATTTACTTCATCGGAACTCCACAAGGAATGAACTCGTTTTATGATTTGTATGAAAAGGCTAAAGGAGATGCAGCCTGGCTAACAGTTATTCATAAAGCTAGTGAAACAAACCTCGTACCTAAAGAAGAATTAGAAGAAGCAAGGAAACTGATGACCGAGGATCAGTATCAACAGGAATTTGAATGTTCTTGGACAGCCAATGTAAGCGGTGCGGTGTATGGTAAAATTATTGATAAGATGGAAGAAAAGAAACAAATTGGTAAGTTTCCCTTTGATCCTGGCTATCCTGTCGATGTTTATTTTGATTTAGGAATATCAGATGATACCAGTTTATTATTCATCCAACCTATTGACCGAGCTATTATTGTATTTGATTGTTATAGTAATAATAACAAAAGCCTGGATCACTATGCAGACTATATCCGACAAACAGGCTACCCTATTAGAAATTTTGTATTTCCACACGATATAGATCACAGAGAGATGTCTACTGGACATTCCAGGAAAGAGTATGCCTATAGTATGGGAATGCGACCTATCCGAGTCTGTCCAAAGCTGCCGATTGAAGATGGTATCCATGCTGGACAACTCTTGCTAAATCGCACATATATTGATAGAGATAACTGTAAACCATTCTTGGATGCGATGAGATGGTATCATCGTAAGTGGTTAGATAAATTAAAAACTTATTCCAAACCGATCCATGATTGGTCAAGTCACTATTGTGATGCCTGGCGAACAGCCGCTGTTGCAATTAGAGATTTGGATTTTAACAACACTGCTCCTGTGCAGAGATTTGCAGAGGGGTTAAACTACGATCCTTTAGGGAGGGATTGAAAATGGGATTTTTAAAACCAAAGACACCAGCTCCGCCACCACCTCCAGCTCCGCTGCCTGAAGTACCAGCAGCTACCGCTGCCGAGTTACCAGCTGAGTCTACAGAAATGATTAAACAAACAATGAAGAAGAAAAGAGCTGGGTACACAAAAACAATTTTAACTTCTAAAAAAGGCGTGGAAGAAGATCCACAAATTTACAAGAAAACTTTATTAGGAGCATAAGATGGGATCAGAAACAGCTACCAAATCAAGAGAAACAAAAAGAGCAGCCACCACTCAAGAATTAATGTCAAACATTATGACGGGTGGAGAGATCTCTAAAAAGAGAGAAGCTGAATTAGCCAAAGCCGCAGATGCGGGTAGAGGTATTCAGTTTATAGAAGGTTCACCAAAGGTAAAAGGATTAACACAATATAGAAGGGATGCCAAAGGTAACATCATGAAAGATGCTGAAGGCAAACCATTAACAAAACCAGTAATGAGAACTGGAGCTACAGCAGCAGACTATACTGGAAGGATAGCTGCGTCTGCACCAACAGTAGGAGAAATGTTTGGTGATATGGGTAGAGCAGTATTTGGTGGTAAAGCAAAAGATCCAGCTTATTTAAGAAGTGGTGTTAGTTCTTCACCAGGTACAACCACTAAAGACTATATGCAATACACTCCTAAACCAAGACAACAAAAAGGAATTGTTCCAAGTTTAATTAGTAAGGGTGGTTTAGTCGGAATGGCGATGAGTTCTATTTTAGGTAAAGAAGATATTATGAAAGAAACACCCGAAGAAAAAAGAAGAAGAATTTATGAAAAAGGTGTAAAGGATTATTCAACATTATTAGGTGGTCAAAGAAATCAGAAAGGTGGATTGATTAAATAATGCAAGGTAAGGATTTAAAAAACCAGTTCAGTCAATTAAAAACAAAAAGACAAAACTGGGAAAGTCATTGGCAAGAAGTCGCTGACTATTGTTTACCAAGACGAGCTGATGTTACAACCACCAGGTCACGAGGTGATAAAAGAACAGAAAGAATTTTTGATGGAACAGCACTACACGCATTAGAATTATTATCATCATCACTTCATGGAATGCTGACGAATGCAGCAACTCCCTGGTTCTCCATGAGATTTAAAGATGAAATGGTTTCTGATATAGAAGCGAATAAAGAATGGTTAGAGTCATGTACCGATACCATGTATATGGCATTAGATAGATCTAACTTCCAACAAGAGATCCACGAATTATATACAGACATGGTAGCCTTTGGTACAGGCTGCATGATGATTGAAGAAGATGAAAAAGATTTTGTAAGATTTTCAACTAGGCATATTAAAGAAATTTATATTCAGGAAAATAATAAAGGCAAAGTCGATACTATTCATCGTGAATTAAAGATGACTGCAAGAGCTGCGTATCAACAGTTTGGAGATAAGTTACCAAAAAGAATTATGAAGATTGTGCAAACTGCACCTCATGATGATGTTACGATTTATCATTGTGTAAAGCCTAACGATGATCTCAATCCTTATAAGATGGATAACAAGTCAATGGAATTTAGTTCTGTTTATTATGATGAAGATGGAACAATTATTTCAATGTCGGGTTTTAGAGAGTTCCCTTTTGTTGTACCGAGATGGTTAAAATCCAGTAATGAGATTTATGGTAGATCACCAAGTATGACCGCTCTTGCTGATATCAAAATGATTAACAAGATGGCAGAAACAACAATTAAGGCTGCACAGAAAATGGTAGATCCACCATTGTTAGTGCCTGATGACTCTTTTGTTTTACCCGTAAGAACACAACCAGGTGGACTAAACTTCTATCGTAGTGGTTCAAGAGATACGATTACTCCATTAAACATTGGAGCGAATACACCTTTAGGTTTAAATATTGAAGAACAAAGAAGAACTGCCATTAAACAAGCCTACTACATCGACCAGTTATTAATGTCACAAAACATTCAGATGACTGCAACGGAAGTTATGCAGCGTAATGAAGAAAAAATGAGATTACTAGCTCCTGTATTAGGGAGATTACAATCAGAGATGTTACAGCCTTTGATTAATAGAACTTTTAATATTCTCCTAAGGAAAGGAATATTACCTCCAGCACCAGAAGAACTTCAAGGTCAAACCATTGATATCGAATATGTATCACCATTGGCAAGATCTCAGAAACAAGGTGATGTCCAGGCAATACTTCGTACCTTAGAGATTATCACTCCGATGTCACAGATGAGTCCAGTAATGGATTTCATTGATAGTGACCGCATGGTTAATCACTTAGCAAGAGTGTTAGGTGTACCATCGAAAGTGATCCGATCAGTGGATGAAGTCCAGGCTATCCGACAGCAAAGAGCTGCAGCTCAACAACAAGCAGCACAACAGCAACAGGATATGCAACTAGCTGAAGCTGGTGGAAAAGTAGCACCATTGGTGAAGGAACTACAGCGTGGATAAAAAAACACTAGACGATCTTTTTCAAAACTACAGAACAACTTTTGGTACTGTCCAAGGACAGAAAGTTTTAGAAGATCTCGAAAGTAGACTCCATCAAAACACAACTACATTTTCCAAAGACTCATTAGAGATGGCTTATCTGGAAGGACAAAGATCAGTCTTACTAATGATTAAAAATATAATTAAGGAGAAGAAAACAAAATGAGTGAAGAACAGACAACTGCTGTTGAACAGCAATCTGAAGTAACACAAGAAACACAAGCGGCAGATCCTGGCGTAACTTTCTTAGATCAGTTACCAGAGGATTTACGAGGAGAGCCATCATTAAAAAATTTTACGAATGTTGGTGATTTAGCAAAGAGTTTAGTCCATGCACAAAAAATGATTGGCATGGATAAAATTCCAGTGCCTGGCAAACATTCTACTGAAGATGATTGGAATGTTATTTATTCTAAATTAGGTAGACCAGAGAAAGCAGATGATTATCAGTTTGAAACAAACTTAGATGCAAGTGATCCTGGACTACAACAATTTAAACAAGTAGCACATTCGATTGGGTTAAATGCAGACCAGGCAAGTAAGATATTAAACTTTTATGGTGAGCTATCTGAGAGTGGTCAAGAAACTTTAGCTGCACAACAACAGCAAGTAAGGGAACAATCAGAGCTAGATTTAAGAAAAGATTGGGGTTTAGCTTTTGATAAGAAGATCCAACAAGCGGATAATGTCTTTCAAAAATTTTTCCCTAATGAGATGAAAGAAGTCAAATTAGAGAATGGAAATCTTTTAGGTAATGATCCTCAGTTCATTAAGGCATTAGCTGGACTAGCAGATAACTTTTCTGAAGATAACATGACTGCAGAAAATGATTTGACAATGACTCCAGATGATGCTCAAAGAGAGATAGAAAAATTAACAGCTCCTAATACTCCGTACTGGGATAAGAAACATCCTGGACACCAGGCAGCTGTTGAAGAAGTTTTCATGCTCCAGAATATGAAGCATGGGATAGGTCCAGAACAATCCGAATAGGACTCTGGCTGACACCAGGAAAGACTGGCATCTATCAGATGTTAAATGAAGATAAAACTCGAAAGAGATAATTTATCGAAGAAAGTAAAAACAACAACTATTAAGAAAGGAACAGACAAAAATGTCTACACAAATAACTACAGCATTTGTAGAACAGTATAGCAATAACGTAACTATGCTTTCACAGCAAATGGGTTCTTTACTTAGAAACGCTGTTGATGTTGAAACAATCAAAGGTAAGAATGCTTTCTTCGAACAGATTGGTGAAGTCACAGCAAGTGTAAGAACAAGCCGCCATGGAAATACCCCCCAGGTAGATACTCCCCACGCCAGACGTAGAGTATCTCTCGCAGATTACGAGTGGGCTGATTTAATTGATGACCAGGACAAAGTAAGAATGCTTATTGATCCAACATCATCATACGCAAAAGCAGCAGCCGCAGCTATGGGTAGAGCTATGGATGACGTAATCATCACCGCTTTAGGTGGATCAGCAGATACAGGCGTAGCTGGAGGTACAGCAGTAGCTCTACCATCAGCTCAGAAGCCTTTCTCTGCATCACAAACTGACGGACTAACAGTAGCAAAGTTATTAGAAGCTAAATATCTAATGGACAATGCAAGTGTTGATCCATCATTAAAGAGATACATCGTATGTGGTCCAAAGCAGATCCAAGACTTATTAAACACAACTGAAGTTAAATCATCTGACTTCAACACAGTTAAAGCTCTTGCTCAAGGTTCAATCAACTCATTCTTAGGATTTGAGTTCATTCCTTCAACAAGACTAAGTTTTGATGCTACAAACACAGACGATAGACTCTGCTACGCTTTCACAGAGGATGCAATTAAACTTGCTATCGGTAAAGATGTGACTGCAAGAATAGACGAGAGAGCTGACAAAAGTTATGCTACTCAGGTATATTACTGTATGTCAATCGGTGCTACTCGAATTGAAGAAGAAAAAGTAGTAGAAATCGCTTGTGACGAGTAATAACTAAAATAGGGGGGAGCTTATGCTCCCCTTTATAGAAAGGATTAAGATGCCAGGTAAAGGTTTATATTATAATATCAATAAAAGAAAAAAGGCTGGAACATCCAGATCTAAATCAAAATCAACAATTTCTGACGAAGCCTACGCCAATATGAAAGCTGGATTTCCTAAGAAAAAGAAAAAAACTATGATAGGATAAATCATGCCATATTCAAAATACTCACCAAAACAAAAGAAACTTGCTGCAGTAGCGGGTGATCCAAAGAAGATCGAAGCTGCTGATTTAAAAAAAATCAGAAAAACAAAAAAGAAAACAATGATCGGTTAAGATGCCTTTAAAGAAATATCAAAACAAAAGTGGTGGATTAAACCAGGCTGGTAGAGATTACTACAAAAGAACAGAAGGTAGTAATTTAAAACGACCAGTGAAGTCGGGAACAAATCCACGCAGAGTATCTTTTGCTGCTCGTTTTGCTGGAATGCAAGGGGGAATGAAAAAACCTAATGGAGAGCCAACAAGACTAGCATTAGCATTAAGAGCCTGGGGTTTTGGTAGTAAAGAAGCTGCAAGAAATTTTGCCAATAGGAATAAAAAATCAAACAGAAAGACAATGATAGGATGACATCAACAGTAGAAATTTGTAACTCCGCATTAAATATCTTAGGTGCAAACAATATTACTGCATTAACCGAGGATAGTAAGAATGCGAGATTATGTAATCAAAGATATGAACCATTAAGAGATGCAGTCTTTAGAGAGCATACCTGGAATTGTTTAATTAAAAGAGTTCAACTAGCTCAAGATATAGCTAGTCCAACACACGAATATACATATCAATATCAACTGCCTAGTGATTGTATAAGGGTTTTGTCGCTAGGCGGTTATCATGATGGATCATCATCGAATGTCGATGGTGGTCAAAAGTTTAAAGTAGAAGGTAGAAAAATATTAACTGATGAAGATACAGTTTATTTAATCTATTCAGCCAGGGTAACTGATCCCACACAATACGATAGCTTATTAATTGAAGCGATTGTGGCAAGATTAGCAGCTGAATTATGTTATGCGGTTACGAGTTCTACCAGTCTAGCTGTTGCATTAAAACAAGATTATGCAGAAAAACTAAGATTAGCTAGACACGCAGACGCAACAGAAGGTACACCAGATTATATAGACAGTTCGACATTTATTAATTCGAGGTTTTAATGCCAAGACAAACTGTTGCTTATACCAACTTTACAGCTGGTCAATTATCCCCCAGGTTAGATGGAAGAACTGATTTAACAAAATATTATAATGGTGCAAAAACTATTAGTAATTTTACTATTCAACCACATGGTGGTGCGAGTCGCAGACCAGGTACAGCTTTTGTTCATGAAGTCAAAGATAGCTCCACTGCTGTAAGATTAATTCCTTTTGAGTTTTCTACAGTTCAAACTTATGTTTTAGAGTTTGGAGATCAGTATATTCGTTTCTTTAAAGACAAAGGTATCATTACAGAAACAGCTAAGACAATAACGAACATCAGCCAAGCTAATCCAGCAGTAGTAACTTCTACCGCACATGGGTATACCAATGGGGATCATGTCATTATTAGTTCAGTTACAGGAATGGTGGAAGTCAATGGAAAGACTTTTAAAGTCGCTAACACAACCGCCAATACATTTGAGTTACAGGATGTTGATGGGAATAACATCGACAGTAGTAGTTATACTGCCTATGCTTCTGGTGGTAATGCTTATCGCATTTATGAAATAACATCCCCTTATGCAGCAGCTGATGTTGCACAACTCAAGTTCGCACAATCTGCAGATATTATGTATATCTGTCATCCCGATTACGAAGTTAGAAAATTATCAAGAACAGGACATACATCATGGACATTGGATCAAGTAGAATTTAACATTCCTCCGTTTCAACCACACAATGATACAACAACAACAATCACTGCTTCTCATACAGCAGTAGGATCATCAGCAACTTTTACCGCTTCTTCTACAACAGGCATTAATGGTGGTGATGGATTTAAATCAACCGATGTGGGTAGAGCAATACATTTTAATGATGGTCATGCGATCATTACTGCGTTTAATTCAACAACAGAAGTAGTCGGTACAGTTAAAGTAGCTCTAGGATCGGGATCAGCTAATACGGATTTTGCATTAGGATCATTCTCAGATACGACTGGTCATCCATCTAGTGTTACTTTCTTTGAACAACGATTAGTGTTTGCGGGTACAAATGAAGAACCACAGACATTATTCTTTTCTAAAGTAAACGAATATGAAAACTTTGATGATGGATATCATACGAGTGTTACTGATACTTCAGCGATGATTTATACAATCGCATCAAATAAAGTTAATAGTATTAGATTTTTATCGGCACAAAGATCATTGATTGCGGGAACAGTCGGTGGTGAGTTTGTGGTATCTGCTTCGGGTACAACACAACCAATTACGCCAACTAATATACAAATTCAAAGACAAACATCTTATGGATCTGCAAATGTCGATGCAATCCAGGTAGCGAATGTCACTATGTTTTTACAGAGAGCAAAAAGAAAAATTAGAGAATTAACTTATAGTTTTGATTTTGACTCGTATGTAGCTCCCGATATGACTATCCTGGCAGAGAATATTACCGAGTCGGGTATTAAAGAATTATCATATCAACAAGAACCAGAAAGTATTTTATGGGGTGTGAGAGAAGATGGAAAGCTAGTCGGACTTACTTATCAAAGAGCAGAGGATGTAGTCGGATGGCACATTCATGAGATTGGTGGATCATTTGGATCAGATAGTTTTGGTCATGTAGAAAACCTAGCAACAATACCAGGGGATGCAGACGAAGATGATTTATATATGGTAGTGAAAAGAACAGTTAATGGATCAACCAGGCGTTATGTTGAATATTTAGAAAACTATGATTACGGAACAAATATTGCAGATGCTTTCTTTGTTGATAGTGGATTACAATATAACGGATCAGCAACTACTACTATTTCTGGATTAGATCATCTAGAAGGTGAAACAGTCGCTATCCTAGCTGATGGTGCAACACATCCAGATAAAACTGTATCGAATGGATCAGTGAGCCTGGATCGTAGTGTAACCAAAGCGAGTATTGGACTCGGATATACCAGTTTATTACAGACAATGCGTATTGAAGCGGGAGCTGCAGAAGGTGTGGCTCAAGGTCAAACAAAACGTATTCATGATGTCACTATAAGATTACTAGCATCTGTGGGTGTTGAAATAGGATCAGATTTAAACAATATGGAAAGAATACCATTCAGATCTAGTGCTAATCCAATGGATGTCGCAATACCACCATTCAGTGGTGATAAACAAGTAGAGTTTAGAGGAGATTTTGAAACCGATGGATATATTTATGTAAGGCAAACACAGCCTTTACCAATTAATATTATTGGCATATATCCAAGAGTGACAACAAATGAAGGGTAATTTATCAATCATACCTTTCAAAACGGAACATGGTTTGATGATGACAAGAGGTATTATGAATGATCCTACTGTCCAGATAGATAAAAGCTGGGAGGAACATTTACATAACCTAGAACAACCAGGCAAAGCCTTTACCGCTGTTTACAATGGTAATTGTATCGTAGCGGGTGGGATAACTTTGTTATGGGAAGGAGTTTACGAGGGATGGGTGATTGCATCTCATAAGATTTGGGATCATCCATTGGCAGCAGCAAGAGCTGTAAAGAAGGGATTAGAACTATTGATTGAACAAAACAAAGTAGTAAGATTGCAGACAGCTGTTAAGCAAGACTTCAAACTTGGTCATCGTTTTGCTCAATGGTTAGGTTTAAAAAATGAGGGAACGATGAAAAAATATGTTTCAAATCAAGATCATATAAGGTATGCAAGGATAATAGAATGGGATTACCAGCAGTAATAGCAGCTTCAACAGCAGTCGGTGCAGTAGCCAGTATACAGGCTGGTCAAGCAGCACAGGCAGCTGGTAAATATCAAAACACTATCGCTGAACAAAATGCACAGATCTATGAAGCGAAAGCAGAAAGATCTAAAGAAGTAGGCGAATATAATGTTAAAAGATTTGAAAGACAGTTTAATAAAACTATAAGCAGTGTAGAAAGAGCTTATGCTGCTTCTGGTGTTGATGTATCCAGGGGAACACCTTTGGCTGTTATGGAAGAATATTTAACTGAAGCAGAAATAGAAAAAGCTAATATTAGATACAATGCAAATGTTGAAGCAACTGATTATAGAGAAGCTGCGGTTATCTCTAGAATGGAAGGTCAATTAGCAAAGTATCAAGGTAAACAATATGCAACAGCATCCTACTTTAAAGCTGGTCAAACATTACTAGGAGGAGCATCTGATATTATGTCTATTAATAGATATGCTGGGTTAGACTAATGGTACAAATCCCAGAATTTACAGCTAAGACGACATTAACTAGCCAGACGGGTACAAGAGCTAGACCAGTTCCCGATATCACTGCTGCAGCCGCAGCTCCATTTGAAGCAGCCGCAGACTTAGCTGGTGATGTTCAAAAAGTATCAACTAGGTTTTATGAAGCTCAAAAATCATTACAAAGAAAAACAGAAGCATCTGAAAAGATAGATTATTTAATTAAAGGGGATGAGAATAATCCTGGATTAAATAGATTGATGTTTGATGCTCAGAATAGCACAGACACAAATACAGCATTACCTAACTTTCAAAATGGTTTTAATAGTCACAAGAATAACATCTTATCGGGAATAGAAGATCCTGTTGTTAAACAATTAGTAGAAGCAAAGGCAGACGAACTTTACACAAATAACTATATTGATGTTCAAGCCAGTGTTTGGAAAAATATTAGAGCAAATGGTATTACAACCTTAGAGAAAAATTTAGAATTAGAATTTAATCAATATATTAACGCTGGTGGGAATAACTCTAAAAAATTAGCATCAGAGCAGAATATGGCTAAGTTAGTCCAGGATGCAAACAATGATGGATTAGGATTACCAGAAGATTATTTAGAAACACAAATGCAAAATCTTTACACTTTAGATGCAGAGAAACTTGCATACGATAATCCAGAAGTATTCTTAAAAAATTATGAGAATGGTTATTATGATAAATTAATTAATCCAGAAAATTTATTAGCTATTTATAAAGCAGCAGATACAAGACAAGGAACTATAAACAAAAAATATGTATCTAGTGTTAAAGCTCAAGGTACTGCTATCGGTAGCAAAGTCAATGACTTAGAAGATATCACTAATGCAGATTATTTTAATATTACATCCTGGAACAATTTAATGGCTGAAGCTGAAGAAAATCATAAATTACAAATATCTTTAGGACTACCTGGTATTGCGGAGGAACTAGAAAAATTAGTTATCATCAAAACTAATTTTGATGTTATTGACAAAGCAAAAAAATCAACACCAGATAAAGTAGCTGCAGAGATAGATAGAGTTAAAAAAGAAAACACAAGATTATCAAAAGATCCAAACGCAAATCCTTTTGAACAAAAAGTTTATATAAAATTAGAGGAGTCACTTAAAGAGATACACTCTAAAATGGTTTCTGAAATAGGAAATGACTTATTAAATATGGCTGAAGATTTAGATCCAGAAAGAGATTTTGTTGAGTTAGATTTTTTTGAAAAAGATACCCAGGCATTTTACATGGCATCACAAAACAGAAATAAAGAAGCACAAGAAGTAGCAGATTTTTATAATGTTCCACTACAGCTATTAAAGAAAGAAGAAAGAGAATTTATTAAAGATAGATTAATGAATGGAACGATTGAAGAAAAAGAAACACTATTAATTAACCTGGCTATTGTTGGTGGTGAAAATTTAAAAGATGTTTTTGTTAATCTGTCAATGGAAAAAAATGCAGCTGTTTATACTCATATTGGTTTATTGATGTATAACAATAATGGAATGCCAACCGAAACAACAAGATCTATTTTGAATGGCATTGAGATTATAAAAAGCGACAGATACAATGACTTAGAAACTGTTATGAAAGACAAAATTAATGTTGAGGAATACACACAAATAGCAATCGATTACGCTCCCGCTTCAACTTCTAATAATTTAAAAAACCTAACTGCTCAAATATCACAAGCAGCAGATATGATTTTTGCTGATAAACTTTACCGAAATGAAAACAATATGCTTTCTAATCGTGACTCAATTTATGAAGCCTATGAGGAGTCTATTCAAATGGCATCGGGTTTGGTTAAAAAAGGTAATGAATATTATGGTGGATGGCAAAACTTTGGAGAAGGTAATAAAATTCTTCTTCCTCAAAATATGGTAAATGCACAACCATTTGAACAGAAAAGCATAGATTCAAAATATCCTACAGTACAAGAAATGATTGAAGAAGGACTAACAGCAGAGCTATTAGAAGAAGCCTTAACTTATGACTTTAATGTTTATGATACGGGTACAGGAAAAACAATAACACAGACAAAAACATTATTACCTTATCTAGAAGGAGAGGGAGGAGAGTTAAAACCACAAGATCTATTTGAGAGCGAAGGCAAAAATATTTTATTTGATGATGATGGTAAATTATTTGAAAACATATTTTTAGAAACAGCTCATGATGGTATGTACTATATAGGGATGGGAAACAATAACGATGGAACTGGAGAATATTTTAGAAATAAAGATGGAAGTGAAATATTATTTAATCTGAAAAGAATAGTTCCAGATTTGTTGTTAAAGTTAAATGAATAACATTGATTGGGATTTTATACACGAGTTAGAAGGTCAAGGTATTCGTCAAGGATATCAGCCTACTAATAATTCTGGTGTTACGATTGCTAGTGGTTTTGATTTAAAAGAAAAGAATGAAGTTTTTTGCCAGGCTATTGGTATTGACCAAAGAATAATTAACAAACTAAAACCTTATTTTGGTTTACATGGGGAACAAGCCAAAGCCTTTGCAGAGTCATTAGTCTTAGAACAAGATGATGTGGACCACATTGATGATTGCTCCAGGCATTTTTATGCAAAAGATTTACAAAGACAATATGAAACTTATGATCCAGTCGTACCTTTTGAGGAGCTAGATCAAGGACAAGCCACAGTTTTAATATCTGTTGGTTTTCAATATGGTAGTTATAAAAGAACTCCATCATTTATTAAATATGCAACTGATGGAAACTGGGATGCTGTTTACGAAGAACTATTAGAGTTTGGTGACGCTTACCCTACCAGGAGAAATAAAGAAGCAGAATATTTAAAGAACTATGGCACAATTTAAAATATCAGAAACAGATAAGAAATCATTCTTTACAGATGATATCTACAACAGACCAAACAGGAATAATCAATTTGGTGAAAAGACCATAAAGTTCAGACCGAGAAAAGACGAAGAAATATTCGATACTAACTACAAATTACAAACTCAATACAGAAACTCTATATCAGAACTAAATAACACAATGGAAGATATGGATAGAGTCACACAAGATTTTTTCTCTATTAGCGGTATCTATTACAATATGAATGATTATATACCAGAGGTAGATGATAATTTCAGTGTAACAACAACTCAATTAGATCCTTTTATTGCAAAAGAACTCCAGGACAATTTTGGTGGTTATGTAAGAAGTAACCAGCATCTCAGAACTAAAAGAGATTATATCAATAACAAGATTGAAGAATGGTTCGCAAAAAATCCAGAACAAAGAGGAAGTAGAGAAGGTGGGTTTAGAGATTATAACTACTATTTAAGTTTAAGAAGTAAAGAATTAGCAGAGCTAGAAGAAGAACAAATGATCGGTCAAAAATATAATGACGGAAGTTCTGGTATTCCTGGTGCTGCGGGTTCGATGGCTGGTCTGTTTAGTGATCCATTAATCCTTGCTAGTATTCCAGCTTCTATAGCCTTACCTGGTGGTAGTTTTAAAACGATTGGTGGTATTCTTAAAACAGCTGCAGCTGAAAGTGCTATTGCTGCTGGATTTGAAGTACCTATTCAATTAAGTGTTGTTAGTTATAATAAACAATTATTATCAGACTATGATTGGAAAGATGCTGCTATGGCTATTGCTGGAGCTGGTATTGGTGGAGCTTTAGGAACTGCGGCATTAGGTGGAACAATTAAAGGATTTTTTGGTGGGTATTCTAAATTATTAAGATCTACTAAAATTGGTAAAGCTAAATTATTAGCAAGTGAAATAGACAAGATGATAGACGAAGCTCCATCTTTAGATGAAAAATATGCCGATAAAGTTTTAGAATATATTAATAAAAATATAGAGATATTTAATACAACAGAAAAAATATCACTTTTAGAAACTATCAATAAAACAATATCAACTCCTAATCCAACTGTAAGATCAACACAGCAAATTTTAGAAAGTGACGAGATTGCTGAAAACAATCCTTTAGAAGATACGATCAAAGGTAAGGTAGAACATAATGAAAGATTACAACAAGCTGGGGAAAGTTTATTAACAGGGGAAAATAAATTAGAAAACGAAACAAGAACTCCTGTTGATTACACAAAAAACTTTGACCAAGAAAATAATGTTTATAGAGAAATTAGATTAGATCCAGACGAAATAGAAGTAGAGCCAGATATCTTTCAATTCAAAAGAGAAGATATTGATATGGAAACTGGATTATCTCCTAAATTAAAAGGAATTACTGAATGGGATCAAGACGCTGCTAATGTCGTAATGGTGTTTGAATATGCTGATGGTAGAAAAGTTATAGCAGATGGTCATCAAAGATTAGCTCTTGCAAAAAGAATAAAAGCGATGGGTAAACAAAAACCTTACTTATTAGCGACAGTTCGTAGAGAAGTCGATGGTCATACACCAGAAGAAACAATGGTAGCTGCCATGATGATTAATGTTCACCAGGGTACAGCCACCGCTACTGATGTTGCTAAAGTATTAAAACTAAAACCAGATTTTGTTCAAAAAATAAAAGGCAGAGTTTCTCCAAGATCTGTATTATGGGATAATGCTAATGGCTTATCTAAGCTCAGTCCAGAAGCCTGGCAGTATTATTTAAATAATAATATTCCTGATAGAATAGCAGCTATTGTCGGAGATCTTGTAGAAGATCCAGATTTACATATCCAGGTAATGGATTTTATTTCAAGAAATGCTTTTGATAATGAGCAACAAATTAGATTAGCTATCCAGGATGTTATTAGCCAGGGTGTATCAACAAGAGAGATCCAGGATCTTTTTGGAACACAAACAATTAAAGAATTATTAATTAAAGAAAGAGCAGAGATTTTAGACAAGACTATTAAGGAGCTAAAGAAAGATAAAAGTATTGCTGGATTTTTAGTTAATAATGAAGCAAAAATAAGCAGAAAAGGTAAAAATAAACTAGACAGTGAGTTTAATAAAAAGGCATTACAAGAGTCTGCCTTAACAATAGAGAAGATTATTAAACTTGCTAACATGAAAGGAACAATATCAGATGAGCTTAGCCAAGCAGCAAAACTCTACAAGAGTGGGGATAAGCAAGGAGCAATCAACTCTTTTAAAGAAACTGTCACCACAGCAGTTAGAAACGGCGATCTTGACAGGGTTACACCAAGCGGATCTCAACGCACTACGATATCTGAAGGATATACACAGACGCAACCAGATCTCCCTAAAGAAACAGAAACAAACATAAATTTAAAAAATTCAGATGATGTTCATGATGGGAAGCAACAATATACCCAGGAACTAGGATCTATCCAGAATACATTAGATGATGTCTTTGGACCTCCTCCAAAAAAGCCTACAAAAAAAGTAGAACTAGAGTCTAAATCTTTAGATGAAATAGCAGATTTAGATGATGAAATACTAAAGAACCAGGTAGATGATTTAATTAATCATCCAGAAATAGTTCGTTTAAGAAACTTATCTAATGAAAAAACAACAACCATAGAACAAGCGGGAGGTAGTTTTGATGAAGCCTGGCAACAAAAAAGAGGATGGAGTCAAATTGTTGATGATTTATATGGTGATGGAGCTGAAGTTAAAAACAAAGAAATGACTGTGTTTATTGGTTTACCCGCATCTGGTAAATCAACATTGGCAACAGCTCAACAGAAAAAGTTAGGAGCTTTGATAGTAGACTCTGACTTTGTGAAAGAGCATCCTAATTTAGCAAAAGATTATGATGGTGGTGTAGGAGCTGGAGCTGTTCATGATGAAAGTAAACATATCCAAGAATTAATATTAGCAAGAGCTATCGGTAACGGAGATAATATCATTATTCCTATTGTCGGAAGTAGTGGTAGAAATATAGAGAAATTAATTGATATCGTTAAAAAGAACGGATATTCTTTAGTAGTAAAGTATGTAGAAGTAGACGAAGCTACAGCAATCACCAGAAATGTAAAAAGAATTGCCAGGGATGGTAGATTTGTAGATCCTCATATAATTAAAAAAGCATACAAGGGTGCTACACAAAATTACAACACAGGAAAGGAGTTAGCCGATGGCTACGAAAAAATCAATCTTGAAGGAAACAGACCAGTCACTAAAGAAATCGGAGGAATTGTACAATCGCATGGAACAAGCAGAACTACAGATGTTGGACAGACTCCAGAAAAGACTGGACCAGATGAGATCGAAGAAATCTTCAACGACATAGATCCAGAATATAAAGTTTGGATAGATAATGATGCAGAAGATAAAGCTATTTATGCTTCAGCTTCAGATGTCTTAAAAGAACTAAATAACGAAAGAAAAGCAATAGACTTTTTAGAGGGGTGTCCAGGTCTTAGATGAGTTTCCGTAATTGTATTGTTAGTGCTAAAACAAAAGGTTTAATAGATGACCAGAAACAATTAGATCTTTTAAATGAATATGATGCTAACTATAAAAAATATATAGATGAAAATTTAGATCCAGACACAGCAGCAAAACAAGCTGGATTAGATACTTTTAACCAATTAAAAGTGGATGCTGCACAAAAAATAAAACTTAGAAAACACAATCTTAGACTACAACAAGAGTTTGAATATCAATTAGCTAGGTACACAGATCAAACTGGAAAAACAGATTATGGATCTGTTGCTTTGCAAAAATTAATTTTTACAGAAAATAAAGAAGGAGTTACTAGGATTAGATCTGTTGAAGAAGAAATGGTCAATGTCCAGGGTAGGTTAGACTCTATATTTTCTGATGTATTAAAAAAGTTTAGACATAATCTTTTAGGAACAAACAGAAGTAAAGCTACCTTATTGTTGATGGGTAGAGAAATATTTAATCCTGGATCAACAGGAAATAAGGCTGCGGAAGAATTAGCAAGAGCCTGGATAGAAACAGCGGAAACAGCCAGAAGAATGTTTAACGCTGCTGGTGGTAGAATACCTAAATTAAAAAACTGGCATTTACCTCAAAGCCACAACGAACTATTGGTTAGAGGTGCTGGTAGGGATGAATGGAAAAATTTTATTATGGACCTTATTGATCCAGAACAAATGATCGACTACAAAACTGGTAAGGTATTAAGTCCAGAACAATTAAGTCTAGCTCTTGATGATGTGTGGAATACTATATCTACATTTGGTTATTCTAAAAAATCAAATGTAAAACAATACAGTGGCAAACTAGCTAATAGAAGGTTAGATCATCGTTTCTTAAAATTTAAAGATTTTGACTCCTGGGATGCCTATAACAAAAGATTTGGTAAAGGTAATGTATTTGATGCGATGGTAGGTCATATCAAAAGTATGTCTAGAGATATTGGTATGATGAGAATGTTAGGACCAGATCCAGAAAAATTTATAGCCTGGATGAAATTCACAGCAGAAAAAAAATTATTAACTGATACTAAAGATATTGTAGGTAAAGGCGATTTAAGATTAGAAAGAGATTTAACACCTAAACAAATAGATAAAAAACTAAAACAATTAAAATCAAAATTTGGAAAAGTAGACCAGGCATATTCTGCTTTAAATGGAGATATGCTAGATCCAGAAAATTATACTTTTGCAAAATATAGCGGTGGATTAAGAGATTTAACTACAGCGATGTATCTTGGAGCTGCGTCTTTTATGGCTTTAGGTGATTTCAATTTAACAAGATTAACAGCTAGAGTTCATGGATTACCAGCCGCCAAAACAATGTATAGAAACCTAAAAATGTTTGCTAGTGGGATTAGACAAGACAAAGCTGTAGGTGTTAAAGTGGCAGCGTCATCGGGAATGGTGGCTGAACACTGGGGAACAATAGCATCAGGAATGGCTAGAGTGTCTGCGGATGATGTTGAAAGACCAGAGGTTACTAGAAGAATGGCTGATTTTGTTTTAAGAACTACTGGATTATCCTGGCTAACACAAGCTGGTAGATGGGGTGTCGGTATGGAAACCATGGCTTTCTTTGCTAGAAATGCAAGTTTGACCTGGGATGAACTAGGTAAGAAAAATCCTCAATTTCAACAATTAATGAAAACTAACGATATTGGTAGTGGTGAGTGGGATATTATTAGACGTATTCCTATTTACGATGCTGGTGTTGATGATGCCTTAAATAAGGGTGCTGAGTTTTTAAGACCATCCGATATCTTTAAATTGACAGATATTGATGAAGAAAAAGCGATGGATATCTTTTCAAAGTTTCAATCAACTATTAACTATGTAGTAGATTTTGCTGTTCCTAATGCAAAGCTAAGAGGAACTTTAATTGGTCAAGCTAGACCAGGAACAATTATGGGGGAAATGATGAAGAATATGCTCCAGTTTAAACAATTTCCTTTAGCTTTTATGTTTGGTCATATAGCCAGGGGAATGGGTTTGAAAGGTGGATGGAGAAAAGCAGCTTATATGACTGATTTAATAATATCCACAACCTTATTTGGAGCTTTAGCTTTTGAACTAAAAAATTTAACAAAAGGTAAAGAAACAACAGATCTATCTAATATGGATAATCAACAGAAGGCTGGTTATTTTATAAGCAATATGATTAGAGGTGGTGGATTAGGTATTGCTGGTGATTTGCTTTTTGCTACCCAATATGGCGGCAAAAATGGTGGAGCTGCTACCTTAGTAGGAGCTGTTCCTATGTTAGCTTTTCAGTTATTAGATATGACTGTTATGAATGCTTTTAATGCAATACAAGGGAAAGCAGTAAATATAGGTGGAGATATAGCAGATTTTATAAAACACAATACACCTGGTGGTTCTATGTGGTATATAAGACTAGCTTTAGAAAGACTAGGTTTTGATACTCTTTCTGAATATATAGATCCTAAGTATAACGAGAAAAGAAAGAGAATAAAAAGAAGAATGTTTAAAGAACAGGGTACAGAATTTTGGTGGAGTCCTGGAGATAAACTACCAAAGAACTTCCCATTTTAATTATGTATGGACATTTAATATGATATATTATAAGGAGTTAGTAAGCATAAAATGACAATATCTAGTACCACAATCAAAAATTCTTATGCTGGTAATGGTTCTACCACAGCATTTTCTTTTAGTTATTATATTATAGCTGAAGATGACCTAGAGGTTCTTATTAGATCCTCGAATGGTACAGAAACACTTCAAACAATAACAACCAATTATACAGTCACAGGAGTCCAAAGTAACTCTGGTGGTACTGTAACGATGGTGACAGCTCCATCTACTGGAGAAACCTTAGTTATTAGAAGAAAGACATCCCAGGTCCAGGATACTGATTATGTCGCTAATGATCCGTTTCCAGCAGAAACACACGAAGCTGCATTGGATAAAGCGATGCTGGTTAGCCAAGAACTCCAGGAACAAGTAGATAGATCTATCAAGATATCCAGAACAAACACCATGACATCGACTGATTTTACAGTCGGAGCTACTGAAAGAGCTAATAAAGTATTAGCTTTTGACTCATCTGGTGAGATCTCTGTTACCCAAGAATTAGGTAGATATCGAGGAGATTGGTCTGCATCTACTGCTTATGCTGTTAGAGATTTAGTAAAAGACACCACAACCGATAATATATTCTTTTGTAATACAGCTCATACCTCATCGGGTGTTGAGCCATTAACAACCAATTCAGACTCAGCAAAGTGGGATCTGATCGTAGATGCGGCAGCCGCAACATCCTCCGCAAATGCAGCCGCTTCCTCCGCAACTGCCGCTGCCGCTTCTGCAACCGCTGCTGCTTCTAGTGCCACTGCTGCTGCTTCCTCCGCTACAGATGCACAGACAGCTCAAACCGCTGCAGAGTTAGCTGAAACAAATGCTGAAACAGCTGAAACCAACGCAACAACACAGGCAACAAATGCTGCTACATCAGCTACTGCTGCAAGTACATCAGCCACTAATGCTGCAACAAGCGAAACTAATGCATCTAATAGTGCTAGTGCTGCTTCAACAAGTGCTACTAACGCTGCAACATCAGCTTCTAATGCATCAACCAGTGAAACAAACGCTGCTAGTTCTGCGACATCTGCTGCTAGTTCTGCTACTACAGCAACTAACCAGGCTACCGCAGCTAGTACATCTGCTACTAACGCAGCTACTTCCGCTACCAATTCCGCTGCATCTGCAACAACTGCAACCAATGCCGCAACCGCAGCTCAAGCTGCTCAAGCTGCCGCTGAAGCTGCTGCTGATAATTTTGATGACACTTACCTGGGTGCAAAGGCTTCTGATCCAACTGTAGATAATGATGGTGATCCTTTGACAGCTGGAGATCTATACTTTAATACTACTTCTAATGAATTAAAATACTGGGATGGATCTTCCTGGAATGCCATAGCATCAGTAGATCTAACACCTTATGCAACGAAAGGATTTGCGACAGCTATGTCTATCGCATTATAAAGGAGAAATAGATGGCACAAGACTTTGAAAGATCATATGCAAGTTCAATCTCAAACTCATCTGGTTCACCT